>Ga0307375_10000004_pt1 | contig 345069 bp, 504 predicted proteins | sample TR1MG_FD_202531 | JGI IMG/M metagenome (GOLD analysis project Ga0307375, IMG submission 202531) | Soil microbial communities from Risofladan, Vaasa, Finland - TR-1 | ecosystem: Environmental > Terrestrial > Soil > Coastal area > Acid sulfate soil | place: Finland: Risofladan, Vaasa...
AGTCGGCAACTTCTTCAGGCAGACGTTCACGCTTGACCTTCTTGAGAGCGCGGAATACTGCACGAGCAGAGTCTTCCACGGTGCCAGATTTTTCCATCAGGCTGCCGAGCAGTTCATTGCGAGAAGCCTTTGAAAGAAAGCGGAACAGATTGTCACCGCGAAGCTTGTTGATTTGTACGACGATGGCGTTCAGATCATCAAGCTGAGCGTTCAGCTCAGCCAGTGCTACGTCATCTTGCGTGGTTGGTACGACGGTTGTGTCTTGGTCAGTCATTGTAAATCTCCTTAAAGGCCAGGTAAATCTGACGTGGGTAGGAGTCCATCTCCGTAGAGAGATTCTCCATGAACCCGCATCAGGGTTGAAAAAACGTGCTTGTTGTAAATGCTGTACTGCTCTGGAAAGCTCAAATTGTAAATTAAAGCGATAAACTTTGAAACTGCTGCTGATCTGGAGATGCCTGCTTCACAGTGAACTAGTGCGTAGACGGTATCGTCTTGATGCTTCTTCAGAAACTTCAAAATCTTCACAGCGTCATCTTCATTGAAGAGACGATACTGCGTCGCTTGTGAAGCGTTCATGTGAGATGGATCTGCATCATCAAACTCAAGACGAAGAACATCTTTCCATGAAGCATCATGAAGGACCGCAGGCGTACAGTGTGCTGAAAGGCTATCAGGAACCGCTGGAGTCGTGATCGAGATCAACACTCGGTCATCTCGTCCTGACGGCTCTACAAACCTTTCAGCAGATCTTTTTGAGAAGAAGTTTGTATTTTTCATGTATTTTTTAAGTCAGGTTAATTCAGTTGATCAATTTTATCATCTATCTCGCAAAAAGTAAACATATATTTGCGCGCTGCGTATAAATATTCGTAGATCTTCCTACGAGGTAACACAATGAAGCTTAAAGAATTCTTGCTCGAATCAACTATACAGTCAGCGACAACTCACATCAGAGATAATCTCTTCGAGAGTATCGTCGATTATCTTTCTCTAGTCATCGCGCAAATTAACAACAAAAAGCCTGATGAACTCTTCAAACCAGGTCCAAACGCGCTCGATTTAGATCATCTCGCTACAATTCTTACGGGTCTCAAGATCGTCGCAGATCCAGATTATCGTGCAGGTATCACAAAGCGAGATGTTGGTATGAATCCTAATGATGCAAAAGAACTCTTTAACGTTCTCAATCAAGTCGACAAGCAAGGTAAAGATCCAGAAGCAATAAAGAACGTGTTCGTCGCTCTCTGTAAGTTAGCACCTCAAGCTCTCAAGCTTCAACGTTCTGAACTCGACATACTCAGCGCTGGAGATGAAGCGGAGCGTAAACATGAAGCTCAATCTCTTCAACAGGTTCTTACAAAGGCAACTCAACTATTCAACAAAGTTCGTGTGTCAGCCACAAGCACTCGCGGCGTTGATGTACCATCCTTGGGTACTCCCGGTCACACATCCATTAGCACCAGCTAACACTCCATTATCCGAATCATCAATCCTCATCTTTTCACGAAGATGAGGATGTTTCAAAGCTATCAAGTGCCTTAATTCTTTATCTTCAGTCAGACCGGGATAATTTGCTTGCCGCAGGATCTGATCTTCATCTCCCGATCTTATGAACATAATCATGGCGAGAACTTGATCTAGAACCGGTGTGCTTTCCATGATCACACAAAGCTTAGACACAAACAAGTTTTCTTTGGTGTACAGCTCAAGCTTATAAGGAGTACTGTAACCTGGGTATTGTGTTCTTTGAATGATAGATTGATCCTTCGTAAGCACAAACTTAAAGTCGCTTTCAGGGTGATAAACTTCTACTCCTGATCCTCCCAAGAAGCACCTAATCTCATCATTGAATCCTAAGCCCGTAATGAGCTTGAGACCTTTCTTTATGGCAGACCTTATAGGTCTTGGATTCGGTCTCAATAACTTTCCAGCGACTTTTATGTTGTTAGCTTCAGCGTATAATCTCGCCTCATTCCAATTGTTCATCGTCCAAGTTGCACATGTTGTAGCCGTATCCCAGCCAGTGCCAGTCCAACTATGAATTGGAGAAGAACTTGTCAAGAATGAGAGGTAAATGTCATTCATGATGTCCTGTCCTGTCCTAGTAATAGACACAACATTGGTTGTTGAAGTTGCGATAACCCCATTGCTAATCGCTGATACGGTCCCCGACGGTCTAATGTTATTCACAAGGAACACAGTAGAATTAGTATCAATCACATTTGTAGGAACGTTGTGATTGTGAGTCGGAGATTCTGTTGGGGCTGCCATTAGCCGCCGGCTATCTTACGAACTGCGACAGCCTTTGAGTTTGCAACCTTTGTCGGGTCACGCTCGATGACTGGATCAGCTTTTGATCCTTTGCCGAAGAGATTTGGACGGGCGAAACTTGCATTGCCGCTGCGAACCTGCTCTGCCACATCGCGATCATCAACAGACTTTACCATACGCTCGAATGCATCATCGTCGATGACAACATGTTCACACTTGTCGAGAGTCTCTTCCGTAACTTTAACCTTGCGGTAAAGCTTAACGATTGGAATCTTCTTTGTGGTGAAGAATGTGTAGCCTTCAGACATCTTCTTCTTGATCATCTCTATGATCTTGTCTTTGTTGTGTTCATCCCAGGTGATCGTGATGTCGCCTGAACCGTTCAGAAATGTGATGCTTGGTTGTTCGTTCATTTTAGCTCCAGTAAATTTTACATTGAATTGAGGTGACAGATTTAAGCATCTCTGTCATTCTGTAACCATCACTTCCAAGGCGTCCAAGAATATCCTTAGCTTCAGACATCTCTACAATGATGTATGCCTCGTATTCGCCTTTTTGAGCTGCAGCTTTAATTACCGATATCACATCAATATACCCCGGTAAATTAGCATCACGTGCGATCTTATATGCTTCACTTGCTAGCATTTATTTTCTCCTAAGATTGTTGCGATGAAAGGCGCAGAATCTTTTACGGTCATGTACCTTGCATACGCTCCATTTGCATTCTCGATTGCCTGCTCCATAGCTTCTTGTGGAGAATTAGCCTTAAGAGTCATCGTTTTACTCTGCGTGATGATCCTAAAAACATTAACCTCATATTCTTGAGGTGCAAATGGGTCGGTAGAAACTTTTGCTATGCACCCACATTCGAATCTTGGACTGTTGTGATCATCACACCAATCACATCCCAAATGCGAAATTTGGCCGGCTCCCTTACAGTTACAGCGCTCAAGATCGTCGTTCTCTGGAGCGCGACCTGTTGCTTCCTCGAATATTTTGGCAGTGATTCTTTTAGACATCTTTCTTATCCCAGTTGTAATTTTCTCTGATTGCTATCTCGTTTGGACGACCGTCGTCGAATGAGTTATTGATCCACCAGAAGGCATGGTAAATCTGCTTGTTGTAACGATAGCGTTTCTCCACCGCGTGGAAAGATGCTTCATTGTAAAATGGTTTCTTATCCTTTAAGATCTGCCACAAATCCCACCAGGCTTGCCTGTCATCACGTGATTGCGGAAGTTCAACAGTGTGCCATTCGCCCATAATCTTTCGGAGCATCTCTACATCAGTCGTCTTCTTTCCACGAGCAGATATCAAAGACCATCCTGCATCTTGATAATGTTCTTTTGGTGAACCATCGAAATACTTTGGTACCCAACCGGTCAAGTTTGCGAAGGTTGCAACTAATCTACTGGTGGCTAAGTTGAGACCTTTTGAGGCGTCAGCAGCCCCTTCATTAGTAGAAAATTCACCCGAGTTTCCTTCTCCTTGAACCTCTCCAGTAGCATCAGCGTAATCCTCTATCGCATTCCACAACTTTTCTGCATCAGACTTTTTCATGTTCGGCGCACCATTGACATTCTTGCATCTCTTGTTCTTGTTGCGGAACAGGATTACCGCAACACTCTCCAGAAAGTGTAGGACGATTGCAGCAGACAGCGATTGTCCTAACAGAAACTATCGCTCCACTTCCATCGCAATGAGGACATGCAGTCAGCAAATTGTAATAGACGTACCACTTTGCATCTGCGACCTTACGGAGTTCTTCCCACTTAGGCCATGGCTTTTCAAGTGGTGGGTTGAAGCCGCCTTTCTTAGACAGATATGTTGACGCTTCTACAACGGCAGCATCGTTGGCTGCCAACCATTCATCTTTAGCTTTCTGAAGTGTTTCGCTCATCTTACAACTTCCTTTTCACGTTCCTTTGCCGGAGCAATTTCAGGATCGATTCGTTGCAAAGTTTCGAGAAGAAAACCTTCTCTTTTACCATCTGGTGCAAAATCTTTCCACGCAAGTGCTTCATCAAATGTAGCGTGACAACGTCTACAGTAACCTTCCCAACCGTCTGTGAACTTGGAGATTTCAACTATCGTGAAAATCAGGCCGATGCTGTTAGTGTTACCACAGCAAGGGTCAGGATAAACAACGATGACTCTATCTCCAACTTGTAACAGCCTAGTCATTTAAACCTTTAACAGGTTTGGGATGACAGCTCTGCTCATCCAATGTTCATCTGTTTGGACGTGTCCCTTGCGAACCCACTTTGCAACCTTCTTGTCAAAGTCGTCAAAGCGAATTTCATCGACTATGCGAACGACGAAACCCTCTTGCGTGTGTGGATCCAACTCATCAGCCAGATCGTAGAGCACTTGAAGATTAAAGACGCCTCTGTAAAATTCTTCAGGCTGAACGATGCCTAACCTGTCAAACCAATCCGTCTGAGCGTCGACGCTGAGAGCTACGTTGCGATCATCCCAAATGGAGAAGCCGTAGAAGTAGCTCTTCAAGTCGGTGTAGGGAATTGAGTGTTGCGCGTACATGTTCTCGCCGCAAATTCTCCAACCATCAGGGATCATGTAGCTCATGTTTCCATGAAAACGTTTGATCCAGTCTCGAGATGGGTGGTGACGAGAATCCAAGCTGCGCGCGTGGAAGCCGTGATGATAGAGAGTAGTGTTTTCTCCATCCATCTTTTCAGTGACGATGACTTCCTTGCCGATCAGGCCTACAAGGCTCTCGATCAGGCGGTCATCATTCTGCAGCCCAGGGCTGAATGGAAGATGCATCGTGCGTGGGTATTTGACTTTCATTGCAACTCCTTGTAGACGCTGATAGGATATGAATTTGGTACTTCCTTGTACCCACAATTCAACAACCTCAAATGCAATCTAGCATTCAAAATGCTCTCGACAAATACAGCTTCCATATCTGCAGCTTTTGCATCAATCTCGGTTTGCGCAAGCCATGCAGTAAATAAGCCGCGTCCACGCTTCTTCTCATCAACATTTATGTTGGCTACATCAAAGCACTTCTTCACAGTGTCACCGATGCGATGCGCACCACGTCGAACATATATGCTCATGTCGTCATCATGCAACCAGGAATTTCTGAGTCCACTAGCCAAAAATTCCACAGCAGAAGTGCTCATGACTTTTTTGGTATGCGTGAAACGCGGTATCCCTGTCTTGCCGCATATTGCTTCAGCAAGCTAAGCTCAGGTGTCTCATCATTCCAGTGCGTCGATGCTACTCGCTGATCAAGTCCACTACCACCACCAAAGGTTCGAAGAGTAACGTTGTCGTTGTGCACCTGTTCAACAACTTGACCTAGACCGCATTGGATTCTTCCAGCAGACACTATCGCGTCATAAAGTGCATCTGCTTTTTTGAGAAAGTCTTCACGACCACATATTGCATCATTTTGAAATACAAACACTGTACGAAATCCCATGCTGTTCTCCTATGGTTGATGGAGTAATTATAACACATCGGGCAGAAAAGTACACACTTTATATTTTAAACAAACAGCTTCAATTGTTCAGAAAAACGATATGTTTCTGTCACAATCATTAAGTCGGCAGCTTTTGGAATACTAAAGTGTTTCCCTATTGGCAACCCAAAATGCTTAGTCCAAATGTCTCCGATGGCTTGATAGAGTTCTGGGTACTCGCTACGGAGAACAGACCCACCATCTGCAGGAATGTATTTCAAGTCTCTGGGAAAGTAAAGTGCAAACTCCTTTGGAAATAGGATTCCAGCCACTGGAAGAAACATCATAGCTTTCTAGCCAACTTTTCAGAGGCTTCAACAGCCTTCGCGTGAGAGCTGTATATTTTCTTGTAAAGATCTTCTGGCGCAAATCCAGGTGCAGCTTCTCCAGTCGAGTGGAAAAGCTCAGCTAACTGATGATGGATGGTGCACAGCGTGATGCCGTTTTCCTTAACGTATCCACCGTTAGGCATCTCATTTCGATCAGTGATGTGATGAGCGTCAAGGTCTGTTGTGATGTTACAGAAGCGACACTTGTGGCCGTCTCGCTTGAACACCGCGATCCTGAATGCATCTCTAACTGCTTTCTTCTTGCTACTCATCTTCTACTTTCCTATAAATTCCGTCTTTCAAAGTTATAACACCGTCATAGATTAAATCTGTAAGAGCTTTATGCAAATCAATGCTCAGAAATTGATCGTAGATCAATCCACTTTTATCAAGTTCATCTAAGACCATTTGCCTATATTCAAGCTTGTTCATATTTCACAACTCCATGTTTATCTTCAGCCTTAACAACTTGACCGTAGATGATCCTTGTCCAGCCGTTGTCATACCCATGATTGTTGCTGATGAGGTAACGATCTCCATCTTTCTTCGTGATCTTGTGAGCGTCTATGTAACGACCATTCACCTTACAAAAGACGATATCGTCTATCTCGTAAACTTCTTTGCGCTCATACTCACACGTCACCGGGTTAGGTAGGATAGGCTTCATTGAGTTTCCAGCGCACTTCATCCTGCCCTTACCAGTCTCTTCAAGAGATCTTTTTAGGTTCTCGTACTTGTTCACTCGATGATTCCTCGCTTCAAAATTTCTTTAGCCTTGTTACAAAGTTCCGGTTGAATGTACCACAGAGCTTTCGTCTCTATGATCTTTGTTAGATAACCAACTTTTGATCTCCAGGCTGCAGGTAACGTGTAGAACGCGGAAGATCCTACCAAGTGTCTTCGACCCCTGTGGATAGCCCACGTCCACTTCCTATCTCCGTTAGGTGAAAGAACTTCTACGTCAACTTCCTTTATCTTCCTACAAGGATGCAACGCTGATATGAGGTACATTTTCATTTGGTTCACACGTTAAAGAATGCTGACACGATCGCCTGATTTGCGTTGACAAAATGCCACGCACCATAGAACATCAGACCTATGACACCGAGCTTAATTCCGAGGGCTATCGCACCATCGGTTTTGATCTCGACAATCTTGTCAGCGATGAAGAAGATGATGAAAGCTCCGACCATCGTAGTCAGTTCCCTGATACCGTAGATCGCGGCTGTTGTACCAAAGCCGATGAACACGACTGGTGTGATGACATTCATCAGAGCGTAATTTGCTCTGTCGTAGTAGCGACTTGACAGGATGAGCAGTCCTACGAATCCTGCAAGACTACCTAACCAAAACGCGCCAGATTGAAACAAGTCAATGATAGGATAATGAATTCCAACTGCTCGATACACGGTGAACAGAATAAGTATGATCACGCTAGCAGATGTTCCACGATAGATAGAATCTTTATCATCGTAACCAAAGGCGTAACAAAGCGGAGTTACGACGACTGAGAATCCTAACAGCGAGATGACAGCGGCCATCGTTAAAAAGCCTATCGAAGGCGCCATGAAGACTATAGCGAGAGCACCCCAAACGACAGTCAGAATCGTTGAAAAGCGCGTCATGTTAGGTTTGAGTTTACGAACGTGTGCGCTGAAGGAGATAGCACCTGGTATCAGCAGCGATCCAATGATGAGAGCCCATGATGAAAAATCGTCTGTTGGACCATGGCCGTGCATCGTATAATATGCCTTAACTATGAGACCCACAGTAAGCACCCACAAGCCCACCTCGATGAATGCAGTTTGTTCTAGCAAAGCCGCAACGATTCCTTTGAAAATGAGCAAGATCGCAGACGTAAGCAACACTACACCGATCACCCACAAGAAATTTTCAAGACTCACGTAGGCTGCGGCCTTCTGCAGCGTTGTGAGGCTGGGACATGCAGTATCAGCCAACGCTATCGCCGGCATCAACATCAAACTTGCTAATAATTTTTTCATGATTTTCCTTTTATTTCCTGAATTGGATAAATTACTCCATAGTTTCCACCGGTCTTCTTGCAGACCACCCACTTGAATTGAACTGGGTGACAGCATTTGTCTGCAAGAGGCACAGCCAAAATATTCTTTCGTTCTTCGCTCATATCTCGAACACCTTATGCTTTACAAAATGTTGTGATTCAAACTCTTGACTCTTGTAGCCGACGCAGTTGTTTACCAACAACGTTTCACCCACCAAAGTTTCCTTCTGATAGTGAGTGTGACCGTAGCACCACATCTTGATGTGTGGATTGTCCAAGATCAAGTCGCTCAGGTCGCTGTGATAGTAACCGTTACCTGCAGTGTTTGTAGCAAACATTGGGTTGCTCAAGCCTGGCATAGGCAAGTGATGAGTGATCACCACTATCTTCTTGTCTTTGTTCTGCTCAATGATGATCTTCAGGTAATCACGATGCTTCATGAAAGTTTGCACCCACTTCTCACTCGTGAACCGGCTCCAACCCATTTGAGAGTAGCTGTTAGTTTTTAGATCCAAGCTTTTCAAACCTGTATCAAATGCTATCTTGCCATCGTAGCGCATGTAACCCGGCATGTTGTACATCGTCAACGGATCAAACTTGTTCATGTCAGTCCACAACGTGCAACCAACGAACAACACATCTTCGTCAATCACCACGTCGCAGTCAAGAACCTTGACGTTCATGATTCCTAGGTCAGCCAGCATGTTGTTGCACTTCTGACCGCCCTTCACGATAGACAGATACTTTTCAGTAGGCCAGTAGTCATGGTTACCGAGAACAATTAACACTCGCTTGAAGTGCTGCGCGACGTTGCTGATCCAGGAATCCTCTGCGTGCATGATGAAGTGAGTACCAATCCACAGATCGCCAGCAAGAATCAGAGTAGTCTCTGCATCGTCAGGCATCTTCGGCGGGTACCACATGACATCGCGTGCCTCGTAGTGGTCTAAGTGCATGTCGGAATAAACTCGAATCTTCTTCATAGGTCTGTTCATAAGGTAAATCTTTCCTTGATATTGTCTCTTGTAGGCCCACGGCTTTCCAACACGTAAGGTAATCCAATTTCACGAGCAAGTGAAACTGAGAAGTTATCCTTTGACGCACGCTTACGCTTTCCATTTGAAATGTAACGACCTACGTCGTCGAGATGATCAACGCAAGTAACGGCTAGCTTTGGGTTTACATTGAAGCTAGAACCAAACACAGAATCTTTCAGATCAACAGCGATGCGATGACGTAGTTCATCGACATCCAAGTTACCATAACGGAACTTTCCTTGGAACTCATTTGTAAAGTTCGTAGTTTCCTTGATTCCTTTGTAAGGCTTTTCCTTCAACTCGTTTTCCATTGGACCAGCGCCGTGACGCGTCAAGTAGGCTCTAGTTACGTAGTAGACGTCGATCGCGTTGATTCCAGCTTCCTTGCAGATTTCTCTAACGTTTGTCAGACCGGTGAAGGACTTAGTTACGTGAGGGTGATGACCATTCACTTGATCTAGACCGAGACCTTGACCGCCTTCAAATATCAACGAGTCATGCTTGCTCAAATTTTTTGTGTGCGTGATGGATATTGACTTTCCGAAGAGAATGATGTCTTCTAGGAACTTCCAGATCAAATTATCGTCCATCACCCGCTTCAGCATTTCATGAGTGTAGGGAATTCCGAGTTGTTGTAACCGCAGTGGAACCCACTCTTTGCGAATCAACTGTAATTTGTAGTGAAGCTCATCAGTTTTATCGTAGATTGAGTTGTAGTAAACGTCATCTGCATTCAGCTTGAAGATTGATTTCAGGTCAAATAGCTTGCCATCATTCGCAGACACCACTTCACAATTATTTCGATCGATGGTGTCTGTGACACCTAGACCGCAACTTCCATGTTTGAAATGTTTCTCGCGATACTCATTGACCATCATGTCGTATGGTGTAGACACCATCACTCTTGGATCAACGAACATCTTTGGAATCTTAACACCGGCGCTCTCAAGAACTGTGCGTTCTTTGAGGTAGATCATCGGGTTAGCGACGAAGTACTTGCTCAGGAATGTATCGGCACCATGAAACGTTCCCGATCCAAAGTGACTGAAGACGTGTCGATGACCGCCTGGTGTTACCACTGTGTGACCAGCCTGGGCACCACCATTGAATCGAACAACCAGCTTAGATTTTTCTCGATGTACAAGATAGTCAGTGATGAGACCTTTACCCTCGTCACCATAGTTGGCGCCTATTACTACGTGTACGTTGCTCATTTTATCGTCTTCAAAAAGCCTGTTAGCAGGCGTTCATTGTCATAAGTTCGAGTTGACTGTTTGCGCTTTGGCTTCGCTGCTTCAGCCATCGCTTGCTTTTTCTTCGAACACGCATCATGATTGCCTTTTCGCCGAGAACGATGGCAAATTTCGCAGATATTTAGATTGTTCGAGTTGAATTGCATTGTGATTACCTTTTAATTTCGATGGGTTAATTTTATCACAATATGAATAAAAAGTAAACACTTAAATGAAAAAAGAGCAAGAATTTCCATCCTTGCTCTTTTTGATAGGTGCTACGATTTAAACAGAGGCTTTTGCTTTGACTTTCTTCTTGTCGAAGCGAACTACTCCGCCGCGCTTCACTGCAACGTCTGTAGAGCTCGACATGCCAGCGACTGCTTTCGCTACCACGACCGAGGTATCTCCAGACCAGGTAGCTGCAACCACTGCAGCCGATGATCCTTCGACCACTTGAATCGCCGATACGATCACTTCAGACAGCTTGGTATAATCTGCCAGAGGCAGAACGCGTTCAGCTCCGATCAAGTTGTTCCAGGATTTGATGACGGAATCTCTTCCATACATACAACCATTTCCTTGTTCAATCACAACGTGGAAGATGTGGTACATCTTCGAAGCCATCGCGAACAGTTCCTTCGAGCTGATGAAATCAGGAACGTCATCACCGATGAACCTTTTGATCTGTGCAGGATTCAGACCAGGCGGTGCAGGTTCATCGCCTACTGTGAACAGATAACCCTTCTTGCCGCGCTTTTCGAAGCAATCGATAGAAGTGTGTTGAGCTGCGAAGTACCATGGCAGATCATACGATTCGAAGTTATTGCCGCCGCCACGACCTTCCAAGAAGATGTCTGTCAGCTGTTCGATGATTCGATTGTCTGCCTCAAACTGAGACACCTGCAGCGGGTAATTGTCACAGTAAGCATCACCATTGGCCATGAACATCAGGTGTGGATCAGATACAGGTTTGCGATCCAGAATTTCATTGAACAGAACACCCAGGCCTTCGCGAGCGATACTTTCAGCGATCATACCCATGGATCCAGTAACGTCCAAGGTGACGATGATGGCTGTAGAATTTGGATTGTCAACTGAATCGCGAGATTCACGGACTGCAACGTTCAACGGGCTCAGGTGATCTTTGGCTGCGCTTTTGGTTGCAAAAATTTTATCGGCGGACTTACCGACGGTGCTTCTAGAGTATGAGTCCCAGTCCTTGGAACTCCAGCTGCCTCCACCCATTTTAGTTCTCCTTTTTAAAGATAAAGTATGATGATTCTGTTTCGTAATAAGGTTGTTTTAAATACTGCACTTTCCAACCTGCCGTTTCAAAGAGTGGTTCAACGTCGAGCCAACCTTTGTTGTATGCATCTACATCTCCAAACTCTTCCTTATGAGCTTCAATGTAAGATTGAATCTGTTTGTAGACAGTCGTCTGTTTCACCTCGGCGTAATTGCTAGTTGAATTAAAATTCTTGGCGATTTCCGCGTTGAAGATTCCAATTACAAAGTATGGAATCTTCTGAGCCTTTTCCAACTTAATCTGACGCTTAAAGCTCAGTACTTCATCAGGTCCTATCGGTTCCATCATTTGCTCCCATAAAGATCATCTGCGGTCAACTTCAAATCCACGAACCTCCGAGGACCAAAGCTGTCTATTACTGTCTTGGTGTGCCAAGTCTTGTACTCTTCGTAGGCATCACCTTTGCTCATAGTTCTCAACCAACTTATCAGTTGAGGTGGAATGCTCTTGTTCATGAGCAGCTTTGAGCCTACGATGTCACCAAGTAACTGTCTAGCGGTAGCGTGAAGAAGTTCCAGATCGATTTTTGGATCAGCTTTTTGAGCATCCAGAACATCTTCTGGTGAAAATTCTACAGCTACTCCAGGTAACGCGTCAAGCGGTTTCCCTATCTCTCGAGCATACCACCAACCACCAAGCAGGTGAACAGTGTGTTCTCCTGGTGAGATCAGACAGGAATCTACTGTGATTCCAGCGTGCATCAAATTTGCATACTTTAGATAGCAGCAGATGCTATACAGACGGCTGATCATCCAAGCAACATGCTTTGGATCAACCTCGCCGTTGAAGTGAGAGAGAACATCGCTCATCAACAATTGGTCAGGAGTCTTCTTGATCAGCATCACCAAGCGCTCGTCAGTGACCAACTCAGAATGAATTTCAGGCAACAGCTTCTTTACCTCATTCTTCATCTTGTCATCTGCAAACTTGAAGTTCTTGATGATGCGTTGAGCGTTCTTGTAGAGGTCTTCATTGTCCTTGTACAGAGAGTACGCAACGACGGTATCACCGACGTAGATGTCTCCTAGCTCGAATGCTCTGGTGGCTTTGTACTTCAATTTGAATTTTTTGCCATCCACAGTTTTGAATACAATGACTCCTGGAGTGACCCAGGTGTCTGTGGCGAGTCTGAAGACGGCGAGATTATAGACTACATTAACGTGCGCCATAACGTCTTCATCGACCATTGGGTTCTGATCGGGGTGCCAGGCGGAGACGAGTTTACGATACTCTACCTTGGCGACTTCAGTGTCGGCGGTGAACAATTGTTCAGGTTGGTCTACAGGGATGGCTAAGATGTCATCGGCTGTGAGCGTTGAGATGTCTTTCATCACTTCCTCACTTTGTAAAGGCTCTTGAAGAAACTCCTTCTTCAAGATAGTATTTATCTATGGAAAGATTATAATCCAATTTTTGATGAATGTACAATTATTTGTTGCAACCTTGAGAAGTAGCAGCGGTGCCGACTTTACCATGCCCAGTAAGAACGGGGATAGTTACAGCGGCAATGATTCCGATGATTGCAATGACGATCATCAGTTCTGTCAAGGTAAAACCTTTAGTTGCTTTCATTTCATTCTCCTTAGTATATTCACAATCAGGCGCCGAGCAGCCACATAGTGGACAATGGCTAGAACTTCAAGTGTTGTGTTTGATTCATTGGGATGATCTTGTCATGTTTCAAAAACGGAGTGACGAGAGCGGTGATGATGATCAGAATTGCGACAACGATCAACATCTCGATTACTGTAAAGCCTTTGTTTGCTTTCATGTTAACTCCTTGGTACTTCAACTAACTGGAAAATTTTCCATTTGCGATCTGGGGCTTTTGACTTGACATACTTGAGAAACTTATTCGCTGATGACCAAGTCCCATAATGAACTTCGTTACCATAGGCGTACACTCCGATAGCACCAGAATCTTTCACCCAATAGTGACCGACAGAGTAGTTGAATGACTTTTCTTCTTCTTTAGGCTTTGCTTTCTTCTTTGTCTTCTCGGTCTGATCGATAGCTTCTTCAAGAGCCTTTATTCCGTCACTCATCATTTTCCCCGATCAATAGTTGAAGTTTCTGCGCTCATCAAGTTGAGCTTGCATTGGCTTTGCGAGGTTATAAACCTCCATTACGTTCTGCATGTTGTTGCCATTACGAACAGAAACTTCATAACGAGGGTCTTGACCTGGCATGATGTAGACGGGATAATCATCCCAGTCAAAAGTGTCCACCATCACCACCATGTGGGTTGCCTGAATCTCAACACCCTTTTCAAACCACTCTTTAATGTCTTCTCTAGTTGCTGCCATATCTTTCTCCTAAATTGGGATACCTTTATCCCAATTATCTGCGCTTGCAATTTCCTGATACTCTCGCGATTCTCCTAAAATCTCTATTTGAATCACTTCGCCTTTGCTCGTAGTAAACTCTGTGATGTCCAATGGGCTTCCAGTTAAAGCGCGCACCATCTGATCGATGATCCAAGCATTTTGCCCCAGCGTAGTCTCAACGTTCGCGTACCGCTTGGCAATGTTGAGAGCATGAACAGCTGGAATAGGGTCCCAACAGGGATTCCTTATGAGCATCTTACTTTACGATTTCAACTTTTGTGATCATGCGGCCAGATGACGTACAGAACGCTACACGCTTTGCATCGTATGTCAGCTTGACGAGTTCGCCTGTTTCATTTGCGCGCAGAAGAATCTTCAGGTCAGCAGGATTGATCACGTTGGCGTAGATGTCTTGAGTAGACATCGAACCTGTTCCATTGCGCATCACACCAAGGCTGAGATCGATGTCGATGTAGTTATCACAAAACATTGGAGTGTTGTGAACGACGCGCTTTACTTGACCTACGACTTCTACGTCACGAGCTTGATAACCACAAGCTGTAAGGCTCATTGCGATTGCTATAACTGCTAAAATCTTTTTCAAAATATTCTCCTTAAATGCTCAATGCTCTTTGAATTTGAATAGCCTTGTCGCGACGACCTGCGTCAAAGAATTCTTCTTGTGATTCCCGAATCTTGCGCTTCAGAACCTTGACGTCAATGTTACGCAAAGCTGTTGAGTTAACCCACTCGTTAATCAGTACAGCTTCAACTTTATCTTTGATCATCGCATTCAATTCCTGACCTTCAGGCGAAGACTTGAAGATCGTCATTCCGATTTTCAAGATGCAATCAGATATCCAGTATGATGTGGAGTTTTGAGAGATCGAGTGATCGCCTTCAATGTGAAAAACCTTACATGCGCTGCATTGCCGATCACCCGTTCCAATTACAACGTCATCCCACATTAGATTATCCTCTCATTTATCATGCCGCACTTGCTACAAGTCCGACGCTGTCTCTCTATACAGTTGTTATCGTTTTTACTATCTCTCCCCAAACAGACCACTTATGTCCCCAAGCACAAGGATCATTCCTAGTAGCAAAGTAGATTATGATCGTGACAAAAGCGACAAAAATTGAAATGAAAATTATTGCAGTCATATATTTCTCCTATTTGTCATCCCTCAGGCAGGTAAAGAATGGGAAACGCAGAGCGTAGGTGTCAGAGTTTTCAGCCAGGGATAGTTCTTGACATTCGATAGTGCAGGTCTCGCCGATAAACTTGTCTTGGTTGTTCCAAGCGTAGGTGCGGAAGAACTCATCGTTAGATACTCCGCTTGCCAGGATAGCTGCGATGTCGATCTTGTTGGCTTTTGCGAACTTCGCCAACCAAGCTTTGTAGTTCTTGTGGCTGACCTTGATGCCGCCGCAACGAGACTTGATCTTGTTACCATTTTCGTCCTTGCCTTCAACGAAGAAGCCACCGAGACGGCCTTCATTCTTGGTACCGGCGCGGCCTTCGAAGCAACCAACGATCTTGACGTCCACGTCGATGACAGGCTTCCACTTCGACCAAGTAGCTGTACGCTTCTTGTTGTTCCATTCATACTTGCCGCTGAGGTACTTGATGATCAGACCTTCATCTTGACCAGCGATACCGAGCTCAGTAACTTCGGCGTAGAATTCTTGGGCTTCTGCCAAGTTTTTCAAGATGCGATACTTTGACTTCACGATTGTGGTCAGGTTGAGCTTCTTGATTACCTTTTCAAGATCACCAGATCGTGCATATTGAGGCTTAGGGCAGCTTTGAGCTTCCCATTCAGTGAGAGTCATCGTGTCGAATACGTAGAAGCGCATTCCAGATTTGTCACCTTTGGAACCTTTTGCTTTCGCTGTAGCAGACATTCCACCATCAGCCAAAGCTTCACCATCGACGATGATAGGTTGACCAACTTCTTGTTCCATCTTGATGAGTTCATCATCGAACAAACCATTCCATTGATCTGCAGATTTGCCGGAGCGAGACAGGTACTCGACTTCACCGTTCTGAACCTTTGCAACCAAGCGCATACCGTCATATTTGACTTCGCCCATGCACGGGAATTCCCAACGATATTTTGGGTAAACGATTTCACCCTTTGCGTTCTTACGATGCTCGATCTTTTCGCAGAGCATCAACTCGAAGCCAGGAATCTTCAACTGAGGGTAAACTTTTTCGAAGGTGTTGGTGTTACCACCGCACTTCAGGTCTTTCAGGAGGACACGTTCGAGGACGGAAGCAGTACGTTCATCGTACAGTCCGAGGACGGCAGTTACTGCATTCTTTGCAGCGTTGCCAGTCAGAACTCGATCATTAAGTTGGTCTAGGAGTTCGAAGAAGAGCTTGAAAGAACCATTGCGTCCATCCAAGTTGCCGAATGCCTGTGGTTGTTCCCACTTGCGAATACCAAAGACACGATAAGGATTTTCAGTTTCCAGCAACAGACGAACACCGTCTGCATCCAGGCCGGAAAGTGCTTCGAATTTTTCTTTCTTCGTTGAAATCTTTTCAGCTGTAAGAATTGCATCTGCGAAGGACTTTGCCATTGATAATCTCCTGTTTTCCAATAAGGTAATTATAACACAGCAGCGATAGAAGTAAACACTTATTTTGGGATCGTGCTCTTTTCATGCTCTTCAAGAGAAGATAGGAACATCTGTAGCATCTGAAGTTTTGACTTGACACTTTGAAGAGACGTGTGAGCTCGATCATAATCAAGAACACCATCCGGGTACGCAAAATCAGCGCTAGTTGTCATTGAATCTACAGTTTTCTTCAAGAATTTGACGGTGTCCAGCGACACTTGTGTTTCGATGTTCATGTTATTCTCCATTTGGGTTGAGTTCGTCAAGATACTTGTTAACAATTCTGATGTACCTGCGAAGGTCATCAGAAATCAAAGCTGGATAGGTCATCGTGAACGGTGCCCCGCTGGAAAGTGAACAGGCAACGCTTTACCTTCCTTCTTCTTAAATTTTTGAACCTTGTGACGAATGTGAGGGAGATAGTGATTACCCCTGTTCATCACGGTGACGATGTAGCGACCACTGGGATTTGAGATCCCGACGAAGACGTTGTCGTCACGAACGAACAGCGTGTAGCAATTATCAAATCCATACTTCTCACCGAGCATCGTCATGAAGATGCTATTGTTCAGGAAGCTTTTTTCTTCCTTTGATTCCGCCATTAGCTTGTAGGCTTCCTTCAGCCGTAAAGCTGGCGGTAGCGCTTCTACTTTTGTAGAAAATTCATGATTGCGTTCACAAAGCCGTTCAACGGCATGTTTTGTTAAGATGTAGTCAAGCGATTTAGACATTCTTACCTCCACGAAGCGCTTGCAATCTCTTCTCAGCTAACTCAGCTAACTCACGAGCCCTTTCTGACTGTGCGATTGCTGCTTTCAGACGCTGAACCGTTTTCTTTTCTGTGGCGATCCGCTTTCTTTTATTGGCTTCACCTTTTATCTGAGACAGCGGTGTCTTCTTGATGACTGACATTGAACCGTCATCCTCATTAATGTCATACTCAATAAGGATTAAATTGCTCATGTCTCGACCATAGTTTGCATAGTTTAGGTGACAGCTAACGTGACCAAGTGCAGACCACATCTTTCCCTTCTTTGAAAAATTACAGCGTTCTCCGCCACAGGAAAATAATTTGTCGGTATTTCTTTGAATCTTGAAGATCTTCACGCTAACACATCCACCTCTTCAATGTTGTAATCGACGTTTTCAATGTAAAGATACCGTTGCTCGAAGAATGGATGTCCCTTAGGATATCCCAATGACAACAGCAAGGCTTTTTCACGGGCTGTAATTATCTTCTGACGAGCTTTAAAGAACGCCTCGTTACGCTTCGCGATTCGTTTGTTCTTTAGTTCGATCTTCGTGCGCTCATTGCGCATCTTCTGGGTGATCTGTTCTTTGCCGAGTCCTGGCGCCCAGCGAGGATACGGCAAGAGATGTTCACACTCAACCTTACCAAGTTCACCGTCTATAACGTCGCGGAGTTCTCGAAGCTTTTCAGCAGCTTCCGTGTCTTTTACATGTTCCGCTTCTAACTCCAAGACTTTGGCTTCTGCCTTTGCCTTGTCAGCTGTTACAGCTTCATTTTTAGACCAAGAATCGTCGTAGCGGCCGCCAGATGCAACTATCAGGTACATGATGTCTGTCATTATGTGTTCCACAAAATGGTTGTAAAAATTATCAGAGCTTCAATCCACCATAATCCTATCAACATTGGACGAAGATTTCGATTCAAACGTTCGTAGTACATTGCGATCAAAATTCCAGGAACGAACAGTGGAATGACCAACAATGAGAAGAAGAAAGAGTTATCCATTTCAGAACTTTGGATCAAACTCGCAGCCTACATCGACTGGCGCAAACTCTGGATTTTGTTGGAGAAGATATTCTACTTCCGCTGCATCTTCTTCAGCAAGAAAGGCTTCGAAATCATTCAATAGAGAAGAAACGAGGCAATTGTCGATCTTGGCATCGCCATCGATAACCATGATGCCATACTTAACATTACGAGAAATGGCAAATTCTACAAGATCAGCTTCAGGAAAACCGTTATGATTTGCGATCATAGCTACTGTGCTCCACATAGTTACCTCCATTGCAATTTACGATAAGGTAATTATAACACAATGGCACAAAAAGTAAACACTTTTGTGCTATCCGCGACGCATCTTAGAGATATCGATAGCATTCTCAGCAGAAAATACTGGAACAGAGTTTGACTTGTGCATCGTTGCAATGCCAATCATGGCGGTGCCGGTGTAGACGTTGCGATCTTTCTTGAAAGTTTCGATAGCGTTTGATTTGAGAGACTCAACGCGCTTGAAGTCCTCAGCTCCTTCTCGAAGAGGCTGAGGACTTTTCAGATCGATAGGTTGAAACTTCGTGCTTTCATTCTTGACACCATAGTGCTTAAGGTGTCTTTCCCATTCCAATGATCTTTTTGTTTTCTGTTTCCTCGTTAACTTTGAAGTTTGCAGAGTGTAGATCAACATGCTTGTGCCTCTTCTTATTGCGCTCATAGCGCTCGTGTTCTAACCATTTTCTATTCAGTTCTTCTTTTCGAATCTTTTCTTCTTTATGGCGTTGTTCTTCAACCTGGTGTTCTCGAATCAAAGCTTCCTTCTTATAAATCTGAGACATCAGATCGTAACCAACTGAGGTGCACATCTGATAGAAAGCGATGTAAGCGTCAGCTGGATTTTTTGTTTTTAACTTGTAAGCGTCAGTGTTGAGACCACTGTAAGGGAAATCTTTCGAAGAAACGGTGCGGGAGTTTATCTGTTCAAGAGGAACCCCAACGTCACGGAGAGTGACAACGCTGCGAGCATACAACCCAATTTTATCACACTGTTTATCGATAGGTTTTGTTGGTGCCGAAGCACATCCTACCAATAATTATTTCAATGTTTGAGGATAGGAACAGTCTTGCCATGTATCTCTAACGAGAACGTGTAAAATTTGTTCTTGTTGACTTCAGCAACCAGCTCCTCGAAAAACTTCTCAGGCTCTACCTTGTATTTCTGCACGTTACCTTGCTGCCAATTGCGAGGTAGCTCCTTGTTCGACAAGATAGCATCATCCCATTTAAGGTTGACGGTGTTACCATCAACTATAACAGGTAAGAATCCTTGAGTGTCACAATTGCTACGTTTAACGCTCAACGCCAGACAATGTCTTATAATTTCACGGGCATTGAGATCCGTATTGATAAACTGTGGAAGGTAAAAGTTTCCATCCTTCTCCATCACTACAAATTGGCTCATCAAATCTGTCTTCGATAACACTTCAGCATCCTGAAGATCTTCGACGTACATATTGTTAGCGGAATTGTAACGTTGATTCTTCAAGACTATCTTTTCCCTGGTGAAGATATTCTTCACCTCATTCTTGATGAGCATTGCGTCGCTCTCTGCAAACTTGGCTTTAGCAGCGTAAACCACCTTGGCGCCGTAGGTGTCTCCAGCGATGGAGAGTGAAGGTTGCTGTTGGTTAACCCTGTCCAGCGCCCAATTGAGAATGAAATCGTGATCACCTTGAAAAGCTTTCTTAAGCTCAGCGATCTTTGGAGTGCTTGGAAGATCGATAGAAGATTTTGCGGTTGGAATCATCAGGTAACGGTCCTTTACTACAAACTTCGTCAGTTGGTGTTGAACGTAGTTGCGACCGTAGTAAGTAACAGTAGGCTTACCATCTTTGTCAAGCTTCAAATCTTCAGTGGTTTGAACGAGACAGCAGACCTTACCAAAGTATTGAGCTTCTGTTCCATCCACCATCGTTACCAGATCGCCAGGTTTGAGGCTCTTGAGAGTGAACTTGTCAGAGCTCTTCATGCGTGTGGTTTGAGCGAAGGCAGCCTGATACTCTTCTGAATTTTCAAGCAACAGCGCGTTCTTAGCACCATCACGGGCGTACAGACACTTACCCTTGATCAAACCGTTCTCGATGGTTGTCAACTCCATGAGCATCATGAGGTTGCCAGACGTGATCTCAATCTCGAAACCGCGAGGGTCTTCAACGCGCCAGACAGACGCGCCGCTACCAAACCAATCCCTTGAACGAGTAACGTCGCCGACGAAGCGGAAGCCTTCGACAGGTACGTTGTCGATGGTTACGTAAGAGGCATTTTTTCCTGCCCAGCCTTCAACTGTACTCTTACGTTTATTGGCTGCAGAATCTTTTCCTTCTGGTGTTGCAAATCCAAGTGGAAACTTTCCACCCATTCCACAGCTTGTACCACTACGCTTACCTACAAAGTATTGGTCAGGAAAGTGCATCGTTATTCTCCGTCGTCGAAATTGTCTTCGTTGTCTTCAGCTTTCTTACGCCCTTCAAGATCAGTTGGCTGCAGTGGGAACTCACCTTGAATCTGGCCACAGTCTGCACAGTATTCAAATTGAATGTCATCTCCACCACCAACGCCTAGATCATCAGGCACGTAGCCTTCATGTTCTTTTTCTCCGATGGAGCACACGCACAAGTCGCTGACCTTACCATACAGGTTGACTATCCTGTCACTCTTACACTTTTGACATCTCATTGCTTTTTCCTTTACTTAGTTATTTGTGCTCTAATTGCAGACCATGGAACTTCTATAGTTGTTCCATCCTCGTCTCCATTCATCGTGAACCTCTCAAGTTATAAAATTTGCGCAGCCATTCTACCATCCACGCGTCGAACTTCTTCATAAATTCAGCGTTACACTCTGGAAGGTCTGTTGTTTTTTCCAGATCCTTTAGCTCGTCAAGCTTTGAAGCAAGCTCTTCCTTGATAGGATCGAGTGGAAGTTCTCCACGCTTGATTGACAGGAGGTGGTTTACGTAATTTTCATCAAATGGGAACGACAGCTTCCGAGTTGACAGGATTTGAAGACCCTCATCAACGATGCGCAGCGCGTGCATGGTAGCCTTCCAATCAACGTTGTTTGCAGTCGCAGCGTCGGCACGAGATCCATATTTCTTCTCAAGAGCGTGAACAACTTTGAGGGTCTGGATCAAACTGTTTGTGAACGGTAGGGTCTTCTCGAGGATCACAGCGCAAGGCTTCATCACACCGCCACCGATGTCATATTCTTCCAGGCGGAAGTACTTTGGAAACTTCTTGGCTAGATCGTTGAGCAGGCCGGAGTACCGAGGAGTCTGATAGATTTCGCTCAGCTTCATCTCATCTTCTTTGTAGTAGACGTCAGCGTCACCTATGATCACTTGAAGTTCACGCACAGCGTTCAGCCTCTCACCCTTGAATGAGTAAAGAGAAGCTTGGTTGACAACGTAACCCATCATCGCTTTGATGTTAGACGTCAGGAATTTGGTGCGAAGTTCACGCACGAACTGTACGAAGAGAGGAACTTCGTAGTCGTAATCGTCAAACTGAACATCACGAATTGCAATCATAAAGTCATACATTGGTCCATCAACTGCAGAAGTTCCAATGCAGTATCGTCCAACCTCTCCACGCGGATCGAAGATCTTCTGTTCAGCGTGATCGCCTTCCATAGCGAACGCAAGTTCGATTGCGTATGTTTGACCTTCAACGAAGTGACGAGCGAAGATTTGCAGAGGGATGAACTCTTCATCCACGTCATCTGCAGAGTTTCGGGTGTGCTCTACTTTGTTTGTCTTCTTAACCTTCGCTTCGAGCTTCTTACCTAACAACATATCGTCAAGATCAGGCAGCACGATATGCTTGATGTCGCGATCAGAGGCTGGAGTAGAAGTTCCGTAGAGCTTCGATCCATAGAGAGTTGTAAAAAGTTTTTTCACGTTAGGAGGTTCTTTCTTTTGACGGTTCCACATTTTGTACATTGAAGGTCGTAATAGCTTCCACAGGGTACGCCATTATTTGTAATTTTGCCCTGAAAGTTAATTTTCCATTGGTGATCACAGCCACCCCAAATCAGATGCCACAAAAATTTTATCACTTTTTAATCCTGTCGTATTTTGAGTTCATTTCGAGTGAGCGGGGAATTCATCAGTGCATCCCAGATGGGTGTCTATCTTGATTTTGAATGAAACTGGCGCGCTTGGCTGCTTCAGCGTTGGAGGCGCGGTTTTTGTCACAGTTTTAGTTTTACTGAACAGCTTAAACACATTACATCCTCATTCAATCTATAGGCGCATTTTAACACAAAAGAACTCAAAAGTAAACAGAAAAGTGAGCCGGTGCACCAAATAAATAAATCTAGAAACTAACCTATACGAGATCAAACATGGCTAAAGTACATCCAATAATTTTCGAAGAACTTCAAGATGACAAAAATCTTCTTTTCTTGACGCTGATCGAGTACAAGAAGGTCAAGTACCTCACCATCGTCGAAAACATCATCGACACAGAGATTCAAGCTTACATCCTTGACAACCTAGCTGCAGAAGGTATCGATCAAGATTGGTTCTTGAGCGTGGCTACTAAGTGGTTCTATGCTGCTTCTGACAGATACCCACTTTCTTTTGAGTTTGCGAAACTTGGCAACGGTGACGTTGTTAGGAAGTCTCTCAAGACTTTCAACATCAACTCTACATCTCGAATCATTGGGAAGTTGTTCACCTACGACATCAACAGCAAGCCAAAGATCAAGCGTAGGAAGGTAGTTGCGATGCCTGAAAACGCTGAGATCAAATTCAAATAGGAGACATCATGAACTGCTGTGATACAACTTTAGCTGCACAAGGCACTTATTGCTGCCCTATTTGCATGAAAGATACCCCTCACTCGCATTCGTTTGACAAGTGGATAGGTGTAGACTTTGATGGAACTGTTGCATACTCTATTCCAAATCGAACTGACGCTTACGTTCTTGGAGAACCAATTCCAACTATGATCTATCGCATCAGAGATTGGGTGGCTAAAGGTTACACCGTTAAACTTTTGACAGCTAGGATGAACGAACAATCTAGCACAGGCATCACCAGAGACGTCAACAAGATGAAGCAATTGCTGCAGGAATGGTGTGTCAAACACATCGGGGTAGCGCTTGAATGTACAAATTCAAAAGACGGTTGGATGGAAGTATTGTGGGATGACAGAGCTGTTGGAGTTATCCCTGATACAGGAATGCCTACTCAATCGTTTACGGCTTGAGAAATCTTACCCATAGTATCCGCGATTAATGTTTACGCTAAAGCAGTGATCTTTCGCCCATGCATCTACAAGGGTAAGCTCTTCTGCTGTTGCGGCACGGTTAGCGATCCCGCGCGCCTGGACTATCGAACCAGCCTCAGTTACTTCAATCGTCAACTTACGGTGAGTTCCACCATATTCATCCTCGTTAGAGAGCGACCAGATAGAAACAGAACCCTTGATACAGCGATCTTTGTAGCTTAATACGCAGTGTCGTTGGGAGTTACCTTCCTGTTGAAGGTCCTTAGCGGTCTTGATCTGCTTGAAGAACCAGCGCTGTACCTTTCCAGTCCTAAACTTTCGATTGTAAGTCTGATCTGGAACATCCAAGCCGTCCCAAGTTGCATTACCGATGACCTTCATTCGGCGAAGATCGTAGTGCCAGTCTTTCATCTTCTTGGTCAGAGATTCAACGGTCTGCCCAGAACCTGCTAGGGTGAAGGTTGGATTTCCAACGTGCTTGTGATTCAAATAGTCGACGAGATCGTTGATCTGATCGATGGTGATGTTATTTTCGTGAGCGAAGAATCGCATCACGTACTTCCAAAATTCGGTAGGCTTCTTCTCTACGAGCTTAGAACGAGCGACTCTAAGAGCGCTTCCGTCCTTCGCGCCAACGCACTTGCAGATTGCGTAGATGAGAGCCTGAGGGATGGTAAGATCGTACTTACAGTTCAAGAAGGCGTGAGTCTCCTTCTTGGACAAAGCTTTGTCCTTGAAGTATTCTTTGTAGAGAGAGCCACCAGTAGCAATGCAGATGTACCACATCTCAAATTCATGGTATCGTTGACGCGTGCCAGGAGCACGACCATATCCAGGTTGAACTGTATCGCCGCTATATTCCCAGATGTAGTTCATGAAGCTGGGAACAGGATACTTCTGAAAAACATAGCGAACCAACTCAAGAGTTTGCTTAGCGCGATTAGCGCTCTTGGTCTTCATCACGAAGAGGTTCTCATCGCGAACGAAATACTCTCGATACTCTTCAAGACGATTCAGCAGCGGAGGGTTAGCTTTTGCAGCAGCTTCTTTCTTCTCTTTATTTTGCTTGGCGATGCGAGCGGAAGCTGCGGCTAGCGCAGCTTCCTCGATTTCCAATTTGTTTGGTTTTGGTTTCTTGCTGCTCATTACTGTACGCAGACTCCTGGTGTACCACACGCACCTGTTACAAGAGCGAACAAGAGATGGAAGATAGAACCTAGCACGTTAAAAAATCCGTAAATTATCGGCCAGAGAGCATCTGTCCAGAGCTGCGAAAGCAATCCTGTTTCAGCAAGAAACAGAAAGAAGAAGAAAGTAAAGATGCAGAGCATGACGAAAGATGTTTTTACCATCCAACGCGGTGCAAAAAAGTAAAAGAGTAGAGTTTTCATGATAGCTTAATCGTTAAAGATCGTCACTGTCGATCCGCGAAGATTCGGGAAAGCTTTGCAAGTTTCTTTCGTTGGTACGAGATGCCATGCTACAAAATCACCTTCGGCATCACGTTCGTAGTTGCTCATGATGAACTGTGCTTGATGAGAAGTACGAGAAGAGATCATCGTGAAACCGAGATCAGCAGAGTCAGGGTAGATTTGATCGAAAGGATTTACATCTTCGACGAGACGGCTGAGGCTTGACATCTCTGCAACAAATGACTTCTTGACGGCATCGTAAGAAAATTGCTTTGAGTTGACGATCATGATTACCTCCTGTATTGATTTGATGAGATAATTATATCACAACCGTCAGAAAAGTACACACTTATTTGGCTGTAACTTGCTCATCCATGTACTTCCAGCTTGACTCAAGGTTTTGCTTGCACTGAGCCATGAAGTCTTTGTTGAAGGATGCCATCAAGTTGTTATCGATATCCCACCAGAAGTCAGAACGATAGCGCAAGTGGCGATCCACATATTCTTTCGCGCTCTTCCCCTTCAAAGTTTCTGGGACCTGAATAGCCTTGAACCAGTTTTCGATGCGGAGGCCTTTCTTCAGGTGACGTTTGTTGGAGCAAGCTTCTTGAAATTGAGTGCACCACTGTTCAAAGTCTTCATCAGACAGAGAAGTCAAGACCTGTAGGTTATCACCGTCAACGTTGAAGATGTTTGTTTCACGTAACGTCAGTTTATCTGCAGCGTGCTGCATCGCTCGTAGAGATTTTGGAAGGGCACCAAATTCAAATTCTGCCGAACCCATGTCATCCATGTTGACGGCCTGGGAGATTCGGTTTTCGATTGAAAGCGGTGTGTTGATAGTACCACGTTGAACCAGATAAACGTTGCGCATATTTCCTCCTATTTTCGATGGAGTAATTATATCACAGTGCAGCTAAAAGTACACTAAAATTTGATGCCACCTTTTATAAGGTGAAGTTGAAGCACGATAACTAGCGCGTAAGCTACAGCGTGTGCCTTCTTGAAAGCGTAACCTTCACTACCAGGCTCTCGCTTGTAAAGGTACTCTCTAGTCTCTGTCTTACCCTCGAGGTAGTACTTCAACAAGTAACGCTTTTGAGGACGGATGAGAGCTAAGAAGTCTGCGAGCTCAATGATTGATCGAGGCTTGAGCTGCGTTAAAAGTTCATGATGCTTGGAGATTTGGAATAATTGCTGAACGACTGATGGAATCTGCAGCAGCTCCCAATCAGGATCATGCTTCAGAAGCTCGGTGATCTCCTCACGGGAAGAGAAGTGATCATACACGTGGACGTGCAAGAAATCAATCTTGAAGTAACCCAGCTCTTCCGCTTGCTCGTAGGGGATGGCAGACAACCCGGTTAATGGATCCGTTGGAACGTTTTGGAAGTAGAGGCCGCAGGGGTGTGGCGACAACTTCCCGTCCTTGTACAGGGATGCCTTCACTGCAGATGGAAATGTCGATGAGTTGAAACTGCTCACTACGTCTATGTCGATGTCCATTGCGGCTTTTCAAAAGTTTGAAGACAACCTTTTCATCAGCATGATACTCAGTATCGATACCGATGAACGGGAGGTCGTAGGGGATGTTCTTATTCACGAGATGATTATAACATAGTCGAGAATGTAAGTAAACATTCTAGACGTACAGGAGACGGAGAATTTAACGACTAAAAACGTGATCAAGAAACTTCGCGTAGTCTTCCATGTCTTGCTCATTCATGTCGATGATGAGCTTAGGACAAAGGTTAGACTGATGAAGCTTAATGTTCAGAATGCAGCCAAATAAAATATCGTCAAGCTTTGATTTAGCCCAGATCAGGTCTGGTCTAATAACTCGTAGACTTTTGCTCGGTTCTTCCATTTGTCGGTTGTTGCGCTTTTAACTTGAGTTGTTCACGAAGTTCGTAAACTTCTCTGGTAAGATCGTTGATTGTCTTTTTTGAGGCATCAGCGATTTGCTCTAGCTGCTTGACGTATGTTGCTCTGGACATTTTAACTCCTTCAACTGGTAAAGGACTTGCAATTCTATTTATCTGCTTGCAAGGCTGCCGCTTTCTTTTTCTCGATAAATTTTTTCATTGAGATTGACCTTTTAACGCGAGATTCTAATAGTTGTGGCTTCCCCTTCAATTGAATTGCTAATTTAGCTTTATGTTCATTTGATAATGGACCAATTTTCTTACCCTTATTCCATGGTGTATGACCTTTAGAATTTGCTATCTGTTCTAACGATCGTGGACGAAGTTTATTACCTACAGTAGAACCGCCTCTGAGACCATCTTCAAATTTCAAGTTTGCCCATAAATCTGACGTTACTATATTCCACTGTTCAGAGACCATTAATGCAAACTCTTTGATCTCTTCTTTCTCAGTGAATAAACAATACCAAATAGTTTCAACTTTATTCCGACCATACTTATTGATATGATTATTCCAATGAAGACCTCCACCTTTATATTTCTCAAGATTTTTATGTAAAGTTTTTCCAAGATAAAATAGCCCCCTTCCATCAGTTCTAGTTGATGGATCTGTTGGATGCCACTTGATATAAAGATAGACTGTCATGTCGAAGAAAAAGCCTGCAAACATTGCAGGCTTTTTCGGTGAATGCGTTTAGCGCATTTTGATAGGTGCTGACACACCGCTTGAGAATGCTGCTTCAGTATCTGCCGCTACGACTGGCTTGTACTTGTTCAGGTCAACTTTTGGAAACCCAGCAATTGACAGGAACCAGCTACGTGGAACTGTTCCGAGCTCAGTAACGTACACTCGCTTTTCATCGATCATTCGAGTTTGTGCGTTCTGGAATTCGTTTCGTCCAGCTTCGATGATCTGTTGAATCTTGGTGTACAGCGTACTATCGAAGTTCACGCTGTGTTCCTTGATCCACTGCATGCTTGCCTGGCTGCCGTTTGCGCCGTAACGGCTAGACAGTTCCTTGGACATCACTTCTTTCAGATCATCTTTGTACATCGCAGGGATGGAAGCTGCTTCTTGAACCTTGAGGGTGTATTGACCCAGAATGTTCTTGTTGTTTGTCCAGTCGGCTTCTAGACCAGCTTCCGCACGAACGGCGTAGTTTGTTGCAGAGTAGTAAGCGATCACCAATCCACCACCAACAGTAATCGCAAATCCTATCACAGCCAACGCCACGATCAAACCAACGCTCATTGCACCTTTATTTTTCATTCAATTTCTCCTAAGTTTACTTCATTAAAAACATCTCGATTGTTGATGCGTCTTTGCTGCCTTCTTCTGTGCGTCTTTTCCTGCTTAATGTCTACTGAATTTCCTTGGTGACCACCGTCATGTTCCATGCCAGGTACACCAGCTCTAACGCGAGCCATGTAATTCTGATAACTGTAGTTGAATCCTCGTTTGTTTGGATTCTTACGGCGGTGGTTCGTTTTCATTAGTACCCGTTCCTCTTTACTACAATCGTTGTGATCACAGAGGCGATGAGTCCCAAGATAATAGCTAACACCAACACCCAGGTGGGTGGTTGTATCTGAGTCTTTAGATACTCAAAGTCCTTCATCTCCTTGCGCTTAAACATCTTCTGAGTATCAGCTGCGATCACTGGGATGATCTTTGCTCGATCAACTGTTCCTATCGCTGAGATGTCATCATGCAGTTCCACCTTGAACAGAGCTGCATCAGTCCAACTCGAGATACCTACCCAGTCGATCTTTGGATAGTGAGTGACGCCAAGGATGACGATGATGTCATTTTTCTTTCCACCAACCCACTTGCCTTCTAACGAGTGGATGTAACTTTCATCTGCCGTGTTTACAAAGATCACGATAACGTTTGCCTGCTTCTCTGGCCCAAGAGTTCGCAAGATGTCAGAGATGTCATTGTCCCATTGAGGAATGTCCGGCACTGGCACCCCTTCAGTGATCGCGCGATTCAACTTGTAGTAATCGTAGATGCCAGCTGGATAAACTGGAATCATGTTGTCAAATCGATGCGTCAAGTTCTTGTGGAACAGACTGTCAGGAACAGCCTTCACGTAGTTTGTGAAGTGATGCTTCGCAGAGACTGGATCACCAGGCTTTACTATAGTCCAACGAGGTGGCTCCCTAAGTCCCTGGCTGTCAAGCGTGTTGATGTCAAAGTCACGAACGTTTGAGTGAACTACCCAATCAACGTCGTAAGGATGCTCATAACAGGTGTCGCATTCTTCTGTCGATGTTCTATGCTTTCCATATCCCGAAGACACCATGTGACAGTGACATTGATAACTGTGGCGGCACGGTACCTTCTCATGATACTTTGAGATGACTTGACCGTTCAGAATCTCGATGTCATCTGTCTGGCTGTACATTCCCGTTGCATACACGACTAGAGTTAAGATCGTTCCGACGGCGAATGAAGATCCAATCTCGATCCAAGTAACCTTTCTTGGAAGGAAGATCTTCGTCAACCAAGGGATGATGAAGATTGGAAAAAGAACAAACAACAGCGTCATGCTCATTTTGATTCCTTCAAAAGTTTATCTCGCAATCTGTCAATTACTTCCATCGCTTCTGTGATTCCTACTCCTTTTGTCTTGTAGTAATGCTTCAAAGCTGCGATGCGCCCTTTTGTGTTTAGTAGTTCCAAACACTCATCGAGAATTGTGTCCTTGTTCTTATCGAACCATTCCTTTTCAAGAGCTGAGCCGTGAAGCGGGCAATTGTCTGCATGATTGTGAGCCTCTGCGCACAAGCATTTCGGTGAAAGCAGCTCAGGTGGAATTTGATTGACGTAGATTTCTTCGTCTTCAAAAAGATAGTAACGAGTTCCGTAGGTACCAAGCCCAGCGTTGTAATTCTCGATGAGAGTTTTGATCAGATTTCTGTCCATATCTGAATCAAGCACCGCTACGATGGTATCACCCATCGTGTCAGGAGTATGTTTTTTGATTACTAGCATAACTTCTTTCTTATAGCTTCTCAGCGAGGTCAATCAAGAACCTCGATGTCATCAAGTTGTTTGCGAAGAGCGCGAAGAACAATCCAAGCGCTACCATCCAGTTTGATCCGTACCACAGCAGGCCAAAACCTACCAGGGATAGAAGGAATTCTATCCAAATTTTTAACACGAACACTCATGAGCATCCTTAAATTTGCAATTATTAAAATGCCATTGATGCATTGTTGCTGAGCCGCCTTCTTTATCACAATGTGGACATTTCACAATCTTTTGCTTTTTCCCTAATGTAGCTGCTGACATATTGGCTTTAGCTTCTTCAGAAACTGAAGTTCTAATTCTAGCTTTAGCACTCAATGACATTTTATCTTTGATTGATTGAAACTTAACGGAATCTTTTTTCAACTTATCCCAATGTTCAAAAGCTTGAACTGATCTATCTGTAGGTTTCCAGTCTTCAGCTTGACGTTTTTCTAATAATTTTTCTTTTCTAGTTTTATGCATTTTATACCAATTTTTGTATCTCGCTTTGGATATTTTACTAAGTCTATTTCCTTGTTGTATTCGTCTTTCATCTGACCATGCAGCTCTCATTAAAGCTTTAGATTCTAACGTATTCTTTCTCTGAAGACTGCATAATTTCAAACTTGCTTGTTGTCTTTTTTCTGGAGTCCAAAATCGCTCCATCTTTATAGTGAATTTTTTACGACGCTCATCTGTCCAACTAGCTTTCAGCTTTTCTATTACAGATAGACGTTTAACAGGATCTACAAATAACCATGGAACTGCAATTCTTGACAAATTATAATACTTTTTTCCAATTTCGTCTTTATGAATCATCGAAAGAACTCGTTGTTCTTCTAAGAACATTGATTTTTTGTCGTAGTGGAAAGATAAAATTCTGCGCTTAAAAGATTTTGACCGTTTCTTATACGCGTTTTTCATCCATCTAGAACTACAGATATATCCATCATCCGGAGTCCCCCAGTGTGCACCGATATAAAAGCGTTTCTTTTCTAAATCATACCAAATGTAGACAAACCCTGACATAATATCACCTTTGCTAAAATGATATTTATACAGAGTGCAAACACGAAAGAATAGTTTTTAGTTGGAATGCGGCACTTAACTTGCCAGCCTTTGTTTGAATCTGCTTTCATGCAAGCTCTCAGAACAGCCTTAGGATTCTTCAACACCAAACCCTCATCTTCAGGCTTCAATTCCAGAAAAAGCTTTGCAAAATCACCCGTGTAGTTTGTAGCCACCGACACGTAATCGTGAACTCGAGTTTGATCACCTTCATCCGCAACAGGTTCCCATTGAGAAGCCAGCAGAAGTTGACGATCTGCAAATGTGCTACCAACAAGGTGAACACCTTCATCAACTATCTTGTCGAAGATGTACAGTTGATTCTTTGGACCGCCAGACACCTTGGAGTGCAGCAGCTCAGCAACGTAGACGTTCCACTTTTTAGAACCTTGGAAGAAGCGAGTGTGCTCTGGAGTAGGAGACCACATGCGATGATCACCGTTGTCGATGTCATTGTGGCGAGTCTTGAAGATGACCTCGTTACCCTTGGCAAAGATGACCGTGCAGGTACCGTTCTTTTTCTTTTGAGCCCAGTAGCCTTGCTTCTCTTGAAAGGTAAGCATCGCTTGAGGAATCTTCTGCTCCGGACGAGGAGGCCAGAGGTATTGGTATTCGTTGTAATCCATTACACAAGCTCCCAAAACTTTATCAGTTCACCTTCAGACACAGCTATTCCGTCGCGACTACCGACCTTGTCTACTTCCCAGGTCGTACTTGCATAAAATTTCCTGATGACCCAGTCACCATATTCAGGATGAGCTATTTGACGAATCTTAACGCCCGGTTTGATTTGATCGAGAGCGAGACTCATTGCAGCACCTCGTGCATGTGATCACCGATCCATTCATAAGGATCGCCAGTGCGGGCTTTGGCAGTACCGTAAGGCATCTCACCGTTATTGCAGAAGTATTCGTAGAGTTTGAGGTACAGATCTTCAGGAAGATCGCTGTTGTTGTCAATAGCGAATTGAATATCTGCCTTGTCTTCATCGGTGAATGTAGTCATTAGATGTCCATCCCTACGGTAATGTTTGTAGGATAGCCATCTTCGATCAGCTTGCGCTTGATCGCTTTGCAGTTCAAGCGAGATGCAGAGTAGACTGAATCGTAATATTCACCGAATCGATAAACTGTGTAGTGCATGATTACCTCTAGCTTGATTTGATAGAGTAATTATATCACAGCGCTGCAAAAAGTACACACTTTTGTGCAATTATGGTGAAAACTACTACAAAACATCTACTTCTCGATCAACGCTCCAATGTTCCGGCATAAATGCGGGCTTTGCAGTGTCGATAAAGTGTTGTCTCCAACGCTTGATGAAAGGTTCAAAGTCTCCACTTGCGTGCAAGTCTTCGACGATCGCTTTTCCAGGATCGATTCTACATGCAATCAAAACGCTATCGGACAGCTCTTCAAGTTCTTCTAGAGTAGGAGTCTTTCCCAGATATTCAACAATCTCTGCCATCATGTCAGCTTGACGAGAAGCTGGTATGGTGTTTTTGCGTAACAGAGATTTTGCAAGACGACAGACCTTGTCAAGAATTTTATTGTCAACAGACATCTTGATGACTGGAAGATCTTCACCTGTGAACTCTATGGAGATTTGCTTCTTGAGGTGCATAGCCTCGGTTTCGTATTCCTCGTGGCATGGAACGCAGATCACGACAACGTCATGAGCTGATCGTGCCTTGAGCTTCAGGGGAAAGAACTTTCGATACATGTATGGAACTATATGGTGCTTCGTCAGATTTGCCTCAGTTCCACATTTGACGCAGCGATTATGCTTTGGAGCAAGGCTGAACGCATCACCTTTGTTTCCGTTGCCGTGAGGCTTGAACTTGAGCTTGATGGTAGGTGGATCTTCAGAGATGACGTCTGCAAGACCTCTGTCAAGGTACCACTTAGCGCGCTTGAGCGCACAGCGGCACATCTCCTCGCCTTCAGGAGAGATCATCAGCCAATTGGAGTAGGCTGGGGTTTGTAGGTTACGAAGGCTCATTTACAGGAAACACCATGTGAGCGCGGATGCTGACAGTATCTGCATCTGCATAATCCAGCGAAGGAGCATCTTCATGTGGTTCACCGTACAGGAACTTCTTGATTGACTCTACACTCAAAGTTACTCGACCGGTCTTTGTGATCTTGATCGCAGTTCCTACTGTAGTGCGAGCCCAGCCACCGTCAGAAGTGCTGTAACCATATCGTTGTCCTATTGCAATTGGAATTCCAAGAGCATCTTTCCACACCTTTGGAAAGTCAATTGGATTGTCTGTATTTGTCATGTGTACCATGATAATCCTCAAAGTAAGGTGATGCGATTCTTTGGAAATAAAACCACAGAGATGATTGGGAAGTCCACCTTCTCATCCCATGCAACTGACTCTCCATTGATGATGAGAGCTTTGTTCTGACACCATCTCTTCAGCTCCGAGTTTGAGACAGGACCAACGCGCTTGCCTTCTCTCGTTTGAAAGTGACAAACTTTATTGAGGTCTCGTAGAAATTCCCAGAAGTTCATGGTATAGTGCAGGGTACAGGATTCTTAGCAACGTTAGTAGTCCTAAATCCGCACTTCTCCAATGCAGCAGCGACGTCATAGACATCATAGCAATGCATTCCAGAGATGATCACGATGAAGCCGCCAGGTCCTTGAACCCGGCCTTTTGATAAAAGATAGACGTTTTGCGGTTGAATGAGAATGTCCATCGTGTGAAGCTCGTAGCGTAGAAAATGTGCGACGAGCTCAAATAGAGGCGTCACAACGTTATCATTTTTGTAGACTGTGAATTTCATTTTTCGTACTTCTTCATCTTCATGGTGCTGACGCCGTTGAAAACAACGATAGGTTCAGATTTGATTCGGGCTGGAATGTACGCAGCTTGTTTTCCCTTCCTTATCTCAATCAGCATCCACACTAAGAGAGCTACCAGCAACAGGGAAAAACCAACGTAAAATATTTCTGCATGCATTTTTTTCTCCTTAAAACCAAAATTTAGTTGAGATGTTGATTACGGTCAACGCTAAAGAATCGACGACCAAGATAGCTAGAAATCCTGTAACCAACCAGTGAAGAGGTATCGAGATCATTCGGCTTCTCGCGGGTGCACAATTTGAATCCACTTCAGAATCTCGCTCATAGCTTGTACGCGCCAGCGGCGCACTTGACGAGTCTTTGAAAATTTTGCTATTGGTGCGCGATACACTTTCATACTTTCTCCCTAACTAGATCGTAATATTTCTTAGCCCAATCAGGGCAACCTTCTTCATTTTCTTCAAACGAGGAGAATCGAGGGAACTTTCCAAAAAGCGCCCTACGAATTGAGATGGGATGCTTTTGTTCACGCCGATATTTCCACCATCCATAACGAGTCATCAATCTCCACAGCCACAATGGAATTTTAACGCGCATAGCAGTTGTCTCTCAACAAATCATGAAGCTCGTTGAGGGTTTCAAATTGTTCGCTTGGTGTGAAATCAGGAAAAACGAGTTGCCAGCGATCTTCGATGTAATTCACTTCAAGCGTTGCACCGCTGTCGAGCAAATGAATGACGCTACCTGGGTAAATAGAATCTGGTAAGTTCTTGACTCGCATCTTGTCAAGAGCTTCTTGGATGTCCTGAGAAGTGAGATCGAGTTTTTCAACTCCATAGTTTATACCACAGCTGCTTAATGGACGCTTCCACTGTGCCTTGAGAGCGAGCCAACGGGCTGTTAGATAAGCATTGCGCAAACCTTCAACTCGTTTCGACGCTACCACATTGTGGTAGATTCCCCAATAACCGCTAACAATGATGGCGTTTGCACGCCACATTCCAGGCTTATCTTCGATGGGCATCTTTGCCTCAAATTCAGGACAGTATTTGCGCATCAACCACATTTGAAGTTTGTTCATGTTACCGTTCATTCTTCCTCCTTGAAGAGCCTGTAGAATTCTACAGGCTCGATTTTGATTAAACCAGCAGAGTTTTGACGTTGGTCAGGATGGTGGAGATGTCGGTTGTTTCCAGTTTCGGTTTGAACGCGATCACGGTGATAGCTTCGATGATTTCGCGAGGAGCTTTTGAAGAGAACGCTTTGTCCATCGTTGTATCACCAACAACGTTCTTCGATTTTTCTTCTTGAACCACGATGAAGTCAGCAGGAACGAACTTGGAGATAGCTTCGGAAACCTTGGAAAGCAGAGCATCGTCAGAAGCGTAGGCTGGGTTGATGCCGAACAGCTTTTGAACTGCAACAGCTTTTTCGACAGGGAGGTCATACTTTTCGAACAGAGCCACTTCTTCATCGGAAAGAGCAGAAGCTGTAGAACGCTTGCGCATTTCCACTGAGGCGGATGCATTACCTTCAACGCCGCGGAAGTTGTCAGGACGCTTTGCAGTAGCTTGAGCGATATCGAAGAAGTGATCGAATGCTTCAGCTTTGACTGTTGATTCGAGGGTACCTTTTGCAGCTGTAAGAGCCTTGATCAACGCATCGATTTCAGCGAGTTGCTTCAAACCGTTAATTGCAACTTCATCCTTGGCGGATTTCTTTGCTGCAGGTTTTGCCGCTACTGCTTTAGGATTTGCGAAGAGATTTGCCATGATCGTGTTTCCTTATTGATTTATGATAGTGAAATTATATCATAGTGAACCAAAAAGTACACACATTTGTGATGTTTTTACAAACTATTTGCGCTATTATTATAGACTGGACTGAAGAACCGCTCAGATTCCTAATGCCAGAGCTATTTCCCGAACGTTCTTTACAACCTCAGGGGACCGCTCTAACTTCTCAGACCAGTATGTGATGCCAATGTTCTTCATCAAGGCAGCCCTTTCACTCTCATGAAGAGTACCTATCCAATCTTTGAAGCTCCTGGAGCAGAATAGAAGCCATGGAGATAGACGACGCTGTTGGATGAGTTCAGTTATCTCTCCGCTAGTGAACTTTGAGAACACCTCAGAAGGTTGAACTTCAAGACCCTCAGATAGCGCCAAGATGGTCTCAATAGCAATGTTAACCTGCTCGTAAGGATCTGACTTCTTGTCACTGTACTCGAGGAAGATTTGATAGGCTTCATTCCGCTTCCATAGAGAAGGAGCTATCTTCTGAGCCAACATTAACTCGATATACTTCTGAGGATCTGGGATGCCTGTCTCACGACACCATTCAGCAAATTTGAAGAATGAGGTATAGTAAGAAGATGAGATGAAGCCTTCAGCTGCTGGAGGTTTTCTACGCTGCTTCTCCAACCAAACTTTGTACAGCCCATAAGCTTGTTGTCCTATCACGGTTTGTATCTCACGAGAGCGAACCATCGAGGTACACTCATGCTTCATGAACGTTCGTTCATTGAAGAACTTCTTTTTGCAAAACTTACAATCGTATAGGGGTATGCTACTCATTTTGGTCGTCAGGATCATTATTTGGGATTATATCGAGACACCAGCTCTCAAAATTATTTAGGACATTTGAATAACCATCTGCCATGTCAGTAATGAATTGAGTGACAGTTGCAATTATAGCAACAATCAAAAGAGATATGGCTAGGAATGGAAAGGCTACCCAGAATAGTTTACGTTTCATGTCATATTATTATCGAGATGGAACGGGAAGAAACTGCCAATATGCAGGCAGAAGGGAATTTTCTTTTGCATCCCTTACCAGAAACTTAGAGTGAACCGTACCAGGGGAGAAGAATTCTTTAACGCAGTCTTCTGCAACATTAGGATCAAAGTACTTACAGCTGAAGACGTCGATGTAAGCTTCTCTGGAAATTTCCATGAAGTGACCTGTGATGTTGCTAGTGGAGATCAGTTGAACTAAACTGTAACCAACCTTTGGATCACCTTCACACATCATCACGATGGTAGGTTCTCCAACAGCAACCATGTCAATTCGCTTAACAAGTTCCTTTACAAAGTTGTAAATGTTATCGTAGCTGGAAATTTTTTCAAGATTGCAATCACCGCAGTCCAAAAGTATGTGCCATCCAAAAGTTTTCATAAAATGCTCCTCTGCCTAGGTTTACAGTTGACACCATGCCAACGGTTAAAATTTGCTTGTCCGCCAATACTTTTAAGACATTTTGGACAAATTATTTTCTTTTTTGGTTTACTCAAGTTTGCTTTATGTTCATTTGATTTAGGAATTCCTTTACATGTTACTAAAGTTCCATCTTTACTCTTGCGTAAACGTGTTTCACTTATCTTCTTACCTACTCCAGGTCTTTTCTTACCTAAAAGTTGATTTAATCTTTTTCTTTGATGTTCATTCGTTTGAATTTTTCCAAGCGCATGACCAGGTTTAAAATCTCCACCATCTAAACCATTTTCAGGTATTAGATTCAACCAACGATCAGATTTAACAATATCTTGTTGTTGTGAAAAGAGGAATGCTATTCGTGTGCATTCATCTTTGTCAGTGAACAATTTATACCACAAAGTTTCAACATGCTCAACACCATGACGTTTTATATGACGTCTCCAATGAATACCAGATCCTAAATATTTGATAGGATTTTTTCCTGTGGTCTTACCAAAGTAACATTTGCCAGTAATGGCATGTTGCTTTATGTAGAGATAAGTCGCTGGAAACAGAATTTATTTTCCTAGTACGTTCGGGTCAAACTCAAACGGCCAAGGACACTTTGATAGACTTGCATTGCTGTATCGATGGTCGTTGCTAACTTCACCAGCGATCCACATCGGAAGGATTACTTCCTGATCTTCAGAAGCCAACTCTATCTCAGCGATGATCAAGCCTTTGTTGTTGGTCCTGAATCGATCTACTTCCCAAAGCTGTCCATGTTGATCAGGGATGATGTGACGAACCTTCTCGATGATCTTTCCTTCATTACAGAAGTTAGTTAGCAGCGCGCTGGCTACATCAAAGTCAATTTGAGTCTCAATCTCAACACGCTTGATCCCAACTGATTTCCCCTTGACGGTAAGGAAAGCGTAGATGTCGTTGTCTCCAGTAAGCTCTTCAACAAGACGAACTCTGATCGTCTTCGCTGGATCAGTAGACAAGAAGCCTTGCGTGATCTTCTCGATCCTAATTGCTTCAGCCCATGGAACATCAGACGTAGTCAAGAACTTTCTTTCTATCTCAAACATTTGCATCTCCTAATAACCACACGTAAGTCGGTCTCAAGTTCTCAACAAACTTGTACACCTGCTTGTTTGACGGGTCAAATAACTCTTCACCATCCCAATAAATCATGTGCTCTCCACCCCCATAATTCAAACTTACAACTTGAATGAGAGCCTTGCGTTTCCAGATTAGAGCTTGCACATATTTCTTGTCAAGATTTTGTGTCCATATAGACAGCGCATTTTGACCTTCAATGAAACCTGCCATCTTCAAAGCTTCTTTCAGCGTGCTGTCGTAGCAACCTTTGGCGAGTTCTATCTTCTTACGGAATGCAGGCTTGAACATTGAACTGTAAGGTCTTCCCGTCGCCATTGCAAGTGATGCCAATACACAATCAGATTCACCTTTCTGCTTTACAATCTTCATGCTAGTAACCTGTTCACCGCGATTTCTGCTTCTGCCATACTTTTTACCTGGACATCACTATGATGCAGCAGCCAAGGACTTAGTGGTTTCCCGCTGATGTCAATGACGACGACAGGTTTGCCGAGTGTATGTTTCGCATAGAAAACTTCCATTGAAGTTCCCACGGATGGCTTTTCATAAAACACAACGATAAGATCGGAATTGTTGATGTCTTCGATATCTCCATCAACGATTTCTTTTGCTATGCCTGGCTCTAATTCCCTACCGCGATAATCACGATTCATTGGATCTATACATTCATAGTTCCAAGTATTCTTGATAAGATCTCTCCAGTTTGTAGCTTCAAAATCAGTGCAACCGTTTATCGGACCGCATAAGTATATCTTCTTCATGATGTTACTTCCTTCTTCAATAGTTTAAGTTCATCTTTTTGGAGCCCGTGAGCCTCACCTAGTTCCATGATTTCATCTGCTGAGAACAATCTGACTGTGTCTTCTGCTTCCTTTAGAGACATGTGATAGTGTTCTGCTATCAACTCCACAGATTTCTTACTCTTCTTTGTTCCACCTGTCTTGTAGTTAATCCAAGTGTAGCGCTTCTTATCTCCAGATGAACACACTGTCAACAGCTTCAAGAATAGTTCCTTGTGTTCTGGTAAACTGAAGACCGCTAGGTTGACAACCTCATTCAAGAAGATTATCTGTCTTTGATCAGTAGTTCCAGCCATCCACCTCATGGTAACAAGTGGGGAAAACTCTTTCTTCTGATCATCGCTAAGCGAATCCCATAGCTTGTAGTTCTTCTTGTCAATTTCACCTAACAGCATGAAAATGTCAAGAGCTCTTTCTTTAACCATCTATCTTGCACCTAACTTTTGCTACGCGAATATCTCTGTGTAGATTCTCGATTCGTTCGAGCAGCTCAAGCTCACGAGACCTTGGAACCATCTCTATGTCGTCTGAGTGTTCACCGTTGGTCAACACATATTCACCTTGTACTTCACGCACAAATATTTTATTCTTCATCATCATCATCGTCATCTGGTCCCAAAAATAAAACTGCTGTTAAAAACATTGCTAGCACCCAAAAAGCTGGATTCACATCATTCTCCTATTGCGTTGGACAACTTGATACATGTGGCTTCAAAGTTAAGGTGTGGAATCGCGACGAGCGCATGTTTGTAAACCCCATCAAGAATGATACAGAGAGCTTGCTCATACGCATTTCTATCAGAGACGTACTTTGGGTGCTTGCCAATGTTGCGATATAAAAACTCGTAAACTTCAGTGATCTGTTCTGCTGTACATTGCTCTGTTACGAGCTTGCGAATGTCTCTCAGCTTTCCTTCAAGGATGAAGTCGAGCAGCTTGAACTGATAGTCACCGCCTTCTGAATCATGAACTGGATTTCCAAGGACACCATTCGTCGTGTTCAACTGCATGTTGTTGATCATCTTGCGGATGTCTGGATAAGCCTGATCTACATACTTGTCGACTATCTCCGGATCAAATTCTACACCTTCGATTGTGAGAATTTCAAACATTCGCATGAGAACGTCATCACGACTTGGTGCCTTGAATCGCAGTTGCTGCATCCTTGATTTGATGGCGGGGATGATCTTATTTTCATAGTTGCAAGTGCAGATGAAGCGACATGTATCCGCGTTCTCTTCGAGGACTGCACGTAACATGCCTTGAGCTGCTGGTGACATGTAGTCAAACTCTTCTAGCTTGACGACTTTGAACTTTCCAATAGGGTAGGTGCTTGCGAAGCTGAGGATTGTATCACGGATGTAATCAATGCCGGTTTTGTCAGACGCGTTGATCCGCATGACGTCAGCTTCATCGACACCCATCTCGTTGATTAGAATCTCTGCAAGAGTTGTCTTACCTGAACCTTGAATGCCTGTTAAAAGCAGGTGAGGAATCTCACCGCTTCCAACTATACGTTCGATCTGTTCTTTTTGCTTGTCACTTTGAAAAACGTAACCGCTTAATGTGCTTGGACGATGAGCTTCAAACCATAACTTTTTGACTGCCATACTAAACTCCAATGATTAGATGGCTATTATAATTCTATTGACGCTACAAGAACATTATTGGTACAAAGATTTTTTGGTTGATGTAGATTCAGCGACAGAGAATAGAGCTTCTGGCATGTGAATCTTAATGTCCTCTAATGAGCTCTTGAGAGGTTGTTCTACTATCAAATCGGCTTGAGGAGAACCGGAATAATTGATATCGCCGTTGATTTCAGTAACAGGAATTGCTGGAGTGTAATCTTGAACCATCTCTACTAAGACGCCTGCTGTATCTATTTCATACTCATCATCTTCAGGCTTCTCGCCAGTATCTATGTCGTCATAAACCAAAGACATCAATTCACGTTCTTCCTCTGTCAAAGGCTCTTCTTTAGGAGTTGGAATTTCAATAACGTGATCTGCCCAACCGATGGATTGTGGAGTTACCATCGTAACCTTTTCAGGTATTACCTCGCCTTCGTCATCGACAGATACTACCTCAAATGGAAACTCTTCTTTGAATTCTGGACTGAGAGCTTCCGTAAATTCTTGTGCAACAACCTGCTCAGTCGGCGGTGGACTTTCTTCAGCTTCAGTTGGAATGTATATCTCACCTCGCTTTGAGATAATATCATCGTCATCTTTGTGCGACCATGAAGAATCTGGCAGCGGAAATTGAACGGGAGGTTCTTCATCGTTAGCCTCGTGTCTTAGCTTAACCAAGAAGTTACCAGCTAACAACAATCCCGTAGCCAATGGATCGAAGACGAAGATGAGGATCATGATGACCCACTTGCTCGCTTCTTCTATCGAGATGTTGAATGCTTTTGCGACGTAGATGATTGGGCCTGCGTGAACGTTCTGATCGATGTTCTCGCTTTGAACTTTGAGAATATCAGCCGTCAACTCATCGTTGCGCTTGTTGATCGTGTTTAGACGAGATCTGATTCTCTCTTGTTCAGGTTTAAAGGAATAGATCAGACGCTGACGACCTCTAATGTAGTTGCTTGGAAGCTGCGCTACCTGCTTATCCATGTCAGCTTGTTCTGTCTTCAATGAATCTCTCTCAGCGATCAGAGATGCCTGTTCGTGTTGATAAGATTCTACCTTGAGAGTGACCTCCATGACAGGTTGAACAGCTTTTTGAAACGCTCCAGACAGATATCCAAACGCACCAACCGACGTGATCGTCATGAGAACGATAACTGCTGCAAGCATGTAGTACTTGAACTTTGACTTAATTCGATTCCAATATTGATAGAGGAAAGAAACTGTAACGACCTTCGCGATGTCTAGGATCACCGCCATCGTAAGAATTACAGGATCACCTGCAAACAACGCCCCCAAGCCAAACACTGAGATGTAAGTCCCAATGGACTCCATCCCAAAAGCGTTTGCAAAAATCGTGAAGATGAAAAGTTTGCTAGGCTTGAGCTTCATCAGTAAGTTTCACCAGGTTCATCGCTGACACCGATGATCTTGTCTTCATCAGTCTTCCAGTAACGAGCATCACCTATGTAAAAACCGAAGGTCCACTTACCAGGCTCGATCAGAATGAAGTCACCAACGTTTACCTCTGTAACATCTGGACCAACGAACAAGGCTTCACCCCAACGAGGCATCAGCGTTTGATTGCCGTCGCCTGATGTAACAAGGATTCCTGAAGCTGCTTTGTTTACGAATCGGGTTTGAGTGACATCTTCGGTGAACTTGAAGATGATGTTACTTTGGATCGCTTCTATCTGCTGTGTCATTTATTTCTTCTTTCGTATAGTTTGGTGTTGTGGGTAACGGGTTAACTGAGAGAATCGCGCTGTAAGAATCTTCAATTCCATTAGGGTGTAAGCCACAGGGTTCACGACGGTACGTTACATCCCAAGTTATAGATTCAACGTTGACAGTTTCAAAGGTATAAGGGTTAATAATGTCTCTGTATTCAGGCTTTTCATTTCTACGAGTTGCGATAAATGTTGAAGTGCCGCGAGACATCTCGTCTCCACCTATAACTCTATGACAGATCACAGTGTGAACGGCTGGATCCTGATAAGCTCCATAGATGACTTCGCCTTCACATAAGTTAAACACTCTGACGCCAGGAATCGTGAGTTCAAGCTCATGTTTCCTTGAATTGATCTTCAATGTCTTATCTTTGTGTTTGAGCATCATCATGCTATTCCTGATAATAATCTTTGATCTCTTTAGTAGTCATAGGCTTTTTAGAGAAAACTATACCATGAGTATCTGAACCTTTTGTCATCGGTAAGTCATACACAAAAAGTCCTAACTTCTTTAGAATTTTCTTCAGCTCTTTTGCAGTTTCATCGCTCAAATCCCGATGATCAGCCAAGAGCAATTGATGAGTAACTACTTCTTCTATCAAAAATGATTTGAATAGCATTTTATTTTTTTCCATAATGAGATGATCCGCCAATGCGAACGCCTAGAAACAGACCCATAGCTTTCCAGTGTGGAGTACCGGTTGCAATTGCAGCTTCTCTCAACACACAATCACACTTGTAGCGAGAAAATGGTGCTGTTGAATAGACGTAATCGTGCAGCGTTGCAGCTTCTGATGCGATGTCACCAAAGATGGAGAAAAATAGCGCGGGCCATCTTGGCACAGATGCGAAGTCTGTGACGTAACCAACAGGAACTGTAAGAGTACCAACTCCCGTGATATCAGATTTATAAACGAGAGGCGCTGTCAACGACCATGTGCCACGACCTTGTGCTGCGCTTTGATCTACGAGTTCAACTTCTAACTTTGATTGGAATGATGCCATGTTTTCCTCCTTAGATGTGTGCAAGCTTTTTAAGAGCTGCAAGTTTTCTGTCATATTTACTAGCCCATGACGTGACGCTTTTGATAACCTTTTTGATAGCAGAAACTATTCCAGCTTTCAAGTCACCAATCAAACCTTCGTTCACTTTAGCTTTGACAGATAAAGCTGGAGACTTGTCTTCCTGCTTGGTGATCGTAGTGTAAGCTGCGGCGATCTCATCAACCTTCGCTTGAAGCTCGTCTGGGATCAGCTTTGCGAGTTCTTCAGCGATGGCTTTGTAGTCAACGACAATCTTATCATCTTGCTTTGACTTTTTGGAAACCGTGAGAGTGAATGAAACGGTGTCTATCACTCGCGTAAGCACTATGTCCTCAGCGGCGAAGAGGTCTTCAACCTTCTCCTTGATGTCTGCGTTCAATTCTTTCTTCTTCTCACCCATAACCTTGATGGCTTTATCAAGACGATCGTAACGAGCTGCAAGCTTGGTCAACACGCCTGATTCATTGCCGTTGAGTTCGACGATGACGCGATCAAGCTGTTTCTTAACGAGTTTTTCTGTGTAAGTTAGATCTTCACGGCGCTTACGATTTTCATCAGCTTCAGTGAGAATCAGGTGTTCTTTAAGGGTTAAATTATTGGGTGTCATTTACTATGCTTCCTTGTACGTTCTCAAATGGTCCACCATGTTCTACTATAAGACCGGATACTGATGGTGGTATGCTGATTCTTGCGCCGTGTGCTATGTTTGGTGCGTTAAGAATTTCTATGCCCTTGTAATTCTCTGTTGCAGGTGGAGTTATAATTCCACCGTGTACTACTGTAGGATCTTCATTATAAGATGCTGTCACTGTCTCAAAGACGTAAGAGTCATTTGAACCTGGCGGTACTCCAATTTTCTTTATAGGTCCACCATAATTTGTAGGTCTCATTGACATCCAGATACCTCACATTTCATTATCAACATCACCATAGGTTCCTCTAAAGTTCAGAGGTAGTTGAATCGGTCCGCCGTGCACTGGTGGTACGTTTGTAGTCTTCTCGTCGATGTTAGAAGTAGCTTCATACGGCAAGATAGCTGAAGGGGTTTTGATGATCCCACCAGCAGTCACATCGTATTGTGGCGGTATAGTCACGTCTACAGGTTTGATTGGCCCACCGTGAACTGGGTGGTGATTATCGAATTGTGGACGCTGAGCAGCCATTACTTCTTCTTTTTCGCTGGAGCTTTGACAGGAATTTCCAACTCGACAGCTTCCTGTTCTGTAAAATCAATCACTTCTGTAATCTCAGTTGTAGCTGCTTTTGATCCGCGAGCTTTTCCTTCTTTTGAATCGATGAATTCTTTACGACGAGCAACCTCGATGTTCATCGGGGCCTGTGCAAGCTGTTGCTTGATGATAATCGTGTCGAAGTCTAACTGCACTCCACGTGCTGTTCTGACTATTCTTGGCATGACATATTCTCCTATAATTTTATGAAGTCTGTGATCTCGATGTCGTACTCGACGGGATCGACTTCATGTAGACCGAGAAGATACAGTAAGTAGCTTGAACATGAACTTCCACGTCCTACTCCCCAGATGACTTTCTTTTCCTTCATCACGTCTATCACGTAGATGAGAGTTCTTAGAACATCGTCTAGCTTAAGCTGCTTGAACATCCAGATTTCTGTAGAGAGGCGTTCAACACGTTTCTCATAGAGATCATCTTTCTCAATCCGATCGACCAACCCAATGAGGTAATCTTCGAGATTCAGATCATATTTATAGCGATCGGGCAGCTTCCATTCTGGAGGGAACTTAACGTTGCATTCTGTCTTAATCTTCAGCTCATGGTCGCTGATTGAGTTATAGGCGAGGATTTCAGGAGTGATTGATGTGACATATAACTTCTCGATACCGTGCGTCTCAGATGACATCCTGAGTATGTACGAGACGATTGAATCAGGGTCTACAGAAATTGTACCATCTGGCCAGAGCAGATGGTCTTCAACTACTATCGGAAGGAGCTCACTTGAGGGCTTCATCGACGAGTCTCTTTAACCAGCCAAGGTCAGCTACAACGTCAGTTTGAGGTGGATTGAGCATGTCCCATTGTTGGATCTGTTGTAGTGCAGTGCGAAGCTTCATAACTTCAGAAGATTCACCCTTTCTGAATTTTGTAACTGCTTCCACAAATTCTTTATCCGTCTTTGCTTTTAGACGGGTGCGTGGCAACTTGTCTGCTAATTCTAAGATGAGTGGAAGCTTTGCAAGCTTCATTCTCCACTCAAGTGGAATTCCATCTTCGCCGTAAAATGCTCCTGCAACTTGACCGCAAATAGCAGCTGTGGTGTCTGCATCATCACCGAGATTAGCAGCCTTTAGGATCGCATCTCGAAAATTGTCTGTCGTGTAGAAACACCAAAGAGCAGCTTCAAGGCTTTGAATAACGTAACCAGATCCCACGATCTCTTTTTCTGACTTGTCGACATAGGTTCCATCTGCAATGTCTTGAATGCTCTTTGACATAAAGCTGTCATGTTGACAGAATAGAATTTCTTCTTTGTTCAAATAGTCAGAGTGTAGAGCGTTGAAGATGATAGCTCCTAACAACTTACAAGCTTCAATGCACTGAGGTGCAGAGTGAGTAGTCCTAGAGCTCAACCCTGAATTGAACACCGCTAAAGTTCTATTGTCATGAAAGAACATTGGAACAGGTGCGAGACGCATGATGCTACCATTGCCTAGAGAGTAATCATCGTGCCACGCAACTTCTGAACCGATTTCTTGAAAGTCTCTAAGAGCTCTCCGAGTAGTTCCACCAATGTCAAAGCAGTGACCGTTGCTGCTCATGTAACCGAGATTGAGCCAATCCACATACTTTTGAAGCTGATCGACAGCATCCATTCCACCTTTGTCTACCAAGCTCTGAGCTAAACAGAGAGCCATCGAGGTGTCATCTGTCCATTGACCAGGCTCGAGGTTAAATGCACCACCGCCTACCATGTCAGTGACAGGTTCAAATTCACCTCGAGTCTGAAACTCAACAGTTGTACCTACTGCATCGCCGCATGCAAGTCCTAACAACGCACCTCGAAATTTATCGTTCATTCTTTTGCCTTTATTATGTACAGATAGCACAGCCCTAAAGCTACAGCGATAACAGAACCGCCTAAAGCTCCACTTAGAGCAGCAACTGTCATATCTTCAAATGTTATCATTCTGTTATGTCTTTCAATTCTTTATTCCATCTTTGAAACTTGTCATGCACCTGCAACTTTACTAGCCAATTGTTGAAGTACTCGTCTATCTCTCTAGAACGAGGATGAGTCTCTGCGTTGTAAATCAAAAAGTCCTTGTAGTTCTGAACCTTGTCAGCTATCAACATTTTCTCAATGCCAAGAAGAGGACTCATCTCGATGTCGTGAGTGCTTCTTATCTTTCTATGAGATAGATAGCCATTCGCAATGTTGCGATATTCCATGGCTAACGCAACGGCTATAGGATTACACTTCACTACGACTCTATCAAAGTTGACTGCAAGATCCATGCTATTTTGAACTAACGGGTGAATGCAATAAGCTTTCATCGCCGTCATTGAAGCGTCTATCTGCATCATGATGTAGAGACCTTCATCTATGTGATTCATCTTCAACACACCGCTTCTCTTCGCACAATCATTTCCATAAAAGTCCTCAACCATCTTGTACTCAACGGTATCAAAGATCGATCTAGCAACTTGATGGGGTATGTCGTGCTTCTCAAGAAATGGAATGATGTTGCAATCTTCCATAGTGAGAACTGGACAATCTGCCTGCTTCAACAACTTTACACCATGTCCATGACCGCGCATCCTAAATGGAAGGTAGCCAGAACAGAATTTTTCCTCGTCTTTGGTAAAGAACGTGAGGTAACCATGCTCAGTAGGTTCTACAGTCTTAGACCATTTAAACCCAAGTGACGCCAGCTGCAACGCACGAGTCTTGTAATATTGGACTATGTCCACAAGATCATTTGCATCGTGGTTGAGACGGTATGTCATGTTGGTTTGTACTCTACTCCATTGATGATAAGGGGTTTGTAAACGTCGTTGAGGATGAGTTGTTCTACCGTTAGGCCGTGAGCGTCATGAAGCTTAAACACCTTAACTCCAGCTAACATGAGAAGTGAAAGTCCATTGTCATCATGTCTATCGTAAAATTCACGGAAGTAAACTTCCTCAATTCCAGCAGCGATGATAAGCTTTGCGCATGGCAGACAAGGTGATACTTGTTGTACCAGCGCGGCACCTACGGTTTCGATGCCGTGTTTCGCGCACTGTGCTACAACGTTCATCTCTCCATGAAGCTCAAACCGTTCAGAGAATTGTCTGTGAAGGTCTCTGCCTTCGGGAGTCTTGACATCAACGTTACAATTCTTAAAGAATCCTGAACAATGATTGAAGCCTGTTGGAACTCCATTCCAACCTGTCATGTTCACTCTACCATCTCTAACGAGTAAGGCAGCTACGTGAACTCTGGCGCAGGTTGATCGCTTGATGTACGCGTCGAGAATCTCAACACATGTTTGTAAGTCTGCTTGCTTTATCATTTTACTCTCTTCTTCAAATGAGAAGATTGTATCACATGCAGAAGATCGTGTAAATTTTATAGTAAGTGGAGTTCGTCGTCGATTCGGCTGTCCAAGACAGTGTCTTCAATCTTGTAACGCCAGACTTTGAAGCCTTTCTGTTTCAACTGACGAACAACTTCGACAGTGCGATTTGTGATGTCCTCGAGTTCCTTCGAGTGACTCGTCATGAAGGTATCTTTAGAAGAACGTTCTTCTGTGTCTGCTTCACGCTTCTTCATGAGCAGGTCTGCAATCCTGAACTTCCAACCTTCAGCGATCAGCTTTGCGGTCTCTAGCTTACCGTCAAAAACAGGTTCGATGGTGACGTGAGCTTCGTAGTAGTGTTTGGCAGTTGTCATATCACAGAAAGGCAGTAATTCTTCTCATTCTCGATCAACTTGGCAACTGTCACACACGTAATATTAACCGCCGACTGAATGTAGTCTGTCTCATCGTTCTTAGGTTTAATCAGGCCCTGTGATTTCGCGATACACTCGTTGTAAGCTTCAAGCTTTGCGAGCTTGATCAGGTTAACGAGTTCGCGGTCACCCACTTGATACTTGCTGCCTGATTCAAAAGAATCTTCTATGCTAATTCCAGCCTGAATGCGCAGCTTGTCAATACCTTCCATAGTAATCATTTTCTTCCACCTCTCCTTTTTTCCCACTCATAGTCAGAATTCGGCGCAGCTACACCATCAAGGTGAGTAGCATCTGGATTTTCAGATGACATCGCGATGAAACTTATGCTCCTTCCAGCTATCCGATCTTGTCTCAGCTTCTCGCACAGCTTTAGAGCTTTATCAATTTCCTCAAAGCTTTCGAAATTTGATAAATCCCCCTCCGTCCAGTATATGCGATGAACGGTCACGGTAAAACTGCTCCTATGGTAAAGAGAATTCCAAATACCAAGAATCCTGCTGCAGTTGAATGTACCAAAAATCCAATTGCAGTTCCAATGACAATTATTCCTACGAGATAATCAGCTGATCCCATTTTTTGCTCCTAATATTTTGTTCAGCGTCACAGAAAAGATAGATTTTGGTTTACGAGCTGCACGAGCCTTGCGTATTTCCTTGTACAGCGTGTAGCTATAATCAGCCATCTTCTTTTCAAACCAAGGCTTCTGCGTTATAGCGTATCGATAAGCTCTGTCACCATAAACATCGCGAGCGCCGTAGCTCGGCCACTCACACTTAGGACAACCGCCATGTTTGCTGGCATCTTTCTTCTCAAAGATCCACTCGCATGACATGCAGACCCGCAAGTTTGCTCGTTGTTGAGGGCTGAGTTTCTGTTTCATACAAAGACCTTAGCTATAGCTGCCCAAGCATCCTTCTTGGAATTTTGCCATTCGATGTGTTGAGTGATGCTGTTCGTTTCCAGGTAAATCATGTACTTTCCAGAATGATTTGAATAAACACAGTGGGCTTCTGGATACTTGCTCTTTACCTTCTCTTCATTGGACATTTCAAACTCCTTACCTTCGGTAAACAATCTTCCTCTATCAACTGCACAGGTTTTATGAGCTGGGTAGATACCGTCTAGCCTCACAAAATCTTTATCTTTGACAACAAATCTGCACAGTCTGCACCGAGGCTTCGGCTTAATGACGTTTGGATTCCAGTTACCGCGTGCCATTTAAGTACAACTTCAATCCAGCTTCCAAAATTTCTATCTTATTGCGATGTTTCATGATCTCTTTATTGATCTTATCGACACCGCATTCACGAGCAAGCTGGGCAGCATTTGCAATCTTTTCTTCTAGAGTTAAGATTCCAGAAGGATTTGTTTCTTGAAGCTTTGGAGCTTTCAAGTCTTTCTTATTCATTTGCTTTTTAATCGTGTGCATAGTAAGTTGCATCATTCTTTCTCCGTCAGAGCGTAGACTGCAAGCTTCTTCCAGTCTTTGCAGCTTGAGTTGCGGATTGTGATCAAGTTCATCAGCGAGCGGAAGTTGATGTCGTCAGTCACGTTCATGTGCTCTTCCAGCAGGTTAAGAGCTTCATGCTTGTGTTCAAGCTCGACGTGCGGAAGAACATCTTCAATCACGTTGCGCATACGTTCGATGCGTTGTGGCTTGGACATCGACAGGTCAACCTTGAAGCAGCGAGTCTTCACGGCTTCATCGATCTTAGCGAGCTTCATGTTCGAGATGAAGATGATGCGGCCGTTAAACTTGAAGGTCATCGGCAAATCTGCATCGCCGAAAGATTGTTCGACTAACCAAGACACCCAACGTTCTTCGTAGGAGTCCAACGCCGATTTCAGCAAGCTGATCGAATCAGCGTCTTTCAGAACCTTGTCGCAATCATCGAAAACGATAGTGCGATCACGATTTTCCCAAAGCAGACGGTAGAGAGCTTTGGAAGATGCGTGGCCTTTGATGACAACGTAGTCACCTTTAGGCTGATTGATTTGTGCGTAGACCTTGTCTTTGATCTTTTCTTCTGAATCTTCTACCTGGATGACGTTAAGATCATCGATGCTTGGGAAGATCGTGTTGCAGTTAACCTTACCGGCCTTGCGCAGCGATTCCATCACGGTGAAGGTCTTACCGACTCCACCTTCGCCGCTAACCATCAGAGATTTAGCATCACCTTCAACCACCAGGGTGATCAACTCGTTGAGAAACTCAAAGCGTTCGTTGATGTCGAAGTTAGAATCGACTGAAGATATCGCAACGCCCTTAGGATCAGTGATCTTGATGTTGGTTGTAACAACCTCAACGTCCGTGATCTTCGCCTTCACGACGTGAGGGTGAGATTGTTTAGCGACGTAGCGAACTAACGTCTCCGAGCTTTTTGATGCTACGATAACTTTGTTGCGGGAGATAAGTTGAAACTTGTTCTTTGTTTCATTCCAAACTATCTTAGCTTTTGACATCATTACCTCTCTCTGTTTAGATTTGATGGTGTATTATATCACAAGCAGCTGAAAAGTAAACACTTTTGTGCGGAAAAGACTGAAGCCCGATTGAATTTCTTCAAATCGGGCTTCGGATGCTCCTTCTACACGTGGCAGATGAGTCTTATTTTAGAAGTTTTGCAGCTTCATCTAACATATTGATTGCATTACGCAGGCTATCTGGAGCGTCAGGACCCATAACCCTTTGAATTTCGCCAAGCTCTTTCATTGCCTTGGAAATAATCTTTACGCCTGCTGGAACAGATCGTTCTTCTTTCAGGTATTGCTTAAAGTCACTCATTTCTTCTTTCGCTCGTAAACTACAGCGCGCCTGTCACCATAGATGTACCTTTGATCCTTCTGACCATTTTGAAGGATAACAGTTTCAACGTCAATCAAATCGTGTCCGTCGTAACAGATGCCAAATACAACCTCTTCGTCATCAGCGCAGTGTGCTTCTACGGTTACTGTAGTCGTCATCTTAGTTCTCCTGCATCGCTTTTCTAGCGACTGCGATTATTTGTTTCTTTTCTGCTTCATTTGGATTTCCAGGATTAGCAACAATTTCTACCTTTCCATTCTTCTTGAAGACTACCGAAAAGTGACCATACTTTTCACCACGTGAATCAGTGACTTCACACATGTCCGTCTCCATGCTACCAGCCCAATACTTGGCTTCACACAATTGAGATTCTGTCAGCTTTTCCTTGAACTCACCGCTCATCTTTTTGATGTCAGCTTTACGATCACGCATTGAAACTTCTTCAAGGCGCTTCACTACATTTTCTATGAGATTTTCTAGGCGTTCATCCAACTCATCTTCAGTGAATTCGAATGGAGTATCTTCATCATCTTTATGAGTGCGTTCATACTTGACCTTGTCGTCGACAAGATAGACGTAAGCCATTCGGATTAAGGTAGGCATCAACGCATTGACAACGTCATGAGAATCTGCACGATCAGGATCTAGCTTGATCACGTCAACGTCTGGAAAAACATCTGCTTCCATGACGAGAGATTCATTAACAAGTTCTTTAAAATCTACTTCTTTTTCATCGCTCATTCTATAGGTTGCAGCAGCGATATACTTTCCAGCTTTGGCTTTAGATAAAGCATCGCGAGTGATCCTTGGATGATTCACATCAATGATTGTCTTCATTCCTACAGGCTTAAAATCTTTTTGAGTCTCACGTCTCTTGAGATCTGCAGCATCTAACCCGTAAGTTATGTATTTGAAACCTACTGATTCTTCAAGAGGTTCAAATGCATCTTGATCAAGCTTTACACCTCTAAATCCACGAGCATCGAAAATTTTCACATCTTCAATCTTATTATTTCCACGAATCGCGCAATCAAATTCTATGATGCCTTTACCATGTGCAGAATTAGTTTCCCAATTAAAAGCTACCATGTACCCTTCTTTTCCATGTGTACGAGATACTGGGTTATCGAGTTCAATAGTGGCAGTATTTTCGATGCCTAAACGCTTTGCAAATACATTTTCCAGATCATTGATCTGGTCTGCTGTGAAGTGTGTTTCTTCTTTTAGAAATTGTGAGAATTTCATGATCTGCTTTCTAATTCTTTTTCAAGATTTGGATCTATCTTCTTCACGAGAACATCAATCTCGTCTTGGGTCGGGGTGTCACGGTTGATACCTACTAACTTTCTCGCTGCATAACCTGTAGGATGATTTGCAGAATCTGCAAAGAAGTCAACGATGACGTTGCTGACTTCTTCGATTGTTATTTCTAGCTCATCTTCTATCTCAGCTAGATCTTCTGCTTTATTGAAAGCTTCAAGACACTTATCAAATTGTGGAGTCCAAAACTGATCTGTAGTGCGAGCGAGTTCTGCGGCGTAGGTGAAGTGCATGCCGTGATTTAGCTCTTTAAGCTTCTTCAACACGTAATCGTAGATCTTTTGTTGCATGACACCAAAGTTGATGCCTTCGAGGATGAGAGATTCTTTGACAGGTTTGTTTGCGAGCATTGACTTTAGCTCGGCTTTGATCTTCTTGGCAACTTCACCTTTCCAAGTAGAAGCATTTGAGAGGAAGTAGAGAACTACCCCCTTGCCATCATCTGCATGATAATTGTCTGTAAGCTTATCAAGGTCTGCCATCGCATCGAGATAAGGCTTTGCGTAAGGACTTATATTTTTCCAGTCCTTACGAATATCGTTCGCAATCGCCGACAGTGAACGATAATTCGCTGGCGCTTCTAACAGATCTCTAATTTTCATTATTTCACCTTGCATAATTCCTTAGTTTTATTCTTCATGGACATAAATAATAATTTTGAGGATTAAATGTATCACTTCACATATCAAACAACAAATCTTATCAATGGTCATATTTATATTGGAGTACACTCAACTCTATTATTAAATGACGAATATCTTGGTTCTGGTAAAATACTCAAACAGGCAATCTCAAAATATGGAAAAGAACATTTCAAAAGACAAATTTTATGTTTTTATGATTCATTTGAGAAAGCACTACAGGCAGAGAAAGAGATCGTAACAGAAGAATTTATCAGCAGGCCAGATACTTATAATCTAAATATTGGAGGTCACGGCTCCTGGCATCATAGACGCGGAATTAAAATGTTAGACGAAACGAAACGAAAAATATCTGCAAAATTAAAGGGGCGAGAATTCTCAAAAGAACACAAATCTAAATTAGGTCATATTAAAACTATAGAAGAACGAGAAAGAATTTCTAAGGCATTAAAGGGAAGATCTTTTTCAGAAGCTCATAAACAAAAGATAAAAGAATCTCATGCAAACGTTTCTGGAAAAAATAATCCAATGTTTGGAAAAGGACCAACAAAAGGTTCTTTTAATAGCGAAAATCATCCCCGTGCAAAAAAGATTACTATAGACGGTGTTACTTATTCTTCAGGGCTTCAAGCTGTTAAAGCTCTCGGTAGAGCTCGCGTCTATAAATTTGTCAAGTTGCGCCGTGATGATCAACAGGCTGGAATTCAAGCTTAGACATTATATTCTCGACTTCATTAAAACTGATTGGATAGAAATTGTGAGAATCAACACCAACATCCAAAATTTTCCCCTTGAAAGGATATTTTAATCCACCATGAGAATGGCCATGGAGCATAAACGATGAATGATGAGCTTTATTCCATGTCAGCATCGCGTAGTGACTCATCACGATCATCTGGTTGCCAACGTTGATCTCGAGATAGTCAACGCACTTCTCAAACTTCGATTGCAGGAAGTTTGACATCTTGATTCCCTTGTCATGGTTCCCATAGACCAAGATCTTCTTGCCGTTTAGCTGATCAAGGATGCGACCGGTCTTTGCTTCATCGTAGAATGCAATGTCGCCGATCATATAGACGGTATCATCAGGTTGAATTCTGGAATTGTGTTTACGGATCATCTCTGTGTCCATGACCTTGACTGCTTCATACAGAGAATTTTTGTAGATGCGCTTGAGTTGATCGACGGTGGATGATCCACTGTATCGACTTGCAACTGCGTCATCGTAATCCCGCTTGTGTTTGATGAGTGCAGCGTCTGCGAACGGACGCTTGCAGTACCAGATAACGTTGCCGTGTCCGTAATGTTGATCGCTTGTGAAAAATATTGCCATTTTGTTTTATTTGGTTAGTTTAACTCAGGCTATTATAACACAACAGCCTGAAATGAACATCGTTATTTTTTATCTAATGACGTTATATAGCTGTCAGTTCGAGTTTCAAAATAAATCCTAGCAGCACGCTCGACCTTACCGCTTGGACCATCCTTAAAGCTGGTGACGTCTATTGATAAGTTGTAAAAGAATTTGTAGAGAAGAGCTATCATCTCTGGGCCACCAGGGATGGACTCTGGCAAGTTTCCAATTATTGACTTTGGATCGAATGCAACTTGTGTTAAGTTGTGATTTCTAGAACCTCTATAATCGAGCGCATTGACGTGGCTAGTGCTCGTAATGCGACAATCTTTGAATTTCATCTCTTCAAGAATGTAATCATTTCCATCTAGAATTTGGATTGACAGGTCAAATTTATCACCTGCATTGCCGACTTCATTGATAGCAGATGCTGCTCCACTTAGAACGTCATCGTCGTATTCGAAGTAAAGTTCACCATTTTCTGGACCGTTGCAATAATTTTTCTCAGGAGGGTAGATGCTGTTGACCTGTAGCGAAACTGGTGACAGTCGAGAGTCACTAAAGACTACTCTGAAGCGGTTTGATAGTTTAGGTTGAAGGATTCCGGTAAAGTCTGCCATGATTTTTGTATCTCCATTATTTGTTATGGAGATATTTATCATGGACAGAAAGTTTAGTGGAGATGCTTTTTGTGACGAGGTTCTAACTTGCGTTCACGCGCTAGACGCTTCGTTATCTCACTTAGACGGTTTTGTAGCTCACGAGGAATTCCATTCTCCTTACCACAACCCAGAGTCTTTCCAAGATTCGTTAGGTGTCGAGGGTAATGAGAGTAGACAGTTCGCTGCAGCATAAACTTGTCGTAGTACGCTTCACCCCAAGGTCTCAACTTTCCATGTAGATAGTTTGCTGGGCCGATGTTGTAGGATTTCACCGCGCCTTCAGCCGATCCGGTCAGCATGTAATATTCTCGAAGCAACGCAACACCACGCGCGATGTTTTCACGAGGATTAAATGGACCGTCCTGTACTTGCATGAGACCATGAGATGATTCCCTAGATGATTCGTTCTTTGCATCTTCTCGATAAGCTGATTCGATCCTGATGATGGCGAAGATGTCAGGCGCAGTTGGAAAAGAATTCCGATAAGCTAAGCGAGTTACAAGCTTTGTTATCTCTTTGTTTGGTTTGATCTCCCCACATGAAAAAGCTGGTTGAGCGAGAGTTAATGCAATTGCACCTAGAAAGAGCTTACTTCGCTGTCTCATTTCTTCTCCTTAGTTTCATCATTGTCGGCCTTGAAGCCTGGTTTGAATTGAGCTGGAGGTCCCATCATAGGGATGACTCTCAAACCCTGATAGATGGGAGGTTTCAGTCCCATCCAGATGTGAATTTCAGTTCCTGTCTGTTTCATTAAAAGTACCTGAGATTTTTGATTGTTTCGATTGCAGCTTCTTTGAATGTCATATCTTCAAACAACCATAAGCCGTAACGATATTCAGAAATTGTTTGTCCAATCCAATTCGTCTTTTTGAGAGAAGAATTCACAGTCCAAGCACCTCCTTGAACTTTCCGATGATGAAGTCGACTTCAACGGGTGTGAGATTGACGACATCATTCTGCAGCCTCTTACCCATGGTACGGATGAGATCATTGCCAACCGACGGAGGAAGTTTCGAACGACTGCGATTGAAGAGCTGAACGTGCTTGTTGTCGAAGAAGACTTCGAGACGAATGCCGTCCACGAAGATACGAGTTGTGTCGGTGTTGATACCGGACTTGATCTCGATATTTCTCATTCTTCCTCCGCGTTCATAGCAGCAACTTCTTCATCTACATAATCGTAAAATTCGGACATTTTGCATTCCTTGTGATTTATGATAGAGTAATTATATCACAACAAGAACAAAAGTACACACTTTCGTGCTAAAATCTCAAGATTTAACGCTAAAACTTAGGAAGTCCAAGCATATAAAGCGCGATGACGGAAGTAGCAGTCATAGCATCTACGAGGCTTATTACGTAGTTATGATCATGGATTGCGCAACGGAAAATGTTTATTACCAACTGCGGAACTAGACACAGAAGCCAGAAAGAACAGAAGATTTGAATTACGTAATACATGGAAACTCCTTTATGGAAACATTTTATCGGCAAATTTACCGCAAAGCTTGAAGAACTGGATGCAGAAGAAGCCGATGACGATCTCTTTGAAGAAGATGACTATCAAAGAAAATTCTGCGGCGATGATCGCCAAAACTGCAAATATCTTCAGAGCATACAAAAGTTTTGAGTTCATGGGTTAAAAGCCACTTTCATTGTCACGTTCATCGTCACCACCTGAGTTGTATGCTGCTTGTAACAAAGTCTCAAGATGCTCTATCAAGGACTTATCACCTTTAGTGAGAGCATCATAGGCTTCACGAAGCTCTTTCATCTTGGTGACAGGATCGCGTTCAGTCCAGTGAATGTAGGTGTCAGTTGCATGATATGGAAGACCGCGAGCGTTCAGACAAGGATCAACATCCTTGACGTCCACCGCCCAATCTGGGTAACATCCGCGAGAGCCTTCAGATCCGATTTTGATATCGAGAAAGCGCTGACCTTTTGGATCATCTTTGTGTGCGTAGGTAACTTCGGCCATGATTTTATCCTTGAATGAGTTCAACAAACTCAGAATAGTAGTTGTAGACTTCTTGGTAACCGGAAGAATGACCGTGTTCCCAGGCCAGCGAGAAGCACTTGTCTGCTTTTGGATGACCTACGACATCAAATTCAGCTTCAAGGTCGGCTTTGAATTTAACTTCGAGACGGGTGTTCTCGGCACGATATGCTGCACGAGCTGCACGACGTTCTGCGGCTACTGAAGGTGCTGCAGATGAATTGAATTGAGGGTACGGAAGATGATTTTCGTAGTTTGCAAAATTCATAATTACCTCCTTGTTTCGATGGAGTAATTATATCACAGGCAACAAAAAAGTACACACTTTTATTCGAAAGTGATCTGATCTATCTTGAAACTTTTAGATTTTGGTGAAATGTAGTGTGCAGATGATTCTGTTGGTGTAAGCAACCAAACCCACTTTGTTGGAGCTTTAGGATTTACTGAGTCACCATAGCCATCTGTGATCACGACGACGCAGTCAGGGTAACGACCTTGATCTTTCTGAAGCCTCAAGCATTCTTCCTCAATGATTCGAAAGCTCGTGCCGCCGCCGATTCTAACGTGATCTCCAGGTTTTACAGGCGTAACGACCGTGTCGAAGATGTAGAGCCTAGTGTCAAATATCCTGCGTTCCTCATCGAACGCCAGAAAGACCTTCTGAAAAATTTCAATGTAAGGTAAGCAAGATCCAGAGATGTCCATGAACACGGCTGTTAGGAGACGATCTCTTACAGGTCTTTCAACGGCATTTATGCCTGGAAGAGATGCTTTGCTGCTCCTAATCACGTCATCGAAGCGGCGACTGTCGTGAGTGAACGTCTCTACATCCTTCTCAACCTGCTTCATGCTTGTCTTTTTAAGCTTGCGAATGATGTGAGAAAAATTGACCTTCAACTTCTTGATCTTCTCCGCGATGATGTGTTCAAGCACTCCGGCAACCTTGCCGGCCAACAGACCGCCTGAAGCGCTGAAGAATGGAGGCAAGCTCTTGATTATCTTTTCAATATCAGCGACATCCAAATCTTCAGCTAAGGTGGCGGCCATCTCTGCTCGAGCGTGCTTCTCGACTTCTGTCATCGTTCCATCATCATGAACGTCCAAAGTAGATGGGCCTCCAGCGCCTGAACTCTTAGGTGGTTTCTTGATCAGCTCCTCGAGGTAGTAGGTGAAAGTTTCATTTCTCTTGATGAGGATAGGGTTCTCAAAGCAAGTATCGATCCAGCAGTACTTCTTCCAATCTCTAAGGTCTTCACGATCGTAGTGGAAGAGGTCGACTATCATCTCATTGATCGTGATGTCCTGAGCGATGTTGACTAACTCTGCAGTAGCGCCTGGAACGTTCATGCCGTCGCGGATGCCGTGATCGAGGATGACGTGCATGCACTCGTGACAAACTACAAACAACTTCTCCCTGAAGGTCAGCTTATCCCAAAATTCTTGGTTGAGCTTCATCTCCGCTTTACCTTTGCGAGGTAGCCAGACGGCAGCCGTTGGAACGCTGTCATCAAATACCACGTCAGAGAGCTCAAAGAAGGTGAAGAAGACCTTGTTATAGTCCTCTATCGAAGCTGCGATTTCCAGCTTATCCTCTGATGACATTGAACGTCTCATGAATCAGGCCCACAATCAATTCGCCAGGGACACACTATCAAGCACGCAGTTGAGCAGTCATCTTCTCCGTGACAAGGCGGAGCTTTATCACCACGAAGTGATTTGATCTCCTCCAATAGCTTGAGTCTCTCAGGAGAGTTGTGAGCTCCTGTATTGCTCAAGAATGCCTCTTCGTCCAACAGGTCTTGTAAAATGCTCATAGAAAGTTCATGTCATCTACGATCTTGCGACTGTAGAGCTTCTCGTTGATGTAGTTCTTTTCTTTAGGTGTAAAGAATCCGCCCACCTTAGCGATGATCTTGACGATCTCGTGGAAGTTTGTTTCTTTGCGAGCATCTTTTCCACCTATACCCCAGAAGATCCTGATCAAAGTCTTTTCCTGACAATTGAAAAGTACGTCTACACATCTATTTGCCAGCTTTGCTACGAGGTTGTGCTTTGTCGCGCTCAAGCCTCTGATGTCGTTTTCAAGTGAACCACCATTCTTGTATAGCAGGTCAAGTCTAACGTTGTTTATGAGAGCTGCGGTACCTTGATTCCCCTTATCGTCTGGAAGTTTATTGATCAAATCTTCCAGAGAATTTACAACTTCAAAACCCTTCTGCCTAGCGTACACAAACTCAGTGAACGGTTCTACAAGCTCCTTAGGCATTTGCCTTCCATGCTTCTTGAAGAAGTCCACAGCTACTGGGTCGTTAGCTTTTACAAGGTCAAGCAGCTTCGTAGCGTTGTTTATGTCTGCGACGAACGCTCCCGCTTCCGCGTCATTCGTGACCTTCTTGATCTGCTCGTGGAACGGTAAGCTCTTCAGCATGCTTCGAAGAGCTGAGACATTTGATTCGGTAGGTAGGAAGTCCTCCAAGCGGCAACCATTTGCGTACGCTGCCGCTGCGTAGTCAACTCGGCGAGGAGACACCATTCTTTGAATGTCACCAGGCAAATCCTTCCACCATTGAATGAAGATCATCCCGGTGGTCGGGAATTTTGCGTTGAAGTAGTCCTCGTCTATCTTGTATGGAACTTTGATTGTAACCTGGAAGCGATCAAGTTGTGCGGGATCGATGTGATTGACTGAGTAGGTGTCGTCATCATCTTCTGGATTGATAGCTGCCCAGATAACTTTCAGATTGTTGAGCTTGTGTCCGTTGATTGACTTGAACTGAATCAGCTCCATGACGGCGTTAATCACCTTGTCAGGTGCGCGGTTAAACTCGTCGAGCATGATCGCTTCTATCTCGTCGTTCTCACACCAAGCAGGCCTCACCAACTCAAGAGTTCGCTTGTTTACACCATCATCGATGACCTTAGGTACCCCTACAAAGTCAACCCAAGGATCGAGGGTACTTGCTGAGAAGTACTTCCAGCGATCGCCGTAAAGCTCAGTGAAAACTTCCTTAATGACGGTAGTCTTGCCGACACCGTGGAGCCCACTCAGGAGAACGTTATAGTTTAGGATAGCGTACTGTGTCAGCCTAGCTTTGTTGATGATTGCCATGATGTCTTTCTGATATGGTTGTGGTCTATTATATCACGACATCAACTTAAAGTACACAACAAAAAGGGCAGCTTGAGGGCTGCCCTAAATGAGAGGATGATTGAAGCTTAAGCGTAGTTAGGATTGGTGATAGTTGTACCAACCGTTGCAGCCGTAATCTTGAATCCAGATCCGTTTGTTGCAGGATATGAACTTCCAGAAACACCGATGTAAGCAGACAAAACGTCACCGGCTGTGTAGTCTTCACCACCTGTGAGAAGAGTCACAGAAGTAACAGCTCCACCAGAAGCAGTTATCTTTGCACGAGCTCCCTTACCAGTTCCGCCAGTAAGTTGAACAACGAAGTCAGTCAGATTAGGGTAACCTGTACCACCAACCAACGAGCCAAGAGTTAGAATCTCTGGACGAGGACCAGCAGGAACGAAACTTCCAGCTTCAACGGCTGCTACGATAGCATTAAAAGCTGCAACAACGTGAGCATTGACACTTAATGTTCCTGGAGCTGCACTAGACGCAGCTGGATAATCAGTTATAACAGCAAATGAATCGCTTGCTGGACCTACATTGCTACCTACTCTGATGGTAGTTGTAGCTGCAGTAGCTGCAGTAGAATCTGTATAACTGTCGACGGTGATACCATCGAAAACGATAACGTCAGCGCTATCAGTGTGAACGTTGACTGTGTATTTTGTACCTGTACCTGCCATGATGAACTCCTCTTAAATTCGTTGACGAAATGTGCGTCGATGATTGTTATGCAGTTATTTATAGCGATATATGAAAAAAGACAGCCGAAGCTGTCTTTTTCGTTTTGTTACTCGGTCTAAGTTGAAACTTAGATTGTTGCGCCTGTAGGACCAGTAGGAGCGTAAGGTAATGTTGGACCTGTAACTCCATTTACAACGTGCTGGAAATAACCGCCACCACCAACTGCGTAAGGACCCTGTGGAGTAGCGTTGGTATCAGCAATTACGAGATTGATAGCTGTAACAGCATCTGCAACAAGCGTTGCAAAAGTTGTAGTCATTGCTGGAATTACTGCTTGTCCATATTCCAGGAAAACATCATAAGCGATGAATTCTTGATCTAAACTATATTGTGGTTCAACTTTAACACTACAAACGATAGCTAAATCGCCAGCTGCGGAATTTCCTGGACCGCCTCCTGTATTGATGTTAATTGGAGCAAGATATCCACTAGAAGAAAGTGGAATATCTGCTGAAGTGTTGAAAGCTGGGCTATATGTGAACTTTTCTGTCTTGATAGAATCAAGTTCAAGAGTGTTCGCTGCATCTGTGACCATGCGAATTGTTACTTTTTGACCTGTTGCCATTTTAATGCTCCTCTAGAGAATAAATGTTAGTTGTTTTAGCGTTCCGGAACGCTTGTATTGTTATACGGAAGTATTTATGTCTATGCTTAAAAAGTCAATGATTTTTTTACGCCATTGCTAAGCCAAACGCTGAATTTGCAGCTGCCAACGCCAGACCTCTAAAATATTCTACGGTTTGAGTCGTATCTGGTCCGGCGCCTGTAAGATATAAGATTTCCACGATGAAATCCTGCGATGGAAATGGTGAGCCTGGAGTCTCTGGAGCACCGGTCATTGAAGCTGGACTGTAAAGCGCGACATAGTTGAACCCTGTCTGTCCAGCAGCCGGAAGTGGCTGAGCCATACGAGTGATTCCTGCTACGGTAGCAGTTCCTGTACCCGAGCCTACAACGTGAGGATACATTCCATAAGGAGGATAATCACCAGGGGGGTTAGCTCTTGCTACGAATGTAACACCGACTGTATTAGAAGCTGCACCGATCAAAGTAAAGTCTGTAGTGCCGACAGTCGCTATAGTGTACGCAACGCCTACTACAAATTGGCCCGCAACAACAGGGGCATCATCGTAGCTCCATTGCTTGTCTGCTGACATGTTATCCAGCGTAAAAGTTACAAAGCGCGGATCAGCGTGTCCGTAGATAGTTAAAATTTTTCCTACTTGGGTTGTCATGGTTAGACCCTCATTAATGTTCTAGTTGTATTTATCTTGAGTTCAAGAACGATTGATAATTATAGTCGAAGTATAGTAAATCATTTCGAAATGCGCGTTCTACAACTTTGATTGTGTCTTCACTGTATAACTTTGACCTATCTTTCAATTCATTCTTTTTAAGATTGATATTATCATGACTTAAGTCATTCTTCAGATTATATTTTTTGCAAAATTTATCATAATCTTCAGATAGATTTTCAAATTTTAATATGTCTGTAGCTATGACTTTATCATTATTTTCGACAAAATCATAACAAGGATTAAATTGGATTCTTTTACCTGCAAATTTTAATTCATAAGAAAGCACAAACTGTTCAAATGTCATATCAGGATTGATATCCGTTCTACCCAATTTTTCATATTTTAATTGTTCTTGAGTTTGATTAGTTTTAGGTCTAAATTGATAAAATTCAAAAATTGAATAGAGTCTATCAAAAGGATTCCTAACAATTGACATTATTGGTAAATGTGAATCTTCTTCTATTAAGACATTTTTAATAAATCCATGAGTTAAATAGCATTTACGTAAAAATCGCGCATTTTGTTTATCTAAACTGTTACTAATAGATACACCTGCCGTTTTGGGTATATGAATAAAAATTATTTGCAATTTAAAACCTCATCTATTTTTTCTGAACATAATAAAGAAGCATTAGTTTTAATTTTATCAATATCCCAATCCCACCAGCGCAATTCAAGTAATTTTTCTATCTCAATTTCTTTGAAACGATAACGAATAATTTTTGAAGGATTACCAATAACAATTGCATAAGGTGGTATATCTTTAGCAATTACGGCTCCTGCTCCAATTACAGCTCCATGTCCTATCGTGACACCAGAAAGTATCATTGCATTAGATCCTATCCATACATCGTTCCCAATTATAGTTGGGCCTTTAGCGAAAGCTTCACCTAAATTAGAAATCCCAAAAGCTAGTCCCAACGGGAATGATGTTATATAATTAGTTCGATGTTCTCCTCCACCAAAAATTTGAATGCCATCAGCCATCGAACAAAAAGAACCTATTTTAATTTTATCTGTATCAAGCCATAATTTTAGACTTGGTGATGACCCGTATGTAAATCTTCCAATTTCGATTCTAGGATCATCAGAAATTAAATAATCCATTACCATTACCATTCCCAAAAATGACGTTTTAATGGTGTTCCAAGATCAAATTTATGAATGTTTGGATTGTCAGTGTGCTTTAAACCTGGAATATTCTTTACATTAAAATGTTTGATATTTGTACGATCAACGTGCCAACCCTTTTTAGTTTCTTTAGTAGAATAGACTCTTTTTAGATATTTTTGTTTAGCATGCTGTTCACTAAGAATAATGTAATGTCTTAAAAAGAATATATTTGGTGAAATCTTCAAATTGTGAGCATACGAATCCCATCCCAACATGTAATCTCCATTAGGATTAGTTGTTGTTCTTTTCCAAGCACGGTGGAGGCGAAACTTATTGTAAAAATAATAAGTTGACATTAGTTCAGCATAATTTTCAACGTAAAAGTCCTCTCCTGTTAGTGGTACAAATACAATTTCATAGAAATTGATGCAGTTAAAGCCTGCTGCATCAGCTTCTACTATCCCCTCATATAACGTCTGTCCTTCTACAGAGGAACATAACCATTCATCGGCGTCTGCGTGTACTATCCAGTCATATTTTGATGAAAGAATTATCTGCTTCTTGAGATTTAATTGATCTGCAAGTGAGAATTCACCAGACCAAGGAAGTCGCTCTATCCGCAGAAGTCCGTTTCCTAGAAATTCTTTAGCAATTTCTACTGAACGATCTGTTGAATCATTATCGATCAATATTACATCAAGACCAGATTCAATTAGATGGGTAAGACAACGACGGATGTGGATTTCCTCGTTGCGAATACATACAATAGCTAACACTCTTATTTTATTCATTTTGTTAAAAATACCTGTTCAAATTTTTGCATAACGTTCTCAGGAGTATATTGCTGATATCCCCAACTGACTGTAGGTTTGTTAATCAAGCTGTTTAATACTGCTTTCAAAGAATCTTTATCAGCATACAAGTAAGCCTGTTGTCCCAATTCTTGTAAATGAGCCCTTTCATTAGAGTGAGCATAAGTAATGATAGGCTTTCCAGCTACAGCAAATTCTGCAACGGCTAAACCAAAAGTTTCTCCTCTTCCCCTGGCGTGAAGAAACGCATTTGAAGAATTTATGAACCTTCTCTTTTCACGAGGATCTACAGTAGCTTGCAAGAAGATAACTCTTTTCACGTCAAAGATCTTGCTTGGAGCTGCAGTGTTCATAAAGAGAAAATAAACGTCAGTTCTAGATTCTAGTAGTTCATTGATCGCATCCCATACAAAGGGGATGTCAAAACTATCTAACCCACCATAGCGTCCAAAAACCATTGACGTTACTGGAATCCCGAGTTCATTTCTAAGATCGTCATCCGTTTGAAATATCTCAACGATATGTGGGACAAACGGTAAATTGTAACGTTCTCCCATCCATGGAGAGATGGTAGCGTAAATGGTGCCGTGAGGTTCATTGTCAAATACGCTATGAACTAGATAAGGAAGACCTGGAGAAAAACCATCCTTGACACCACTCTTAATATGATACAATGCATCTAACTTTGCAAAACCTTCGGTTACATCAGACACTCGACCAAATCTATTTTCAAAATTTACATACGCTGCAGCATCGTGTCTTCCACGAGCAAAGGTATATATCGAAGACTTATTACCTAGGATTTCCTCATTGTAGTGAGCGTAGTTATAAAGTGCATTTCCCGTGCCTCTATTGTCTAATTGATTGCTCAAAAATCCTACGTGCATCACTTTATGCGCCTATAAGATGCTTTTCGTTGAGTTTTTTCAACGATCTCAAATCCATTTCTCAGCATCCAATCTTCAAGTTGATCGTGAGGATATACCAAGATGTCATCAAATACCCACATTCCACCTAATGGAGTACGAGAATCAAAGAACTGAATCTCTCTCATCAATGAAGCTTGATTATGAGGGCCGTCAAAAAATACCAAAGCGTAGATATTTGAGATTTGCTTAAATTGATTATAAAATGGATACCCATCGGAGAATCTCAAGAAAAATTCGGTATCCTCCAAATTACACATCACAATGTTTACAGGTTTACCTTGAGCATAATTGTAGATCGCCTCGTAACTTTCATTCCGCATGTCATTGGTATAATCGCACCTGATTACACAATTTTCATCCGTTGCGTATTCTATGTTACCGTATGGATCTATGCAGAGAACATTTCGTCCAAGATCTCCGTTAGCTAAAAGCGCATCGACGATCACTTTCATGCTTCCGCCTCGCCTTGTTCCAAGCTCACATACAGTTCCCTGGACATCTTTAATTGCAGTTGCAGCATTTCCTAATACGTGATAATCTGCAGAATCTGTTTCTAAGTTTTTCATCTATCCAACCTGTTATGTGTAAAGAGTCCTTCGCCCTGCGCTACTTTAAAATCTTGCTGTTCCCACCATCGCTGAATAGATTTTTCAATATCTCCATTGCCCATTGGAACTATGACATCTCTTAACCATTTAGTTTTGGCTATATAGGGATTATTTGTCCAGTTCGCATATTTGCTAGACGTAACATACCATTCTCGCAAACGTTGAATATGATTAGGGAATAAAATATCAGGATGTGCTTGCCAATGTAAACAATTTAGTAAATGACTTGGTGATGAGAGTTCTTTATCTTTATTCATCCCGTAAAGGGGTTTTCCAGGGTTTTCTCTGCTTCGTAATCTTATTAGGTCCGCGTTTCCATCTGTCAATAAGATCAACGCATCATGCAAAATAGAACTAGGATCTAATAGCAATTTCCAATCATTCTCTAAAAATAAAAAATTCTCATTTTCTACAATATCAAGTAATTTTGTATACCCTTGAGCTATGCCTATATTATTTTTTTCTCCAATATATTCATATCCAAATTCTTCTGCAATATCTTTATCTTCGCTTGACATTTCTTGAAAGAAGATAACTTTTTGCTTAGTCAACTTATCTAATCCCAAAAATCTATAACTTTCAAGTGACACACGAAGGGTTCTATGTGATCTCCAGCTTAAAACTCCCATTGATAATTCATTCATAATCATGATCTTAGTAGTACTTTTTTGTAGTAGTTCTGTAATCATAGAAGTAGAGAATCTTATTGATTCTCGCTTCTGTTTTGATCAAAGGCAACATTCTAGCTGCCCATTCATCATCCTCACCAAAATTGATCTCCTTGAAGAGCTCAGTGCAATTGGAACGTTTATGAACCATTCGAGGGTTAGGACGTCTGTAATAAGCATCGGGCGCTTCATAATGTCCAAAATCCTTTCCATATTTTACGAGCTTTGGACGTTGACCATCGAAGGTAATCTCCACGTCGTACACTATGGTGTCAGCGTCAATATGAACTTGAGATAAGATTTGATCAACGAAATCAGGAGTAACTCGATCATCGTCATCTACATAGACGATGTACTTTCCTTTCGCCAACTTCAATAAATCATTTCTCTTCTCTCCAATGGTCCTTTTTGCATTATCAGAGATCACGAGTACTTCAACGTTATCCTTTAACTGAGGCTTTAATTGAGCCAGAAGAATATCGAGGAATGCATTTTGTCTCTCAAGCAGAGAGCACACTAAAATCGATAGATCAATTGTCATGATGTATTTCTTTCTTTGGTTGATATTTTTTAAAGTTAATCTGATCTTGTTTTTTAATATCTGAAAAGATATGAAGACGAGATGTAGTACTGAGTTCGGTCTGAACTTTTAAACCATTCATCGTATTTATAGTTCCATTACGAGTTAACAACCAGTTGTCACCGCACCAAATCAGCAAATCATCTGGTATTGGGATGTAATTTTTTTTGTTTACGAAGATCATGCATCCCCAACCCCACAAATTAGAAATTAACGTTTCTTGCACTTGAAAATTTTTATCTTGTTGTAGTATATAATTCTCACGTGCCATGCCGACGACTCCGTTATTTACCAAACTTCCATCATCAAAGACCTTGAAAACTTCAGCGTTAAAGTTGATGTCATCGTTCACTAATGCGATATCATCATACTTCGCCTCCTTAACCCCCATATTCCATGCAGGGTTGACGTAGATGTTCTTTTCCATCTTCATGATCTTCAGCTTTGGGTGATCTTCTACCAGTGACTTATGAGCTGCGTCTGTCGTGAATGTGCCGATATCCGGGGCATTGTCTATGATGATTACCTCACCAACAGAGTCACAAGCGCAAAGATCTTTCACAAGTTGAACTATTCGTCTTGACTTCCAAAGAGTGGGGATTATGCAGGTAAACATTAAGAATTTTTATATTTCGAATTAAAAATTGTAATATCATTGTTTGCAATACGCCTTAAAGCTCCATCGCTACTTGAACTACTCATTTCAGTAAGAACCTTCAATCCGTAGAGAGTATAAACTGGCATCTTCTTCGCCATCCAATTATCTCCACAGTAAATTAAAAGATCATTTGGAATTCTTACATAATTGTCACGGTTGATCAAAATCATGCAGCCCCAACCATAATGAATGTTTCCGCGAAGAACTACTCTAAATTCTTCGTCAGCCGTTAGCTTTCTATAAGCTTCGCTGGACATGCCTACCGCGCCCTTTAACTCTTTCAAGCTACCTTCTTTGTCGAAGATCTTGAACACTTCAGCATTGAAGTTAATATCATCGTTAACGAGCGCGATGTCATCATACTTAGCCTCATGAACTCCTAGATTCCAGGCTTGATTCACGTAGATATTTTCTTTCATCTCTATGATTCTTAGCTTAGCGTGAACGTTGGTGTTTGTGTAAAGTTCTTTTGCATTCTTATGATCGTTGTCTATTACGATCACCTCTCCAACGCTGGTACAACGACATAAGTCTTTAACGAGATCTATGATTCTTGGAGACTTCCAAATTGTAGGTATCACGCAAGTAAACATTATTCGGCAGAACTGGAAAACTGCTTTTTAAAGTCTTCATTTTGCTTCTTGACAAGTTCAAGCTCCAGCAACAGTTCTCTGATGGTTTGCTTTGCTTGTGCTAGATCTACCTGCATCTCTACGATCTCAAATGCGCTCATCGCTTTATTCATCTTGTTGTTTTCTCCGAATATTCTTACTAAAATTTCTCGGCGCTCTTGTGGTTCGTAGATCGCCCAATCTGTAATCTCATCTATCGTCCTGAGACAACCTACACACTTACCATTGTTTAGCCTACACAAACCTCGGCAGGGAGAAGATTCTCTGCCGAGGGATAGTAGATTTATAGGAGCTAGGTTGTAGTCAGGCCACTTAAACGATTTCACACCCACCACCAGAGCAAGCAGCCTCTTCCTTCAGAGTAGTGTTATCATCTCGTTCAACGATCTTGCTTAGGTCAATCTTACCTTTGCTCAAGACGGCCATCATCTCATCATATTTATCTTTGGTGATGTCTTCGAATGGGGCTTGAACGTAAGTTCCACCGTCGTAAGGAAGCACGGAGATGCCTGTGTAGAACTCGCGGTTCTTCCACATCCAACGGCCACACTTACCCCACTCCTTATGTTTCAGAGAGATGGTGCAAGAAACGTTGTGACGATTCTTACCTTCACGGTGACCAGTTTGAACCCATTCAATGTTGAACTTCTTGACACGTTCGAGCAGATCCAGGAAGTGTTCAGTCCTGAGGATAGAACCTTCCGGTGCCTTCTGAGGGAAGGACATGACGGCCTCGATGTGTGGCTTGTGGAAGCAATCTTCTACCAGACTTGGGAAGTTTTCCTTCATGTAATGATACAGGGCTTCATTCTTACCAACGCGCATGCGACGAACGTAGTAGTCATTGTGCCAAGCATGAATTCCAGATGAAGATCCTACAGCGCAACTTGTCGTGCCAGATGGCTTGATAGTAGTTGTTCGTGCAGCTGCATTGATCCCAAGGATTCCTGCAACGCGTGCATTTTCTTCCTTGACACCTTCAGCGGCCTGCTTGAGGTCAAGCTTCAAGATTGTGCCTGAACCGATGCCGGTGATGCCGACGCCGATCAATGCTTCCTTCTTGGTGATCTCTTCCCATTCAGGACGAAGGTAATGGAAGTCCGTGTAACCTGCCTGCAAAGTGCCAAGAAAGGCTGCAGCCTTAGTGCGAGCGTTTAGATCTTCCTGAGTCTCTACGTCAGAAGCATTCACCTCGGTGAGGTTACAGAACTGAAATGGATTCAGGGAAATTTCACAGCAAGGGTTTGTGCCGAGGTTGACGTCATTCGTCCAAAAGATTCCAGGTTCACCTGCGCCTGACTCTTCAACGCGATCCCAGATGTCGTAGAACTCTTCATCTGTAATGTTGTTGCGTTCTAGGACGATAGAATTGTTTGCGCGACCACGCTGAGGGTTAAGTTCCCACCAAGAACCTGACTTACATGACAACATGTCCATGTCATTCTTGGAGAACAACGAGATCATTGCAGCTCTGCGAATACCACCTGAGAGCACCGCGTCGGCAATGTGACACTGCATGTCGTGAGCTTCTAATGATGTCAGCTTTCTGCCGGTTGCGTTGGAGAGAATAGCTCTGAGCTGTTCGATGCAGATGCGAAGAGGTGCAGAACCTGGAGCTTTACCACCACTCGTGATCAGCCTAGCACCCTTAGGGCGAATATCCCTGTAATCAAAGATTGGTTCTAGCTTACCATAAAAGTAAGATTCAACCAAGATCTTGATAGCGTCAGCCCAACCTTCTATAGAATCTCCAATCAGGAATCTTCGATTTTTATTCTTTGGTCCTAACACGGTAGGAAGCTTCGCAACTTGATGCTGTTGAACTCCGTAGCCTACACCGGTTCCTCCAAGCAGAAGGAACATCGTTTCAGAGAATGCATCTGGGTGATCAACTGGCAAGTAAGCGCAGTTGTAGATTCTGTTGTTTGATAACTCGATTGAGTTACCGCCAAACTGTAGAGACCTCATTGAAGGTAGAACCTTCTTTGGTATCACGTAATCGTGATATACCTTTTGAATCTCTTTCTTCAGCTTTGGATATTTTCTAACGTGCATAGCCAAGTTTCTTTGGCAGAGTTCTTCCCAAGTTTCACGTCTAGATATTTCTGGGATAAAGCGGGCGTATTTGTTGAAGATTGTTATTTCCGATAGGATTTTTTGTGAAACATCCATTTTGTTATTCCTTGTAGCTAAATTATTTTCTAAACCAGTTAGAAAAGGTGTTGCGCGCTGATTATATCTGCTTGAGTCCGTGTGTTTCAATAAATTTTACTGCTTCATAAAAGTTGGTGATGATGGTGCACATCTGAGGACTTTTAGGATATGCGTAAACACCTACAGCCGTGGAAGGGTTTACGCAACCTCGTTTAAACTTCATGATAACTCCAAGATCATCTATGACTTCGTATGGAACATGCTCATATTCCAAGATAAATTTTATGGTGCTGAGCATGTCCATGCTTATCTTTTGCGATCATCAATGTACGTTTGACAGTCAATGCAGAGCGTTGCACTCGGCACTGCTTCAAGTCTTGCTGTTCCAATCTCTTCACCACAATCCAAGCAGATCGTTGTTAGAGACTTTTTGTTTAACTTTTCCCTTACAGCTAAGAGTGACTTGTCCACCTGATCCTGTTGGATGAGGAATGGTTCATCGTCACCCGTAACTTGGGTGTCTGTTATTTCACTTGACATAGTTTAACTTGCTGCTGGTGCTGTAGGTGTAGCTGGGTCTGGAGTTGGTGAAACTTCAGGAGCTGGAGCTGGTTCTACTGGAGCTGGAGTTACAAAGTGGGCTTCAAGACGGCTGAAGAAGTCCTTAACGGCTGTTACATCTTTATCAAGAACGCTAGAAAAATCTGCTTCTAGAACTGCTAGATCTGCTTTGACAGTAGAAACTTTTGCAGCTGCGACGCTGTAAAGAGCTTCAACTTTTGCAAATTCTGCTTCAGCCTTTGTGACGCCGGCTTGTAATACTTCGCGGAATGTTGACATTTTTGGTTCCTCTTGTGGTTGTTGTGTGTTGTTTGTTGGTTCTGTTTTTGTACTGCCTGTTATGTTGCGGTAAATATCTTCTATCTCTGTGAGGATGTTCATGTTGCTTTCTCCAATGATTTCTTTATCTTTTCCACCTCTGCTTGAGTGTTGTAACCCATCAAAGGATGTTTCGTTTCATATACATACGATGGATCGCCGATGTTGTAAAGATAATGAACGATGTTTAGAAACGTCAATTCACCGGACTGGGTTGTAAATTTGACGTGACCGTCTTGATCAATTTTCAACGCTGAATAACGCATCTCTTGTAAAGCAGAAGCTACGGAATTCCACGTAACACCAAAAATTGATTGATCATGCCAGCCTTCATCTCTTACCTCGCCAAATTTAATGAAGTCGGCAGACATCGCCACGCTCATATCTACTCTGTCTGCAATCAGGCTGGTATTTATAGCGACGTATGGCCTGTACTCTAAAACAGCTGGAATTATAATCGATGACGCAGCAGGAGATTTTAGTCTCTCCAGCATTTCATCAACGATCTCCGCTGACCTAAGATGAGCATCACCCCATAAAATTACCGCTTGAGGAGTGACGTCGAAGCTCTTGGAAACTTTCTCAAACGCCTCCAATACAGCTTTGCCGTCTCCTCCACCACTCTCGATGCCGATAATTTTGATGTTGTTTGCGTGAAAACCTACGTGTGTATCATACACAGCTTCACTGACATAATCTTCAGCCTCATGAGATACAATGACGAAAACCTTTCTGAACTTATGCGCTACCAAATTCAGCGTGTTCTCTAAGTTTGATTTGCCATTGATTTCTACGAGAGCTTTAGGAATGTTGATGTCACCCATTCTAGTGCCCTTGCCCGCCGCGATGATCCAAAGATCATGCTTCAAGTTGGCCTCAACTTGAGAAAGTCTAGAAAAACCACTCATCTCAGATTCATCCTGTAGTACATTCCAAGAGTTAGCAAAAAGACATAGGTGTCTTTTGGGTTCTTAACATTTACAAAATCCACTCTATCGTTGATGAATAGAGAGTGATCATTACCACCTTCATGCGATTCATCTCCAATGACTGTAATACGACCTTTGAGTTCTTTTAAGATGACGTTCTTTGTAGCACCTAGAGAAATATCAATCGTCGTTCTTCCAGTAGCTTCTACAGTTAGATCCTTGAAAAGAATCCTGATGAGAGTTAAAAGCGGCAGCCTGTATTCTGGATCGATAGGCTTGATGGAAACTATCGTGTTGCTTCTATTTTGTATCTTAGACAGATTGATACCAATCTTCTCAAGGTTTGAGATTATGTGAGTGATCTGATCTTGTGAGAAGATGAATTTAGGTGCTATGATTTTTCCGGCGCTCAACGTTGTTGATGTTGAAAAATCTTGATCTGTCTCCGACGTCAACTCATATCTGTTTACACCACCTTCCGCGAAGATAGATATGCGCGGAGATAACATTCGCAGATCACCGAAATTTATAGCCTTAATGGAATTCCCCGTGCAGATGCAGAAGCTTTTTCCCATCGATCTCAAAGTGTTCGAACAACGAATTAACAGCTCCTTGTTACTCTTCGAAGCTTCTTGATATGTAGAATTTCTGCCAACCAAAGTATCGTCATAATCAAAAACGAAAGTGTCATTTAACATAGTTGGAAAGTAGTAATCAAACATGATCATCTTCATGAGCTTGCGACCGTCATGAGTCTTTTTATTTCCATTTACCGCGTCAGCAAGATCTGCTGATATGTATTTCCAACCTCTGTCAGTCATGAATTTAAAATCTGCTTGCATGTCAGGATCTGATTTATCGTTGAACATGCAAACGATGTCTGTCAAGTCGAGGAATCTGGTACCTAGAATTGTTAGCATCTCACTAGCAGATACTCCAGCCATGTCTTTGTCTTGTGTATTGTTGACAACGAGAAACTTTTTAGCCTTAGATTTCTCTATAGATTCTTTGAACAAGTCATGCTGGTATGTAGGGATAAGAGATGACCATTGAGTACCAGATGAGAATATGATGACGTCAGCTTCATCAATGGCTATCAACGCATCGTTACACAAGACCCCTTTAGTTTCTTTTCCATGAGGGTCTGTGAAGAAAGTTGTTACAATCTTATCATCAGGATTATTCCAATCGACTATGTCGCCTTCATCTGAGATGATTCTTCCAGATTCTGTCCACGCTTGTAGGTAGAGTGAATGATCATCCGCTACGATGACTGCATCTTCAGGAATCTGAAGAACGTTGCGCGCCATGATCTTACCCGCTTCTGCAAGTGAAAAGTTAGGTGCAGCTAATCCAGCATAAACGATGTTTGCGAGGGAGAAGTCAACGTAATCAACTTGAACAGCTTTCGGAAATGAGAAGTAATTCTCAACACCCTCGATCAAAGTGTTGATCGTCAACGAATCAAGCTTGGGTGCTCGTTCATCCACGATAGACATCTTGTTGATGAGATTCAAGCACAATTCTTTTGCGTCTTGAGCCGGGCAATCAAAGCGCTTATTGAGTAGAGCTATGAGATTTTTATTCCCGCCTTGAAGTCCATATCGAAGAACCTGGTTCTTCCTAAGGTCAGACGGGCCGTTGATCTTTCCGTCAAGCACCTTTCTAACAGTGCCTGTCGACTTGCCGTTGTCTTGTGTGTTTGTGATGACACGAACGTCTACATTATTACCGTAGAGTTGGTGGAGCCCAGTTTGGATGGCGACACTTCCCGTGCCGCCGGAGAAAATCAATACATTCATGTAGTGGGTTAGAGTTCAAGGAGTGCGCTCTTCACTCGTGGGGAGGCGGTAGTTACGTACGGCATGTAGCTAGCCAGATCTTCTGGAGATATGACAGGCTTGCGCGTATTTTCTTTCTTACAGCACATGATGGTATAACATTGTGCTAGATGAGGGTACATGTTTGCGAGAACTGCAGTTGCAAATCCTGTGCTGATCGTCTTCATGCGATCGTACATCTTACGCTGCTCAGGAGTAAACTTGTGCTTCATTGGAACTGCTTTGCCCAGCCAACCAGTGATCTGGTATGGACGTAGACCAGCTTCTTCAACTTCAGCCAGCATCTCTGGGAGGGTGAATTCATAGAGGTGATTCTCTGGCCACGTGAACTGTTGTCCTTCATGTTTCTTTGGGTTTGGAGTGGAGATAACGATCACACCGTCATCTGTCAACATCTCCTTGGAATCCTTCAACACGCTCTTCACACAGGGGATGCCGATGTGTTCAAGAACCTCCTGAAGCAAGATCATCTCATACTTCATCTGCTTCGCAGTTGGATCACTTTGAAACATCTTGTTGTGCCAATCAAGCAGGCGTTCTTCCATCGCGTCCATCAGGTACACATTGACTTGCTTCTTGTCAGAGTTTGCTTCGGCGTAGATCGCGTTAGCCTTCTTCACGATCTCTGGCCGAACTTCAAGACCGACGTAGTTGACGCGAGGGCGACCTGGGCTAGAGAAAGAAGACATCCAGAAGGTGTAGAACGTTGCGATAGAACAACCAAGATCCAACACGTTCAACGCGCGTTCGATCTCTGGATAACGCAGACCGTAAAGTTCATTGCAGGCGGTGGCGTAACGGAAGATGTTAGCCATATCCCAGCCTGAGCTGAAGTTTACCTTACCGAGAGTCGCCTTTGTAAAGAGGGCTTCATTGGAATCATCCCACAGGCGCTCATGTGAATCGAGTCGCTGGTTGGAATCATGCGCAACGTCTGCGATCTGATCATTCGCAAGTTCATCGGCGGTTGCGTCAATTGTTGTTGTGTTCATTTACTTTCCTTTATTGGTTAGCATTCTATCACGCGTTGAGTGGTTTGTAAATTTTCAGACAGTCGCCGGTTCGCCGGTTGTCTATTGAATTGTTCCAAGCGATTCATGACAGCCGTCAGGTTGCATCTACATCGATGCCAGCCCCGTAGTTGTCGATAGCATGATCCAAGATCGATTGACCGATGATGCCAAGCTGAACCGCGCGAAGCTGAGCGACTGTCATTACAAGATCTTCACCACAAACATCTTTGTACAGCATCCAGATGCGGCTTCCATAGATGCCGTGAGTGTCGAGAGCCAAAACTGATCCGAGTCCACCCATAAAATCTTGAGGGTCAATATGTGCAGCGTTCTGGTAAAGCTGCATGATGACGTTCATCGCGCCAGGATTTCCTTCGGCAAGCTTTATTACTACATCCATAAAGCTATCTTCGAGAGTTACGCGGTCTTTAGTCTTGTTCATGTGCTTCTCCTTAGCAATTCAACAAAATTGTTGCAAAAGTCGGCAGCATCAAAGTTGAATGCCGCCATCTGGTACTCAAGAACTTCTCGACGGGCGCCATCGTCGTCTTTCAAGATCATAATCTTTGCTTCGACGTCAACGTTATCTGTAACGTACAAAAGCTCATTGAGGTATTTGTCTTTGCCGAAGATCCGGCGGGCGCGATCCATGTCATGATCTACAAATGTTACGACTTGGGACCAAACAGATTCCGCTAACCGTTGTGGGACGTCATCTGTGTCTTCATAGAGCTTATCGCCGATGACAACGTGAGCAAGGCTCTTGTTCATCTTCCCCATCATCTGCTCATACTTCACTGGGCCAGAAAATGTTGGAGGTCTCGGAGTCACCAAGTCAAAATCTTCTCTTTTTATCTTTCCAAAGATTTCAACTTCAATATCTTCTGAATAACCAAAGTAGAACTTCAGCATCTTTCCAGCTCTGCGACCACCTCTGAAGGTTCCACCGTAAGACAGGTCTGTAAGTGGCATGGGATTGATAGATAGTGGGGTCTGCAAACATGGGAACTTCTCGAAAGGGTAGTGATCCATCCTCGAGATGCCGATAGCACTCTTGCTCTTGTTGACGAATTGGAGGTATTTAGCCGTGTTGTAAGGTTGGCAAATATAGTGTATGTCTGTCCTGGTGACCTCGATATTCTCGCGTTTATACAGCGAATCCTTATCCTTTGACGCGACAGAAGACCAGATCTGCTTCAAAGTGATAGCTGGATCGCACAAAATGTAGTGTACGGGGCCATTGAATCGGTTCAGGATGTGATAGTTTAGGATCTGGGCGTTGTCGAGAACACCACCGAAGAAGTTGACGTTGCCATTTATTACGACCAGAGCGTCAGCGCTTACGTCATCAAACTCTTCTTCTATCTGATGCAGCGTTACACCTTCCGGTGCTGGCTCATCCTTATCCAGAATCTTGGTGTAGATGTGAACGTCTGCGCCGCCTAAACGAAGCATGTTGCAGATGGCTTGTGCCTCTCCAACTGAACCTGCAGAGCTCGATGATCCAAAGGCTATTCTAGCCCCGAGTTTAACTACGGCAACTTTCATACAGTTCCTCATTTTTGTTATTGTACCACGATTTCTAACGAAAGTACATAGTTATTTGCAGAAAGCATCCCAGATCATACCAGCATTTGCAATTGCGTAACACAAGAATGCAAGAGACATTCCAGGTCTACCAACAAAGAGATAAGATCCAGACGCCCCTAGACATAGCAGAGAACTAAGACCTAGGAATGCAAACAACCAATAAGTGGGATTCATTCATTTACCTCTTTTAATTCATCAATTGCTTTTGTTAGGTCTCTCATCTGAGCCATGGTTATGTGTTTGCGGAAGTACAGCAAGATGTATTCTATAAGTTCTATGAACGATTTGCGAACATCTTTTAACTTACCAGAAAGTCTTTCATTTTCTGCAGTCAGTCGTTCATTTTCTTTTCGAAGCTCAAAGATAGAATTTTGTTCATACCGAGCTTTGGTTTCACTTGGAGTCAGCATATTCTTGTCCCACATTTTTGAAGGCAAAGTCGATCATCTGTTCAGATTCGTGATCAACATAATTATCGATGTAGCCTTGGTCTAATAAAACTGAAATTCCTATCTTAACGTTGTTGCTAAACGCAGTAAAATCTCTAAAAGTTTCTACTCTTGTAACTCGAATGTTGGTAGACAGAGTCGCAGCAAGATTCTTTTCTACCGCGCTGATAAAATGACTATTAGATGTATTTGCATTGCAGTCTAAGATATTGATCATCATCCTAGACAAGGAATCTAGCATCAAGAAATAAAGATCTGAATCTTTCTTTATGGTACACTTATCACCCACCAAGTGAATCTCAAACTTTACGTCATCATACGGTGCCATTTTTGGAAATGGCGCTGGCTTTGGTGGAATTAGAGCACTCGTTCTGAAAGGTAAGCTTATCGCCATTACTCTTCATCTTTCCAATTTGCATTGAGAGGTTCAAAGTAGATTTCTTCAGGAACGATAGACACGTCTGGAATCTGAATCTTTGACCAATCGAATCCAGGCGCGCTGTATGATATAGTGATGTGAGCGTCATAGCTTTCAAAGTCATGAGTTGCACCACTAGCTATCAATTTATCGTGTAGAGCTTCTAGCTCAGGTGCGTGAAGCATCAAGACCAAAACAGTCTTGTCGTGGATTTCTGATGAAGAATCCATCATTCGAAATCCACTGATCGGGAACTTCCATCCAAGGCGCTTGAGCTCTGCATGGTCCATGTTGTGCTGCTTATCTTCAGGAACTGGCTTCCTGCTGTAGATGAGAGTTGAGTGAAAGTGATCTGGATTGATCGGGTTTGGAACGTTCCACAACGTCATCAGTGCCTTTAGAGCTTCACATGAAGCTTTATCATATCTCACCGCTGCGTAGGTACCTGTTCTTCTTTCTGTCATCATAGGATGACTTCCATCGCTGTCATATTGTTCATGTGTTTTCCTAAATCTTGAGGTGTTAAGAGACAGCAGTAACTGAGATCAGTCTTCTTTGAATTTCTTGAGAAGTTAGACGCGTTAAGCTGTCCTACTGGGTGTAGCATCATGTGCATTCTTGGGATCATCACGTATGTACACGTCTCTTTGATCATTAGATCTAAAAGAACGACGGGAGAAACGTGGTAGTCGTGAGTTTCAGGGTGCATTAGTAGCGCGCTATAACTACTTGAAGAACATTGAGTGATAGGAACGGTGTCCACCATCTTTGTTTCTTCATCGACTATCAAAAGGTTCCACGATGCTGGAACGTTGAAGTCAAAGTCATTAATTCTGACTCTAACTGTAGGGCCTTGTGTTTCTTCGAGCAGGTTTATTGGACGGAGGACAAAGTCATTCATCGCAACATCGTAGAACCAACTGAACTTAGGAACTACAGGGCCTGAAACATCATCAACACGGTACGGGTGTCCAAAATCGGGAAGAATTATAATTTTAGTTTCCTTTGAATACTGCGGAGAGCTCTCTCAATCTAATGACGAGCTTCATTTGATCTAATGACAGAGCATTGAACTTAACCTTTTGGGCTGAAGCATCTTCTGCTGATAGTGCTACGTTCGAAGTCTCGATGTAATTCGACCATAAAAGCAAAGCGTGAGCAACAAGCTCCTCATCTGTCATATTTTCCATTTTGGTATTATAACACGCTTCTTAGTGAAAAGAAACTTAATGATAGATGTTGTATGCGACGACGATGACTATCAAAATGATCGTCAAAATTATTTTTCTATGATAAGTAATTTCGGGCTCAGTTTCGTCAAATTCATGGTCTTCAATTTCAATGTGATTTCTGGTCGCAGAAATTCTACGTTCAACTTCATCCATCTGCAAATTGAGTCTCTCGATCTCTTCTTGCATCTCTTCAGGTGTCATTCTCTTCATCATCTTAGTACTTCATCTTTCTGACAGCTGTCATTGGGTAACAAGCTTCATCGTAATACTTCTTACGTTCCTTAAAGTGCTTCTTAGCATACTTCAGCTTCGAGTATGCGTCCACTACGTGGATCTTATTCTTGTCGCCCTTCTTCCTAAGTCCACGGCCTACAGCCTGAATGCACTTAACGAAAGACTTTCCCGTATCAAGCATCACAAGGCAGAAGATTCTATCTATGCTCAATCCAACTGAAGCGATACCAGCAGATGCTATAACGATGACATCATCACGAGCTGCGTATTGTTCGTACTGTTCCTGACGAAGATCAGATCCTGATTGGCCGTCAAGGTACACTGCGTCAGGAATCAATTCTGCGATAGCTCGTCCTTGCGCCAGGGACTGGGTATTTACAAGGACTAGAGTATTTCCATATTTTTCTCTGTAGCCTTGAATCATCTCTGCTAATGCTTCATTGCGTTCTTCGTGCTTTGTAAGATAAGAACGCTCTGACGCGTAGTCAGGAAGTTCAGGATCTACGTCCACCGTCTCTACAGGTTCAATCAGAATCTCTGACAGATAGCCTTGAGCGATCAACCAAGAAGCTGGTACCTCTCTAACGATTCTACCGATAGAAAGCTTTAAGCTATAACCATCTGTTGGTGACTTTGGATAAGTTCCAGTACAGCCGTAGCGGTGAGAGATGTGTTTGCCGTGTTCATTGATCAACTCTTTGATCACGTTAGCCTTTGCACCATGAGCTTCATCGACGATGATCGCCTGAAAGAAGCTCATGTAGTGAGGAACGTTTTGAAGAGATTGCCAGGTAGCTACTACGATGGGGTGATCGATATCTTTTTGACTGCCAGAATATTCACCGATGCTTACAGGGTAAGCCTTCAATCTATCTCTAAACTCATCTACAGTTTGTGTTACAAGATCTGCAGATGGAACGATTATCAGAGTCTGAAGACCATTGAGGTGCAATACCATCGAAAGAGCTGCACACATTGAAGTCTTGCCAGAGCCGGTGGCGCAGATAGCAAAGCCTGATCCCTCATCTAAGAGTCCATTGACAACTTCTACCTGATAAGGACGAAGTTGAAAAGTTTCATGCCCAAAGAACGTTTCATCGATTCGATCTGTGATGACTGGAGCGTGCTGTCTATTATCTCTTAAATCTACCTCATAGCCCCAAGAACAGACGTAAGGTAGAATTTCATCCAGGATCTTAGTGAAGGTCTTACCGGTCTTTTCAAAGAACCTAATCTTACCATCCCACCGGCGTAGTTGATACGCTGGCATGTGGAAGTAACCATCTACAAAGACTCCAAACTTTTCCCACAAAAGTTCGAGGTGTTCTGGGCGAAGGCCGCCGAAACGACAATGGACTTCATCTTCTAGATGAAGAGTACAGGTAAGAGTCATTTAAAGAAGCCAAATAAAAGTTCAGTAAACCAATTGTGTTTGATAAGTTCGTAGCCTTTAATTGAGCATGAAGTACAGGGCTGCATGATGCCAATATCTAGATCGAGAACAGCATGATTTGAGCGACATATTGGGCAGCTGTAGTCATGAGTAGCACACAATCCACTATCGTGTATGTAAACGTCAACATCTTTAACTTGAAGATCAAAAGGATATTCCCTTAGACCCTCGCCGTTGCAGTGATAAGTGTTTTGCATGTTATACCTTCAACTCAAGCTTGATATATTCTTGAAGGAAGAATAACTTAGCTTCTGCGGAGTTCATAGGTTCTACTGGAAATGGTGCTAATTCAAAAGTCTTAAGAAATGCCCACTTATCTTCATCAAGTGGTGAATTGATAAGTGCCAATCTTTCTGTAGCCAACATTCTTAAGTCTGCAACCTTCACTTCAGGCGGCTCTACATCAGGAAGTCCGAATCTTTCATTGACGGCTTTTGTAACTTTTGCTTCAATTGTCCTATAATCAGGAAGCATTCTCTTCAGAGGAGAAGAAACGTCACCGATGAAAGCTTCAGGCGCATCGTGTAACAGTCCATAGAGTCTATTCTCTGGAGAGCAGAGACGTGAAACATAAACACTGTGTTGAGCAACAGAATAAAATCTGTTACAATGGCCGGTGAATCGACAAATGTGTGATAGAGCGTGAGCTACATCTACAATCGTAAATTCACTCAGATGTGGGTTTTCAAGGTCAAAGATCTCACCGGAGTAAATTGCAATCGAATTAGCCATCCACACTCTCCTGTATGATTTTCTTTATTTTGTTTTGGAACCGGATCTTGCCTTGATCTGACATGCAATCAAATGCAGCACCGAGTAGGGTAGACTTGTCTATTTCTTCAACGATCTTAACAACCGCGGTCTTTAGAGCATCTTCTTCTATCATATAATGTAACCTCTTTGTTGTATATTATTCCCGCGGATCTTCAGGGTACTCGTAATCAGTAGCTCTAACGAGTTGAAACAGTTCAATTTTTTCAATTTGTTCCAAATATCTGATCCCCTTGCGATGCTTCTTCGCATATTCGATCTCTGATCTGGTGCTACTTCCTATGTACTTACCAACATTCAAGACAAAAATTTCATCTGCAAGGTCAATCTTTCGCTTGTGAAGTTCATCAAGCTCCTCCTTCTGTTCTGGTGTGATCCCAATATGTTCACCATGAGCTTCGCCAGAGTGCATGAAGAATCCAACTGAAAGGATGATGTTACCTTTCATAGTCTCCTTGTAATTTTGTTCTACGAACTCCTTGTGGAATCTAGTTGAACCACAGAGACAAACAATCTTTGGAAGTTCTTTCTTTTCTTTAGAGTACGAAATCTCCTCGGTAGAGATCGTTAATAGGTTTTCTGGAAAGACATAAAACGGTTCTTTTCGTTTGCCTATAAAAACTTGAACATAACCATTGGAATCTAAATCGGTTGGCTTTAATTTCATTTTGATATTTGACATGTGAATTCCTTACAGTACTGTATTTTCTAATTGAGATATTCTCAGCTTGACGATGTGGCCTAGAGACCAGCCCATCGACTTCAAAGCCTCGACGATTGATTCTAGCCTGCGCTTCGTGTGTACAACTTCAAGGAGGATTTCCATAGCTTGAACGTATTGTGGTTCGCTTTTAACGTAGACTTGAACTTCTCTGGTGCCAAGGGCCTTCTTATTTGATTCATTGATGTTTCTGTAGAGAGTAGCTTCTACCTCTTCAACCTTCTCTCTGATAGTCTCTTCGATAGTCTTGCACTCTTGAAGCATCATGTCGTAGAACATCAGATCTTTAGCGTGATTCTTGCAGGCATCTTCTAAGTTCCTACCTTCAAGAGTAAAACAAGCTTCAGCGGCATCGATAAGCTGTTCATACAGCTCGATCCTGCCTGGAATCTTGTTGAGGTTTACATCCCTCTTTGTATCAGAGACTATAGACATTATTCAAACCACCAAAATATTGTGTAAAGAATTTTTGCTGACGGATAAATCACCCATCGTCTTTGAAAAGAATCGTTCTTTGAATTGCCGCTAAGTACTATCAACTGAACACGATCAAAGACTCGATCAAAGAATTTTCTTATCATAGATTGGGCTTCCAGTAGGAATAATACATTCAAAGTCTACCTCAGCGATTTCTTTTTCAAAGCCTTCTGCAGTACACCATTGAATAAAATCAGCTACAAATTTTTTAAAATCTTCAGGTTCAGGTGTCGGACAAACTAACACTCCAGGTTCTTCAATTTCAGGTACGTCTATTTCAAGAGAGTACTGATGCATGTCAGAGACTGTGAGAATAGGCTCCTGTCTCTCAATGCTAGTATGAGAGACAGGAATTATTTCACTTTTCTGTGGATCAAGCAGCTTCTTCATGACCGATGGTGCAAAGAACTTCGGACACTGGAACTACAAGGAATGATTCGCCAGATTGACTAACGACACGAGCTGCATTCTTAACGAATACAACATGATCACCAACAGTAATTGAAAGTGGCACGATGTCACCTTTCTTGTTTGGTTTACCAGGTCCAACAGCAACCACCATTCCTTCAATAGGTGCTGTATCATTTTTGTCGACCACATCTGGAATGTAGATACCAGACGCGGTGTTTTTTGACTTGACAATCGGATAGATCATAACGAGATCATGGAGCAGTGTAAATTTTGCTTTTGGTTTCATTTTATACTTTCTGTTGTGAGTATTTCACCAGTGTTGGTGTCGATAATTTCTGGATCTACGTCAGGGGTGAACAGATCATTTGATTCAAATTCTTCAAATGCTTTTTCAAGTTCCTTAACCCTTGGGTTAGTTTTAAGAATCTGTAAAGCTAATTCATCTGTCAGCGTCGCGTCCTTGAATTTGACTTGAGTCATGACACCATCGATCTCGACGTCAGCTACATAACTGTAACCTTCTTTGGTAACGATTCCATCTGCTTCCCATATACCAACGTCCTTTCCATTAGAAAGTAAACCAGCTGTGGTGCTTAGACCTGTCGAGAATGGAATTTCAACCTCAATCTTAGTGCCAGGTTGGACGAAGCGAGACTTATATGCTTCCATCCGCATTCTGATACCTTTGATCTCGGTACCTTCTTTCAACTTCAACTTTGTCAACAAGCCTATGCCTGAAGCGGAGTACTTTACCCCGTTAGTTACAGCCCAAGGTCCATCACCCAACATAACATCTTGCGGGTAAACCTGATCTGTAAAGACAAAAGCTGCATTGTAACGTGGAAGACGAGAGACGAGAGTACGAAGCATGTGCTTCTTGTTCTTCGCTGATTGACCTTGATCACCAGTTTGAACGCCTTTGTCGAACTTTTCATTTTCAGCGTCTGTCAAACAGTTACCAAGAGAGTCTAGAACGACCATGATCTTCGGTGCCGTCTTGCTAAATTTACCGTATTCTTTTTCGTAACCAGTGAATAGTTCAGACAACACCTTGGTGACATCCTGAATTGTAACCACCTGTGCGTAGGTAAGCATATCATCGTTGATGTTGATGCCAGTGCGTGCCATGAACTTAGGATCCAACGCGTTCTCTGAATCTAGAACAACAACAATTGAACCTTGACGTTGAGCTTCTCTGATGATGTTGCAAACTACAAACGATTTACCTGCAGCGCTTGGACCAACGAATGCTGTAAGGCGGCCGTTAGGGATGGCTTTGAAGTAGGATCCAGATATAACCCTGTTTAACGCGTAGCAACCTGTTGAGTACCACATATCAGGCGGAGAAAAATCCGTTGATACGTTCTCAAGCTTTGCAATGTCTTTCCTAAATTTTTTTAAAAATGGTAGCATGAGTATGCTTCTCCTAAAGAAAATGAGGGAGCGAAGTTAATCGCTCCCTGCTAACTACTTATCCCTGACGAGCTTTGAGCTTTGCCAGAATTTCCTGTGGAGAAAGCTTTGCAGGAGCTGCAGCAGGTGGAGTTACAGATGCTGGAGTTGATGCTGCGACCTGTTGAACAACAGCTTCAGCTGACTGAACTGGCTTTGCAGTTGCAATCGCTGCATCTACCGCTGGGCTGCCAGTAGAATCTGAAGCAGCTTGTTCCTTTTCGGCTTCATAGGAACGGCCGGTCAGGAAAGCTTCGATCATCGCTTCCATCTGTTCACGCTCGATGTGACCGTAACGGAAGTTCTTGAGGTCGTACATTTCAAGATTTGCCAGGAACTGTTCTGGGATCGGAGTAGACTTACGAGCGAAGTCGGAAGTTGTGTAATCAGCGTACTCACCTTGATGAGTTTTGTTGATGCGGAAGTTGTAACCATTGACCATGTCGTAAGGCATTTCTTCGAGATCGCCTTTGACGATCTTAGCTTCGATTACCTTGTACAGCTTTGGTCCGAGAGACAACATACGGACTGGATTGTCTTCAGCTGCGATTGGGTATTCGAACGGTGTGGAGATGATCAGGCCTTGAACGATGTAATCGATCTTGCGCCAGAAGGATTTGCCCATCTTTTCATCGCCAGAGTCGTAGTACTTCTGTGAATTTTCGCAGCACGCACAGGACTCACCGTACATCTTGGCACAAGCGATGCGCTTCTTCTTACCGTTGATCAATAGTTCGTGGTATTTGTTTTCGACGATGAAGCCGAGAGGATTCTCTTCATCAAGGTCTGGGAGGAAACGGAATTCGACAGTTTCTTCGAAACCCATTTTGTAGAAAGGATAAAATTTATCCCAAAAGCCGGTGTTTTCACCACCTTCTGATTCTTTTTTCTTGAATGCATTGCGTAGCGCGATAATATCTAGTGCCATGATTATTTCCTTATCAAAATTATTAGTTGTTTACTGTACTACTCGATTATGAAGTGACATCATTTGATGTTCACTGATTATTTATACTATAACTCAAAAAAGCGCTATTGAACATTTACCCCAAGAGACTCTTTCAATCGTTCTATCACTTCATTTATACCTGCGTCCTCAATCTCCTCGTAGGTAATTAGCCTCAAAGGTTCCGAATCACTATCTTCTTTTCCAAACATAGCAACTACACAAATGCTAGACCAAAGCTTAAATCTGTAGCCTCCATCCTCAAATTCTTTATTCGCAGCGTCGATAAAATTCTTGACGATAGGCGGTGGCAAGTAGATGCCGTATCCCTTCATTTCACCATACCCTCGTCGATATAAGAAAAAACATGTTTCTGGCGACCGCCGTTGATGTAAATGAACTCCATGCTTTCTACTGGTCTAACAGCAATGTCTACACAAAGAGAATCGCTATCTTGAGGATTATTTGAGCTGTCACAGACCACAACATAATCCTGAACATGTGAATTTTCTAGGGCGTGTTCTATTTGAACTGCAATGCTGTTGCGGGTTTGATCATCATTAGGTTCGAACATATGACATGTCAATGCGCTTTCAACAGCATCCTGAATCCATTTAAGAAGCATTTTAACGCTAACACTATCAAGCGCACTTTTCTTTTGAGCTGCTAAAAGATTTGCAGCTTTAGCTTCAAGATCTAAGTTTGAATTATGTCTTGGACTAGTAGTTACTACCGTCCTTACAATCTTAGGAGATGTTTTAGTCTTTAACATGGATCGTAAGCTCCTTCATATGTTCTCGGGAATATAAGGGCAACAGATTCCGCCTGCATATCTTCTAGTTTCGACATCATAAAGATGGGCACAGCCTGGCTTGTACCAAATGCTCAACGTTTTACCATCTTCAGATAAAGTTTGTTGTGGGTACGCCACCAATTCCTTCAGCGTTGCAATGAGAGCGTAAGGAAGTTTGCTCTTGAACCTTTTCCAGTATTGTGGATGGTAGAACGGTTTGAAGTTGTAAATCTCCTGCTTCTGTAACTCGTTCTGAGCGATACCACCGAGAGCCACGATCGCGATGGGTTTCATCGTCTCAACTACATATTTCAGATTTGCAGCAGTGTTATCGTTGTTGAGAGCGTTAACCCAAAAGAGCTTCTCCTCTGGAATGTTCTCATCATCAAGCTGTTTGTTTAGCCATCCTGTACAACCTTTTGTAGTGCAGAACGGTCGTTGCTTCACGGAGGCTGTAGGATCTGAATCCTGTTCGCCTACGATCATAACGTTTCCAGTTATGAAAGCGCCTGCACCAAACGGTGCATGGGTTTCTTCTGTAAGGTCTATTCGCCTTTGAACTCTGTCTTCACTCATACAGTCATTGTAACACTGACGTCTTCAGAAGAACATTATCCCTAGCTGAAGAAGAATGGAATTGGATCTTCAAACGCATTAGTAGTCTCGTCATAAAATTCTGTCTCTGACTTGTAAAGTGTATCGAACACCTCAGGTTCATAATCAGATAGTTGCTTCAGCATTCTCATGATAATCAACATCGCAGACACCAAGTCATCAGTGGCTCCACTTTTCGCAGCATAAGATGCACCCATTTGGATGTAATTTTTCAGCTCAAAGATCAAAAGCTTTGACTTGATCTTCAAGTTTCCATTTTTCTTCTCTACAAGATTTTTAAGGTGACGGCAAGCTTCGAGCTTAGGCTTGTTCACAGTTCTAAACCCGGCGCGAGCGCCTTTGTCACTCAAAATCTGAGCCGCTTCTGGAAACTTCTCATCATTGTAATAGAGAGTTCCAATAGCTGCACCAGCAGAGTTATTTTCGAATGACCAGTAAAGAGTTGGCGGCTTGTTTGTTCTTGGATCCTTGTAGGATAAGATCTTCTGAATGATGAACTTCAACGCATCGTAGAGTTGGGATTCATTGATGCCGTTGTTTCTAAACTCAGCGACCTGTTCCATAGTTTCAAGCTCTACAACCTGAATCGTCGAGAAGTCTTGATGCACACCCTCAGCAACGTCGGCGCCGATCAGATAAGTTTTACCTGGATCAGGATCCTTCCAAAATACAAACCCCTTATCGATGTAGATAGGTTCAATCTCTCTAAGTCCTTGAAGAGTTAGTGATTTGATTAGGAGTGGATCATCTGAAAGGAATTCTGCAAGGTACTCTTGCCTAAACTTCAAATCACCAACCTTCGATCGCATCTCAGCCTGCCACTTTTCATCCCTCTCTGGAATTTCCTCTATGGGAACAAACACAGGTGCGAAGCCGTTGGTACCTGCCTCTGCACCACGCCAAAGATCTGCAAAAAGCTCATTGTCACCGTTAGGAGTGGACATGATGATACATGAACCACCCGTTGACAGCGTAGGTAGGATGGAAGCCCACATCAATTCTTGAATGTTTCTTCTAACGTGTGCCAACTCATCGGAGATAAACAGAGCCACAGATCTACCACGACCTGTATCTGCGGTGGTAGCTTCAGACCAGAGGTTTGAACCGTTATCAAATTCTATCGATCCACGATTATAGAATAGAACGCCTGGACGAAGGAAGTTAGGGGTACTCTCATACATGAACTTGATTCTGTTCATGATGTCGGTGGATCCCTTTTGTTTGTTAGAAGCGATCAACACGTTCTTGTCAGGGTGGAAGCAGGCAAACCAGTACGCGTAAGCTGCTGTAGTTTCAGTCTTACCACACTGTCTACCAATTCGAAGAATGTTGAATCGATTGTGCTGAAGAGACCTTACGATCTTGACTTGATAGGGACGAAGCGTAAACTTAACCTTACCAAGAGATTGATTCTGGATGTAACAATAATTGCTAATGAAGTAAACTGGATCTTTAGCGCACTTCTTTAGCTCTCTTAGTTGAGCCTCGGAGAACTCAGTCTCCGAGTGTGGAGCTTTAATAAAGTCGTTTGCCATCTTAACCTCCTAGGCTAACGATCAGCTTTCCATTTGTGTGATAGATACATGGCAACATCGCTGCCATCATGTCGTTATTTAGATCTTCCATCGTGTGAACGTTGAACAGATCGATGAATGTGTTGTCAAGTGTAAGGCCCCTGAACGCGCAAGAATTATCACTCTTGTTATCTACGCGAAAATAGATTCGACTTCCATTGATCAATTCAATGATGTTACGATTTCGAACTTTGATAAGCTCGGGAAGACTGAAGACCTCGCAGAACGTTGTGAGGTAATCTAGGAATTTGCGTTGATGATACTTTATCATCTGCTCGTTTGACGCCATCACCAATGAAGAAGAATCGCTCTTGAACAGCGCAGTAGCAAGTACCATGCCAATTCCTATCGATGTTCTACCTGAACATCTTTCTCCGTTGAGGTGGACTACGTGACCTTCTGGAGATGTGAATTCTTCGATCCACCTAACCTGATCAGCTGAAAGTTTTATCTCTTCCATCTTGAAGTTAGTTTCTTCTAGCATGCCTTGAAGAACTATTTGTTCTACCATCTTAGGGATGGTGCTTGGTGTTTCAAAAATCTTTTTTGTTATCTTTATCATTTTATGCTTTCTATATTATTGTTTAAGTAGTACATTTCCCTTCTCTGTCGCTTCATATCGAGTTACATCTGGGTCTCGAATCTGTCTCAACAATCCCATCTTCATCAGACGCGTTATGTGCCTCATCTGTTCAGGGTTGGTGTGAGTGGTAGGATCTTCATGGATCCTACCTGCATTCTTTAGCAATTCAAACTCTTTGATAGTTAGAATCGGTTGAATGTTCTTTAGGTCTTTTAACTTCATAAGGATTTACAATTATCAAAATGCCAACGTTTCATCATAGGAATTCCACCTTCTTTCATACAATAGGGACATATAATCTTCGTTTGAGATTTACCTTTTTTAGCAATTGACATTTTATTTCTAGATTCCAATGATGGATTTTTATTTGCTTTGCTTATTTTTTCGCATGTTTCTTTGGATACAATGTGTCCCTTTAAAGATTCTGACATCTTATTACGGGTTTCTATAGAAGCTTTTTTCCCCTTGTTGATAATTGAAAGTTTTTCTTTATGTTCATTGGAAAGAGGTGGCTTTTTCTTTCCTAAAGTTGACGTAGAAATTTTTTGTTTTTGTTGTTCTGACATGGGTCCTCTTTTCTTCCCCCTTTTAGATAAAGAAATTTTTGCACGAGATTCTGGAGAAATAATTTTCCCTTTATTTCCTAAAGAAATTTTTTCCTTGTGTTCTTTTGAAAGTGATTGCTTCTTCTTTCCCAAATTAGAAATTGAGATCTTTTTACAGTGTTCTGCAGTATGTTTTATGCCTTTAACACCACCAGATAATCCATTTTCTGGTATAAAATTTAACCATCTATCAGACTTTGTGATATTTTGCTGCTCAGAGAATAGCAGAGCTACTCTAGTACATTCAGACTGATCCGTGAATGGCTTATACCAAAGAGTTTCTACATGTTGTATCCCATGTTTCTTAATATGATTTATCCAATGTTTTCCAGATCCATTATATTTTAATGGATCGTTACACGTTTTACCAAAATAACATTTCCCTGTTATCGAATGCCGCTTAATATAAAGATAGATTAGATTCAAGATAATTTATTTATACGGTAACTTATACGATATACTTTTCCAATCAACTCTTCGTAAAGGTTGATGATGAAGGAGTCAGAACCGATTAACGTTCTTCCAGTTCCTTCAAGCCACTCGGTCAATGTAGCAATGAATGCTAATGGGCAATCTTGGCCAAACAAATCGTTCGCAGCTGGAATTTTGAGCGGCATTAAACCATGTTTGCCTTGGAACGTCTCTGACATCTTGTCAGCAAATTCAAGGAGCAAGTCATACAGCTCATTTAGAGCGATGTGTCTTGAGTACATGTTTGTAGCTAGGTGCAACTCATGAGCCTTATCTCTCGCAGCAAAGATACACGCGATGAATCGGGTGTAGCCTTCACAATCTCCAGCGCAGCCAGGGGTAGGATCAGGCGTAGGAGTTGGAGCTTCTTGTGGTGGTCCAGCGGGAACGATGTCTGTTTGAGGAGCATCGAACGTCAGCTCAGCAAACTCCTTGAATGTAATGGATTCTGTAAGACCTAAAGCCTTCTTCACAGATCCATTTACATAAGCCCAGAGATGAGGATCATCAGCCTTGAACTTCTTCTTGGCACCGGCTTTGATTTTGCCCCAGAGAGTTTCTACCTCTGCGACAGACTTTCCTGACTTCTTCGCGTAACTTTTAACGACTGAATTTGGCATGTTATTTTCCTCTTAATGCTATAACGTGATCTTTTGGTTTTGGCACGAAGTTAGGCTTCTTCATGATAGTCTTGCAGGTCAAGATGTACTTGCCCTTCTTCTTGTCAAACTCTAACGTGAATGGAACGTTGATCTTTCTGAATGTGTCCATGATGACGCCTTCAAATTCACCACGCTTAACCTCATCGTTGAAGTTTCCTGCCTCTGCAAAGATTGCCTTGTGATGGGCTTTCAGCTCTCTAAAGGTCTTAAACAGTTCATCAGGTGTAACATTATCTCTACGATAACCTTTCTCATCTACAGCTTCATCGGCGATTCGATCACCGAAATGCTTTGAAAAGTTAACAATGATTCCAATCGTGGCAAAGCTCTTCCTGATCTCAAACTCAATGTTATTGATCTGTTCTTGTGACATCTCCATCAATTCATGCAGCTTCATTTCTTTCCCTTTTTAGTCAGTACAAACAGAGCTCCGCTATCTCCTTCGATTTTATCTAACTTATAGCCTGTCAAATAATTCTTTATCATACGCTCATAAAGTTTCGCTCTTGCATCACCTGCATCTCTCTTTACAGCAGAAAACTTTAACATGTAAGGATCGTGCTTCTTTATCAAATTCTCTAAACACTTTTTGATGAAGGCAAAAACTTCAAATTCTCGACCCGATCCTGTCTTTTCATGAGATTGATGCTTGTCAGCATTTTCTTCTGTAAAGTCTATTTCCCAAAAATATTCTTCTTCAAATGGCACTCTTTCCTTAGCAGCACCAAAATTGATAGTGCGATCTCCGATTTTTGCCGATGCACCATATTCTTGTGGACTATCAGCGGTCACCTTAAAGTCAGTGAATTTTGATGTGTTCAAGAGCTCCTGAAGATTCATTTCTTCTCCAATGTAAACTCTATGGTTGAATCACCAGAAACTCTTGCATGTCTAATTCCAACTTCCTGCTTTGAAATGGTGTAGCCTTTTAAAAATCGCTTCAAGAGCCGTTCATAAACTTCCGCACGCTTGATGGTTCCCTTCACCTTATCTGCTGTAAATCTTATTGCACCAGGGTGATGCTTGGATATCAGGTGTTCCATACACTGTTTGATGAACGCGAAAACCTGAAATTCGTAACCTGATCCAGTGATTTCAAAGGATGTATGTCTTAGCTCATCACCAGTTTCTTCTGAAAAAGCTACTTCCCATAGATCAACAGACTTGTCATCTTGATCAGTTTCTTTCTCATCAGCGCACCAAAAACAATCTTACGAGCCCCTATGGTGGCTTCAACGTCGTACTCATCCGAGTTGTCAGCTTTAACCTTGACATCAGTAAATTTCTTGGTATCTAAAAGCTCTTGCAATATCACTTTGATCCTCCAGTTTTCTTTTTAGGTGTCTTACCTTTTACAGTTTCAATTTTATTCTCTTCATCATCATCTTCTCTCTTATTTCTGATTCGATAAAGAGCAGTTTTAATCTTTTCAGCTTTGTAATAATCGCTGTGATTATAGACCGGATCCGTGATGACAAGTTGATTATTTGCTCTCAACATCATATTTCCCGAGTGGAGATCTAATTGATTACCACCTTTTAGGACAACTCTGAGCATCTTGAAACATTCTCTGCAAAAATCTGGAACATCATGAACCATAGATTGAAATCTTTTAAATTCGGCTGCGCTATAAGGTTCATGAATCCTTTTGATATATTCCTCCAACTTAGATTCTGAGTGTATGTCCCTCAATTCTCCAAAAATATCTGCAACTATATCTGCATCCTCGAATTTCTTCATAGGATTAAGCTTTTCCATTCTTACGTATCTAATCTTGTCCGGGAAGTCTTTTGGTCGAAGAAAGAACGAAGATAGCGTCTTTGGCTTAGAAAGAAGTTTTGGAAAATAGATGCTTGGATTAGCCGCGATGTAGTTTATGTAGTCATCATAGCTAGAATCTTGAATCCAAAATTTAACAATCCCAGATTTTGACTTGCTTAATGTCACACCAAAAGTTCCACGACCTTCTTCCTTATAGCCGCTGCTACCCATAGATTGAAGAGCGGCTTCTACGTCGGTGTCGTAGAACTTTTTAACTCCAACTAATTCAAATAGCTTCATTTAATAAATTCCTTGATCATCTTTTCTTCGGATGGAGTCTTCATCTTGGTACCATCTGCAAATGTCACATTGTGGAACGTTGTAGGGTATTGTTGAAAGTATGTTCCAAGATGGTTAGACTTGTTGACGACTTTGTTGTTCACGTCAAAGTGAGAACCATCTGTAAAGAGGAACTTGAATCCAACCTCCACAGTTCCCATGCTAGAGTTTATTCTTGGTGGCTTGCTCTTGAGTACTTCTATCTTGTCAAGGTTAGCTTTCTTTTCTACAATATGACTAAGCTTTGCTACAGTCTTTGACAAGAATTGCTTCTCAATTGCTTCACGAATCTCACTCGATTCTTTCTTAGGCCAAGCTTTACCAGCAGGCGTAACCTTAAAGTTATACATTCTATATGGCTTGTCAGAATCTTTTTCTGGTTTGTCAGTGTCAAATTCGAAGAACTTCATCGCGATCTGATACGTTTGTTGGTTAACGTTTAGATCAGTAACTTTAGATGACCAACGAACTTTCTCTCTCTTGTAGGTGATCTCTTTTGCGTTCTCAACAGACTTGATCAATTCTTCAAAATAGTCTTTCATCACCTTCTCAAACTCTGTAAGCTGCTTATCGACTGTAGGCTTGACAGCATCGACTACCAGCTTTTGAGCTTCAGCGCTGCCCATCTTCCTATTGAATGCATTTAGATCCGCAGGCTTTGGTACACGACCTTTGAGGATCTTTGGTTTCAAGTCTTTAAGAATCTTTTGGATTTCGGTTGCAGCCACAACAATCTCACGACGACCTGTTAGATACTTCTTAATGTCCACGTTACTCATTCCCTGCAAGGCATGATCAATATCACGAAGTTGCTTTGGACTACCATTAAAATTTAAGTAATGACCAGCTACATCTTTATCATAAGCGTAGCGCATCGTATCACTACCATTGAATGGCTTTCCTTGTTCATCGAGAGCTCGTTCAAGGGCGTGTGTTAGTACATCTTTTATGGTAACGTAGGTTACGTTGTAGATCACACCAGTTTTGACAGCGTTAGAAAGGGCTTCAAGTTGTTCTTCAGCTTTCTTTTTCCTAGGTTCTGCTAAGTATTTGATGATAGGATCAAACTTTTTAAGGTCAAGACTCTCTAACAGGATAGCTAACTTCATTTAATTCTCCGTTATTGCAATAAATTGTCAAGCTTGTCAAAGAAGTTTTGAGTCTTTGAATGTAAGTTGTCAGGTAGATCCACAAGTTTGAATGATTTCACCTTGCTGATCTCCTTTGAAGCGGATGCTGTGCCTGCATTGTCAACCTTACATGAAAAGTAGGTTGCGTTGCCAATCTCAGCGATCTTCTTTAACTGTCCAGAAGTTACACTGACATGTGCTTCTTCCTTAAGTTCTCTGACAGCAGCTTCAACGGGTGATTCACCTTCATCTACTCCACCGCCAAAGAAGTTCCATTGATTTGGATTGCTTGATGTTGGCGCTCTCTTTCCAAGAATCAACTTATCTGACGTGAATAGGATGACCCATGCAGTCTGTTTAGGTGCTTCAAAAATATCAACTAACTTCACTTAGTAGCCTCAACTTCTATGTCAATTGGTTCTGCATCGGTTCCAAATATTTGTTTTAGTAGAGCATTTCTATCCGCAACGATGACAGTATTATTTACAGTGCTAGGCGTACCAGCTGCAATTTTTGCAGCTCTTACCTTTTGACGCTTAAACTTTGCATCGACTCTAGAATTGACTGCATTTAAAGCGATGTTCAAGAATTGCGCTGCAACTTCATTCTGTCTAGCAGCAAACTTTGGATCAACTTCTTGCGCCATTCTAGCGCTCTTCTCAAACGCGATGAGCGCGCTGGTGTGTACAGTCTCTAGCTGTCCATCGATGTGAAGATCTTCTATGCGCTCCTCTTTATCTATCTCTTCCAGAGTAGGCTCAGATTTACGAGGCACCAGTTCACCAGAAGTTGGATCGATGATGATAGACGCCCTTTCATTCACCTCAACCGCTGCCTTCTTGTGAACGTCATCAAACACTGGAGTACTTCCAGGCTCTATGTCGAACACACTTTCTAGGGGGTTTGCCTTTTTGTCATTGTCTGTCATTCTATTTCTCCTCGATTTTCAAATGAAAATCTTCTATAGTATATATAAGCTCTAGTGATCACCAGATGACACCAGGTTTAACGCAATCAAATTGATGATAGCTTCATCATCTCAAGAACATTTCTTTCTCAGTCATCACTCTGAACTTAATGCCATGACTCTTGCAAAATGCATCAGCTGCTGTCCACTTCGCCTGATTGATAACCATCTGAACTGCATCGTAGGTAGTTGGTTTCTTCCGAGTGATCCTGTTAGGATCTTGGCTTGACGGTTTAATTTCAATCACTTCAGTGATAATGTCGCCTGTCCGATTCTTATACTTAACGATAAAGTCTGGAAAGTAGTTACACAGCTTCGGCTTACCATCAATGCTTCTCTTTATTGGGTGAAAATATGGAATTTTAAACTCTTCAGATCCCCACTTGATGACGTTTGGATTCTTGTCACAGAAGTCCATGAATCGAAGTTCCCATGAACTCAAAAATCTAATCTTTCTAGGATCACCTAGATACTTTTCAACGTTGATTGGGGTATAAAGTCCTTTAGCCATTATGTAGAACTCTCAGGATTAAATGGTGATGGTGGAGTAGGTTGAGTTATAGTTTGATCTTGAACAGCAGCCTTGCCTCCATTGACAGCGTTGCTACCAGATGTGATAGATGCTAACGTTGTAGAAACGTTAAGTGACACAACATCAATCGCGCTGCTGGCTGCAGTTCCTATAGTCTTGTCAACTCCACTGATAATTTTTGCAGGACCTGCAAGCAATGGACTAAGGACGTTACTTAACGCAGCCGGAACATGATTGAGGATATCGCTGCCTTTTCTAAGCGCGTCGTAGATGCCAGAAGTTTTGACTGTTGGAGGAGCATCTCCATACATTGGAGCTCCATCTATATGTCCCGCGTTAGGAATGCCAGAGGTTCCACCAGCTCTAAACAAATCTGTAACACCCCAAGAATAAAGAGTATTGTCGTTAACTGTTTTAAGATCTATCGCATCGTACGAGAACGTTATAGTTGCCATAGATCCAGTGTTGCTGTCTTCGTGACTCAGCTCATCAAATTCAAAAGTTTCAATGCGTGGATTTAAGAAAGTAAAACGATTGGCTCTTGGTCCGCCATTTTTTGTAAGATCAACGTAGATCTGTTCTAGAATTATCTTCTGACCTCGAGTGTTAGAATATCCATTTGCGTAAGGAATTGTCGATGACGCCAATCCCCAGCCTCTATCGATACCGTAATTGCCTGCACCTACTCCAGAAGTCTGAGCCATGTAAGCTCTAAAGAAGTCATTGACGCTGTTGCCAATTTCATCCAAGAATGTAATTTGAAGAGGTTCGAGGATGGTATTTGTTAGAACTCTTGTTCTAAAGTTGTAATAATTTACATCAACGTGATTGAATTTGATCTTTGGCTTATCACAACGATGAACGTAAAAATAAAAATCATCGCCACCTGGAAATCCAACAAATTGAACCTTAAAGAGGAACTTGAACTTTGGGTGATGCAAGTTCATGTCATCAGCATAGTGAATAGCTTCAAATTCACCAGCAACACCGAATTTTGCTGTGTTTATAGGAGCTAAAAGCCTATTAAGCTCTGTAGCACCAGGAAGAGGAATCTTACTAAGACCTGGAATTCTACTTTCTATCCCAGGAATTCCTCCAAGAGTTTGAGGTATCTGATTGCCTAATGAGAAGATTTCCGATGGTGATAAATTCTGAGCTTGAAACGCGTCTATCTCAGCCTGGATGCTTGGAGGGCTTCCTACTGTAAGGCCTAAAGCATTTACTGGATCTGTCATTTATCTTTCTTCTTAGAAGGTTTTTCTTGCTCTACATCTTCATCTTCATCTTTGCCTTGCTTGAGAATCTTCAGGAGGTCTATCACCAACTTTTGAGCAGATCTTCCAAGCTTAGTCCCGAGAGAAATTTCACGAAGGTAGGATACGTCTGACTTTACGATGTAACCTAGCTTTTTCTTAGTATCTATTTCATGCTTCAAAAAAAGCTTTTTGATCTGTTTGTCTATAGCACCACCTTTTTCTATCTTCAAAGGTGTAAGAGAATCTATCTCAAATTCACCAGAGTCAGTGCTGTTGTCAAATGTTAAGTTGATAGGTTTACCATTTGCACCTTTGATGGTGCTCTTCTCATGGGCTACGCCCAGATAATCTTTATCCTTGTCTCTCTTAGGATCCTTGACGATTCCAGCCTTTTGACGAAATAGCAGCATCGCGATAGCATCTATCGGCAGCAGCTTTTCCTTCTTTTTCTCTTCAAATAGATCACAGATTTTCATACCCATCTCCAAATTTTTAAGTATTTATAAACAAAGAAGGCGAATGCATTTTCTGCATTCGCCTCTAAAGGATAGAATTGATGTTAAATTTTGTTACGTTTACCGTTTAGATCAGCGGGACCTACTATCTTGTCCTTTTCCATTTCATCCAACAATCTATAAGCTAATTCAATTGAAATTTGCATCTTACGAGCTAGCGCAGGCCCAGAGATTCTATCTAGTTCAGTGATAGACTTCTTAGCGCGATCATACATGACTTCACGGTCATGTATGTTACGACGATCTTGTTGTAGAATTTCAAAAAGCTTCATCGTTTTCCGTAATGACCATTGAAGCTTTTTTGATCCAATTCAATTGTGATGGTACCTTTGTAAAAGATGCTTGAGTGCTGGGAATCTTGAAGATCAAACTTGACGATGCCTTTTCTCAGATCAGAATCCTTTGATACATTTGTAATCTTGCCAGAGATTTCTTTACCGAAAACTTTCTGAATGTTCTTGCTTATAGCACCAGCCATAGCGTGCTGCTCGGTAGACCAGTCACCAGAAGATTCTTTTAACTTCAACAACTCTTTTATCAAGCTCATTTTAATCCCCTGTAACCTGCAACGTGACGCTGGAATAATTTTACTTGACGTTGAACCTCTGCAATAGAACAGGTTTTAAGCTTATCTGTTTCTTTTGAAGCTACACCCATCTTTCTCATCATGGCTATTGCTTCTTTCCTGAGCTTTGCATCTGTCGGAGATTCCTTTTTGACAGGCTTAACAGGAACACCTTTTTGTGTAAAATCCTCTTTAAGAGATTTTAGATGTTGTCTTTCAGCGCTCTTCAACTTTGGGATGAAATTTTTCACGTAATTTTCATCTTTATCTACATAAGCTTGAGCCATATCCGTTGCTTGATATTCTCTATCAGTAACATAATCTTTTCCAGCAGATTCTCCGTTCTTAAAAAATTTAACGGTATATTCAGCTTTGCTAGAGTCGTGATATTTTTTAGCAGTTCGAGTCTTATCAGCACTTATGTAAGAATCGATTTCTTGACCGCCTTTTGTAAGATTCAACAATTCTTTTAATAGTTCCACGATATTTCCTTAATAAGTCTTTCCACTTGGTGTGCATGTAGGATTATCCAACCACATAACTTCACCATTGCCATTATCTGGTCCAATTTTGCCCATGCGCTTTAGCTTTAGCTTCTTCCTGTTAATCTTAGGAACAGACTGCTTTGGGCCTGCAGGGTAAGCTTGATCAGCGGAGAAGGATCGTTGAATCGCATCTGTTCCAAGGTAAACTATCTTATCGTTGCCCTTGTTTATCACTTCAGGACGCTTGATCTTAAAATTGTGTCCTTCAAAAAGTTCATCGAGTTTCACTTGAATTTCTTCAGCTTGGTGATCAATTTGTTTACTATTGCATTTTGTTCAACATTGTCACTCTTGTGTTTCTTCGCCCATTGTGCTTCATCTTGCAGTAAGTGTAAGGTCATCTTTGCTACTTGGGAAAGTCGATCGCTCCGTCCAGAAAACGGCATCAGGAATTCATCAAAGATCATTCCAACGTTGATGTAGCCTGGAGTGTTGTACTCGTTGCCTTTATCCTTGAGTGCAGCTTGTAGGATTCCAGCCATCTTGTCGCACGCGTCAGCAAAAAGATCGGCAGCAGTATCTGATCCTCCAACAGTGTACGCGGAAAATCCTTCACTCAATAAATCTAATTCTTTTAGGATGCTCATTTTCTTTTCCTTTATAGCAAAAGATCAACGGATTTTACCCCGTTGATCTCGAGTTTGAAACAGGGTCTAACCTTAACCGTTAAACATACCGCCGATAGCAGAACCCGTAACAGCAGAGTTAAGATTCTGACGAGCATGGTCGAAACGAACGGTAAGATCGATAGTAACCTTTTCACCGGTTGCGTAATCCATTTCACCCCAGTTAACTGTCTGGAGAGAGCAACCTTCATAGATCCAGGATTCAGTGACAGCTTCATTACCATCTAGCATCTCAAGCTGCATAGCAAACTTGTAAGAGAATGCAGTTGGAGCTGCGTTAAGCCATGGGCCAGTTGCACCAATTAAGCGCTGTTGAAGCTCAAGCTGTTGTTGAATAGCGTGAGTTGCGCGGTTGGTGATGTCATCTTCGATAGTCAGAGTTGCAGGTTCAAACGTGTGTTTGCCCAGAACGTAGATGCGAGAGTTGTAACGATCAAGTTGAATTTCTTCCCATGAAAGACTAGGACGAGTAGCAGTAATTACTTGAAGTGAAAGATCATTCGGTACGCTTGCGTTAGAAGCGGATACACCGCCTAGACCAGTAAACAGCGCTCTCCAACGGTTTTTAGCCTTTGGTTGAAGAATACCGTTACCAACACCTGCAATTCCGACTTGTGAGAGAGTAGCCATTGTAAAATTTCTCCTATTTGATGCGAGTTTGCATCAGTTTCTTTGGACAATATTATTTATACGGGTTAAACAACTGGAAGTCCTGTGGTTGAATCTATCCAAGGCCCGGTAGGTCCAGTAACTGAGAAACAAAGTGTGCCTGTAACGTGAGCACCAATTGCATCACTCACAAAGATTATTTCGCCTTGTGTAGTATATGCTGGAAGACTACCAACAGTATATAATCCCAAAAAGTTACTTCCATTTGTTCCTTGAGCACCAGTAGGACCTGTTGCTCCATCAGCACCAGTAGGACCAGTTGCTCCTTCTGCACCGGTAGGACCTGTAACGGTTGAATCTGCACCTGTTAAGCCTGTAGGACCCGTAGCACCATCTGGACCTGTAGGACCTGTAACAGTAGAATCTACACCATTTAAACCTGCAGGGCCTACTAGACCTGTAGGACCTGTTGGACCTTCAATTCCAGCAATACCTGTAGGACCCATAGGACCTGCTATTCCAGTAGGGCCAGTTGGTCCACCGGATCCTATAGAATAAGATAAATTATTCCAAGTATTAACACCATCACCGTATTTGATTTTGCCTGTATCTATCTCTAAACCAGGTTCACCTTGAGCTAAAATTGGATTCGTTGATGTCCAATTTGCTGCATTATCGCGTCTTAACTGAATTTTACTTGCCATTTTAACTTCTCCACTTGTGGAATATTCAAGGTTATTTATGATTCATGTGCATAGAACTTCAAGATAGGACGTTAATCAAGCGTCTCCACCGTCAATTACAAAATCGGAACCAAGGTTTCCATCAAATGTTTGATCTGTCAAACCGTGTACTGAGATTGAAGTTCCACCATCAACATATGAAGCTTTTATTTCATAAATGGTTACAGCCCCGCCGCCATCTATGTCAACATTGCTGCTTACAATTCCAAGAGATGATGCCAATGCATTTATTTCATCAACTGCTATCTGAAAGTTACTTCGAATGTCAGCAGTCTTTGGGTTCCAATGTGTAGGTTTTGTTGCATCAATTTGTGATTTCATGATCTTTCCTTTTAGTCAGGATTCGGTAGAGATTCTGAATTTTCCTGCTCTTCATTCCAAGGCGCAGCGCCGTCATCCCAATTTACACCACCCGTTGGTACGTTAGCATTTATTGTTGCAGTACCGTCACCAGTTCCTGCATTTGTAGCGATGAATGTAGTACCTATCGTATTTGATATCGATCCACACTGAGTAAAATCTGTTGGAATAGGCGTACCAATAGTTTCAATCTCATACGTCTGACCGACTACAAATGAGCCGGCAGTTATAGAAGCTGTAGTGCTGTCCCAAACACCAGGACCTTCATCGCCTGTTACAGTGAATGCTGTTACTGGACCTGCAGATCCGAATGGGACCAACTCGCCATTTTCATCTATCTCATCTAGAGTAAGTTTATCCAAGTCACCAATTCTAACTGTGATGCTTTGAATCAAATCATTTCTAACTTCAATTGGTGGTGACAACCATACTGGAAGTTCAAATTGAAGAGTCCAGATTATCATTCGACGATCCACGCCCATCGGATAATTCTCTTCATTTTGCATACTGCGCAGAAACAGCTTTGCAATCTTCGTCCAGTCAAATGGCGCGTCGTTGAACTGTAGTTGAAGATCATAATCAAATAGGATCAAAATTTGTTCTAAGATCTGGAACATTTGATCTGTGTTTGAAGCATATACTGCGAGTTCCATCTGCATGTTGTAAGGTATCGCCATAACTCGTCTTAGAGTTTTAACATCATCTGGAAACACACCGCCTTGTTCTAACATCGTCCTTCGATCAACTTGATTTACACCGTGAAGCCTATCAGGAGCAAGTTCAAGTCCTGTCATGTATGCAGACATCATTGGAATGGTGTGAAGCTTGTTTTGAGTGTTACCAGCCGCGATGGCCGCAGTTACTCGATCACTTGAACCGTACCTCACGGGGACCGTCATGGTGATCAATTTTCCAGCACCATCAAGACCACCGGTAACCTGCATTCCTGTAAAAACGTTTGCGAAACCAAGAATGAACTTCTTGAGTTGCTGATTGTAGTAATAATTTCTGATCATTTTATGACCTTTATAGTTGCTAATCTCTTCTTATCATCTCGTGAGACTATCTCAAACTTTAAATTACGAGGTAACAAATAATTGTCTTCCCAATCTGCTAATTTTTTAGCTTCAGGAGGCGCAATAGTTGAATCTTTTACTACTTGAGATAGGTCTAACACGGGAACACCTCTTGGTACTTGAATCGTTAAGATCATCCTATCATCTGGGTGAACATAACCTGGATGTTTTACCATTCCCTTATTTGGCGATGTAGTGACAAATCCTTTGTCGATAAAAGTATCACCTACTTTCTTATCATTTAATGCATACATCGGAATAGCTCTGTACAGAATCATTGACTTAGAGTTAGGTGCCCTCTCAATTACTTTATCTAGCAACTTGATCGCATTAGCCTGTAATTCCTTGACGTTCTTATCATTGAATCTCAAAGTACTGTTAAGCCACCCTGAATCTCTCAAGTAATCTAGCACAGCCTTATTTTCTTCTTCAGTCTGCGCTTCACCTGCCATCTCCAAAAGTTCTTTAAATAGATGCATACATCTTCAATTCATTTTTCCACTTGGTAACATACTCTGGATTCAATCCTGTGTGGTGACGAACATTTGTAATTCCCACGTTATACGCGTGGATAGCCTTATCTTTACTTCCAAGCTTATGGTAGTATCTGCTCAGAATGTCGGAAGCAAATTCTACCTGCTTATCCATGTTTCCTTTCAAATCTTTCGCTTTAATACCCCAAACCTTTGGACGAACTTGTGTAAGACCTATTGCTTTGTCATGCCTAAGTCCAGATTTAGCAGCTGGATTAAAGCTACTTTCAATTCCAATGACAGCTAACAGATCGGTGGCTTTTGGGAAAACAGGATCAGCATATTTTGTTACAAGCTCAACTATATGCTTCGCTTTTGCAGGCGAGACACTGTTTTTATACTTGTCAAGGACGATGTCAGTCAGCTTAGAAACTATTTCTTTCTCTTTTTCTGCCGAAGACTTTGCGGCTTTAGCTTCGGCTTCGGCTTTATCTACCTTCGACTGCGCAGCTTTTTGTGCCGCGGTAATTTGTGTCTTTACTTGTTGAGTATCATGACTGTGAATAGCACCTGATGCCAAACCTGCTGCCAATGCAGCTCCTGCTACAGCATGTCTTAGCTTGATCTCGTCAAGTTGTTCATCTTCCAGGATTATTTCATTCACCTTCATCATGAGGCCTTTGTAATAGAGATTGATTATTTACGGTTTTTCAGATCTTTTGATCTGGCTTCATGTTATTAGACGATGACATGATAGAACCGATAGTCTTCTTATGAGATTCAGGAATCATACGAGTGTTGATTTCAACAACCTTCCAACGACCAAGCTTTGCATTCCACTGTAATAAACGGTCTGCAGGTCTGATAGAGTAATCAACGTTTGTGTAAGTCTGACGATGATAGACTCCATCTGCAAGTGGAGGAACATTGCTAGGTAAAGTATCTCCCGTAGTGTATGTAATTCCATTTGGTGGAATTGCATCTTGCGCGTAAAAGTCTTTACCATCATACCCACCATTTGGACCAAGAAGAGGTTTACCTGACTGGATGTCCTGAGGGTCTTCACCGGTCTGAGGAACTAGATCAGCAGAATCCTGAGTTATAGCCTCAGTAGCTTCAAACGCTTGATTGTTCATCATCAATCCATTCAAGAAGCTATCATCTGATTGAAGGTCATCTACTTGGCCTGGAACACCAAGAATATCTTTATGCTCGATTGACGGCATGATAGGCTGAGCATAGAATCTAAAGAGGTTCGGCCGCCAATTAGGAGTGTAACCCTCTGTGCTCCAACCACAGTCAGTAACTTCTAGCCACTTTCGAACTGGCTTCAAATTTGGATCAAATTGAATCTCTCCTGGAAGTTCAACGATGTCACCTACAACGACAGGACGTCCAAGAATAACTACCATGTCAGCAAATGCAGTGGTGAAGATGTAAGTTTGTGGAAGATTGATACCAAACTTTGCAAGCTCTGATTGAACATCAAGCAGATCGTACGTGCACTTGAGCATAGTTGAAGAGTGACAATATGCGCGCGCGCGATTTTCCAGCAACACAAAGTCTTCAATGTTGTCAAGAGAGATCTGAGTCGAAGCTAGCATGTGAATTTCCAAAACTTCCCACGGACTATCTGTCGCTACACCAGCGAAGAACGTTGGTATCAAGCGCCACTGATTGTAAGCAGCTACTGACCGAATTCCAACAGTTACTACATTTACCGTGCTCTGTATGTTGACAACGTCAACTCTGTGCCATGTAAGACCGTCAGAAGAAGCTTCGACTCTCAATTGAGTAGCTCTCTTTAAGGTGTCTGCGCTCTGTTTTATCATCAGAGTAGAAACTTGCATTAGAACAGGTGCACTTGGGAAGTAACGTTGCTCACTACCATTCCACGCCATCTTTGTACCAAAGTTAAACCCTATGAATGCTGGAGCAGATGTTACAGCTTTTCCAGTTTGAATAGACTGCCACGCGCTTGAATTTGTATTGAAGGCATCATTCACGTTGTACGCGCCTGACTGACCACCAGAGATAGCAAAACCATTTCCAGGCTGATCTATAGTCGAACCTTGATTGTGAATCCCTAACATTGGGAATACGTTGACTGGGCCTGCTGCAATGTTCAAAGATTCTGACATCAAACTTGCTAGATAGTTTGAATCTGTTTCAGCACAGTTTGACGTTGATAGATCAAATGAACCGTGTGGATATACAGGGGCTACGTATGTACCATCCACCACGTTTGTATTCTTTATCGTGCCATCGTTGGCAAACTTGTTGTTAGGTGGTTGAGTAGTGTCGTTTACGCCACAATTTTTAGGTGGAGTTGCCATTAGGTACTTACCTTACAGTTGTCAAAATGCCATCTTTTCATAGACCCGCCGGCTCCTGTTTTACTACAATGTGGGCAAATTAAAATTGGACGCCCAAACGACCGAATTTACAATATCAAGTTCTTCCGAAAAGAACTCTGCAAATTCCATACAATCATCTCTCTATTTACAAACAATTTATGCCAAACTGTTTCTACATGTTTTTTACCATGCTTTCTGATATGACGAGTCCAGACTAATCCAGACCCTTTATATTCAACAGGATCCGATTTTGTCGTTTTTCCAAAATACATCAAACCTGTAATAGAATGTCGTTTGATGTAGAGATATGTAGGCTTGAATTCCATAAGTATATGATTCTATTAACCTATCATAAATGGTAAATAAAAGTTATCAGGACCATTCTGACCAATTTCAAAGTCCATGATCTGACGCAAACAATCTTCTTGTAGGCGCTGTGCTTCTGCGTGCAGTGTTTCTGCATTCATCGTAAGACCACCACCGGGTCCAGGAAGAGTGGCATACTTACCACGAATATGAGCGAGGATCATCATCGCTTCAGCTTCAGCCCACTGCTGAATCCATTGAGCAACCCAACGATCTGTCAGCAATTCCTGTTCAGTTTTCTCACAGCTCGCTTCAACTAGAACTTTTTCTGGCGTACCGAACTTCTTGTAGATCCTCATCTCACGAGTTGCTTCACGCCAGTTAAACGCAACTTCACCTGCAAACAATAGTGAAAAGGTTTCAGACATAGCAGCGATCAAGTGAACAGATACCAAGTCATACGAAACACCTGGAGCGTAGAACTGGTTCAAGAATTGTTGAGCGTAGATGTTATCAGGCGCAAAGTTTACAAGACCTAGCATGTTCAATCTGTGGATCTTCAGAACGTCAACGATCTTGTCAGTTCCGGCTGACGCATCATTGAGGTAATATACATCCTGGAACTGCTGGATCTGCACAAAGAAGTACTGCTTTGAGTATGCAGAATCTGTACGGTGACGAAGTTCTTGAAGAGCGTTGTCGATAGAGATGTTGAAGTGCTCATCAATAAGTTCTACACAAACTACAGGCCAACCAAACATCTTCTTCAACGTGTTGATCATGCTTGTTCTGGCACCTGAAGTGTTGTCAGTACCTACACCCTGTTTGTTGTACATTGGAACGCCAGAATCTGTCTCAACTGGATTCCAATAATTACCATCCCAACACTTAAGCTTTCTCTCTGTTGTGTTGTAGAAGAAGTCTCCAAGAACAGGATAACCTACTGGAAGACCAGCTTGTCCTGGGATAGGATCAAAGTTGTTAGTAAGTACGTTAGAAGGCGAAGTAGGAACCCACTCGTTAGAGTCCCAGACGAACACCAACTTTTGATCGATATCAAAGTAAACTTGTCCTAGAGTAGGATTCAATGGTGGGCCATTACTCTTGTTCATGTCTGATGCGTAACCTGGGGTAGCTTCAGATATTGGATAAGATGTCACGCCTGGAGTGTAGTAAGTTATGACGTTAGAAACTACATGAGCAGAGAAGAAATAAGGTACTCCAGGAATTAATCCCGTGATATTAAGAGAGGTTGTTTCTACGTCATTGTAGAATGCACCTACTACTTGAGCGTTACCAATTTTGTCAACTCTAGCAGAAGCTACATTGACGTTGAAGCCATTTCCACCAGTAATGATGGTCGGACTAAAGCTCAATAGATCCCCATCACCATAGTTTATTCCAGGTGCGTTGATGACTGCGCTCGTAACTACCCCATTTGCAACGACGATATCAGCAGTCGCGCCAGATCCTGATCCACCGATAAGAGGAACTCCTACGTAAGATCCATTTGTATAGTTAGATCCAGGTGTAAACGCGCCTAGATATACGATGCCTCCGTCTGCAAGAGTTGGAGATGCATTATAAACTACAGAATCTGTTGGAAAATTTGAAGCATTGATTTCTTTGATAGAAGAGGTTAACAAGATGCCGTCATAAACAAGCGTTTGAACTCTTCCAGTTGTAGAATTTACTGGCAAGGTCCAAGTCAATGTGCCTTCAGTTCCAGCAAGACCAGAGGCTGGAGTAGTTACAGTACCACCTCCAGTTGTGGGATCAGCTCCGCTAAAGGAAGCAGTAAAAGTAGTTCCTACTAAATTGTCTGGAGATCCGATAACTGTAAAGTCAGTTGTATTTCCAGTTGGTTGAGACAGGATAGTGTAAACGGTACCGTTCACAAATGACCCGGCTGTAACCAATGTCTTTCTAGTAAACGTCAAAGTGATGGCTTGTCCATCAACCCAAAGTTGGCCTTTTGAATCTGAAACTTTTGCCATTGTTCTTGCTCCCTAAATATGGTTCTAATGTATTTATGCTTTGTGGAGAGAAAAAGTAGCTAAAGTTACATGTTCAAATAAATATTCGAAACAACCTGAGCTGGAGCCCTAAATGAAACTCTTAGAAGAACTTTTAACAATCAATGAAGCATCAACTGCAGGCCGTGCATGGGAAGGTCGTATAAAGAACATCGACAATCTTATGTCATGGATGTATGACAAGGGTATCTTGACAAAAACAGAACAGGCAAGCAAAGATACTATCTTCCGTCAATATTACAGGTTCTACAATGACGGTGATCTTCCAAGAGCTCTTGCAAACAAGGGATTCTCAAAGCTTGACATGAAATACAACAAACAAAAGATTGAAAAAGCTCTCGAAGATTATCTAGAAGACTTTATCAAGAAGATGCTTGGTAAGTATCTTCCAAAAATTGATCGTAAAGAATTCAGAATTGACAACTCAATCGCAGATCTAAGCACAGTCAAAGATGTAGCTAAACGTGTAGATGCTCATGGATTGTTGACATACTGGATCAAGAAAGTCAAGATAAATGATGATGCTGGTGAATTGGCTAAGTATGTTGATGATCTGCAAAAGATCTATGACAAGCTTTTAAATGTCTTAAACAAAGCAGATCCAAAGGGTAAAAATTTTATCTATTCTCATCGCAAAGATTTAATGACGGAAGCTGGAACGTGGACTTCGGCGATGGAAGCTGATTATAAGAAGATAGAGGATACTTGCAAAAAGATAGAAGATTTCATCGGTAACTTAATTGAGGGACTTAAGAAGCTGAAGAAGAATTCTGTCTTCAAGGAAAGTCTCAATGAGATGGCAGCTAGTCACAAGTTTTCATCTGGCTTTATGAAGTCATTGGATGCTAAAATATTGGTGAAGAAATTTCGCGATGGTGAAGAAACTTTCGATCTTAAGAACGGTGATTCCTACAAAGCTGTTAAGAAGATTCAAGGCAACATGCTAGAGGCTGGAATGCTAGTGATGGGAAGTTACAGCAGTACCAATCAAGGCGCAGAACTTTATCAGATCCTAGGCTTTACTGGCGATGAAAAGAAGTATGGAGAAGGTGGTGTAAAGTTTAAAACTGCTAAAGAGATGCTAGCTCACTATAAAGTTACAAGCTTGAAAGCTCTCAAAGCACTTCAAGATAAAAATGAGTATGGGTATCACTCATACATTGTAGTAAAGGATCTTGAAGATGGAGATGAAGGTCCTTGGTTCTATGTTTATTCTGGCCGCTGGGCACGTGGAAGTGGTGCTGAACAACTAACATTTACCTTGGTAGAGAAAGTTTAACATAGCAGCGGCGATCTACTCGCCGCTGTTTTTGTTGGGCCAAACATCACGTACAATAAAACGATTATTGCTACGATACCAACAGCAACACCAACAGTTCCAGGATACAAAGCAATCAGAAATGAAATTACAGCAATTCCCATAATTTTCAAAAATTCTTTTCCTACATCTCTGACTTCTGTCTGATGTTTCTGATCAATCCTTGGTAATCTCATTCTCATCTACCTTGTTGTCTCTGTTTTTACCAATGTGATAGCCGTCACAGAAGATGCACTTGTAGTTGCTAAAGTAAGCACCACGCTTCTTTGACATTGCTGCAGCTGATTTTATTGCAGTCTCTTTTGTGTTGTACGCGACCTTAGGTCTACCATTTGCGTTGACATGTGAACGCTCGTGAAAAAGACCAAACACATTACCAGTCCTAATGTTTTTGATAAGCCTACTAAGGGGTAGCTGGTCTTTTAGACCAAGATAAATGTTACGGAGTTTCATCAAAATCGTCCGGGCAAAGAATTTTTATCATCGGGTTCACACCATCATACATCGTAAATTGACAGTTTCTACCCATTTTAGCCTTCAAGATCAAGGCGTGGCCTAGAGCTTCTAACCCTGAGGCCTCGCCAAGAATCTCTACAGATCCATCTGCATGTTTATGAATGTACGGAGTCTTAACTGACATTTTGCAAGTTCTTCAGGTAAGTCATGAACCATTGACGAGCAAAGTTATTGATCGACGGCATCACTTCACGACGGTCTAAGCCGCTAGCTTCGATTGTGTCAGTCTCTTCCTTCAACACGTCGTTACCAACCAGCTTCAAGAATGCGCCAATGTTCTGAGTGCTCCGTTCAACGTTCGTCTCAATCATCTTCTCAACCATCTTTTCCAGACGGTGATCAGTACAAACATTCTCGGTAAACTCTTTGATAGAATTCACCTTCTCAATGTCAACGCTTGCGGTCTTCTTAACCTTAGTGTCGCTGTGCTTCTCGCCTTTTACCTTGAAGATCAGGTCGTGCGTCTTAAAGTTACACTTCGAGATGCAACGCCATACTACACCTTCACCGACGCCTTCAACTCCGAACGCCTTTCCAACAGGGCACATCTTTTCTACTTCAGTCGTCAGCTCTACCAATTGATTTTGGATGAGCTCTGGGTTGGTAAAGTCAATGTCGATAGTCCATGTTTGGAACTTTTGGATAGAGAAGATGTTACTCTCAGCGGCAGAACCTTCTGTCATCCAAAATTCATGATCAAATTGATCCTGAACTTGAATCAGCTGTTTAGGAGAGAACCAACGAGATGTTCCACCGTCTTGACCATCTTCTGTGACAGGACCAGGAGTGTAGATCTTGATACCAAAAACGACGAAGCGCTTTGGCACTTGGCTGATAGCAACTTTCTTCATGATGCCTTTACCGCACCATTCACCGTAAATCCCAATAAGATCTCCTTGATTGATGTTGGTCATGCCGTAAACACCAGCTGCAATGTTGAAGTAAGTGTCGATGCCTTTACCAGGAAGTTCAGAGATAAAGCGTGCGAAGCCTGCATTATCTTTTTCAACTGTAATAATCTGTTCGCGAGACTGACACCAGATTTCACCAGTGCGAGGGTCTTTCAAGACACCCGCGTTCGTTCCGTGGAGCTTCACGCTACCATTGAACTGTAGGACAGGCAGAGGTTCATCATGGAAACGCGCGCGATCGCGAACTTTCTTGACAGCGTCTCTGAATTGTTTGATTTCAGGAAATTTAACTAATTGCATAATGTTCTTTCTCTTTAAGATGTGTAATTATAACACAGTAGCCTAATTCTGTACACAAATAAATAAAGACATCTTCAGGAGATTCCAATGAAAATTATAGCGATGCTTCTATTCCTCTTCTCAACTCTGGCATATGCAACTCCCATGCCAACAGCTGATAAACCATTTTTACGACTAGGTGGAAGTTCAGATGGTAATACTTCAATCTACATTGGAGCTTATGGTGATCTTTTACCACAAAAGCTTACTCAGCCAGGCGACAGTGACATAGTTTTAACTGGGATGACTTATCAAGATTATGCAGAACCTGGACATAAACAAGGTGAAAGTGTTGAGTTTACTGTAGTTGCTAGTTGTAGTAAGCAACTAGTAAAGGTCTTGCCTATCTGGGTGAAGTATAGTAGCGATGAACCTGGTAAATCTCGCTATAATTTATCAGGTAAAAAGTTGGCAGATAAAATAGCTTCAGAAATAAACAAAGAACCTGCTGAAGCTTTAGATCCTACATCTTTATTATTTCTATTGGTAGGATCAGGTTGTCATTATCTACACGAAGATCTTAATGTGAAGGTTAAACCAAATGTGAAGCTTATGAAGACTGATAAGTGGATCTAGTCCAGAAGTGCATGTGACGAATCAATGGAAATGTGCCTCTTACTAACTTAGTCGTTATTCCTATCGGACGCTCAAATAAAATCACATCATCGAGATTGTAATTGTTCGACTCGATGATGGTCTTCACAAACTCTGCAACATTCTCCCTCGACTCGCTTGGATCTTTTATCCAAATGATGAACTGATCTGTATTTTGAGGTACCATGTAGGGGAACTCATTAGCGCCTATGATGAATCTCGAATCTCCCAACCACTTCCAAACATTTTCTGCAAGTTGATTCTTATCAAGAGTCTTGTAGTAAGCTCTCATCTCATCGCTCTTCACCGGCAGCAAGATCAAATCTCTGATATGTTCACGCCACAAAATGAGATCATCAAATGTAGGGAATCGTTCTGGTAGGATTGGGAACGCCTGTTTAAACTCAGTGCTTTCTAACACTGAAACAGGAGTCATCAAGTCGAGAATTTTATCGATCATTTACAGTGAGTATCGCAATGGTTCATGATACAAAAACCAAGAGCGATAGCTAAAGGTATGGCTATCCACACGCTAACCGCGTAAAAGATGCCTGTACCGACGGTAAGAGCTGCAATTTTTGCGTAGGACTGTTTACGTTTGCTGAGTTTCATCATTTTCATTTCCTCACCAACGATCTATAACATCAGGATCACTTTCATCAATTGGATTTAAAAGACCTATGAAGCGGTCTTTGTTCTTTACGATCCAATCACCAACATCAACCCAACCTTCTGGGGTCTGACGAACTTCTTTTGAGTATGGATGCATGTGTGACAACAAGTAGATTGCAACTCCGTGTGGGAATGGAATTCCAGCGTCCTCAAGTTGCTGTCTGAAGCCGTAGCACTTATCACCATGAGCACCGATGTAACCTTTACAACACATTCCAGCATCACCTCCCAATAGCTTCTCTACGAAGTCAGGGAAGTTCTTTTCGAGCCACTTGTAATGATTGACCCTCATCCCATGTCCACTCCAAGAATTTCCAAATCACTTCTAATCTGATCAGAAGTTTGTTCGAATTGATCCAGTTCAATCAAGTCAGTCCCCGTTGGAAAGAATCTAAAATAAGCTTCATTGCCATCTTCACGCATCGCCCAAATGGCTGCACCCAAGACCTGTAATTCATGCTTGCTGACTTCAAGAAGAATTGTATCTTCGTCCAGTCTGAGTGACTTTCCAAATTCATCATTAGTTGCATTGCTAAGCTTCATCTGTTGCTCCTTGGGATCTTGCCACCCTTACGAACGATCCATACAGTGCAGCATGGAACGATGTTGATGCAGGTGCACTTGTATTCATTTGAATGATGAACACCTATCCACCAAGCGTTCAGATTGAAGAGGAAGCCAATCGTCAGCTTCTTGGCGATCTTCTTTTGAACTTTCAAGTCTGAGCTGCTTAACTTACTAACCCTGCCATTGCCGCGATAGTCTCGCTGTTTCGACATTACATTTTGTGTGAGTATGCTCATTATGCCTCCGCCTTCTTATTTTTCCGTTGTGATTTCTTGTACTCTTTGTACCAAGCTTTTGCTCTGGTCAGATCGAGTGTGCCTCTTTTAACTGGTTTAGCTTTGCCGAGACGCTTCATGATTTCTTGCCATTCAGCACCATGGTTTTGAGTATCTGCACCCCGATGATCAAACTTGTCATATTGAACGAGATGAGCAATCTCATGAGGAATGGTATCATTCAACATGTCTGCAACGTCATCCTCGAATAAAATCATGTTCAAATCGATCAACATTGAGCTGTGAGCTGCACCTGACCATGAAGGGTTAATCTTGCAAAGATCAAACGTCATCGGCACAGGTATTGGTATGTTACATCCCATCTCCCTGTTTGCAATTTCAGCGTAGACGTTTGCTACGCGCTGAGCTGCATTTTGCAGCTGCTCGGTGGTGTACATACCTTCATTGTCAAACGGCAAAATCATGATAGCACCACTAATGGAGTAGCAGGCTTTGTTATCCAATAGATCGCACGATCTGGATCGAGGCCATTATCAAAACAGAAGTTAAAAGCTTCATCCAAGGTGGTTTTAAAGTCATGGACTTTACCGAGCTTTACTTTACATGGGAATGATTCTGTAGCTTCACTCATGTTACCTCCAGCAAGATTTGATGTGAAATTATATCACATCTGTGCGAAAAGTAAACTGTTTTGTGCTATTTTGGAGTGGAAGTGAGCTTAAACAGCGTTAAGCCAGCTACATTGGAAGGTTCGAACTCTTTAAGCTGTCTAATCATCTCTATCATCGTAGAACCAGTTGAAAGAATATCGTCGACTACTAAGACGTTACTGTCAAGAACTTTCTCAAGCACAGTGTATGCATCTTTAAGTTCGATGAAGTTTTTGATGAACTTCAGGTATGGCTTGTAGAACTTCTTCAACTCGAGTTCACCATTCTTGATCTGATTTTTCAATGATCTCTTTAGCTCTTTAACAGAGTCAGGATTCTCCTCGGAGAACTTCTTCCAGAGGTGATGATTGGTGTTAATGAGAGGTTCTACATCTTCTGCGTTCAATGCTTTCTTTATAAATGCATCTGACAGAACTTCTGCAGTCGGATAAGCAGCGTGAATCTCATCTACAAACTGTTTGACAAGAGAGGAGCTGGATTTAGGGTAGATGATGATATCAGGCTTGATACGTTTCACTAAGATGCCAGCTGCAGCTTTTACCTGATTCATTAGAGCTGCAAACTGCTTCTCATTTACCTTGTACGCTCCACTACCTTTGAGAGATTTTAGGATCTTAGTTGTAGTTTCAGATGATACGTAATTTAACAGAGAGTAGATGTCTGCATCGACATCCTTAACGTGCATTACATACGGCTGAGTTCTAAAGTAAGTCGAGATAGCATCTTTTGTAGAGGCAGACTTATAATTCTGCGAAGTGATTCTAACGGAACCGCCTTCGATAGAGATATCCTCGAGGATAGTTTCTGACAGGAATTGTTTGAAAGTTATCATGTTCTTATTTACTGATCTAAGAAAAAAGCCCGACGTAAGCCGGGCTTTTTGAAGTTTTACTCAACTTAGCCTAAAGTAGAGCCAGTAGCAACGATGTTGATTGGGATGTAGATAAATTCTACAGACTTAGTAGGTTGAACTGCGATGTCTACCCAAAGTTGATTTGCATCAACTCTCGTTGGAGTATTGTTGCTTGAATCACAGATTACGACGTAGTCATACAGACCGCGACGAAGCAGGATGTCATTTAAGTAGTTATCGATCATTGACTTGATAGAATCTTGAGTGATACGATCATTCAATTCGAACAGGTAAGACATTGAAGCCTTACGGATATCACGCTTGATCATAACCATCAGACGCATAACGTTTACACGGTCAAGTCCAGATGCAACAGAACCCACAGAAGTTTTCTGTCCAAATACAACGATACCTTGTCCTGGGATGAATGGAATAGGGTTAACATCTGCACCGTATTCATACAGAATATCACGCTGACCTTGGTTAAGAGGAGTAGATACGAACGTTGTTGCTGTACCCAAAGTTCCCTTGACGTAACCAATGTCAGTAATTCCAGTAACTACACCACGACGTAAACCTGCTGGTGGATACCAAACTTCAGACACGCTATCGCTGTAAGCGTAAGTCTTAAGCGCCACACCAGAAGCTGCACAGAACACTGACGCTCCATCAAGATTGGTTGTGAGAGCGTTAGGGTAGTAATATGCTACGTTAGTGCTTGATTGACGTTCAATACCAATAGACCAAACTGCTGTATCTTCTGGAGTTCTATCGAATGGGCAATCAGCGATTACAAAAGCTTCATCATTGATAGCATCATTCAAGCTCAACAGAGAGCTGATTGTTTCGTGATATCCAGGGCAAAGAATCAAGTTGTATTCGTAGATTTCTGAACGAACATCTTGGTTAGAGTTGATTTCGGCGTTGAGAGCTGCTACGATAGAAACACGTCTTGCAGCATCATTTGAACCTAAAGGTTCAGCAAGTGAAACCTGAGTAACGTTAAATGTCCATGCATCGGCAGCTCTGAACGCGATCGTTCCACCTGTGATGGTGAATGAGACTCTAGAGTTCGCGTAAAGAACTCCTTGTGTTGCGTTTCCTTGACTACCTGAAACCGTTCCGCTAACTGCAAAAGTTGGAACTGTTACAGATCCAACCGCAACGGTAAATCCAGTTCCACCCGCAAAAGTTCCAGTTAATTGATTGCCAACAACGTAACCTGTGCCACCACCAACAAGAACAACATTCGTAACTCCACTTGTTCCTGCTGTGCTTACGTTTGTATTTGTCGCTGTGAGAGCTGTATTGATTGCACCGATAAGATCAGTTCCAGTAGAAGCAGGGATAGTTGCAACTACAGTAGAAGTTGCTCCTGTAGTTGCACTGGTAATAACAAGTGCATTGCCAACTACGCTAACAGTTCCTGTCACACCGAGTTGTGCAGTCATCAATGCCGCAAGAGATGATAGTGTATCGACACCAGTTGCAGTAACTACGTGATCTATAGCTCCAGCTCCATTGATATTTGTAGTGAATGTAAATGGTGCGGCAGCGATTCCCAATACGGTAGATCCAGTAACAGCAGGGGTTGCGGTGAAAGCGATTGTTGCCTTACCACTTGTGATACCAGCGACGGTGATATTAGCAGTTGCACCAGTACCTGTTCCTGATACAGGAGTCAGGGAAATTCCATTGTATGTTCCGTTTGTGTAACCTTGACCAGGAACAACCGTGCTAAGAGAAACGATTCCATTTGAACCTGAATTTGCAGTAACGGTCCAAAGTTCTGCAACTGAAGTTGCCTGATTTAATACGGGAGCTGAGATAGTACCATTGCCAGTTCCACCGAATGTTGGACCGGCTGATACATATTCAGAGGTTGTCAAGTCTGCAAGATCGACGTCAGCGCGAACAGTGTAAGCACGATTCAAGATCGTTAGAGCTTGATTTAAAGCTAGAAGACCATATTCATTACGAGCATCACCGTGCAAAGCTGCACCAGTGTTGTCTGTTCTAAAGACGGGAACGCCGAATGTAGAAACAGATTGATTCAGTGAAGTGATCGTACGTACAACGCTATGTTCCAGTGTACCTGTAGCTGAGGTAATCCCATCAGCCTGTACTTTATTGGCTTGCGTTGCAAGAAAGATGAGCGGCACTGTAGGAGCTGCAGCAGGTATGTAGTAACTTTCATTGACGATAGTTACTGAAACTCCAGGACTTACTAATGTTGCCATTTTTATATTCTCCTAAACGATTGGAACTTGAGTTCCTCGATTCTTCATACACATATTTATGCATAGTGCACTTCCTGGAGATGATTTTAACGCAAATTGGTGTTTACTTATTTCTAGCCTGTGATATAATTACCTTATTGTTAATGAGGTGCTTCTAATGTCCGAAAAAGAACCGTTGTCACTCAATGCCAAGAACGCATATTGGAGTGCCGATAAGCCTGAAGTTATCGATGCGTTAGAGATTCCACCAGAGAAGATGAGCAACGAACAATTGCTATTGGTCGTACGCGAATTGGATCGCAGGTTCATGCAACTTTGGGATAAAGTAATTTTTGAACGTCAGCATAATCTGGTAGATTATGCCAAATTGAAGGGAAAGAGATGAATTATTGGATGAAACACCGTAGAGGAACATCTGCCAGCGCAGGACACTGGGAGTGGGTTTTGCTTGGTAGCTCAACGGAAGAAGACGCAAAGTCAGACGCAGAAGAGATTGCAGCCGAAATAAACAACTCCTACTACTGGTCTGAGCACCACAGGGGCGTCACATGGGAAGTAACAACAGCAGCTCCAAAACATATCGTCGAAGGCCACTTAAATTCTGCAAAGAACAGAATTGAAAAACTCAAAGCTGATGTGATTAGTCTCGAAGCGGATGTCGCAACAGCAAAAGAGTGTGTGTGCGTTGGTGAGAAAGAATATTCCTGCTACTGCATGCACTGTGGTAGAACATTAAAACGTTAGGATCAATAATGAGCTATCAAGATTTAGCGCCGGAAGAAAAATTCATCTATGATTGGCAGCATGACATGCTTGGAGGATTTTCATCAAATCTCATGGCTGCAATCATGGCTGCCGATTCATATAACCTTCATCGTTTAGCAGCTGGATTTCCAACTGAAGTAAACGGCTACATACAATTTACAAGAGTTGAAGGTTGGTGGGAATCAGTTCAAGAGAAAGTAAAATCTAAATGAGCTCAAAACTACGGAAAGTTTCAAAGTACTTCACAGGCCTAGCCCCTAAAAGAGGTTGTGTGAAGCAATTCAAAGCTATCGACGCGGAGATCAGAGAGCTGAATGCCAATCTGACTCACTTCATCATTCAAGACGTTGCTAGCTTTTCTTGCGGTAATATCACTCACAACGCCGACGAAACAAAGGCAAAGATCGCTGCAAAAATGATAGAACTTCAAGAATTTGCTTTGACAGAGGATGAACAGTTTTGGCAAGAAGAAAAGCGTTACGCAGCCGAGCAGCGAAAGCTACACAGCCTTTCATCCATGAACGACATTTCTGATGCTATACTGGGATTTACAAGGAGATAATATGAGTAGACGATTTGTTAACGGATTCTTGACACTATTCAATCTGACAAAGCAGAAGGTTCAGCCGCAGAGCGAGCGTAATAAAGAGCTCGAAGCCAACAGGCCTAAAAATGCTCCTTATATCACAGCACTCAAAAGATTCCCAGAATATGAGGGACGAGTCTTCTACTCACAACGTGAGATGAGTAGTCTGAGACACTCTGAAGCTGTTCTGAATGGACGAAGGAAAAGAAATGTTTGTGACCGTTCTGTAGATCGTTGGGATGTCTTTGGCTGGCCAAGTCAAAGATGAGTGACATTGGAATAAAATTATCAAGATTTGGACGTTGGTGGTCAAGTAACGGTGTAACATACACTGGAATACTTTCTCCTCAAGAATTATTTGGATGCTGTGTACTTAACATTCCGCAATATTGGAGAAGAATTCATACAGTTATAGATCCAGAGAACTATCCAATTCCACTCATGGGAGGTGGAGTTTTTGTCCCCATGCAATTAGTGAGTCCAAAAGATAGAAATAGAAGAATTGCAAATTTAAACAATTTTTGTTTAAAATGGACAGTTAGAGCTCAAATTATACAGCCTATTTTTGTTGGGATTATTAGTATCTTAACATTTGAAATATTCAGAACTATATGGGAGTTGAATGATCTGATTATCATTTTCCCTTTAATTGGAGTGATTACGATATTATCAGGTTATATGTTAGGGATATTGACAGATAGATCTCAATAGAAATAAATAAAATAAGTCAATTACAAGGAATCATCATGAAACTCCATGAAATTTTAGATCAAGTAGAACAAGAACAATTAGATGAAGGTCTAAAAGATTTAATCACAAAGCTCAAAACTAATTGGAAGAAAACCATGATTGCAGGTCTACTTGCAACAGCAACCGCAATGGGGCCTTCAGCTGTTAAAGCTTGTGATTTTATTGGATGGAATGATACATTCAAAAATATCCAACATACACAATTAAATAAGCTTACACCAGAAGCAAAAAAAGCTATCGATCAAAGTGATTATATAAAAGCTGCCAAGACAATCACAAATAAACCTGACGAAATAAATTTAGTTGCAGCATGCCTGGCATTATCAAATGATGAAGCTTCTATATCTGTTAAATTCTTAACTCAATTAGCTAAAAAAGATATACCAGAAGCACAATTTCAATTGAGTCTTGCATATTCAAATGGTAAGGGAGTTGCAGAAAATGATAATGAAGCATTAAAATGGAATGAAAAAGCTGCGTATCATAAAAAATCTCCAGGTGCTACAAGTGCACAAGGATATATGGCTCTTAATTATATGTATGGGCTAGATAGCAAAATAGATAATGTTAAAGCTTATGCATGGGCTATTATTTCAGTTGAAAATTATATGGAAAATGATACATTTAAAAGAAAAGATCTTATAAGAACGAGAGAGACTCTTGCAAATTTTTTATCTGATGATCAACAAAAACAAGCTGAAAATTTAGTTAAAAATATTACTAAATCACTACATTAAGAAGTGCTTCAGCTTCTAAAGTCAGCACCTGTTTCTTCGAAAGGTTCTTCTTCGCCAAAACAATCCTCAGGTTCCGTGCATCTGCCAAAATCTCAGGCGCCAGACCATTTTTAAACCCGTAGATGATTGGGATGATATGGTCGAGGTTGACCGCATCAGGATGTCTACTTGGAGTTGTTCTTGGAAAGTTATTTGGGTTCATCGTGACTTTATTCTCACGATAGACTTTTTCAGATAGAATTCTAACATGATCGCAATAATCTCTCCACTTCTTCAGATCATAGGTTCGTCCGTACTTCTCGACGTATGCTTTTAAAGCTCCAGCAAATCGCTTCTTAGGACCACAAAATCCACAAATTGTTCTACGCGTTATCAAATTGCCAACGCGAGCAGAAAAAGTATGTCCACAAGCTCTATTAGTTACAGTCACATTCGAATGACTGCCCTGAGTTATGTTGAATTCAACGATGTCATAGCCAAGAGAATCAAATTGGATCTTCCATTCCTGATTCTGAATAATTCTCTTCAATTTAATGTAACACGAATTGCAATTGCCAGGCTTTGCTGCTGGATGACGTTCTACACTACAAGTTTGACAGAGGTTCATTGGACATTGTAACATAAAATTCACAGAAAGAGTATTAGTCTGCTCTATAGACAACAAAGGACTCCGAAGAGTCCTTTGCAGTTTTGATGCTTTTCTTGCTGTTTCGCGTTACTTCTTACGATTACAGGAAGGTTAGGTTGTTAACAACGACCTTTCCATAATAATCGGCCGAGTTCGCAAGCGATGAAGCGTTGCTTACGAAGGTGACTTTACCGTAACGTGTCATAACCATCAGCTGGTTGTTGTAGGTCGTTGGATCCACAACAGTGTTGCTGGTCATCAGAGGAACGTATGGGCAGTAGAAGTAGCCGGTATCTGTTTCACCGCCACCACCTTTGTAACCGACGAGAACGATGTCGGATGTCGAGGTAGCGCCGCCTGGTACTGGAGCACCTGCAGCAACGGTTCCGAAGGAAGCGTTAAACAGGAAGCTGTACACTTTGATAGTTCCGTTAAGAACACCAACGAGACGGGTGTTGTTTGGGCCTTCGAAAGAACCGCTAACAGCTGGTGCGAACACCGACTTAGCAGCAGATTGAAGAACAGAAACAACCTGTGGGGATACAACGATAAAGTTACCAGCACCACGACGGGTTTTAGCAGCGATTTCGTTAGCAACCTTGTTGATCAGCACACCGAGAACAGCGTGACGATCACCAACGTAGTGAGGAACACCTGTGAAGGCACCAGACATATCGAAGGTTTCGGTTGTACCAGCCAAGCGAATCAGATCGGTAACGATTTCGTTGTCGATTTCGTGAACGATTTCAGCGCTAAGGGCTTGAGTGATTTCAGCTTCGAGGTCGAGACCATGCTGGGACGAAAGGTCCTGCATTGCTTCGATTGTCCACTTAGCTTGCAGCTTACGGGTCTTAGCAACCACAGGCTGACGGAGAACTTGCAGACCGAGTGAACGACCTGGGAAGCTTTCCATATCGACTACGTCACCAGCTTCTCCGGAGAGTGGGCTAGAAGAAGTCGAGAATGCACCTGCTGGAGTATATGCACCACCAGTAGCAACACCGGTAGTTGGATCATACAGACCACCAGAAGAAGCTGGGTTAACGCCACCAGAGTAGAAACGGCGCATTTTTGAAGCGTAAGGTTGTGTCCACGATGTGTTACCAAATACTTCATCGTTTACTGCGATGTCTGCAGATCCACCTTCGCTAGTTGTTGCAGCATTCTTGTAAGTGAAACGCAGCGAGAACACCAGTCCTGTAGGACCAGTCATAGGCTGCACACCTACGATTTCAGTTGCAATCGTTCCTGGGATGATACGACGTACCATAGGAAGAATAATTTTTTGGAAACTACCAATGGATCCGGTAGAGTTTGCATCAGCTCCGGCTGTTTCGGTTAGGTACTTGGCTTGGTTATCCAGGACCGTCGAGACGATCGAAGCCTTGCGAGGATCTAGACCTTCAAGCAATGCTGCCTTGGTGTCTGCCCAATTTTCGAAGAGTTCCTTCATTTTTGTGGCTCCTTGTAAGGTTATCTTGTTACTTAACACCAGCCAGTTTCCGAATTCTGGAGAGCTGTGCGTCGTTTAGTTTAGTGCTGTTGTCAACTACGTCTTCTGTTACTATTTCTTCGTTTCCGGTTACGAGTTTTGCAGCAGGCTTCACTACAACGCTCTTGTCTTCAACGATTTTTGTTACATCATCTTTCTTTGGATCGCTGATTGCTTCTTTCAGAACGCGGCCAATATAAACTTTGTACGCTTCTTCTAGTTTGTCAGTTGATACATTTGAAAGGATGATCTTCATTTGCTCACGAGCGTTACCGCTTAGTGGAGCGAGTAATTCTTCTAACTTGCCGTTACGTGCTTCAGCAAGACGTGAATGTTCAATGTCAGCAAGACGTGTTTCAGCATCGTTCAACTTATCAAGCGCTTCCGCCAGATCAGTTTCAACAGATGAAAGATCTTCCTTGCGGAAACTCTTAAATTCTGCTTCGACTGCTTCAAAAATCTTACGTCCAAATTCGAGCTTCTTAACGTCTTCGATGTCTTCTTTAAGTTCAGACATTTCTTCGTCAATACGCACTTCGAGGAACGCGTCTAACTTGTCAACTAGCTGATTCAACTGCTCACCAAGAAGCTGTGCAAGCCTTTCTTTTTCTTCAACGAGTTTTTCTGCATATTCAACTTCCAAATCGCGGAACTTGTTAATGTCTTCTTTTAGCTCATCAAATTCTGTTGTGAGGAATTCTTCAATCTTTGTGTCGACCGTTTCGGCAAGCTCTTCTCTTGCCTTGACGAATTCTTCTGTCAGGGTAGAGCGGATCTCGACTTCAAGCTTGGAACGTTCCTCGGTCAGATATGCATCAACAGCAGTCTTAAACTGCTCATTGAGTTCTGCCTTAGTTTCTTCGCTCAGTAGGTCGGATTCGAGCAGTTTCTTAAGGATGGAATCCATAGCTTGCTTTCTCCGTATAAAATTGTTGAGGTGAAAAGCTCACCTAATTTTTGTTACAAGATTATTTACACATGAGCAACAAAAAATGAATTTATTCAGACAATTTCATTTCTTCTAGAAATTTTTTACGTTTTAGGTCGTGATTTGCGCAAGTTCTTGCAAATCCATCATACTTTCCCTTATATTCTCCAAGACCTTTATTCCAAATAACTCTGCCATTAGCATATGATTCTAATTGACTTTTTGTACAGTTAGCACGCTGTTCATCTGTCATTTTTCTTCCACGATTCTTGGCAGCAATCTTTGCAATATGTTCTTTGGTCTTTGGAACCCCTGGCGCTCCACCTAAACCACCTAGTGCATTATTCATACACAAGGGATCATCAATCAGAGCTTGATCTACAAATCGAGTTTCAAGAGCGGTGATATAATCTCTCGTAGGTCCAAAGCATAAAATTTCTCGTATAAAATTTTCTCTTCCATAAGGTTTGACTGCATTTCTTAAATGATCACCTGAACCAAAATAATTTTTGGTGTGCGTAGAATTCATGTCATTTGTAGAATGAATTCCAACATAGTACTTACCATTAAGTTTGCAAGTTGAACGATAGAGGAAGTGAATTGATTTCTGTATCATAGAATGATTTATGACAAAGCAACAAATTTATGCGCGAAATGAAAAAACCTGTTGAATTCAACAGGTTTTTCTTGTTTTTTGATGTACTAATGTACTAACTCTCTATTCAATATCTTTCAATTGATCGATCAATTCTGGTGCCTTGTCTTTAAAGTCAGGATCAACTATTCCGCGTTTCTTTTCTGGATTCCACGCTGCAAAATACTTACTTCTAATGTGATAAACTCGAATTCCTGCAACTATATCAACGCTAAAATTACCAGCTTTACGAACAAGTTCAAGTTTTGACACTGCATCTTCAAGCTTATCAAGTCTCTTGTAGACAGTTTGATCAGCTAAATCTTCAGTAATCTCAATAGATTCTGAAACTGGAACCCCAACTGCGTGCTTCTTCAAAAATGTCAAAGCTCTTCCAGTAGAGTGTTTCGCCATTCCAGTTACAGAGTTAAACAGCGATGCGACATTATTGTTCTTATCCTTTGGAGTGAATGAATAAGTCTTGTTACCAATCTTGGTCAGAATTACATCTTTATCAAGCTTAAAAGCTCCAAGTGAAAGACCTGCAGTGTCTTCTAACAGATCAAAAAGTTCATTCAATAATTCCATAGTGCTTACCTCTCCAATTTCTTCACCCAAAATTTCACCTCTATTTTTTGAGATGACGTATATTCCATACGAGCGATCTTTGCCCGGGATTTCAGCAGAGATGTTCTTTCCATTGTCCTTTGAAACAAATCTAAGCTTGTCCGCTTCTTTAGGATAATGTTTCTTTACTTGAGCTTTCCAAAAATCAACGCTACCAGTCACAGGTCGTTTCACTTCTTCTGGCTTACCATCTTTTCTAGATCCGTCTTTATTAAATCTGGATCTAGGATGACCTTCAGGCCAGGTGTCCTTGTCCTTGTCATAAATCTTGACTCTAACTTCATCAATTTTCACAGATCAAGTCCTAATCCAGCATCTACAACCCAGCAGAGTGCTGCATTTTTCCACTCTTCAAATTCATCAGAATCTTTTATCGTTTTCCATGCAACTGCTTTGCTAAGTTTTGTGCCTTTTACTTCGTTGGACCAATCAACAAACCTTCCAATGATGGCCTTTTGCATTGAGATCTTGTCGATGTAAACCTCAGTGCTATCAAATTCATCGTACTCAGCAATGCCACCATCAAGATCCATTATGAGACCGTATCGCTTCAATTCAGATTCAAATAGTTTTTTGTCTGTAGAAGCCAAAGCTTCATTTACAACCTCAGAAATGTCATATTCAGTCGCTTTTGTTTGTCCTGGGTGTAACACGTAAACAGCATCACCACCAAACTTAACAAGCTTTCCAGACTTACCATTAGCTTTAACTTTGTTACCAACTTTCAACTCGCCTCTCGGTCCTTGATTAGGATCTTGACCAAGACCTTCACCTTCACGGTCAATAGTTTCCAGCATGTCTTTCAAAATCTTGCTCATGTCAGTCTTTCTTTGAAATTTGATCTTTAACTGGTTTCAAGAAGTTCTTAAGCTTCCTGCGATTTGGTATCTTTACCTTCTGGGTGTCAGGATCTACCATCATATTCTGAATTCCACTGTGTTGTGCACCCTTTGTAGGTGACGGCCATGCACGAAGGCTGATAACTGTCAGTGGAATCTTAAATTCAAGTAGATCGTTAAGCTTCATTATTCCTCGTCAGGATGATAATCTTTTTCGTTACTGAAGAATGCTAGACGATCACCTGAATTAAGTGAAGCAAATAGACCTCCAACTTTTACAGGTTCTTTCCAACCATCTTTGATGCCTAAAGCTTGAGCAAGCTTGGTTACATTCTTAGATGCATCGATCGTGTAGATTTCACCTAGCTGTCCCATCGCTTTTGGCGAGTAATAAATTTCAACGCTTTGTGAAATTGACTCTTTCACAACTTTAACTTTGACGCCTTTATGCTTCATCAAGTCATTAGCCAGAAGCTGTTCAGAAACTTTGTCTTTGCATTCGATAATGATCATGTTCGTTCTCTCAGATAGTTGACAATGCTTTGATCGCGTTATCAAGGTGTTTGTTTACATTTATAATTTGACCAGAGGCGCGAAGATTTGGCTTGCGAATCGCAGCTCTTTCATGATCTTTCAATCTCGATTCTAAAGTTTTTAATTTCTCCTTTAGCTCGCTTGTTTGATCTTCATAATGTGCGAGAGCTGCAGCCTCTCCAGTTCCGATAGCTTCTTCTATCTCGACCTCGTTCAGCGCGTTCAGTTCTTTTAGTAGATCCATAGACTCTTTAACCTCTCTCCATGATCCAGGATTAGAAACTGCGCTCTTTGGTCCTGTTCGTTTGTATTTTTTACTGTTCAACTCAACTTCATCTGCACCATTTGCTTTTTTATCAAGCTGAGCGCTAAGATTCTTGTCTATCATTTTGATTCCTTTTCTTCGAACTTCTTGATAGCTTTTTCAGCTTTTTCCTGACGATTAGATATAAGTTGATGTAAACGTTTCAACGCGTTTGTCATCGTCTTAACGACAGTCTTAACTGGATCACCTACTACCATTGTAGGTTTTGGAACTGCACGATCACCGCGAGGTCTATCAGCAAACTGACTTGGACCTTGAGAGTAATCTATCTTACCATGCGGAAGAACTTTATACTGCATGTTATTGTTGTAGATCTTTTTGCTGTAAGAATAAGCTTCTTTGATCTTACCTTTGAAGTTTAAAGTTCCAGTCTTCTTCTCACGATCTGTCGATTCATCCTTCATCCCTAAGGCCAAGATTGCTTTATACTCAGGTGATCTCTTAATTTCAGTGTAAGCTTTCGCGACGTCTTCAGACGTTACACCCATACCTTTAAGCCAATCAGATATAGTACCTCTAATCCGACCATGCTCACTGTTAGGATTATCCTTCCTAAATGATGGATCGTATGCTTCCAGAAGATCTTCAACTTTCATATCAATCTTTCTTGATCTGTTGACCAGTGAGAACTTCAAAGAATATAGCAAGTTCTTTCTTGAAGTACTTTTGAGCAGCTTCATCGTGAATCACGGATTCTGCAAGAGTCATGATCTTCTTGTTTCCCATCAGCTCTTCCATGACGTGACCAGGGTATGCATCAGGCGCAGACGGAGTAGCAACTACGTCAACTGTAACCAAGTTAAACTGAGAAACTTTGCCTTCATTCACGTTACCAGAACCACGAGTAGAAACACCTAGCTTACCGCCAGCGTTCAAGATTGCTTTAACGATTTGACCTTTTGGGTGCTCTTCGATGATACGAGCTTTACCAAGTGCGTTCTTGCCTTCGATCCACATCTTAGTGATGATGTGAGAGACATTGTTCAGATCAATTTGGAGATTGTCTGGGTGGTTTAATTCACCGTAGACAGTAAAGCCTTCAGAGATACGCTTGTTAACGTTCTCTACAGCCATAGTGATCTCATTGAGAGGGTATTCACGTTGATTACCATTGACGATATCTGCTTGACAGAAGATACCAGACAGGTAAGAGTGTTTGGTTGACTGATGTTCTTCAACTATCAGGTTAGCCATTGATGGGTTGATCTCTTCGATTAGAATCATATCTTTTCCGTGCATTTTGTTTGCTCCTTAGGAGATTACTTTCAATATTTATGCCATTGAATGTAAAGTCTCGTTATTTTGTCACTTCTTTCTTAGCAGCTTCTTCAGGCACTTCTTTATTTTCTTCACCAGGTTCCGTCTTACCTTCTTTTCCTGTAGCAGCTACAACTTCTTTGCCGCCGCCTTCAGGTTTTTCTGTTGTTTCAGGTGCAGCTTCTTCTGTTTCACCTGGGGCTTCAGTGGACTTGGTGTGATCATCGTAGCTCTCTGCAACTTTGATGTCAGGACGACCGTCCATCCACTTAGGATCGTACATCATGCGAAGATCATCCAAGGTCTCATCGATTCCATTGTCAGGGATGTTAAGCTCCTGTTTGAGTAATGCTTGGTTCTCTTGGATGTCATCTTCAGAGAATCCAAGGTAGTGCATCAACTTATAACGAGCAGATAGGTAAGGAACATCTTTAACGTTGCTGAAGTTAGAAATCATCTTCTCATCGACTTCAGCCTGCTTGTAGTCTTTGAAATTCTGTGGATCGCAAAGGCGAATCTTAAAGAGGTGATCATCAATCTTGATGTCAGAAGCTTTTAGGTAAGCTTTAAAGTGATCATCGAACGTGCTGTTGATCTTAGACTGTAAACGTGAAACGTAGTTAGCAAATCGAACTTCTTCAATGTAAGCGATACCAACCTTACCATCAGAGATAGTTGCACCACCCTCTTGTCCACCACGCATGTAAGATGCTGGGATGCGGAGACCTTGAAGGAACTTGTTTTGGAAGTAATTTAAGTCAGTGATCTCACCAAGGTTCTCACCTCCAGAAAGAGTCTCTACTCTTGAACCACGACCATCTGCCGTTTGAGCGAAGAAGTAATCTTCGTTCATAGACATTGGGTTGTAGACAGAGTCAATCTTATCTGATCCGCCTGTTTCATTTGGAATGCGCTTCTGCTTCAACTCATTACGAATCGATTCCATGTAGGCTTTGACACGCTGAGGAGGCATGTTACCAACATCAACGAAGAACACTCTACGCTCTGGAGCGCGAACGATACGATAGATAATGACAGAATCTTCAAGCAACGATAAGTGACGGAATGCTTTAACGCAGGCCCACAGAGGAGATTCACCAAATGGACCATTTTCACCCATGGAAGATGAAAGCGTAAAGTGAACGATACCTGCAGCTGGAACGATCGTAATATCGCCAAATGCACCTTGACGATTCTTTTCACCTGTACGAATGTGGTAGTGTTCTGGCTTACCATTTTCATCTATCGTGATACCGATGATGTCGCCTGGATCGATGTACTTCCACTTCTTGAAGTCTGAGGTCTTCTGGAAGAAGCAGTCACCAAACTTTACGGTTGTACGAGCTATATCATAAAGTGTAGTGTGAAGATCTTGAATTTCTGCCCAGTGTCTGAGAGCAGCTCTGACAGTCATCGTTATAGAAGCAGGAACTTCTTTGTTGTTCTCATTTTGATATTCGATTTCAAATGGTAAATTTGTTTTAATGTTGATCTGTGTCATTTCTTCAGCGATTGTATCTAGAGCTCTAGATACAAATACGTCGCTGTCCATGTTCTTGTACTGAGTGTACTTAGAGAACCTTGATGAAGCACCTTTCATCACCTTGGTATACCAAGAGAAATTACTATAAAGCTTTGCAGCTTCAGTGCTTGATGCTACATAGTTTGACTTTGATGGAGCTGGTTTAACGATTCTCCAGTAGTCTGTAAAGATGCCTGCCATGATTAGTTTCCTTTTATATTTTATCTATTTACTATAGTCATTGGATGTTGTTTGCTACTACGCTAGGTGAGCTCTTCAACATTCTTTTATCTACTCCAGCTTTGTATGCAATTGCTGTGTTCTGTGCAATCGTTGTCAAAAGTGAAGTTTGCTTCCTGGTTTCATCTAAGAGATTATCACTTTGTCCTAAACCAGCAGTCGAAGCTTTATGAGCATCTGTTGTAGAGCCTTTTAGATTTGCATCCAACACATTAGGTGCTTTATCCATAGCAGCCATTTCTTCAGGTGTCCATTGATCTGATCCAGGTTGTCCAGCAGGTGCTCCAAGATTTTCACTATGAAGCAATAAGCCGAGACCTGTCGCGCCTCTTGCAAAAGGCAATGCTTTACTAGCTATCTTGGAAACCAAGCTTGTTCCGCCAGCAGCAACTCCACTAGGAATAGCTTTAGCTGCAGCGCCTCCAAAAAAACCTTCCAACATAGAACCTATGCCACCAGCGCTTGCACCACCTTTGCTTACAATAGATCCAAGAATATCCTTGAACTTGCCAAGATTAAGAATTACAGCACCAAGTCCTTCAACCATGCCCTTCAATCCTTTTGTTATGCTATTCTCCATTATTGCATTATAATTTTGTTGAATATCTCTTGCAATTTTCAAGCTCTTGACATACATGTCTACGTTACCAGCAACTTGATCAGCTGCCTCGGCTTTGCCTTGAGCTATCTGTCCGCTTGTAAGATTTCTTCCTTGAGCTTGTGCTTGATATATTGCGGTTCCACGAGTAGCTACGTTTTCAGCGGTACCACCACCCATGAGACGCATTAAATTTTCAGGTATCTGCATAGCACCTGCAGCCATTATATCCCCAGGGTGTTCCATTGTTCCTGCAACTTTAGCCTGTTTCTGTGTTAATGAAGCCTGTGCGCTACCAACTGCTAAAAATTCTTTCCCCATGGTTGCTTGTGCAGCTTTGATTTGATCATCAGTTGCACCTTTTGTATAATCTAAATACTCCATCAGCTTTGGAAGTGCAGCTTTTAATGCTTCATCTCCAGAATCTGCAGCTAATTGCTGTAGATAAGATTTAGAAACTTCAGCGCCTTTAACCTTTTCAGCTAAATTTGCTTTATGTGGATCGTAAAGCTCCGAAACTTTATCATTGAATTCTTTTATTTGCTCATTAGAAAGACCCAAATTCTTATTGTTTTCAGTTCTTTGAATTATCTCTTCCTGTAAAGCATCTCTTCCAGCTGCATCTAATCCATTCAATCTAGTTTGAAGAGTTTCACTTTTATATTGAGCTTCAATTAGATCCGAATATGTATCATAGCTGTCACCATACAACGATGCAAATTGTGTAAAATGTTTTTGCATACCAACCATTGACTTGTTAAAATTCTTTGAATTCACAGTCGTACCCATTGTCTTCATGGACTCTATAAACTTTGCAGTTGCAAAGTTACCCTCTCTACCCATAAATTCAAGTCCTTTACCAGCTTCATAAAGTTTAGCTGTAAAATTCTGTACGCCTTTTATACCTCCGCCCAATTGTCTAATTGAATCACGGTTCTTAGCAATTACACCGGAAAATTCATCAAATGACATATTAAGGTGCATAGCACCTCTGTTAATTGAAAGCAAAGAATCTTGCAGACCGACAGCTGTTGCTTTGTTAAGTTCTCCGATCGCCTGGTTAGCAGCATCTTTAAGAGTAGCGATCGCATTTGATGCGGTAAATGTGTTTGCTGCCCAGCCCTTTAAGGCCTTCATACCTCTAGAACCAGCGCTTGTAAACTTATCTAGCGAGTCTGCACTACCGATTAACTTTGCAGTCTGTTTAGATAACGCATCGTGATTTTCCTCTAGATCATTTATTTCACGAAGTTCTTGTAAGTGTCTTTTATCAGCATCTGCAATGATCTGATCTTGAATTTTTTTGTTCAGTTTATTGAAAGTCTCTGACTTGCGCATCGTTTCAATTTCTTTCTTGAAACGTTCGCGAGCAACCTTATTGAGTGCAATAACGCGCTCTTCTTGAATCTCGAGCGCGTTAGATAAATCTCTAGAAGATTTGATAACTGCAAGTTGTTCGTCTGTTAATACGCCGGCCTGCTTTGCAGCCTTTTTAAGATTTTCAGTTAAAACATCTATAGCTTTGCTGCCAAGAGTCTTCATTGCATCTGAGAGTTGCTGAGATGCTCTGATTTGATCTTGCATTGCTCGGTCTAGACGTGTGTCATCAGCGGCCATTTTTCACCTTTTAATACGCAATAAATATGTTTACATGTTATTTATGTTAGGGAGAATTGTGTATGTTTGATGATCTAAAAGAAGAGTGGATAACGAAAGCTTATCTATCCTATAAAGCTATTTTGATTCCATCGATCACTAAACAATTGTCTACAGCTGGATGGATGTTAGATCTTAACAGTCTTCCAACTACACCATTCCCCTTCAAAGAGCTTTTTATCAGGTGGCTCATTTCTATTAACAAGCAAAGAATTCAGAAAAATGAACCAATTGTAGTAACTCTTTCAATCATCAAGATGTGTCCTCTCTGGAAGATAGTCAAATGTCCTATAAAGAGCATCAAGTTAACGAAAGAAAGTATGTTCAATAGGCCAAAATCTAGTACAGGATCAATAGGTTCAATAGGTCCAAATGGAACCATAGGTTCCATAAACAAATAAGGTAAATCATAATGACAAATCCACTATTAGCAAAGATCAAACTACCAGGACGAATTTTCCAATTACCGTCTAAAGGCATATTTTACACAGAAGGGGTGTTAGCCGATCATATAAAAGACGGTGAAATCGAAGTAAGACCGCTCTCTGCATTTGCAGAGATGAAGTTGAGATCACCTGACATGCTGTTCAGTGGACGGGCAGTCAGGGAAATCTGTCTAGAGTGTATACCTGACATTCTGAAACCTGAAAGTCTAGTGTCAAAGGATGTAGATGCAATTTTTTGTTTTTTAAGAATAGTCACCTATGGTAGCACAATGGATATTAAATCGATCCATGATTGCTCTAGCAGAGAAGTTCAATCTTATAAAGTGAACATTGAAGATATTATCATGAAGGCAAACAACAAGATTCTAGACCACATTGACGTTTTGTATTCTGTAACGCTTTCAAATGGTCAAGAAGTAAAACTGAAGCCTATTACGTTCCAAGATGCAATTGACATGTCCCATCTTGAATATGAAGTAGAGAAGAAATTGATTGATGGGATCACCGATCAGGAAGCTATCGAAAAATCTTTAGTTCATGACATCATGTCTGTGATAGAATCTGTTGATGGAATTACAGATCAAACAATGATCGAAGAATGGGCTAGAAGTCTTCAGCGTAAATTCTTCGACGAGATCATAGAGAAAGCTCAAGCTGCTAGTGAATGGGGTTTCAATTTAACTGTAGAACTAACATGCAAGCAGTGTGAAAAAATCTATCAACACAATCTTGAATTGGATCCAATAAATTTTTTCTCCGGGTGATCGGTACACATAATTCGGAGACCATTTCCTCTGTGATCTCCACGTTCACCCGACAAAACGAGGCATTGCTTGATTCTATAAACCAGTTGATGTACTACTATAGAGGATCGTTGCTGAGAGATGATGCTTGGGCGTTGAGCTATCTGGAACGAGAGAAAATGGTCTCGTTCCTAAATGACAGATTCAAGGATGCGAAGGATATGATGAAGAACAGAATTCCAGTGTTCTTATGAGTTACAAGTTTTTCTTTGCTCTTTCATAATCAACAAGGAAGTTGATAGCACTTTCTGTTGTAGGTGAACCTGAGGCTTCGTTAGCAGCAGCTTTTAATTGGCTAGCAGACGTTCCGTGAAAAATTGCTCTGATAACCATTAAGATAGTCTTCAGCATCGTTATCCAGAATATCAGTACCATTACAGCTAGGAAGAGGAATGCAGTGATTCCGATAACGCTATCGTATTCAAAGAACATGTCTTTGAAGTAGAACAGGATGAAAGTGAGAGCTACTCCACATACTGATCCAAGGATTGTGATGATCAGCATCTGGAACCAACCAGGAAATAAAGACATGATGAACATATCGCGTACTGTGTGGTTGCTCATGATATTCTCCTTCTATAAGTCTTATTTGATGTGATAATTATATCACTTCTTGGAGAAAAGTACACACTTATTTTCGATCGGCTGGTATGGATGAAGAGGGGTATTCACTACAGAGATAGACCCGGTACGGGTCTCGGCAGCCCGGGCTGCCGCAGCTGGTACCAACAGCTCATCAGTACGCTGCGATCGGTATCTCTTGTAGTCAGACCAACAAAGTGAAATAAGGCGAAAGGGGCTTACTCTATCCACTTCCTTCCTTTCATTGACGATACGATCCATCCAGAAAGTGTAATAAGAATCAAAGTCCATCATGTTTGTAACACCAGTTCGTCACTGTACCATAGTTCCCAGAGTTTGGCCAACACTGTTCCGACGTTTTTCGAGAGACTTTTGACCTCTGATTCTCCTGAACGCCTCTGTGAAGGAGAATCACATTTTGTGATCATTCCACTATAATACATTGATGTAGTGGATACATTGGAATCCCGCAAAAAGAAATCGTGCATAGCTCCAAGAGCCTCCTTAAGCATGGCATGCAACTGTTCACGATCACGCTTTAGAAAGCGTTGATTTATGAATGAATACAACCATTTAGCGTACTTAAAGAATGAATATGTTGAGTTACGAGAGATCTTTTCATCGATCTTATAACCTCTGGTAATTGGACTGAACAACTTCGTAAACACCTCTCTGTAGAAGTATTGACCGCAGTCAGCTATGATGGAATTTTTTGATGGGGTTGAGAAAGCTGAACGACTGCTAAACTCGATGTTCAGTTGTTTACGAAGGATCATACCATAGTTGACTATAGTTGCTTGCTTTCGCTCACCACTAAGGACTGCATCAAAGAATTGCTTGTGCTCTACGTATGGGTTGGCCAGAGATGATCTATGGTTGCCGCCCGCTTCAGATTGCGGAGTGAAAGGCATCGCCTCTCTACCGTTCTGCTTTGAGAATTCTTTGATAGACTTTGAGATGTCTGTAGCACGTCCTTTGAGAGCGAACTCAGACCAACCGATTAGCTTTCTCGACATTAAATGATAGGTGGAGGAAGATCATCCTCGATAAATTTGGTTTGTTGCACAAGCGCTGGTTGTACCTGCTTTATAGGTTCACCGATCTGTGGATTTGACATTGTCTTTTTGAGATGTTTGTAGAGCCCACGAACGCTTCGTTTTTCCACTGTCACCGTGCCTGCAGCGATTGGAATATTCTTGGTAACCGTGTTGCCTTCTTCATCGAGATCTTCAACGGAGATCATCTTGCGATTCTGTTTGTTCTCCGAGTATGCAACCTGAGGTAACGCTTGATCAGTCGGGTTTTGTTGAGCTTGCAGGTTCTTCAACACTCGACGGAGTGCCTTTGCTTTCTTTGAGTTCATGTGCTTTCCTTTTGTCTTCTTCTATTCTACGGGCTAGGTGTTGTCGCGCTCTTCTTACTGCCATGGCGATATCTGGCTTTCGCTGATCATCTCTTAGTAATCCATTTAGATGATCAGTCCATTCTTTTACAGATGCTGCTTGATGTGGTGAACTCAGGAACACCAGTGTGACTCCACGTTTCTCGATTCTTCTTTTCTACATCTCTTGCAACTTCTGCGTTGATGCGATACCAAATATTTCAAACCTTTGGCAGCTGTTGGAGACCATGGCATATAGTTATGGATTCCGAATAAGCAGAGAATCTTCTTCACAGCATAGACCTTACTTCTTGCATAGCTTCGACCACCTTGTAAAGCTTAACGCTAACGTCAAGCATCTTATCAAGAGAGTCAACCACGAAGATGTTGGGATGATTCATTTTCTTTAGGTGAGCCTTCACGATAGCCCTAGAATTTGAAGACTCTTTGGCTGCTGTTGGGTTTTCATGATGCAAAAGCTCATTGACTTTTGGATCTATGAAGATGATCACAAATCTTTGATCATTCGCACGGATGGCACTTAGGATAGAATATCCAGTCTCTGCTAAAGAAGCTGTGCTGAAAGTTTCTGACGTTATTGGGAATAGAACGATGTCATCGTTAACCAAATGTTCAGCTTCTTCAGCTGAATCTTCCGGCTTCCAATCTGCTTTGAGGGGGTTGTAAAACTTGATGCTCTTTACTTGGTAGCGCTTGATGAACTTATCACGCCACTTGCTAGAGCCGCAGGTTCCAAATAATCCGATGCAAGGTTTAGACATTTCTCTTCGGCGCTCCATGAAGTTCCATACACTGAACGCCTAAGGCGCTCACCTTTCGCACAAAGTCGAGACAGCCTTTTCCACCGTCAGGCTTGTACCATTCATTTCGAGCGTCATCTAGACACTTTTCCATGCACAGAATGAATTCGCCTGGTGTCATTGCAGGTTGCCCCTCATGTCGCTTAGCGTTTCCCTGTTGTGCGTCTTGATAATCTCTTTCGGAATCTACTGCTTGATAAACTTCGGATCTTGTTGCCATGATCTCTCCTATGGATGTAATTTTAACACATTGACATTTGCAAGTACACTTATTTTTGGGTAGTTTTCCACCACTCAAGGTCAAGCAGTGCTTCCTTCATTAGGAAGATGTCAATAATCCTTCCACTAGGAAGCGTAAGCTTCATGCTACGAGTTAAGCCTATTGGAAGTCTGTCTAACGTCTCGTGATTTGTTGCGCAAAATGTTTCTGTGTGGTTGAACTTAAAGATGAGAAGTGGTTCTTTTCCAAGCTTTAGTGAGTCGGTGTAAGCTTGCTCAAACCAAAGAGCGATCTTCGTGTTTCCAAAGAGGTGATCTAGAGTGTCACAGTTCCTGTAGAATTTGCATTCCAAAGTAAACTTGAACTTCCATCCTTCATCGCGAAAGACGTCTGATTCATTTGTTGGTACAACATCTCCAATGAACAAGGCTTTCGCATCGCTTGAAAACTGCTCCATGAACTTTGAATTTTTACCGCCGAGGATAGCTCCCGATGATTGAGAACGTCTGAATTGCATAGGTAAAAGAGCTACACCTAGAATCTTGCTGATCTGGCCTTCAAACCCTGATCCTTTCTTCTTACTGTTAACGCGTTTTTTCTTGATTACTTCAGGTATATCAGTGGACGGTAAATCTAATGCAGTTATAGGTTCTGTCATTTTATCTCCAATATGAAGCTTTATTTAATGTGTTGTGAATAAGTTTTATCACCCAACATTTTTGTTAACTTCTCCTGCAATGCGATCAACACTGGATAGATTTCTTCATCTAAAGATTTGAACTCAATGCTCAAATCAATACAAAGACTTCCTCTCAGCCCTGCTAATCCTGGTAGACCGAAGTGTGGTATCATGTGACGTCTTCTATTAGAAGCTTTAAAGAGAAGCGTCGGCAAATCAGGATGAATATTCCTGATAGGTATTTCATATTCAGCCAGCGCCATTCCTGAAGTGATGCTCAACTGACAATATAAACATTTTACTCCATCGATCATCTTCGTAGAGTAGAATCCAGTTGGATCAAATAAACGATATTCGATGTTGAAATAATCGAAATGTTGTCCATTTAGAGTTTTACATTGAACTCTAGACTGTCTCGTCCCATCTTGAACTCCATACGGAACCTTCACGTAGTAGATAGAATTTGGAATTCTTACAGTCGATCCAAACAATTCTGAGAAGTTGACGTTTACTTGGTGGAAGACTGCATTGATGTCTGGCTTCTTGGTAAAGTCTTTCCAATCCCATACAGGTGATTCAGGTTCTGGATCAGGAGTGGGTTCTACCTTCAGTTTTCTTTTATGTCTGATCTTCCATTCTTTTAGAATGAGATCGTAAGCAGCTTTAACCTCTTTAAACTTCTCACCGTTGTCATTTGACTTATCTGGGTGATGAATTTGCGCGAGTCTCTTGTAAGCTTTCTTAACTTCCGCTTTTGAACTTTGCGCAGTTACACCTAAGATTTGATATTCATTCATCTGGTTGAAGAAGAAGAGTTGAGAACCCACCCTCTTTCCTAATGACAAGATTATTATCACACCTACCGTCAAATTCTGGTCTGTGTGAAATGATGAAGATTGAGATGTCATCATCCCAGGCCTTGCTCTTCAACATAGTGATAAGGCTATCAACATCTGGCCCAGAAATGCTGCCACCGTCAACTTCATCCGTGAACAGTACGTTCACCTTTGAGTGTAAGTAAGTCAGCACGTCTCTAAACGCTAAGCAGAGAGACAGGTTCAGCTTCTTCTTCTCACCGTTCGAGAGGTTACCGTGATCCAAGTCTCTACCAATTTGAGTGATCTCACAGGTCATGTCAGGTTGGAACAACACTATGTGTGGAAGGTTTACGCTCTCAGTGTAGTAAGCGATCCGCTTGTTCAAGAATGGGATCGTCTTGGAGATGATGTTCTTCCTTATGAAAGAATTCTTGTCAGTGAGAAGCTTGAGAAGAAACTGTTGGTGCTCTTGAACGTGGATGAGAGCTTCCAGAGCTTCGACGTCGATCTCAACCTCACCCTCGGCGATCAAGGCTTGAAGAGCTTCGTCGTGAGGATTCGTCTCTACGTTCATTCTCTCGAAGCGTTGAGCAAGTGTACTTTGCTCATTCTTAGCCTTGAGAAGAGAGCTCAGATCCCTGTAGCTTAAAGCAGATTGATACTCCTTGAGGGTATCTTGCAGCTCACTCAGAGGTATCGAGTGGATGCTCTGAGTCTTAGTAAGCTTGAAGGCCTTGATCTCTTCCTCGATCTGCTCGATGATTACTCTCTTCCTGTCTGCCTCTGCTTGAGCTTCAGCCAACAGTTGATCACACTCGATCTGCTTCAAGCGTTCATCTTCTTCAAGAACTCCTCTGTGCTGGGTCAGGTCGGTGATCTTCGCGTTCGCGTCTGCGAACTGCTGCAAGCAGTAAGGGCACTTGGCATCGGAGAGGTGATCAAGCTCCTTGTCGATCTTCAAGATCTTCGTCAAGATCTCATTCCGCTCCTTGTTCGCGATGACCGCGGGTGGGGTTCCTGTAGGAAACCGATCCTTGTTGTGAGACCACAGCTTCGTCTCAAGAGTCTTGAGAGCTGAGTCATAGATCGAAGTCTCTTCTCGGATCTTTGACTGAAGATCGGCGATGCTCTTCGTCAAGCTAGAAACTTCTCTGAACAGAGCTTCCTCGGAGTCAAAGTCGACGTTCGAGAGCAGGTGAATGCTCTCGGAGATCTTCAAGAGATCTAGCTTGTGAGTCTGATTCCACTTCATCACTCGCTCTTCAGCTTCTTGAACTCGCCGAGCATGGTTCTCATTCTGCTTCTGCTGTTGACCGATCAACACCTTCTGCATGTCGATCGTCTTGTCAAGGTCGGAGATCTTCTTCTTCAGCGCGTTGGCCTTGCGAGACAAGATCGTGATGCGAAAGAGCTCCTCGATCAACTCGCGTTGAGCCCCTACGCTGAGGTCTAGGAAGGGTCTTGAGTTCCCGTTGAAGAGGATGATCTGGGAGAAGAGGTTGTAGGAGAACCCGAGGATCTCCTCTACTCTGTTGTTGAAGCTGTCCTCGCCTCGGCTGACGCTCGCGGGAGTGACGTCTTGATCGTTCAGCAGCAACTGAACCCCTGTCGAGCCACCCCTCCAACGCCGAACTTCATAGACGTCAGCTCCCTTGGTGAAGGTCAGGTCAACCTCCATCTGGGTGCTCTTCTTGTCATTGGTTCGGTTGATGAGCTTGTCTTTGGTGACGCTTGACGGGATCTTGTCGTAGAGACAGTAGGAGATCGCGTTGATGAGCGTTGACTTACCAGCTCCAGATGAGCCACCGTCGTCGAGGTTCTCACCCATGAGTAGCGTTGTACCAGACCCTTCTAGATCAACCTCGGTGAAGATGTTACCGAAGCTCATGAAGTTCTTGAATTTAACCGTCTTGAAGACGATGCCCAACTCATTGAGGACTTTATTGTCTACTATATCTGTCATATTCTTTATTTTCAACCTTCAGGCTTGATCAAAAAGTTTGGATAATAGCCCCACATTATCTTTATGAGATGGTGGTTGCCACGTTGGTGGTTTTATCAAGTCTGGGAGACCTAAGGGGTTAGGACGAGAAGCTTTGATGCCTGGAGTCTTCGCCATGTTCTTTTCATGTACGCGATCCCATGCAAGATCAGAGTTGATCTCAAATGCATCTAACGTACCAATAGCAACAACACACAGATCGATCAACGCATCAACCACGTCATCTGCATTCTTCGCATCCTTCATCTCTGTCAGTTCTTCTTGAAGAAAGTCGATTCTAAACTTCAGGAAAGCTGCAAGCTTTTCCTTATCGAGATTACGAATGACTGGATTTACTCCAAATCGTGTGTGCATTTCTGCGATGTTTCTTACCCAAGCTGTACGTGTGTCGTTCATTTTTTCTCCGTTGTTATGTTAGTACTCATCTTTGACTTTTGTAAATTTCATCTTGCTATCGTCTGCACTCAGCATTCGTTCAGGCTCAGTCTTCCAGATAGCTCTTGACTGTTTGTCGAACTCCTGTAATGCTTCATCAGATTCAAACCAGAAACAGTACTTGAAGCCACCACCGAGATAGCCTTGTTCAGTTCGGCAATATTCTTTCATGTCATTGTACACGCCATTTACCATGATGCGCATTTCACAGTTCTCAACAAGTCGGTGAAACAAGTTCCACTTGCGAAAATCTTCTTCACAAGTTAGATCAGGTCTACCCACATCTAGCATGTGCTCCGTGCTGAAAGTTTTTGCTGGAACGATCACGTTTGTTCTCCTTCTGTAGTTTCTGATGGAAGTGATTTGTAGATTTCAACGAGGATAGACCCATCTATTCTAGCCTTCTTGTCATCCTTAACTGTCTCTAACTGCTTGATAACCATGTCATCGATGCTAGAGAAGTCAATGAGTGTTTCCTCAACCTTACAGTTGTCACCTTCTAGAAGTCCCTGCTTGATAGCGCGATCTTCTTCAAGAACAAAATCTCTAAGGTCATAAGCTTCAACCATCGCTTCGCGAAGTTCTTGAGCTTCCTGATAGCCGACATCACCATCAATGGTGCACTTCACCTTCATCTTTGGAAGAGGGGTCCACTTTTCAGCGATAACATTTGAGAGTGTTGTTTTGTAATACTTTGGACAGTCGCTCCAGTTTGTGAACGTAACCTTATCTTCAGCTACATAGTAGGTGCACATTCCACGGTCGTAGTCAGCAGCGTCACCAAAGTCCATAGGGAACGCATTGCCGATGTAGAACACGTTGTCCTGTTCTTGGCGTTTGTGGAAGTGGCCTGAGAATATCTTCTTGGGACCTGCAAACAGTTTGTGATCAGGACCATGCTCTGCAACCTTTGAATGACCTGTCAGGATGAAGTTCCTAAATTCAAAGTGCCCCATCCAGGCCCAAAGGTTTGTATGCTCGATCAACTTTGCATACTCCTCTTCGAAAAGGAATGGAGAGAACAGCATGTTGTCTACAACTGTAGGCTTGTCGATCACTACAAAATTGCTCATCTCGTTAAACATTCTAACTGAATGAACTTCGCGCGTAGTGCGACGGTGTAAATCATGGTTACCCACGCAGAAGTATACAGGAAGACCCATGTCATTAAGCATCTTGAGAGCTCGATAGGAATATTCCATCGTCTCAATGTTGATCGCTGATCTACTCTCGAACCAATCCCCGAGAAATGCTATGTGCGTGTAGTCCCCGCCCTTAACTTGCAGGCAGAACCAACTAACAAAATCAAGGCAGTCTTGGTTGTGGATCTTTGAGTTGCTCCGACGTCCAAAGTGAATGTCAGTGAACATGGCGATCTTCCCGAAGGAAGATGGCTTCTGCATTAGATTACCCTGATGATCTCAGATCCTGCGCTCATTGAACCTGGGTCAGAGCGACGTGGGAAGATGATGACTTCACCATACTTCTTGTCAAATTTCATCTTCTTGAACATCTTCGCGACATTCTTACAATGATCTTTAGCGCGCCGCGGAGGCAAGTTGCCTACATCAACGTTGACTTGAAACAATCCTTTTGCTTTTTTATTCTTTGTCTTCATTATCTTCTCCTTCAAAATCTAGAAGCGCTAGGTTAGGTATTAGTTCGGCTTCTAGTTCGGGGTCAATATCGTCCATTTCAGTGACGTGTTTGCCCCCATTTTGTTCATCCATCAACTTTTGCATGATCGCAGCGATGGTCGCAGCTTTTGCAGCTGCGTGGATAGCATCCATGTCCATGCGAACTTTTGCTTCTTCAATGTTTGTTTTGAGCTCAGCGAAATCATCTCTGTATTCGCTGTCTTGATGGTTCCTCGACTCTTCTTGGAAGTTGAAGCTTGGGTTTTCACCCATGTCGATGAGTAGTTGATCGCGTGTTCTGCGATGCTTCTTCTCTACATTAAGGAAATGTAGGAAGGAGTTGTTGATGCAGGTCGTGTAGAACGAAAACGGATTTGATGACTTTTCTGGTTTGAACTTCAGCGCGTTCTTGCATAGATTAGCAAGAGCTTCTGAGATCATATCCTCTTTGTATGTGTAGTTAGAGAAGCACGGTCTTTGAGCGTACTTGCGAGTTAACATCATCAACATCCGTGCTAACTCGGGGGAGATCTGACCTTTTTCTTTTGACTTAATCACCTCTGGCAACATCTTGCCATTTGTTACGTAGTACTTTGATGTAAATTCAGGGGTGTCAGGATTTTTATCTCTCTTGGTTTTTGTTGGTTTTGGAGGAGTTGTAGTCATTTAATCTTTCTTCGTGGGTATCACCTGCGTTAGTAAAATCAGATGATCATATTAACATAAAACTCGTAGAATAGTAATTTTCACGAGTTGCTATTAGTTCACGGATCATAAATAGATATTTAAGATAGGTAAACGTATGAAACTTAGTCAAATTTTTGAAGCAAGCGATTCAAAAAGGCTTGTAGTCGTTTTTGGTGGTCGATTTCAACCGTTCCATCGTGGACATTATGAAGCTTATAAGTGGCTGTGCAAAAAGTTTGGTGAAGAGAACGTCTGGATCGCCACTTCGAACAAGACAAATTTTAACGCAGCTAATGGTGAAGTTTCTCCATTTACGTTCAAGGAAAAGAAAGAGATCATCGTTTCACTTTATGGCATAAATCAAAGAAGAATCATCCAATGTAAGAATCCTGCGTTCAAACCGAGTGAGATATTTGACCTTTACAAAGGTTATCCTATTATTTATATCACCGCTGTAGGTAAGAAAGATGAGGAGCGTTATCGCACAGGTACATTCTTCAAACCTCTACCTCTGCCATTCGTTTTAAAAGATGCTGACGCACTCGCCACTCTTGATGATGATGTAGGATATTATACAGAAGTCCCAATGGTTATCAAGGACATCTCAGGATCTCAGGTTAGAGCTGAATTGAAAGCTGCAAAAGGCGATGATCGTGAGAAGCTGTTTAAGAAGTTTTTCGGCAAGTACGATTCAATCATCGATGCACTTGTCATTGCTAAGCTTAAAGACGTTAAGGAAATAGAGTGAGCGTACCAGATTTCAACGATCCATTTAATTCGTTCTACGATCAGTTCTCGATTCACGAGGCAGACTTTAGTCTGCCTACTCACTTCAATCGGTACGTGCCAGATAATCAAGGTGATTATCAATGTGTAAACGTTATAGTTCCTAGCATCAGCAAAGGAGCTATTTCCTGGACGATAGGTGGTAAGTGGATTACGATTGGAATCTATAGAGATGAAGGTAGACCAGCTACACAGAGACCTGCACAAACTGGACTTACATGGTCAAGAGTTAATCGAACGATAACGATCACGGATCCTAATGGACATAAATTGCATGCTGGAGATACTGTTAACGTCAACAACATAAATTTACCACTTGTTGACGTTCCAGTTACAATCATCGATCCTAATACTTTTACCGTTCAGGGCTTTATAACAGGTGCATCCTCTGGTTCTACGGCATCCTATCAAGATAACTTTGTCACAGACTTTTACGAAAATTACAGAGTGTTCAGATTACTTCCATCGTTCAAGTTGATTCCAATTTCTTTGGTTCTTCAGATCTTTGATCAAACAAAACCTGTTCCAGCAGTAGCTCAACCGACTCTGTACAGCGTGACTGCAGGCAAAATGGTTACCGTACCGGTCGGGAATAATGCTGACTTCAATTATCAATTACCAACTGCCACCCAGTCTAGCAAAGATTTGTTACCACTTCTTCGTCGATTTGGTCAAGTCTATGATTCAACTGGCCAACCATTAGAACTGACTTACATGAGCAATGGTTATCCAATCTCAATTAACAATGTTGATTCGTCTTACAAGAATCAACAGATATTTTACAACGTTCCAGTCAACCAAATATCAGACCCATTCATATATGCTTATGATTATTATGGTCTTCTTATGAATGACGCTTCACGTGCACCAACCTATTCTACTTCTAATGTTGTGATAAATTCATTTGCAGTTGATGTAAATAATATCATGGTTAATCCAGCTACCGGATATGTCAGCACGATAAATGACTTCTATGGCAACCTTGCCATTGGAGTTCAAACAAACAATGCATTAGTTGTAAGAAAGCAGATTTTGCCGTTAACGCTAGATGCGTTTAACTTGCCAGTTAAAGTGCCTGTATGAGGAGAACGTTATGAGTTATAAAGTAACTATCGTGAGTGGAAAAGATGCTGTTTGGTTCGAAGCCTCTGCGCCGATAACAGAAAGCAGAAGTGCAAATTATACAGGTCACGACATTATTCACTTGCCAACAGATATTTGGGCTTATAAGAATACTACAGCTCGTTCATTCCAAATAACAGCGAAGATTGTATCAAGAAATGCCGATGAAGCAAAAGCAAATTCTCGTTATCTAGATTTGATAAGAAGCTGGGTTTTACCAGATTTTGGTAACTCTGGAGCTACACCACCAATCGTAAAATTGTCAGCTTTTTATAACACAAACATTGATAAAGTTCCATGCATTATCAAATCATATTCTTTTGGTTATCCAGAAGATGTAGATTGGATTTATGCAGGAGCAGAATTGAACGCTGGAACTGGAAGGAATAAAAAGGTCGGTTCAAGCGCGATGCCTGTCATCATGTCTATAACTGTTGATTTAAGTGAAGCTTACACCCCTGCACAGATAACAGCAAGATACTGGAAGATGAGTCTTTCAAAAGGTGGTGGGTTTGTTTTAGGCGGAGCAAATGATGATGTAACGTCATCTGGCGGAGGTAAGCAACAGATAGGTGAAGGAACTCTTACACCAAACATGATTGACTTGACAGGAGATTCTAGTTTTACAGGCATAGCATCATCTAAATATTCTCACGTAAAATCTTCAGTGAGCGTTGTAGCAAATGGAAATAATGCATCTACTTATGGAATAAAAAATAGTCAATCCATAACTAAAGTTGTTGCAGCTACTACACCAACACCAACTACACAAACTACACCTATTTCAACCGGCATATTTCCGACAGGATTGTCAGCAACAACACAAAATAATGCATTAAGCACCTTTGGTAGAAATGCATTACCGTCTCAAGCTCCTTCATTCATTACAGACACCTTCTTGGCAGTTGGAGAGGGAGGTGCATAATGGCAACTACAACAACTGACAATACTGATCCAACAGTAATCAATTCAACCTATAATTTGAAGAATGGTAGGTATGTTTTAGGTGGTACTACTGAAGTTTCACCTTCAGCTGTAGAGATGTGGGACGCAAATACTCTCTTATCTGACCCGTCTGACATAGCTTATTATGTTGAGAAAAAGTATGAAGGTAAACCTCATCTTCTAGGATATGTATTTTATGGCGACATTGGATTGTGGTGGGTTATCTGTCAATTCAATGGAATCATCGATCCAATGCAGGAAATAGTGGAGGGTAAACTTCTTATGATCCCCACAATTGAAAGAGTTACGGCCGAGATTTTTACAAACAATACAACAGGTGGAATTCCATCTACAAGAATATAATGTCAAAACCTGCAAATCCATTAGACGTTTTTACAACGTACACATATCACTTTGAGTTACACGCAGCTTATGATTGGCAAGATATTATCTTGCTTGAGAGCACAGATCAGAATTTATCAACGACTGCAACTTTACAATCAAAAACAACACTGATCAATACTCGGAAGGATGCTCATCAATCGATTGATGATGTAGTATTTAGCTACATCGGTGGATCAGCAAATCGTAATGGACTGTATGTTCCTGGCGGATCATTAACTCTTAAAGTTGTAGAACCTAACAAGATATTCTTTGTAGAAAAGATAGCAAATGCGATGAAAACATACAACGTGTCATCGCTTGGAAGTCTTCATTGGGCGCTAAAGATTTTCTTTGTAGGTAGAAAAGAAGATAATTCCATCCACACTCTTCCTTACCCTGGAGTTGGAGTTGTAATTCCAATCGCATTTGTAGATATGGATTCTACTTTTACATATCAAGGTGGTGAATACAATCTAAATTTTGTCACTTTATCAGGATTTGCTGGTGCAGATGATTCAAATGATTCTTTATCAAACTCACTGCTTGCAGGATATTGTAACAAGAACATCAGCGTTACAGCGAAGAGTGTTAAAGAAGCCTTCGTTGAACTGGCTAAACAACTCAATAGCAATTATAAAGAGACATATGCAACTGAATTGCTGAATGATAAAGGTTCCAGACCTTTAAAATATTACATCAACGTCGATCCAGAGATTGATGGGACTTTGGACCTTAGCGTGGGTGCTGAATCTTTTGCTCCTGGTGGTTACCTTAAGATGCAATTCGATGCATCTCAAACTATTCTATCTTGGATCTTTCACATTCTAAGAGCAAGCAATTCATTAAATGCGATCGTAGGTAAATCATTAGATGCAATTAGAAAAGATGGACAACCAGGTGTAAACATCCTTTCTGTTTATCCTGCTTTCATAGAGACATCAACAGAATGTCAAGTCATCTACAACGTTGCATTTTACAAAGGCGATAACACTCAAATAAAAGGCCTCAAGAATAATACCATGGAATTTGATTTCTTATTTTCTGATCCCGGTAAGAACATAGATGTCTTATCATTCGACATTCACATGAAATCTGCATTAAATTGGTTCTCTAATAACACTCAGGCTAGCGTTGACGCTGCAGCAAACATATCTTCTACCAACGTCAAAAATCCTGACTTCACTAAGAACACGTTGGTGCCTAATCAAACTAAAAACACGATATCGACTAGCAACAATACAGTCAGATATCGCATACCTACAAAGAAAGGCGATCCTGCTTATCTGAATTCATCTCCTCAATCAGAATCATCAGGTCAAATAAAGTATAGAGAAGGTGCTGTTGAAAATGCAAAGTTAATGTTCAATTCTTTAACCCAAATGCATGGAGCTTTTGACCCAATGTTTACATTTACGATTCGTGGACATTTAGATCTTCTAACCGCAGGTATATTTTTCCCACAGAATGAAGTTGGTAAAGCTCAAGACGTGCCATTTGGTATTAGAGCTCCACTTTGGATAAAGGTGAACATCAAATCTCCAAATGATCATAAAAGCCCCTTCTTCTATACGGGTAGATACAACGTGCTTAGCATTGAAAATCGCTTTAGTCAAGGTCATTTCGTTCAGACACTAGGTGTAATTATGATGAATGAGAGTGGTGTATGAGGAAAGTTCCAGGACAAACCAACTACAATAGCACCTTAACGCTGTCTTTAGGTATCGTCAAAAACAACGCAGATGCTGCACAGCATGGTAGATTACAGATCTATATTCCATCGATCGACTCAAAATTTTATACTCTTGATGAACTTCCATGGGCAATGTACATAGCTCCATTCGGTGGAACAACTGCAAACATTAAAGTAGGTAGATCTAAAAGTCCAATCAAAGGTGTTACATCTTATGGCTTTTGGGCGGTTCCTAAGATAGGCGGACAAGTACTTTGTGGTTTCTTAGAAGGTGATCCTAATGTTCGTTTTTGGATGGGTGGAATCTACATGCCTGAATTGAATCGAACTCTTCCACAGTCAATAGACGGTGGATTAACTGAGTTAGATGAGACTGGGGTTTATCCTCAAAGCGTTGTAGAATTTCAGCAGGCAAATTTAACTAAAGCCGGGCTTCAACCTGGAAGTATTCACTATAAGACTCGTGGAGGATATGAGAGATCAGTTTCTTACCCTTCAAATGGCACCACAAACAAGCCAACTACAAATGGTTATGCACCGAACCCTCTTCAGCCTGAGATTGCAGATCCTCAAACTATCTGCTTGACTTCTCCAGGCCGTCATTACTTTGTAATGTCAGACGTAGACGAGTATTGCAGGATCAGACTCAAGACAACAGAAGGATCGCAGATCATCTTTGATGACACCAACGAAAGAATCTACATCTCCACAGCTCAAGGTAAAAACTGGGTAGAGCTGGATGAAGGTAATGGAAAGATCTACCTCTACTCTGATTCCAAGATCTCGATCCGATCTAAGAATGACATCAACATGTACTCAGATGAGAACATAAACATCGTCGCTAACAAGCGCGTGAACATAAAGTCTGAGACCAGATCTGTAAATCTAGAAGCTGTCCAAGATGTTAGATTACTGTCAACTCAAGCTGACGTCATGGCAACTGCGTCTCGTGACATTCAGCTTAAGACTACAAATGGTCCTAAGGCAGCTCCCGTTTCCGAGAAAGCTCTATGCTCTACTGGAAAGGTAGGCTACATCTATGAGTGGGCGGAAAAAGGTGGATCTAACACTAGCAGCATCAGATTAGATTCTGCGAATGATGTAACGACGATTGCACAGTTAAATATCAATGTCTCTGCGAAGCAAGGTTTGAACCTTCGTTCAATGTCGTCGAGTGTTAATGTACAGGGAGCGTCAATCAATTTGAACGCATCATCTGTAGTCAACGTCTTTGGTTCATCGATTGCGCTTCCAGGTTCACCTGTTTCAGCTGAACCAGCTGGATCTGCGGCTGCAACCTCGTCGGTCACGGTCACCGACCACATGATTAGACCTGAACATGAGCCTTGGGTTCGAGATGAAGATGAGTCAAAGTGCAAGACTCCAAGAAATAAGAGCTACCAAGGATGAGTTGCCTCAGCCAAATACTTCCTACATTTCCTGACATCCAGGTTGGGTTTGCTGGCATCAATCTTCCTGGGTTACCCACCTTCCCAAAGCCCTTCTATGGAACTGTACTTATTCCCTCGGTAGTTCTACCTCACTGGATCGTTGAACTTCAAAACACCTTCTATGCAGGGTTGACTACCCAGATCTTGGCAAAGATCGCTGGGTTGCTAGGGTTGAACTATGCTTCTCTCATCCCAGCGATCCCAGGACTCAGCGTCACGATCCTCGACTTTATCGCTGGAGACATCGCCAAGATCAAAGCCGCGATCATGGTAGCAGGTCCGGCTTTCACGTCTCTGTTCCCAAAACCACTGTTCGGAATAGTAAGTGCACCAGACATCGAGATCGCTCACCTGATTCAAGCTACTTATACAACTGCGGTAAAGTCAGTCGTTGACGTCATCACCTCACTAGTCTCAACCGTCACCAGCTTCATCAGCAACACCTTTCACGTTTCGATTCCCGGAGTCACTCTCCCTACGTTCCCAACGACGACAGCGATCGTTGCTGCGATCGAAGCTGCGATTCCCACGATCCCTAAGATCCCATCTGCTTCATTCATGATGCCTTCATTGACGTTCCCAGGGTTTCCACCGATCACCATTCCTTCATTTGGGGTCATCTATGCTCCGGGCATTCAAGCAATCAAGATGGTACCGATGATCATGATCGCGCTAGTCATCGGTTTGCTCAACCCGATCGTATCCTTCGTGAACAGCATCGCTTCTTACATCGGTGGTTTTACTTGGCCCAAACTTTGTGTTGATCAGAGCGGATTCTCACTAGGCTAACGATCATTACATTAAATAGAGATAGATAACTAACTAGGAGTAAAGAATGTTTGCGTTTAAGACTTTTCTATTTGAGAGCATGCTGCTTGAGGACAAGGTAGACTTCATCCTCAAGACGCTTGCTGACTGGTCTGAGAAGAACCTCCAGTGGTTGGTCAACATGTACATCAAGGGACAGTTCTCTCTTGAGGATAAGGCTCGCATCCTCAACGTCATCACCGACTTCAACAAGGAGAAGAAGGGTCTCGAGAAGAAGGATCTCAACCAGTACAAGACGATCGATGAGATCGAAACAACCGTCAAGCAACACACCGAGGAGAACCAGAAGAGATCTCATCGACAAGGACCCAGACCTTCTCAAGAAGTTCGAGAAGCCGACGAACAAGATGAAGCAGCAAGCTCAGTGGGCAACCGATCGCATCAAGCGTCAGAGAAGAGGCTTCTGATGAAGCTGAACGAGATCCTCAACGAAGGACTGCTTGACAAGATCAAGCAAAAGCTGGGTGAGTTCAAGGGAAAGGTGATGTCATCGGTTGAGTCACTGCTCCAACACTTCAAGAAGCACCCAGATGAGAGGCTGACGACGATCGAGACGTTCAAGGTCAAGGAGATCTCAAAGTCCTACGAGTCTCGGGTTGACACCGGAGCAGCGATCTGTGCGTTTCATGCTGAGGATATCGAAATTGATAAGGACAAAGGGGAAGTTTCATTTAAGCATGCAGGGACAACTTACAAGTTAAAGATGACTAGAATCAGAAACACGAAGAGCGCTAGCGGCGTAACTGATAGACCAGTTGTAAAGCTATCTTATGTTTGGAACAAAAAGACTTACAGTGGTATAGATACAAGTCTCATAGATCGCTCAAAGTTGAAGTTTAAGATCTTGGTAGGACGTAACTTAATAGCTGAGTTAAAGCTTCCAGTCTACGTTGCAGACAATGACGAGAAAGAATAATGGCATCCATCAAAACATTCTACAAAGGATTTTCAACTCGTAATTATGAGGAGAAAGGTGGCACGTTTGATCTCTACAATTTGGACTGCGTGAAGGAAGATCTATTGAATGAAATCTTTACAGAACGCGGTACTAGGTTGTACATGCCAACGTTCGGTACTCGCATACCAACTCTCACTTTTGAACCAAACGACGCAGAAACGATGGATGTAATTCGTGAAGATATTACAACAGTCATTGATAATGATCCACGCTTAATCTTGCAAGCTCTGTCAATTGAACAGATACCTAACAGTTACTCGTTGATAGCAGTTGCAAAGATAACATACCTAGAATTTAACGTTACGTCTGATCTCTACATCGAGATCAATTCGAGATGATTTTGCACCTAATTTTTTGTAAGATAAATAAAAGATGATATTTCAACCTACTTATCTTTACGTTAAACAGCACTCAGTTACCAATTTAAAGTATCTTGGTAAAACTATCAAGAAAAATCCTGAAAAATATCTTGGATCGGGAAAGTATTGGTCTCCACATCGTAAAAAACATGGTAATCAGCATGTAGAGACTCCCTGGTATTGCTTGTTTACAGAAGAAGCGGAACTTGTTAAATTTGCGCTAATGATCTCTGCTCAATGGGACATAGTGAATTCAGATGAATGGGCAAATTTGATACCTGAAAATGGATTAGATGGTGGTGGAAATGGTGGGGCTTTGAAAGGCAGAAAATTATCTATTGAGCATAAAAAGAAACTTTCAATAGTTGGGCTTGGTCGTAAGAATTCCTCAGAACATATTGAGAAGACTCGTCAAGGACATCTTGGATCTAAGAGATCGAATAAAACTAAAGAAAACATTAGGCTTGCTTTAAAAGGCAGAAAATGTTCTCCAATAGCAGTAGAAAAATCTGCAGCCGGACATAGAGGTTTAAAACGTTCTATAGAAGCAATTGAAAAAACAGCTGCTGCTAATAGAGGTAGAAAACATTCTCCGGAAGCAAAAGTAAAAATAGTTGCAGCTGTTGCAAAATCGAGATTAAAGGTTGTATGTACTCATTGTAAAATTGAAGGCGGAGCTAATTTGATGAAAAGATGGCATTTTGATAATTGTAAAAATAGAGGTACAAAATGACCACAACATCCTTGTTATCAGCTGCAGAATCATGGGAAAAAGTTTATACTGCCTTTGAACAGGTCAACTTTACGGCGTATGATTACGACGCCGTTAAACAATCTCTCCTAGATTATCTCAAGCTTCAATATCCAGAGAACTTTAACGATTACATTGAATCCGGGCAACTTGTAGCTATCATAGAAACGTTCGCCTACGTGGCAGAACTTTTGGCTTATCGTGTTGACCTTTCTATCCATGAAAGCTTGATGCCTACGGCAACTCGTAAACAAAGCATCTTACGTCTTGCAAAGCTTATCTCTTATACAGCGTCCCGCAACCTTCCACTTCGTGGTCTAGTGAAGATCACCTCTATCTCCACGTCAGAAAGCTTGACAGATTCTCAAGGCAACTCACTTACAAACAGAGTTATCAATTGGGATGATCAGAATAATTCTCTATGGCGCGAACAATTCTTCGCTGTCATGAATAAAGTTTTGACGCAAAGCTATGGCAACCCATTTAAGTCTTTTCAGATTGACGATACAGTCTTCCAGCAATATGAAGTTCAAAATTTATTGGAAACTGTAGATAACGGAAGTTCATTCCAAAATGGAGTTATCAAGACTGCAGTGTCTATCAATGGTCAAGATCTGCCTTTTGAACTCGTGCCATCTGATGTCGATCAAAACGGAGTGTTTGAGAGAGATCCAAACCCTAACGCATATTTCACATTACTCTACGCTGACGATGGCTACGGTGACGCTTCTGATACAACCGGGTTCATGATGTACATAAAGCAAGGAACGCTTCAGAACCTTCCCTACGTCTTTGACATCAACTTACCTAATCAGACTGTAGACGTTACGATACCCAACATCAATGACTCTGACGTTTGGGTTCAACAGGTCGATCAAAATGGTGTCATAACAAGTACTTGGCAAGCAGTTCCAAACGTCGCTGGCGTAAATTTGATCTTCAACAGCGTCCAGAACATGAACAAGTATGAGATCGAAACATTGGAGAATGATCAGATCAGGATCATATTTGGTGACGGTGACTTTGCAGCGATGCCAGCGGGCATCTTTAACATTTGGGTCAGAGCATCTGCATCGGGTAATCTAACAGTTCCTAAGAGCCTCATCGTAGATGATGCGATGACGTTTGGTTATACTTCAAAAACTGGAATGAATGAAAGTTGCACCTTCACATATTCTCTAGCTGGAGCTTTACAAAATGCCGCTACGTCAGAAGATGCAAATCACATCAAGAGCACAGCTCCATCTGTTTACTATTCTCAAAACAGGATGGTTAACGGTCAGGATTATAACTCCTACCTTCTACAAGATCCATCGATACTGCGTTTAAATGCAGTCAACAGAACTTTTGCAGGTCAGCCAAAGTACATAGATTGGAATGATGCATCAGGCGCTTACCAAAACATCAAGATGTTTGGTGATGATCTTCGCATGTACTACGACATTGCAGCTGTCTCAGATGTTTCTACGATTTCTGCTCGTTCACTTATAGATGAAGTTTTAGAACCTGCTCTTTCAAACCCTGGCATCTACAACATGCTGATCTACGCTTTCTACAATATCCCTAGCGTAAATCCCCTCTTCACGATCTCTATCAACACGATAACTGGAATAAAAACCGTCGTCGTAAGACCGTACGTTAAGCCTAGAATTAAGTTCATCGAGGATGCAGTTCAAGGTATCTTTGAAAAGACGATGATTCAAGGTTATCTAGATAGACATTGGTATGGTGAACCTGATAGCCAAGTTCAATTAGATTCAAATCTGTCTGATTCTTCTACTCTGCCTAAATCATCTTACGCCTTAGTTAACACAGACGCAGACAGTTTAATTTGGAACTCTACGATAAAGTGCGTATTACAAGATGCTACAGGACTTTACACTCTGATACCAACTCCAACAGGCATATCAGGAATTCAAGAGACTGTCATTAGACAGAAAAAGTTTGGAATAAGTTTTAACCCGAATCGTAATATTTCCTCGACAATTGCTATCGGCACCGTAAGCATTGCGCCTAACTTGATGACTGTAGATGATGTCTACACTATCGAAATTACAGATACTTCTGGAACGTTTAGCGTTCATAGTTCAAATTTAGGTTATCGTTCAACAGGCATCGCTGGAACTCCATATTCAGATGGAATCATCAGCTTCACTATCACTGTTAGTGCAGCAGAAGCTATCATTGGTGACGCGTATGTTATATCTGTTAACAAAGACATTAGCGGTTTGTTTGTACCACAAACTCCTATTCCAGTAAACTTAATGGGAGGCTTTAACCTCATCGATGATGCAACCCTTGCATCTGTAAACGCGTTAAATCTTGAATATAATGTGGCAGATCCTATAGCATCATGGATCATGATCGTAGAACGTACTGATGATTCTAGTGGCAACGTTCTGTATTGGACTGTGACTTATCGCAACTTCAGCTTGATCGTTGACAGCTTAACCACAAAATTCTGGTATAATAGCAACATGGCGTTGGTTGATCCTATCACGCAAAATCCAGTTACTGATATGGTTAGGATCTTGAAGTCAAATTTGACTGTAGATGGTCTGGCACCAATCGGTCAAGATCAGATCTACAACGTGGTGTCAGATGTCAAATATTCTTCGACAGGTTTGATCAATTATTCTGCTCTGTCTATCACCCCATCAAATGTGTTCTCGACAATCAATACTTCAACATCAGGTAAGTCTCAAGATCCACTGGAATTCTTGAGTTTTGTTGGTAGCAGCGCGTACGTTTACTTCTCAATCGATCAGACAAATGGTAACTTACTGCCGATGGCGTACAGTGATTATTTGGCAAGTTTGACATACGTAAATGGAGTCACATCAGATAACTTATACGCTCGTAAGTTGGGTAGAGATGGTCTTGATTTCATGTGGCAACACTTTACTCCTAATGATAATCTTATCGATCCGTCGACGTCTAACATCATAGACATCTACGCTCTAACAAGCGGCTATTATTCTCAGATCCAAGAATACATCAGCGGAATAATTCCAATTGAACCTACACCACCTAGCTCTCTTGATCTTCGCAACTCTTACAGAACGCTGTTAGAGAATAAGATGATCTCTGACACTGTCATCATGCACAGTGGTAAGGTCAAGTTTATCTTTGGATCACACGCAATTCCAGAGCTTCGAGTTACCTTTAGAGTTGTTCTATCTCCAACTGCAACGTTGACTGGTGATCAAGTTAGAGCTGGAGTCTTGAGCGTCATCAATCAATATTTTGTCATTGACAATTGGGATTTTGGACAAAGTTTCTACGCTACTGAATTGTGTGCTGTCATCCATCAACAGATGTCATCTCAAATTTCTTCTGTAGTTATGGTTCCTCAGTTCCCAACTAATTACTTTGGTGATCTGTTCTACCTCCAAAGCGCTCCAAATGAGGTCTTTGTATCATGCGCGACCATCGATAACATAGAAATCGTCACTAGCATCGATCGCATTACCCTCAAACAGCGCCCAGGCTAATATCTTGTGATAATTCATAAATATCTTTATGGATTTTCTACCAACTTATCTGTACATTAAGCGACATGCCATCACTGGCAAGTGCTATTTTGGTAAAACAAATAGTAAAAATCCTTACAAATATCTTGGATCTGGAATTCATTGGAAGAGACATATTAAACTACACGGAGTTGAGCATGTTGAAACATTGTGGTGTAAATTATTCATAGATCAAATTGAATGTACTCGTGTTGCCTTACTTTTTTCAGAGCAACAAGACATCATTAAATCAGATCGGTGGCTTAATTTGGTGATAGAAAATGGAATTGATGGAGGAAGTCATGGTAAACTTTCTGCTGAAACTCGTGCTAAGATGTCTGCATCAAGAGTTGGAAAAAAGCGTAAACCTCTTTCTCCAGAACATAAAGCAAAAATTTCAGCTACAAAGAAAGGTAAAACAACAAATCCTCGTTCTTTAGAAACTAAGATTAAGATTGCAAATAGTTTGAGGGGAAAAAAGCTTTCTTCAGAACATAAAAAGAAGCTGTCTCAATCACATAAAGATATTACCCCTTCATCGGAAACAAAAGCTAAAATGTCTGCAACAAGAAAAAATAAAAAACTTGGACCACAATCCCAAGAACACAGAAATAAAATATCTATTGCTAAAAGAGGAAAGAATCTTTCTCAAGAACATAGAGCAAAGATATCAGCGGGATTATTAAATCGTAATCAAAACTAAATATGGCATCCTCTTTAGATCTTAGAACATTACTCGCTAATCGCTATCGCGATAAAACTATCGACACGCTTCTGTTGAATTTGTTCAACAGACACCTGAGCAAGACAGACACGGTACCGCTGTTTGGCTACATTGGAGATCAAATAAATCTTCAAGCTGGTGAAGTTCAGATCACCGAAGCTACACTCGAACGTCAAATCAATCAGCTGACTCCATTCATCTACGCTAAGCACGCGTCTGAAGATCTGATGTTTTCTTGGTACGACATAATTCAAAAGCTTTACACCTTGGGGGTAGACTACACCACCATCCAAGATTGGTTTAAGTCATCAAGTTATAACTTTGCACCACCTATCGACCTAGACAAATTCTGTAACTTCCAGGATTACTTTTGGATAGGAACGTGGATGCTTACCAATCCAACGATTGATTATTCAACGCTTGGAATTCCTAAATTAGCACCAACTCAAGCAAACCCAACGAGAACTATCTCTGAGGCGTTTAGCAGTTGGAATAACTCCATCATCAACCAAGAGTATTACGTAATCTCTCGCGCGACGTTAGATGGAAGTGGGTTACCAGTTTCACCTCAACCATTAACGTTCCCAGCTCAAACATGGTCTGATTGGTCTTACACAAATCTTTGGGTTCATCGTGACGACGTCTTAAATTTCATTCAGTCCAATGGAATAACTTTTAACTCTGCCGCCATAATCCAAGCAACTAGACCGATCATTGAGTACTCTTGCTACGTCGGTTTGAATACCGCTCAAGCTGTAGATGGATCACCGATCTACACTGGAGCAGTTGGTACTCTTCCAACGAAGGTATTCACTAATCAACTTCCACTATTTGACCTTTATCACTATGATGGAAATCACGCTGGTATTACCAGCTCAACATTCTACTATCTTGAAGGTCAAGAGTATTCGATAGATCCTATCATAGGTAGGCGCATTGCAGTAGATGCAAATGGAGATTACATCTTTGCTCATGCATTTGTAAATCAGACAGATCAGTCCTTATACTTTTACAGGTTATATGATCCCGTTAACGCAGAAACTTTCCAAACTATTTGGAGAAAAGGCGCAACCGTAGCACCTCAGTACTCCAAGCTTAACACCGCGGGAACGATCATCAACCAAGATATGTTCGTCAACTACGCCAATTACTACTGGACTGGCGTGGATGCAGTTGCGCCCGCTTACAATCCAACAGGCCTACCAGAATATTATGTGATAGAAAAATCAGCAGCGAATGCATCTGATTGGTCAATCTACAACTATTGGACGCACGTAAGTAACCTAAAGCGCAACGAACTTTCTCTGTATGTTCAGGCTACAAAGCCTATCATTGAATTTAACTATAGTCTCGAGAGTGAGTTGATAGGATCTAAGACAAGTTATGGACAGCTTCCAAAATTCAAACAGTACATCTACGATCAAGATGATTCAAAGTATCAGCTTATTCCCTACGTTGATGACATCACCGACAACGATGCGTATCTAACGGGACACCTCTTCGCAAGACTTTCAGATCTTGATGAACAGGTTCAAGTTGCTATCACCACAAATTCTGTTATCCTGAGTAACAATACTTTCCAATACGGCGGAGTTACATACGTTCAAGGTCTTTACAATGGAGCGTACTATGCTGCAGATCAATCTGGAAACAACTATGGGTTCAAAGCTCGAAATGTAACTTACAACGGTATAGGAGATGGTACTTTAAACATCTCTGACGTTACAAATACAATTCCAGAGCTTATCACATTCACCTTTAACGGTACAAACTTTGACGTTAATGGAAGCGTCACAGGTTGGATGCCTCCTGTAGACGTTGGAACTATCTCATTGGTAGGTCCTTACTATCCAACATCTGGATGCACTGTAAACATCAACAGAGGTGCAACTGACTTCCAGCTGGGTGATAAGTTCATGATTGAAGTTTCAAGTTACGTTTTCAATCAACGTAACATGTACGTTAACATCTCTAACATCTACAGAACTGTAACATCACCAGGTGAAATCATAACTGAGGTTCAGAATCTTGTTGTCGTCCCATCTAACCCGGCATTAAAAGATGGAGTTTGGTCACCAGCACCACAGGTGGAATGGAATCTAATCAATGAAACTAGAACACAGATCAGCGAAGGTGATCTCTATTACCACTTCACATCAATAATCGCCTCTCAACCAAATCTTGTAGGTTCATCTACAGGTGATAATAATTGGAGAAAGTTGCAGCAAAATGTCGGTCTTGGTGGAACTATAAAGCAATTTGATGGTGATGCCGCACTGTTAATCTCAACCTTGATTCAACAGGGTCTATCAATTTCTGCTTTAATCGATTTCGCTAAATCTTCTTATGAGTCGTTGTCAACATCGATCTCTCAGTTTGTAACTGACGTTATTCCTGACCTGTTAGTCAATGGACAATTTACTCCACCGACGGGCACAGACACTACTATCGATCAGTCGGTGATCGATGCATTTAAGACTTATTTTGCAGCACAGAATTCTGTTGTCATTGCATCTCCATCTGTCGTGGATGATTACGTATCATCTCCATTCTACGATACAACATCATCATTGTTTAATCTTGTAGTAACGCTTCCTTACATTGGTTTAGCTCCGAAGGTTCTGCCTAAGAAGTATCTTGACCCTGATCTAAATCTTAACATGTTGATTCACCATGACGGTCATGAAACGCAGCTTTCATCTGATCTGAGCAACATCGCAAAGCAGATCGTTAAGAAGCTTTATCTAAGATCTCCAGGACAAGAAACTCCAGGAATCGTAAGCGGTTTCAACTGGCCTTCAAAGCCATACGCTGGTCAATTTTGGTTTAAAACTACAACAAGTCAGCTTTTCATGTACGATGCAGTTTGTGATGACGCCGTTGTAGTAACAAATGATCCTACTTTAACTATATGGGCTAGCCCAAGTGATCCAACGTACGTGATAGCTGGACAAAGTGCAGCTCCTTATGGATCTTATGCATATAATCGTTCGTCTGGAGAGATATTCCAAAACAATGGAGTTGATAGCTGGGCTTACATGGGAACAGATTTAGCAGACTTAATTCTTCCATGGAAAGAGATCCAACTGGATTTGATAGCTCAAAATTTAGAGCTTGCTATTGAAACAGAACTCTATAACAAGTGCCCAACTCTTCAAGAGCGTCTTGATGTTGTAACCTTGAAGGCTGACATTCACTATAACTCTCTGATGACATCTGAATTTAAGAAGTTTGGAGTTATTCATGGAGTTGTGGATGTAGGAACGTATGGTGATCTCACGAATCAAATCTATGTATTTTGGACCAAGACACTCGATTATCTTTATTCTCAACAGAGAACATACTTTAGGATCGATCCATTACAATACGTTCGTGAAACATGGGGAACTAAACATTCAACAGTTGGAGATTACACATTTGCCCCACTGTTAGGCAGAAAAGAAGCTCCTTCTGACTTTACGTTACATCAATCTGCATTGACTGCGGTCGCTCAACCAGGTTGGGTTACAGCTTCAAGTAACAATAATAACGATCAAACATTCACCTTCGATTACACGTTCACGTGTGTAAATCGTCAAGAGGGAATCTTCTCATTGGTGATCTCAAATGATTTTGCTGCTTCGATAGTTTATCCTGGATCGCCTCCAACTGTTGCAAATCCTATGTTTGTACAGGCAACAAGCCCACTGTTCAATGTCTTGAACTACGTCGATCCTTTTATAAATGTCAACATCAGTTCAAGTCTTAGAGGCTTCTTCTGGGGTGACTCATTCACAGTTTCGATGGATGTGAATGGAGTTTGCACAGTTTCTATTCAACCTCAAACGTACTTTAAAGCTGAAGGTTTCAATCAACTCTTCGTTCAGTACGGTCGAATCTACGGTGAAGATGTTCAAATCTCTATCAACTCCACTCTTCTGACTGACTGGGAAGTTAAGCTTGGCTACAGGTTTAGTAGCCTCACAAACACCGACACTTTGTTGGTCGACGTTCAAGATACAGCAATAGCATCAAGCGCGTACAACATTTACGTCAAGGAAAATGACTTTTATAACAGCTCTTGGATCGACGCTCTAAGAGTTCAATTAGTCCAGCGTGGAAGTACCGCTTACAAAGATGGAATCAACATTCCTGCTATTGGACCTAATGGAACTCCAGGAGAAGATTGGATCTTTAGAGTAGACAACTTCAATAAAAATAAACCCTCGTTAAGTTGGTATTCTTACGATATGACAGGTCCTTCTACTACGTTCATCGCTGTTGATGGTAAAGTTACAGCTTTTCCTTGGACGCGTTACAAGACTCTTGGCACCGTTCAGACTTTCAGTTCACCATTCTTGATAACAGGAATCCAAAACTTCATCAACTTCATCGAAGGTTACTCTGACAAGATGTACGCTGATGGCTGGAGATTTACCGATCCTAATGATCCACTTCCAAATGATACCGGGGTTTCAAATTTAGGTTACCAACCACTGATTGAACAGTTTATTGTCCAGCAATTTTCAGGTGTTACAGCTGGTTCTGCATTCTTGTTCAACCCGTTTAATAGAAAAGTTTGGTACGATGTTCCGCATGGAATGCTGTCGAACATCTTCAACGTTCTAGGCTTCGATACAGAGACAACTTGCGCGATCCTTGATGAAAATGGTAAGCAGGTTCCTAATGGATCTATCAGAGCATTTAGACAAGATGAACTTACAGAGCTTATATTTGATGATCCTGTTTACACATTACACGTTTTGACTTCAGAATTTGAACATGTGATGCTGTTTGAAAATTATTCTACAAATACGTTGTTGATCTACGATCCATTCTTAGGCCAAAGATCTACCAGAGTTTTCTTAGAAGGACAAAAACAAGCGAACTTTACTGGTAAGATTGATTTTGGAGGTCACTTCCTATTAGGTGATGAGATGAAGAAGAACCTTGAGAATTCTGTAGATGGAATCCTCGGTCTCTACGATACAAGTGCAAAAGATGTAGACGCAACGTCATTGAACATGTCTAGAAGTTTGTTAGGTTATCAAAAGAAAAATTATTTCAAGAACAGAAACTCAACAGATGCTACTCAGTTCAGGTTCTGGCAAGGGATGATCGCGAACAAAGGCACAAACTTTTCTATCAACGCTTACATAAACTCTGCATCTTACCAAGATGCACAGCTTCAAGAATATTGGGCGTATAAGATAGCCGAGTATGGTGATTCACGTTCGATAGTGAAAGCTGAGATGATAGTTCAACCGGATGATTGTACTGGAGAATACGCCAACTACATCTTTATGGAAGCAGATGACATACAGAGCAATCAATCTTCTAATGACATCTCTGATTTTTACGATTACGTTCCATACGATTATAGCGGTTATAGTTCAAGTACCTTGGTCGATACAAGCGGCTTGACGCAAATCATTCCTGGAGATGAAGCTCGTTGGTATTCCTATTCTGACTTGAATAAAATTTCTTACCTTGAAGCCGCCACAATAGGACCTCTCTATAATGACGGTTACCTTAACAGTGGTAGCTTATCAACTATCTCTGTTGGTGATTGTTTCGTGATTCGTGATTTTAATGGAAAGCCGGTTAATGCAGATTGCTTTGAGATTTTAAATTCTAACTCAACGTCAGCAAGCGCTCAGGTATTCCGTGAATCAGGTGACTACATTGTAGGCAGCAACCCACCACAATTTATGTTCCCAAGATTCACAAGATTAAATCGGTCGACTATCAAGATCTTAGATCTGGGTGGAATTTCCACCAATCCAGGTTCATTCTTGACGGGTGTACAATACACTATCTTGTCGCTGGGTGACACTAATTGGACAGCGTGTGGTTTTGTAGGCGTGGCGGCTGTCGGCGCAAGCTTCACCGCAACAAGCGTTGGATCTGGTACAGGAACTGCTGAAACTACTCGCGTTACTGGAACTCTTCAAGTTGTTGCCTATGGACCAGCAACACATCAATACAGTCCTAACCTTCTATACGACTATGTTGACAACGTGTTAGTTGATAAATCGATCATTTGGTGGGATCCTGCTAGAGGAATTCACAACCCTAGAGCTGCAGCGTCTATAAGTTTTGATGATGAGAAAGATCCAGCTCTCTACACAAACTCCATCTGTCAATTTAAGAATGCAAATACACAAAAGTATAAGCCTTGGGGATCAAAGCAGGTAGGAAAAATCTGGTGGAACACCAAGAACCTTAGCTGGCAACCATATTCAGATGAACGAGAATTTCAACTCCTATTTGATCGTATCAATGGTTGGGGTGCGTTGTCTGATGAATCAAGCATTGAAGTTTATGAGTGGGTAGAATCTAGTACTCCTCCTAGCACAGCAGCGACTGGTACTAGCATGACTGGAGAACCAGCCATCGCAAATTACGTGCAACGCAATCGCACTTGGTGGCAGCGCCCTATAGCTTGGCGTTATTCATCTAACCCAGATTTGATCTCTCGTCTGTTCTTGGCTTATCAGCCTTATAGGTTGCAAATCTTGGCTAGCAATGGAACAGGTCAAGCAGTGTTACAATCAGGAAGCTTTGATGATCTTGGAATAACAATCGGTACAAAGATCACTGGCGCAAATTATTCATCGGTCAACAAGCAAGATTCTAACTTGACTTCTATATTCGGTCTTGCAACAATTTCGTCAGATTCTTCAGTGGTGGTTGGAAGTCAAACGGGTTATGCTGATGGGGCTTTGATGCAAGCAAATACAATTATCAGCAACTTGACAGTTACAGTTGACGTTAACGTTCTTCGCTTTAGAGATTCGTATCTTTCATCTTACGTCTTAACAAATCCTTCTGGCAACAATCTTTTATTGACTCACGTTGCATCTGGAATAAGTCAGCAGTTACTTGTTATTGATGTTGCAAGTAATCAAAATCCAATCGTGTATTATGATTTCGATCAACTTGGTATCAAGCTAGCTTGTACTTTGTTCACTACACCTACAACTGCAGTTGACGTGATTGCTAGCTTATTACCTACACAAATTTACCTTCGCTCTACTGTAAACGTTGATGTACCTATCATTTTCAGCTCAGATGGAATTTTACCTGCTACAACAGTGTTCTCATCTAACGCAGACGCGCAGACTCTTGGTTGGGTAGCTTGGAACGATCCTACATCCAATCCAAACCAAGGAGTTAAACCTCCACTTAATCAATACTCTCCATTAGCTGGAAACTGGACGCAAGTAGGTACCTACTTGCACGATGTATCTGATGACATCGTATTAAGAATATCTGATCCATGGACTTGGTTTGATGGAAGTGATTTCACTCCATATAAATCTTCTTGGACTCCATGGGCGGTTATGGAATCCACAATCATAGAAGAATTCTATGAATTTGTTCAATCAAATCCAAGTGATATCGAGTACACAGTAAACACAAGTGGAACATCTTTCTCAAACCTGTTTACTTTTGTTGGAGTTAGTGCTGTTACGCTACTCAGTAGATGCTCAGTGTACCTCAATGGTAAGAAACTAACATCATCTGAATGGTCGATAGGAACAAATGGTTCTAATCCTACAATCATTATCACTTCGGCTCTTCTGAAACAAGGCGACATAGTTAGAGCGGTTCTTGCAGCTTACGTTCCAACTGTAACTGATCTTGCATTTGATCCATCTGTAAGCGATACAGATCCATTCCAACTCGTTCAATATGCATTGGACATTCCATACGTGATGGAAGTTTCAAGAGATTCAAATGACAATCTTACCATCAACAATTACTACTACTGGGCAAAGAACAAAACTACGATAGGTGCACCAAATCAGCTTTCAACTACGTCTGTTACTCAGTTATTGACAGCAACCGATGGAATCTATGCTATCCCACAAAGGTTAAAGTACTACAACCAACTCGATAATAGACCTAACAGATATTCTATCTTGTCTATCAAAGGTTTAGGCAGTGAAGTTAGAGCAGTAGATAGGTATAAACTCCGCTTTGACAAGGATCCTACGCTGCGTGATAGAGATGAAAATATCTCTCTCAAACCAGTCTTTACAGAATGGAAACTTTTGAGACAAGGTCAGTTGGACTTAATACCAATCGCGCTGTGGAACACCTTGACTGATACTCTTTGTGGAAGCACAAAGCTGAATCAGCCTTTACCATACGTATCGCTTGCGTTGTATGATAACAAAAATGGAACATCAGTCAGCTACGGCATAGATGATGGTCAGATAATGGATAAAGCAAGCTCTGCGATAGCCACCGTTAAGTACACAATCCTTAATACCCAAGTTGATAAATATCAGAATGGAGTTTTAGTGCCTGATTATATCTCCTACGCAGGATTCGACATCTCAAAACTTGATTCTTACTTCGTCAGCGTTTCCAGCATCAGACAATTTATGTCAGATCTTTGGAGGTACGCTAAGGCTACTCAAGTTAATGAGATCTTCTTTGCAGCTTTGCAAGACATGGCGGCAAATGACCTCGAGATAGATAATTTCTTCAAGACCTCATTCATATCATTGTCTGACGTTAAAACAATAATCTCAACAATAAATTAAGATGACAAGTAAATCTGATACCTTAACACAGTCTCTCATCGATTATATCAATGACGTAAAGCCATATCACACGAAGTTTCGTGACGTTAGTTCACAGATATTCTTTTCTGATTCATTCAACGTTAACGTAAAAGATGATCACTCTATCAATTACTACCTACAGAATGTTTGGGGAAGAGATGATGTAGGTGGTTATCTTCTTACGAATCTTTCAGAAGGCGATGTTTCAGATCAAACTTATCATTTACCAGATACGATCTTCCCACGATTCAGTCTTACAGACTATCCTAATCAAACCCCTCCTGGAGATGATCCATCAACTGCAACTCTCATTGATCCATGGTTGACTGTTGCAGGAGATTTTGTGCCAGGAAACGCTTACACTATAGTCTCAATGGGACCAACAGGCCCCTACACAGATTTCTCACTCGTAGGAGCTACTGGGCCAACAGGTCCAGTGATTGGTGACACCTTCATAGCTTCATGGCCGCTATCTACAGACATAGCACATTGGTCACCAACGGTAGATCCTGATCCAACTACAGGCACAACTGGAACTGCAAGTCTCAAAACAGAATCACACCAAATAGGTGTCTATGATCAGATTCCCGTTGAACCTCCAATCATATCTTTCTCCCAGATAGGTACCAACTTTACTATCGTGATCGATAACATTGATGAAACAAGATATGGATTCGTTGAGACTAACATGCAAGTCACCGTTACCGTCAATGCAGGTTACTTCACGATTGGAACTACGTATGAAATCTCAGATGTAGGAACAACCGATTTTACTCTGATAGGTGCGTCAAACAATCTTGTTGGAACAACATTTACAGCCACAGGCGTTGGCGCTGGAGATGGTAAGGCAAAATTCACTCTTGAATCGGGCTCTTTCATAAAAAATGGTAATACGATAGAGATAGCCACTGAAGTTTATGACTTGAGTTGTGTTGTAGAAGTTTTGTATCTAACGACAGGCCGTTATGCTGTTCCATATCATCAAGGCTCTAGAGTTCGAGTAAATGGAAATGATCAGATTTTAGGCACAAACTACATCGTCGATCACTCTAGAAGCTTCATTCAATTTTTACCTCAGCACGATCAATATGGTGTCACGATAGGAAGTTCGTGGCCTACAGCAGGCGTTAACGTTGACATTAACATCTACCGATCAGATAAGTTGTACATCTGCTGGCAAGATCCATTTGCGTTTGGAACAAATGCAGATAAATTTACGATCATTGCTTCTGCAGCTCCTAGCATCACAACAGCTGGATCTTTTGTAATTGGAGAAACTTATAAAATCTTAGAAACTGGCACTACCGATTTCACTCTAATTGGAGCTACAAGCAACACCGTTGGATTGATCTTCACAGCTTCTAATCCAGTTTACAATATGCCTGTCTACGCAGGTTCATTTGTCATCGGTCAGACATACGTTATAGAATTGTTAGGAAGTACAGATTTTACCTTGCTTGGAGCTGCAAGCAATAATTTAGGAGTTTCTTTCGTTGCAACAGGCACCGGTACAAGTATAGGGGCAGGAACTGGCGCTGCATCTCTGGCATACAATAGTGGAGCGTTAGTAGGAACTGGTACAGGTACTGCAGCTTCTTCCAAACTGTTAGCCTTGTCAATGTTCACAGCTGAGATAGTAGCTGGAAGACAGTATACGATCCTAACGAGTGATTCGAATTTTACATTCATAGGATCGGCAGATACAAAACCAGGAACTGTATTTACAGCAACATCGTCAGGTACTTCAACTCCAAGCGGTCTAGTGATCGATGCTTACTATCAAATTGTTAAACCTGGAAATACGGATTTTGTAGCTTTGGGTGCAGCTGACAACAACGTTGGAACAGCATTTACAGTTACGAGTGGTATCGTTAACACTGGAAGCTTTGTAACGGGAATGTATTACCAGATTACTTCTACTGGCACAACAAACTTTACTTTGATTGGTGCGCCAACTAATGCAGTTGGAACATTCTTTACAGCTAACTTCGTTGGAGTAGATCCAACGACTGGGACAGGAACTGCAACAGCAAAGGTTGGAACTGGGGTGGCATCTTTGTGGTCAATCTATACGCCAGGGATAGTAGCTCCAACCGTTCAATGTGATGTTACGTTTTCTAACACACAACCACAGACGCACAAAGCTATCTTAACAGATGCCATTGTAACAGATCTAAGCCATGTAGGCACTTGGACAGTTACAGCAACGAGTCATTGGAACTTCAAAGTTGAAGGTCCTACGATAGGTACCGCAAAGTTCAAAAGCGCTTATGATGATGGAATTCTTTCCTTCTTGATTGATCGCACCTGGGCAAATTACTACATGACTCCAACGGTAGATTTTGTAGCCTATTACATCGAACAGGATGTAAACAGCTACATATCCTACGATCTATCTGTGCTGGGAACTTCTGATGGTTATGATGCAACTGAGTTTTTCTCTGACTTGAGCATTACGTCTGAGCATGGAGACTCAACATCTGCATTGATGCATCCAGTAAGATTTGAACCTTTTGGTATCGTGAAGAAAGATTATCAAGGACATGATTACGTCTTTGAATTTGATTCAATTCCACCTCCATATACTTACATAGAATTTAGAGTTGAAGAAGCCGATCAATATAACAATTGGGTGTCAACTCGCATAGTCGATGAAGCATTTATCAAGGTTACTTACCAAGGGATAGTTTATATTCCTCTAATTCCTGGAAATACTTATCAGATCTTGACTCAAGGTACAACAGATTTTACAACTGTAGGAGCTAACAGTAATCTTCCAGGTACTGTGTTTGTTGCAACTGACATCGGAACAGGAACAGGAACAGTGTTAGCAGTTGATTATGTCATCGTCAGCGGTCCTGCACTTTACGTTCCACCGGTCGTTCCTGTTGCGCCTAACGCACCGAACAACGTTGTAGCAGCTCTCTACGGCACAGGTTATACTACTGCAACGTTGACTATAACGCCTGGTTACAGCGGTGGAAGTCCAACGCTAAGTTACACAGTTACAAATCTACCATTTGGAGCTACAGATGCTCAAGCGGGAACTCCAAATCTGATTCGTGATTTGAGTGGCTTGACTCCAGGAAGTACTTACACTTTTGATGTTACAGCTACAAACATCGTAGGCACCAGCCTACCGTTTACAAGCAATCCAATTACGATGAACGTTATGCCACCAAGCGCGCCAAGCGTCTCAAGTACCTTGGGTGCATGTGGAACAACAGTCTCAACTCTTACAATCACTCCACCTGTTACTGGTGCTCCAATCTTGGGTTACAACGTAACAATTTCACCGCCTGGACCGATTGACACTAACGCAGGATCGGCAAGCACTACACACTTGATTACAGGATTGTCATTGAGCACAGGTTACTACGTCACGGTTACAGCAACAAACGTTGCAGGCACAGGCCCAGCAGGCGATGTAGGCTTCACTACACGCGGCTTGCCAACTGCACCATCTTCCGTAACAGTAACTGTTGGAGTTTCTGGTCAAGCAACAATTAACATTGGCGCTGCAAATGGTAATGGATGTAGCATTACAGAATATGTAGTAACTTGGAACGGTGCTGGAACTGATACAAATGCTGGTACAGCAAACTTGAATCACGTGATCACGGGGCTGACAAATGGAAATACTTATACGTTTACAGTGTACGCGGTCAACGCGTATGGTGCAGGCCCAAGCGTATCAAGCGCTATCACAACTATACCAACGTGGGAATGTATCATTGGATTCCAATGGGATCTTTACGCTTGGACAGCTTATTACAAAGGTACAAGCAATTTGCCATTAGTAACCAATAACTACGAACAGTCGAACAACGTCGGTGCCGCTCCATATATGAGCTTTGCAGGTTATGGAGTGACGGAACAAGAAGCTTTTGATAATGCTACTCAACTTGTGTTAAACGAGGGACCTAACTTCCAGATAAAAGCATCTAGCTCTGGTCAATATTTGACTTACGATCACTACGCGGCACCTGTTCAAACATCATTCACGTCACCGCTGGCATTTGGAAATTATGTACATAATACAGGTTATGATTTCTGGTGGTTAGGACCAGGTACCTTATACATTGGTGGTTATTCTTCAGGTGCAGCCCCAGAAAACGTTGGAGACGTAATGTATATTACGCAAATAGGATTCATCAACTTGAACCTGCCATTAGGCTCACCAGGTTCTTATTACACCGCAACATAAAGGAAAATCAACATGTTTAACATTTCTTATGAAGCCTTTGTGTATACCGCTGATCTTACAAGTGGCACTATCACGATGTTTAAGAAAAATTGATTATGAAAGATATGTCTAAATCATAAATAGACTTGAAAAGGAAAAATAATGAAAGAACGGTTTCAAGTTAAAGTTAAAGGTCACGTCACAGTTCGTGATCTAGAAACAGATAAGATCCTAGTAGATCAGCATAACGCCATTCATCCTCAAAACATGGCTATCGTTATCGCAAGATCCCTCGCTAGAGATACGGTAAACACCCCTGGAATTTATTCCATGTCATTTGGAAATGGTGGAACGTTTTTTAATTCCAGCAACGTCCTCATTTATCGTCCACCTAACACTATAGGTCAGAGCGCTTCACTTTACAATGAAACTTATAGCGTCGTTGTAGATGATCAAGCCGTCGGTCATCCACCAGCAAACTCAGTGACTTACGCACAATCAACAAATCCAGCTATCACTTCTATCGTAACGGTGATCGCTGAACTCGGTGCTGGAGAACCTTATGGTCAAGCTCCCGCTGATAACCTTACAGTAGATCCAAATGCTCCATTCATGTTTGATGAAATAGGTCTAAAATCCTCTGATGGATTGTTGTTATCACACCTAGTCTTTAGTCCATTTGAAAAAACTGCTAATCGCGCCTTTCAAATTACATACACACTAACAATAAGCGTAAGCTAATAAGGATAAAAATGGAACTCTCAACAACAGACATTGTGTTAGCTGCTTACTTAAAGGTAAAAGGCTACAAGATGGTAGAAATTCTCAAGAATGGAAACAAAGGAACTTTCATCTTTGAAAATGTCCCAGATGACATCATCAATGAATACGACCTAGGTGAATCTCAGATCGAACCTAAGGCGTTGAACTATGAAATTAAAGCTCTAACAACGGCAGCTCGCAGGTAAACAGACGATGACCTATTCTTTATCATGGACAAGCTCACCTGGTGTAACAAGTGCTATTATTATACCAGACGGTACGAAGAATGATCCATTAGCAAGCGGAACTACATCCCTTACGTTGACTGGAAAAGGATTTCAGGGCTGGGGTGAACCTCTCCAACAAAATCTGCTTGATATGCTTCAAAATTTTGCAAGCAGCACAGGTCCAGTAAATCCGATTTTAGGTCAAGTATGGTTCAACTCTGATCCAACTCAACTTAGACTATCTGTAGACGTAGGTACGGGTTGGCCTGGAAATCAATTAGCTTGGCGCGACATTACAACGCGTCTTGCACCATATATCACAGGTGATCTTTATTTTTCAAATGATTTGTTACAGGTTTATGATGGTGCTGCTTGGAGCGCACTTGCATTTCAATCTCAAGTACAGGGGAATTATTCTGTAACAACAGGACTCGTTAATCACTACGTGGTAGTTTTGAGCCCAGCGATAACGGCGTATACTTCTAACTTCGCAGGAACATTCAAGGTTGGAATCACTAATACAGGTTCATGCACTTTGGATGCAGGCGCTGGAGCTGTTGCTCTAGTAACAAATAAAGGTAATGCTCTTCAACCTGGAGATCTTGTTCAAAATGACATCATTTCCTATCTCTTCGTTGAATCAGATAACGTTGCTTACATTACAAACATCATCAAGTCAGATTCTACATTCGCAAACACAAGTGGTGATTCGAATCAGAATTTCAACGTCAAGTATGCATTGAACTCTTCAGAGGCTACACCACTGTCACAGGTTCAATTGATGACTCAAGGTTCTGGTGTTCCAACAGGAACGATCATCGACTTTGCTGGCCCACCATCAAACATTCCAACAGGATACATCCAATGTCCTAATGCTCCACACATCGTCAACTTGACAGATCTGGTTCCAGGTGATCCTAATGGGGTAACCTACGCAGCTCTTGGTGCAGCTGTCAGCACCAACTGGGGTACAAGTGGACCTGGTACATTTGGTATTCCTTACTTTCCAGTTGATTATGCTGCAGTTCAATCTGATGTCAGTACACCTGACGTAGGTTCTCTAAGTACCGGTGCTGTTAAGGCTCACACTCACAGCGCACCAGTACCATACGTTACTAGCAACACTTCTTACTCTGGTGGTGGACAAGGTTCATTCGGTGGTGGTGCTGGTACGTTGACAACAAATACACAATCTCCAGCAGGTAATGCAGCAAACTTGGCAGCAGGTATGCGAGTTTTGAAATGTGTTAAGTACATCTAGGAATTTAAATGACGATTGATTACACCTTCACAGTTCGATCTATAAACGCTGGTTCATTCATCGTTGGTCAGACGTACACCATTCAAAATATAGGCACAACCGATTTCACTTCTATCGGCGCAAGTGCGAATAATAATGGCGTAACATTCGTTGCATCAGGCGTTGGAACTGGAACAGGTACAGCATTTTCTACGATTATCGTACCTGAGGATGGCACAGACATAACAAGCACTTCGCTTACATTGTCAGGTAGAGGATCTCTTAATTGGGGAGAAGCTGTTCAACAAAATTCTATCTCGATGTTGGAAAATTTCGCAGGACCTACAAGTCCTCTAAATCCGATCTTAGGTCAAGCCTGGTTTGATACAACGACTGGAAATTTAACGATCAATGATAGTTCCATCCCAACTGGGCCTCATTGGAATGAAGTTGCATATACTGCAGACGTCGCATCAAACACTGGTGTAACAGGACCATTTACCGTTGGTAATCCAATCGCTCCTACAGATGCTGTAAATCTGGGATATTTAGAAACTTTCCCAGGTGTATCAGGTCCATTCTTAGTCGGTGATCCTACTAACCCTCTCGACGCAACTAACGTACAGTATGTAAACACATACTTTGCGCCTATCGGTGGAGTACTGAATAGCTTCACAGTAGGTGCTCCAATTGGACCTACCGATGCAGTTCAACTTCAGACTTTAAATCAATATGCATTCATAAACGGCAGCACTTCAGAAATCTTTGACGTTCAAGCCCCGACCGGTCCGACAGGTTTTGCAGGCCCTGCTATTCCATTGGCATTTGCCGATGCAAGATACATCTTAGCAGCCAGTGGTACCGTACGTGCAGAGCTCAAGAGCATTATAGCAACCGTTGCCTCTAATTCCCTTACATTTGGAATTAAGACTGGTCAAACTGTAGATTTCCGTTCAACGAATTATGATGATGGTACTATCACTCTGCTCAGCGCTGCATCAAATATCGTCGCTACTGTTCCATACACCGCAACTTTAGGAGCTGCAAATGGTTTTAACAGATTGTTCATAGGCGCTATCAACAATGGTGGTGTGATGGAAGTTGCAATTTGTAACACTACAAATCCAGAATTGTTAGATGAAGATGAGTTGATCTCAACGCAAGCTTTGCTTGGAACACACTCGATAAACACTTTTAACGCTCCTATATCTGGAAGTGGATATACTTCTAACTATTATCCAAATGTTCCACTCTCTGGTGGATCTGGAACTGGAGCATTAGCAAATATAACAGTTTCAGATATATCAGCAGGTTATTCAACTATTGCTTTTTCTCCAGCAATAGCCCCGACGACAGCTTTAAACTTGCAAGCTGGTCTTTATTCGATTGAGATTTCTGTAAATGGTGGAGCCTCTACGGCATACTCGGTAAATGCGACAGGTGGAGCTGCTTCTGGACTGTCTCTAACTAGTGGTGGATCTCTTTACACTCCAGGAACTTACAGCAATGTACCTCTTGTTTATGTTACTCAACCAACTTCACCGAAGATCGGTGGTACAGGTATAACTGCTACAATCGTAGTTGGAGGTACAGGTGTAGTCACAGGCATAAATGTAATATCAACGCCAGGTTCTGGCTATGCTGCTGGTGATGTTTTAACTGCACCAAGTTTACCTCCAATTGGCACAGGCAGTGGATTCACGGCTACCATCACATCTGTAACAGGAAGCGATACTATGACAAGTCTAGTCGCTTTGATGAATGCTCAACTCGGAGCTGCTGCTGCTGCTGCTACCACAACATCAAGTGGATTCAAAGTTACTAGCCCAACGTTAGGAACTAACAGTTCTTTATCTATAATTGTTCCAGCTTCATTAGGTGCTGGAGCCGATTTAATTGCATCGATTGAAGCTTCAAAAACCGTTACATACACCAATGTTCAAACTGCTGGAATAACAGGTGTATCTAGCGTTTTGATTTCACCACAGACAACAGGCGGAAATCAAGGTTCGGGTTATGCAATTGGAAATTCACTGACAACAGCTGCAGCTAACATTGGTGGAACAGGTGCAGGATTTAGCGTCACTGTTGCATCTGTTAATACAGGCTCAAATGTTGCAAATACATGGTACTCAGCTACTGCAAGAACTAATGTAGCATATAGAATAGTTGGGTTTATAGAACTCACTGAATCTCCAGGCGTATGGTCTTCAAACCCATCATTAATTCAAGGTGCTGGTGGTTTGAATATGATACCGTACGCTACACCAGTGATTGTGCCAAATCAGCTATTGGTTCAACCTGGTGGTTACGCGGTAGCTAATAGCGGTGCTATACAAGGCCATGCAAATGTGATGGCTGAGTTGGCTAATTTTAGAATTGGTCAAAGCGGTACTTATACGATTGAAAGCGCATTGGCTTCTACTGCCCACACTGTTACATCACAGATTTATAAGAATGGTGTAGCGTACGGCAATTACAACACTTTAACAGGTGCAGGCGCTGGTAATTATAGAAGTGCAGTGTTTTATGAAAATTTGCTATTTTCTCTCGGAGATACAATTCAAATATTCGGTGAAGATCATTCAGGCGGTGATTACACCTATTACACTGCAACAGCTCAAATGATCATTTATGCTCTCAATTCATCAATATTAGCATTTCCTAGTGCGTTAAGTGTTGGAGTACGTTTATGAGTTATTATATCTTAGTTGATTCAAGTTCAAATCAAATAAATGGACTTTATTCTGATCTGCCGGGTTATCCTTTAATTCCTGCTGACGCTATCAAAATCAGCGACGCTGATGCAAAGACACTTACTGCTGGTTTTTCTAATTACAAATTTGTAAATGGAAGCATCATTGAATCTCCACTTGGACCAACTCCAGGTAATTATAATCGTGATAGAGCAGCGGCTTATCCACCAATCACAGATTATCTGGATGGAATAGTTAAGGGAGACGCAGCTCAAGTTAAAGCTTACATCGATGCTTGCCTGGCAGTGAAGGCAAAATTTCCTAAACCAACAGGAGCTTAAACATGGATCATATCTTTATAGAGATGGCTAACGGTTCAAATTGGTTGATAAACAATATGTCTCTTGGTTTAGCAGGCAAATGTTTCTCTCTTCTTCTGATAGTGTGGATGATCATTGAATTCATCAAAGCACAGCGAGATCCAAAGAGTCCTATCGACCTGAATGATTTATTTGTAGATTCCTCTGGCAAAATTGGTGGTAGCAAGATGCGCCTTAACATGGCATTTATCGTGACTACTTGGGTTCTCATCTACTATACCTTGCAAGGTCAACTGTCAGAATGGTTGTTTGGCGCATATCTTGCAGCGTTTGTTTACGATAGATTGAATTCAAGAAACACTGCAGTTTCTTCAAATTCTTCACCTGATCCGACTACACCAGCACAACCACCAGCTCAATAAATAACGTATCACAATATAAACCTATATGACACCCAATAAATCTCCCTTTTTAGTATTTCAACATCTCATAGAGCCAGAAGTTAGCGATCAGATCGCAGCAGAAGTAAGAGTAGAACCGCTCAAGAACGATGATGGAGTGCTTCAAGCAACTGAGCGATTTCATTCAGAGGCTGAGAAGATTCTCTTTGAGAAGTTTCAGCCTCTTATCCCTGAGCTTGAAAAACACTATACAGGTTTTAAGTATCGTGGAACAGAACATCTTCTTTTCCAACAATTCCCCGTGACAAATGGAAAACCTGCTGAAGAACCTCACTGTGAGAACGCTGTCTTCAAGAGAAAGCGCTGGTTGAGAGTTAAAGACCGTGATCTGACTGGAGTTCTATGGCTTAAAGATTATCATGAGACGCCTCCATTTGATCTGAAGACTCAAGTGTTAGGTGGGAAGCTTGAATTTCCAGTCTATAACTTTGGATTCCAAGCTCAAAAGGGAACGTTGGTAGTCTATCCGGCGTGTGAACGCTTCATATCTCTGACATCTGCGATCTTAGTTGGTGAACTTCAATGTGTTCGATTCCACATCTGTGGTGAAGGTATCTGGCTTTATCAGCCAGAAGGATACCCAGGAGACTTCAGAACTTGGTTCACAGACATAGTTTAATCGAATTTCTACAGATGGATGCTAAAAAGAGGAAACATTTTGATGTTTCCTCTTTCGTTTTGGAGCTAATTTCTTGGACTAATATAAGCAGCTTCTCACTTCACTCTACCTAACTTATCCGTCAATTTTTGAAGAGCCTTGCTGATGATCTGATAGTTGGCATAGATCTTGTTAGCATGTTTTAAGCGCATAGTTGGATCTCTCATTGTTTTGAGGATTGAAAGCCCACGATGAACGCCAGCTAACATCTTCATGATGTCATCGATGCCTGCAAATTTGCAGGGACGACAGTTTCTTCGTTGAGTTCAGAGAATTTCATTCTTCCACAGGCTCCGTAAGTCTCATCAACATACCTTTGATCTTATTCAGATTTTTGAAGATCGCTGACGCATGCTTCTTACGTTGAACAGGATCTTTGATCCTGTTTAAAAGAGAGATACCTCTACGAGCTGCATCAAACATCTTAAGGATCTCGTCGACTGTCACATCTTTTGGAATCTCTGTCGTTTCCATAATGTCATTAAATTTCATTCCTCATCCACCTCTTCAATATCGTAGATCTCACTTTCAGGGCGATCTCCGTGGTTTGTGTTATCGTCATCTCTAGGAACTATAACTGGAAGACCTAAAGCTTGTAGCGCATTTCTACCAATCAATACTTCATACTTCATGCTTGATCGATTATTTAAGGTGAATTCGATTTGGTTGAGTCTAATGTCGCGCATCGTTACGTCAAGCTTGACGACAGGTCTGCGAACAGATTCACCGATGCTTGCGTGGCGGATCTTAACCGTCTTGAAGACGGGCACCTTGTAAGTAACGTCTCCGCGTGTAAACTTTACCCAGTTGCCTTCAACATCAACGCTGTCAACGTGAAGAGAGCAATATTTTGCACCTGTATCGATACGAGCTTCTACCTCGCCTGTAATGCGATTGATAGACACCATCTCTGTTTCACCAATCGTGTCTTGAGATATTGTAGGTTGAGTTGTAGGTGCTTCATCCTTAACAGGCTCAACAACAGATTCATCTCCATTTACTACTGGAGCTTCGGGTGCTTTTTCTGCTGAAGTTCCAGCGACGTATTGAATTATCATCTTTGCTAGATCTCTGTCAGGCCAATTCAATTGGATGTTCTCAAGACCGGGCGATCCGTTAACCTCAAGTACGATGATCTCTTTATCTTCTGTGATGAGGTAGTCAATAGCGCAGAAGTTACAACCAAACAGTTCAACGATGCGTCTAGCGATCGCCATCTCATCTTCAGACGGTTCATATTTTTCTGTTTCAGAACCTAGGTGAGAGTTTGTTCTAAATTCATCCTTTGTCTTTGGCTGACCACGCAAGTTTGCAGCTAACATTTCATTGCCGATCATGATGATTCGAGCAGAACGTTCATGCTTGCAGAATGCCTGAAGCATAAAGTCAAGTCCTTCTTTAGACAAAAGCTGAGCGACTGATACCAAGGATGAACGACTGTCAACCTTCATGACACCAATGCCGTGTGTACCGCGAAGAGTTTTGATAACGAATGGATAGGTTATCTTTTTTGCTGCCTCAAGATTGTTGACTACGGTTTCTATCTCTTCTAAGCCTTGAATCATGACGCTGTATGGAGTCTTGATGCCAGCAGAGTTAAGTAAGATTTGAGTCATCAACTTGTCATTGCAGAGCTCCATGCTTTCTGGACTGTTGACCATGTAAGCACCTTGCTTCTCAAGTCTCTTGAGAATTCCAAGCTTGATGAGTACGTGATATTCATTGAGACGTGGAATGATTGCTGTCTCTCTGTCAACGACTACGGGTACTAACTTTCTTTCCTCGGCGTCAAGCTTCTCAACGATGTAAACTGAGCTTAACAATTCAAAATTTTCTGGTTGACTTCCTTGAAGATCTTCTACCAAAACAGCTTTCTTGATGTCTAGGATTTGAACTTCAATGCCGAGCACAGCGCCAGCTTCTTTCAATTTAACTGGAACAAAATTCTTAGGTTCAGCCGTAACGATAATAACTTTCTTGATCATAGTAAACCCCGTTTATTCATCTCGATGTATGCAGATCTTTTTATCAATAAGCAAGGCTTGTCGATCCATATTTCATGATCGCCTGTGCCTTTTGAGAATGATTCTATTCTGATAGAGTGAAAACCATTTGCTTCTGGTTCTAACTTTTCCTCTATGTAACGCTCAGTGCTTACAACGTGTCTAGCCAAAAGATCTTTCATGATCTTTGCCTGTTCTACAGATAGTGATTCTCCAGAAGAAAGATTCTTTTCTAAAACTTTTCTGTCTGACTCTAAAACTTTATCGATCTGTCCAAGAGCCCTCTTAAATTCACCAAAAGTTTTTGGCTCGTGCTTCTTGATCTTTGTGTCTGTGATTTGAGCTAAACCTTCTTGAACATTTTCTAACCATTCAATGAAGGTTTTGTTATCGACCCTATCGAAGCCTAAGCTCTTCTCAATGTCTTTGAAACTTCTATAGAAGGAGGGACCTGGAGCGATACCAATCCTAGTTCCATCAAATGGTATCATGACGTAAACGTCATCACCGCCGAAAGTGCGATCATAATTTGTGTAAGCTTTGATAAAGCGTGATCTACTAGGCATCTTTCCCCATGAAGGAATTTCCTTGATCATCTTGTCAACCCAGAACTTTGAACGTTCTTCCTTTATTTCAGGAGTGACCATCATCATGTCAGGACCAGAATCTTGCCTGAAGAATGGATTTTTCTTGGCGACAACGTAAGAATTTTTAGCTTTACTTTTTAACAGCTCAAGGAACTTACTCTCAGTAAGTTCCTTGCGATGCTCTATTGGTGCAGCTTCTTCAATAAGAGACCTTAATTTCACTTTTTAGCTTTCTTGTCTTTAGCCTTCTTTGCTTCGTTTAAGTACCACGTTCCGGCCAATCGTTGCATCTGTTCACCGACTGACATCTTCGGTGGTGCGTAGAGTGGAGAGCTTTGTGCAGGTGGAACTGTTGGGTTTGGTGCGCCTGACGGAGAGATTAAAGGCGCCTCAGGTTCTGCTAGATTCACTGTAGGCTTTGGAATTTCTGGTGGAACATCTTGCTTCATCTCTGTAGATCCATCTGGCGCTACTGCTGGATGAGCTGTATCATTGTTTATTTCAATGTCTATCAATTGAATTTCATTCTTCAATTGAGCGATGATTGCCAATTTATTTCTGTAAGAAATGACGGTTGTATTCAGAGCACGCAGCTTACCAATCATCTCAGCCCAGTATGCTAACACTGACATTTTCTCTTGATCTGTTCCAACAAAGTCGGGCGTAACCAATGGGTGTTCCATCTCAACTATCGGTTCCATCTCAACTATCGGTTCAATCTCGATCATCGGATCCATTATCTTCTCACAATTTGTCATAAAATTCACAAGCCCTTTCTGATAATTTCAACAGCAATTCGTCATCCAAGGTCTTTCTAAAGATCATCGGCAGGTGATTTTCGACGCCCATCATGATGACCAGCTTTTCAATATTTGTTCCAAACATTTCATTGTGAGCTGTCGCGTAGAATGCAGCTTGAATCCAATAGTCACCAATTTCATCGGCAGATTTAACTCTACTCGAAGTCTTGTAATCGACTATCGCAAGGTTCCCCTGATATTCTGCTACTAAATCACATCTACCAGCTATGCCTAAAACGTCAGAATAGAGTACTACCTCTTGTCCGAATACTTTATTTATCTTCCTGACCTCAAGGCGTAGACTACTGAAGATTTTAACGTGTTCAGGTGGAAATGTTTCAAGCTGTGGATCTTCATTTCGAAGGTACCGTTCAAGCATTAAGTGAGTATTTGTTCCGCGATTACAAGCTGCTGCAGAAATTTCATTTGCTTTCTTATTACCAACTCGTGCCTTCCAAGCGTTCAAGACGTCCTTCTTTTCTGTCTGGAGCGTATGTCCGAGCACAGTGGTGATGCTTGGATAGTAACGATCGCCAGGAATTTGATAGACCCTTTTCCCCTCAACGCTGAGAGTTTCAGCTTCTTGATAGTTAAAGGTGTCTAACGCAAGTTCAATCATTCTTTATCGTCGCTCGACTCAATTTTCCTGATACCTTTTACCTTGATGTCGTCTTCATTCTTATCGTGCCACTTTTCATATTCAGCTTGATTCTTGAAAGTTTTACGCCATGGAATTGATTTAGGACCTTTTACGCCGTATGCTTCAACTCTTCCTTTGATTGTCTCTTTCACATCTTTTGATTCTTTGACTTCTTCATCATCAGCCGCAGGCTTTCTTTCTGGCGCTGCTGTACCGATCAATTCTTTGACGTCAGTTGAGAGCATAAGCACACCATCTGGAGAGCCTACAGCCTTAACTAGAATGCTAGAACCGCGCGGTGAGAACACATACTTTTTAGCTGGATCTTCTGTTTCATCACGAACTACTGTGATCGAGTGATTGTTGATTCCCTTGATCAGCTTTTCTGTTTCTTCTGAACCAAGAGTAATGGTAAGTCCCTTTGAGCTGATTGTTAAATTTTCTTTGTCAGAAGAGAATGTCCAGTCTGCATGCTCCTCATTGATGTTGATCTTCATTTCTTCTTTCACCCCTTTGTCAAGTTCTGTTTTTGGTGTTTCATGTCCCGCTTTTTCCGTTGCTGCATTCTGTTCTGCTTGCTTTTCAAAGTCACTCGCTCTACGAATGAACATCTTGAGAGCACTTTTCATCGTTGCGTTCTTCTGCATGGCTTCTGCAGCTGACTTGATTCCCTTGATTATTTCATTTCTATTTGCATTACGAGCCAATGCGATCTCTGGTACGCCAAGATCAATGATGGCGTGATAAACCATAAGTTGAGTAGGTGTTGTAAAGCGACTTTCAATGCTTGTCGTACTTTCAAGAAGTTCAAGCGTAACAAGTTCGCCGTAGCTCAACGATTCACTTCCTTGAAACTGACGATCGGGAATATCTTCAACCTCTTCTTTGCCGTGTTTGGGTCCATATACACGTTGATCGAGTGAAGATGAACCATCATCTTGTTCATCTTCAGGATTTTTTTCATCTCCACCTTCTTCTGGCCATTCAACATCAACGATTTCATACTCCTTCGATAGCTCATTTAGAACTTCTTCGATGTCATCTATCTCACCAAGCTTCGTAGCTAATGCCTTTTCAAAAGCTTCTGCTTGTTCTGCATTCACATAGACTTTAACTATCTTACCATCATCTGTCTCTAGACCGAAGGTAACAGTATCTACCTCGTCAAATTTGACAGAGCGATCAAGCTTATTGATTACAGCAGTTTCATCGGCGGCAAGATTGTCAGATTCATCAGATGCGTTAGGAACATTTGTATTTGTTCCACCGTCGCCCTCCAATAATTTAAAGTCTTTAGCGATTTTAGTTAGGGAATTATACAGCATCTTTTGTCTCCTCATCTTTGTTCACTTCTTGTTTCTTTGGTTTCATCCATTCAGGTTCTTTGAATCTTTTTGGTGAAAAGTCCTTCACCTTCTTCTTGATCAACTTACCATTTCTGATGGTGAATCGACCCTTCTTCGTAATTTGATTTGGTGCCATCTTATTCAGCTTGTACAATCCACCCAAAGCGTTGGAAATATCTTGCGCTGTATTTGGATGGCCAGATTGAGAGTTGATGTTTGGACCACTAGGATTCAAGATAGCATTGCCACCTGTGGCAACTGCTCCAGTTCCTACTGCTCCTCCATCTGCAGTCTCGTGAATCGATCCAGTTCTTGCAAATCCAATGACTCTTTGGGAAACGCTACCTAATCTATTCACCATCACTAAGTTAGACAGCCTTCTAAGGTGAGGGATAAGCTTTGATCCAGGATCACTTTGCATCATAAACATCAACGCGTCATTGATAGCTTTCTGTTTAGCGGAGATGTTGATCGAGTCCCACTTATAAAGAGTACGAAGAATGCTGACGAAGTAACTGCTCTGTAGACCAAATGTATGTTGTAATAAAAGAACATTAGCAATCACATCATGCCAATTTACAGCTTCAGGTGTTGTAATTGGAACTTGCATGGTTTTTTGAACTCTTGAAGAAGATACTCTTGAAGACATCTTTGCCAAAAGCTTTGCATCTTCAGCTTTCATTCTCTGCTTGATTTCAGAGTCATTTGAATAAAATAAGATGCGACCCCAGAAATTAAGATCACTCATGCTCGATGAGAATTTTGTAAGCTTTGAATGATTGTGATCGTTAATCAACATCAAACCCTTTATATCTTGAACCTTTAACATCACCAACGCCGCAAGATAATTTGCAAAGAAGGCATTTCTAACATCAACATAAGTGATATTGTTTATCTTGTTTAGGTTAATTCCCTCTTCAAGAGAAGCTAAGAATTTGTGTTCTTTAACGTTTAAAGTTCCGACTTTAGCACCTTTACCTATCTCTATCTCTACCTGTTCTTTTCCACGATTATCTTTTGGAGCGTTCATTCTTGCTGAAGAAACGTAGTGCGCGTTCGGTTCAGTCATCAGCTTTCCGTCTCTTAATTGATTGACGGATACTCTGTCTGGGTTTAATTGATTATCCATAGCGTACTGATGCGCTGCAGCTCTAAGCTCATTTTGTGTAAAAGGCGTCTTCTTTGAAACTGAAAGTATCTTCTTTTGAGAACCTTTCAGACCAACTTCTATTTGAAGAGTATATCTGTCTGTCATTTTCCTTCTCCGAACATCGTATCTAATTGCTTCTTGAAGAAAATTTCAACAAGATCGTACATGTCTGTTGCTCTACGAACGTCGTTTAACATCTCTATCAACGATCTACGGGCTTCAGCGAAGACCATGAGAGTGCGCCTTTTGATTTCTTGTGTGTACTTGATGGTTTGACCATTCTTTAATTCTAAGTGATAATCATCTGCACCGGATTTAAACGCGTCAAGCGCCTCCTCAACATCATCTATAGCTGCAATGTAGATCGCTTGAATCTTGCGTCTAACGCTAGCAAATTGGAGTTGATTTAAACTTTTCGTAACCTTGTTGATCGTGTCTTCTCTGTCATCACCTTTAAACTTTTCAAGAACCTTCTTTGTCTGTGAAGGCATGTCTGCGTTTTCAAGACCGAATAATTGAATTGACCTGAGTCTAGCTTCACCGACTATACCACCTCTAGCTTCGATCGGCATGTTAGGATCTGCTGTAGTGATTCTTCCAGAGATTGCTTTTCTTGCTTGGTAATTAAATTTGTTGATCTCAAGAAATACATCCTTATCAACGATCTTGAACTTTTCACCAGTCTTAGGATCTGTAAAGATGATGCCTTCTATTCCCTTGTAAACGCCTTCATCATCGCTAGTCATTCCACGAAGAGATGGTTTTTGCTTGTAGATCAATTCTAGCAGCTTTTTCTTGATAGGAAGTTTGAAGTCAGTCATGATGTTTTCTTCAACTTCTTTCTTAGCGTCGGAAAGATCTCTACTACGATCTTTCATCAACTCAAAGTTAGTAAGGTCTCTTCCCTCAGCTCTAGCGGTTTCATTTTCTTTCTTCAAGAAAGCTTTTAGCTCTCCGAGTTCCTTAACGAAATTTACCTTCTTGATCTCAGACGATGGAACTACGTCAGATACAGTGAACTTCCACTCGGATACGTTGGGGGTTCTAACGATTGTTATTCCATCTGTTGTATCCGAGAAGACAGTTCTGACTGTGAAGGTCTTATCACCAATCATCTTCATGAGAGTTGCAAGCTTCTTTTGATCAGGTTCAACCGATGGATCATCGCCTGGAAGCATCTCTAGCAACGCGATGTAGTTGAGATTGTCTTTACCGTAGAACACAGTATTAGGTTGAGGGCCATAGATAATTTCCAGATTGATCGATTCACCTGGAACTAAGACTTCTAGAAAGTAACCTTCTGCTTTTTCAAGAACAGCATGAGCAGCTCTGAACCCATCGTACGCTGAATTTTTAGGAAAGTCTGATTCTTTGTAGAATCTGCGTCCACCCTTCTGTTCACGAGATGTAAACAGTTCACCATCTTCATCTAGGCCAACTCGCAAGTTAGCACCATCCAGCTTTTGAACGGCTTCTAATTCATGTAATTTTTCAATGACGCGAAGAAAAGCCTCGATGTCAAGATCTTCAAGATGAGCGATCCCGTAATCGGATGTTCCTTCTGCTAGAAAGAATTTTGAGGAGTAACGTTTAAAATTGAGCTTCATCTGTTATAACCATAGAGATTCTATCTCTATTTATGTAATACAGCCAAAGCTCAATCCTAGATATGCTTTAACGCAGCTGGTGGTGCAGCCGGGGTGTCGAATGCTTTGAACCTATTTTCAAGCTCAGACAGCAATCCACGGATGGCTGCTTCATACTTGAAAACTTCTTCTCTGGCTTCACCTATTTTGACTGTCCACTTTTGATGGATGTTTACGAGCTCTCTGATGTCACTAGGTAGATCCTTTGCAACATACGTTTTGTTGTTGAAAGTGATTGTTGGTTCTGGTTGGACAGCTTCAGCAACCTTCTGCTTTTTAACTGCAGGCTTTTTAACTACTGGCTTTTCAACTTGTGTTTCTTTTTTCATTTATCTTCCTTGTGGTTATGGTTAAACTTGAAACGGTAAATTATTTATATCGAGTTTAGGTGACTTTGGGCCTGATGGTTTTGGAGCAGTTGCATTTTCTGGGCTTTGAATGTCACCGTCACCTTTTTTCTTGATATAAGAAGAGATAGACTTTGATAATCTTGCAGGACTGTTTTCCTCTTCAAGATTTTCCAGACAGAGGTTCTTCTGATTAAATTTGAGCATGTAGAAGTTTCCTACACCATTTGAAGAACGAGTCTTCAATAGCTTGAACATCATCTCTCCACGAGCCTTCATCTGTTCATTTTGGATGATGGCTACCAGGTTATCTGTCGTGTTGATCTTGGAGATACCACCTGCAATGTTAGCTTGACCGATGTCTTGAATGTTCTCAACTTGAAGAGCACTTCTGTTCAACTGTGAAGCTGTGATCATAATGAGGTTGAATTCATTGGCGATAGAACGAAGCTCTTCAGAAATGAATTTGTCACGAATAAAGGTGTTCTCTGCAGAGATAGATTGAACCGAACACATCAGATCCAAGTAATCAACGACGATGAAGTCAGGCAAGTAACCATTGACGATCTCGAACTCTTTCAGGTACGCCCTGATGTGATTTGCATTTGTCGAGGATTCTGGCATCCGCTTGATGTGAAGAGCACCGTGATCTGCTTTTTGCTGATTGATCTTGACTGTTGCTTCTGTGATATTCCTCATCAATTCCATTTGTTGGAGCCCAGAGAACATCGAGTCAAATCGTTTTGCCACAACTTCTTCAGCGAGCTCCAACGTAATGAACACACCATTGAGGTGCTGCTTCATCAAGTTCTTGGCTAGGTTACCCATCGTAAGAGACTTACCGACACCAGGCGGTGCCGCGAAGATGATCATCTCTTTCCGATTCAATCCTCCACCGAGATACTCATCGAGCTTGAACCAACCAGTGGAGACGGCATTGTTGATAGTCAGAAGTCTAAGACGAGCTTCTGGATCAAAGAAGTAATCCAGACCGATGTTACGAGACAAACCGACCGTGATTGCATCCTTGATGAGTTTCTCTATCTCACCGTACTTTCCTTCATCAAGAAGTTTTGGTGAAGCGTAGATCGCTTCTTCGATAGCTTTTTCACGGCAGAATCGTTCTAGCTGATTCTCCGCGTAGGTTATCTCTTGACGAGTCAGAGATGGTCTAAGCTCTACCTTCTGACCCGTCTCAGCAGAGATTTGATCAATTGTAGGTGGAGTCTTATACTCATCAAAATAATTCTTGACGAACGTGACTACCTTCTTTATCTTATCATCGAAGTACCGGGTTTGTAGAATTGGTGATACCTTCACAAACAGCTCTTGAGAACTGACGAGGTAGGACACCAACAAGCGTTGTTTTTCTAATTCCATTATACGTTTCCAATTTGTTGTAGGTCTCTTGGTGGTTCTTTACATAGAGCCAAGTGACGTGATTGAGCTTCTTGCCAAGTTTTCGGTTCAGAATAATTGATGAAAACGTGGTCATAAGCTTGGCGCATTTGATGTGCGCAGATTCTTGGAGGTACTTTGCCGACTCCAGTTCCCAGACCAGAGACGACTATGGATGAAATGTTAGGATTGCTTAATAGTTCATTGAAGATTGCAAGAGATGCCAGGTAGACATTCACAGAGTTGCTTCCCAAGATCATGGGCACTCTCATGGTAGGTGCAGAGATTAGATAAGGCCAGCGCTCTGATAGAGTAGGTAGCGTCAAAACTTTACCGACTAAAAGTTCTTTTTCAGGAAGTTCGTCAATCATCTCACGTAGTCTCTCCTGAACGTGCCAACCTAACACCATTGAAATGGAATAGTCTAAGCCTCCATCCATAAATCCAAAGCTGTTGGCGGGGCTTACCATTGCATCTGCTGGATAATTGAAGATTGAATCACATTGAATCTCAACATTTTTGTAACCTTCAAATTCTATCTTCCATGCATCTATTAAGTCTGCGTTGAAGTCTGCCAATATAATTTTCATCTACATTTACCGTTTAATTGAAGTCGTCCGCTGAAGCCCTTTACCGCTGTTGTAGTAACATGGTTCACTAACCAAATTCTACCGTACTTTTTAAGAGCGTCATTTGAATCTTCGACGTTATCTGGAAACATCGTTACGTACCATTCTAGAGCTTCGTCTTTCAAGACTTCATTACCAAGCTTAAAGCCGTTCATGTTCTTGTCGATGACGAATATTACCTTCCGATGAGAAGCTACTTTACGTAGCTCATTTATCTTGAATTCGGTAAGGGTGCTGCCTAGAAGTGATATTGCATTTTTTCCGATCGAGATGGCATCAAGCGCACCTTCGGTTACAAACAGTGGTTCGTTTGTGTACCTATAAATTTCATCCGCGTTGAAGAAGATGTTATCCTTTTCAACGAGTGGGTTCTTGTAGCGAGGCAGGATCGTTTCATCATCCATCGATCTTGCTTGCCAATAAACTATTCGACTCTTGAATGTATGTGGGATCAAGAGTCTGCCGGCGTATGCTGGAGTATCTGATACGTACCAGTCATAATCCGTCGGCTTCAACGCACGAGCGCTGAGATATTGTTCAGCTACCTCGCACCATGGCGACGCACCTGAGGTTACTAAAACTGAATCTCTGGGAAGAGGAACTTCCTTTGTAGGTAATTCCATCCCTACAGGTTTTGAGGCTACCTTGACTGTTTCCTTTCGCTCCTTGAAGAAGTTAAAGCCTACAGTTCTCGTAATCTCTGCTTCGGGGATTCCAAATGCAAGTAGAACCTCCTTAAATTTTGCTGTGACCGAGTGCTTGGTCTTTTCAGGATCATAGCCAGCTTTGATGCTGCAGTTGAAGCATGAATAAAAGATGGTGTCTCCATCAAATTTAAATCCACCTCGAACTTTATAATCATGGCATACTTCACATTTAACTACCTCAAATCCCTTCGCCGAAGGAGGTCCAAGGACAACATATCGGCGAATTAAGGATTCAAGATTTTCGTTAGGGATCACGTGCGAGTAATGTATGATGGTTGTAGTGGTGTTTATATTTTGATTGTACTACAACAGCTTTCGCTTGTATATTTTCCTTGTGCATCTTCTCCGAGAAGCTTTTTACACCTTTCGTATATGCAAAATTCTTCATGTCATCGACGCTCTTGACAGCACCTGGCCCTACATTGTAGGCTGTGATAGCTCGATTTGGATTATTGTTGATCCCCATCATGAGAAGATACTTGCTAGAGATTCGTATGTTGAATTCATCGTCAAGGATCAAGCGAGCTTGAATCTCTTCATCAGTTCCAGATTCAATGTACTTCCACATTTCTGGATATTGTTTTAGGACGGCTTTAGCTGCCGCCAGTTTTACTTGACCACAACCAAAGTATCTATCGTTTGGTTTATTTGTGAGGCCTGCTACTCTGAAGTTTGTGCTTATCTTGCAACCTCTAGATTCCTGCATCAAGATGCCTTGAAGATAAGCTGGATGTTTGAAGCCGTCTGCCTTTGCAGTTTCGTATGCAAAGTTTAGAAGGTGTTGTTGACGTGGTGTAAAGTTCTTTGGGACTGCTGCGTAGGGATTATTTCCCTTGGTGCCATTTGGTGATAGGCTGTAGATTACTGCTGTTCCCTTTGAAAAAAGCGGTGTTGAAAGCGTTAGCGCGGTTAATGCAAACGCAATGGAAAGCGTGATGCAAATTAAATTGATCTTTTTCATTCTAGACTCCCTTAAGTTACGCAGGCATAAATCATACCTACTATGCTTCTGAGATCATCTCGGTGTACGGCCCTTTCCTTCGGTTAAAGTGAGATGACACAATTTGGGGATCATAAAATTATGATCCCCAAGATTTAGTTGCTACAGGTTTTTCTTACGCTGGCTGACCGTCAAGAGATGCGGAATCTGGAGGTGAGAATTCAGATCCGATCATTGAGCTGCTTTCTGCTCGTGCACTAGCGATACCGCCGCCAGCTCCACCGGTAACTGCTCCTACGCCGTGTGTAACACGTGTAAGTTGATGGAAGTAATCCAACGCGTTCTTACCGTTGCTAAGAGTTTGCTGAGACAGCAGATCCCAAAGCTGATACTTGTCTGCGTGACCGTTTGTAACGATCGACTTCAGACGACCTTTATCGATGTTGTCAAGCAGTGCAACGTCGATGTAGTAAACGGAGCGTACTGTTCCGTCTTGGTTCTTGTCCATCTTTACGAGAGCGACTTCACGAAGACGACCGTCATCATTGATGTCGAAGTAAACGATGTGGTTCATACCGGTCGGCTTGATGCGTGCCTCAAGACCAGGTACTTTCTTTGGTGCTTTAGGTGCCGCTGGTGCACCGAGAGCTGCTGCTTTTTCCTGCTTAGCGACTAAATCTTTTGCCATTTTAACTACTCCTATGTTATGTTGTGAAAGAATATCATCTTCCATGTTTTATTGATAATTTATTTATAGCGGCCCGCTGAGAAAAATTTATCAAAAAGCGATAAATATAAGCTGGTCCTTTATATCGCGCTTCTCAATGTATCTCTTGCTCTGTTGATTGCCTCTCCAAGCCAATTTGTACCCTTCCACTTCGACTTATCAAGAGCATCTGCGTCATCTTCGTGAAGACCAATACCCCAGATGTTGTCAACTGGAGAAGCTTCAACAAATTCTACGTCACCAAAGCTCATCAGCTTTTCTTCTAGAACTGGATCACTGAATTTTGCTAAGTTGGCGCGATATACTACATCTCTACAAACTTTATTCCATTCCGTAGCATCAAAGTTCTTGATCAGCCTACCTAGTCGTTTTTGATCTCTTGGCGTCTTAGCTTCCATGATCAACGCTAAAGCTTCTTCGTCGTTGAAGAGTCGAGCCTTCTCAGCCATCATGTACTGCTCACAACAGTTGTACTTAATTCCATCGATGACCATGTCGTGCATGTGCCACTGACTGAAGATTCCACTCCAAAAGAGCACCATTCCATTTGCTTGTTTCATACTTCTATCCTCTCTATTACCTTCATGTCTTTACCGAGATACCACAGTCCACCTTGACTCTCTGGTCTAACGATGGTATCTAACAAATTGAACTCTACCTTACACCAAACTCTATCCTTCTTTGAAAGATGTGGCGCTTCAGGCTTGCTACAAATGTGCCAACCTGGACGGAATGCAAAACCTTTGGTACGATGTTCTTCCATCTTGTACCAATGACCTTGAGTTATCCTTAACTTACGATTGATAAACAACGGCCCGAATGTACCATCCTTACGAAGTCTGAAAAGTTTGTAGCCAATCATCAGAATTGTAGTAGGTTACTAGTTTGCTTTGGCTCTTCAACGATAACTTTCTGCTCTTCCTTCGGCTTCTCGCCTTTTAGGAATCGTTGATTGTTCGCAAACATCTCAACGAAGCGCATCGCTTCTTCACTAACCTTCTGAAGCTTGTATTCACCGAGGAATCGAAGGAAGTGGAAATGCGAGTATGTACCTGTTATCTCAACCTGCTGCTTAACGGTTTCTTCAAGAGTTTTCCTCAGATCTGGCGGTTGCTTGGTGAGGTCCATCAAGATGATGTTCTTTTCAAAGAGATCACCAACTCGATGAGTGATGGTCTCCGTAACATTCTGACCACTTGCATCTTCTCTTAGAACATCCTGCTTCCATACCTCATTCATGAAGTTGAGGCGTTCGTATTGATCTTCGTACGCCTTCTTGATGCGAGTCTCTCTAACTCGTGGATACGCGGATGGAACGCTGTCACCAGCATCTCCACGAACACACTTCTTGAACATCCAATACTCCAGGTCAGGCTCATACTGCTTGTCATTTGGAGTGTTGCGTGGAACTCCATTGTCAGGGTTGATCAGTTGAACGTTCGGAAGACTTAACAATTGCGTAAAGTCCCTGTCACCAGAGATGATGATGATCTCATGTTCAGGCGAGGCGTAAAGTTGACAGTAAGCTGCGATACAATCATCCGCTTCCATCTTCTCTACGCAGAGGCAACAGATGGAAGTGTGTGAGGTGATCGTGTGTCTGAAAGCTTCAATGAGTTGATAGAAGTGCTTCATCTCAGGATCGATGATTCGACCGCTCTTGTAATTGACGACGGCATTTTCTTCTCTCGTGAATGTCTTACGCCAATTGTTAGCACCTTCAAACGCAAAGACTACGAAGTCAGGCTTGAACTTGTTGTACCACTTGAAGATAGAGTAGAGCGAAATGTGCATGCACAGTCCGACAAGTTCATCAGTAGAAGAATCTCTAGCGTATGGACTACCCTTCTGCATAGCTGACACTCGAAATAGAATGTTCGATACATCGACTACCAGCGATTTATTCGGGATTTTTTTCATTTTGCTGCATAACCTCTAATCACGATAAAATTACAATCCTCTGGTTCATGAACTTGATAAAATGCAAATTCTTTCCAATCAGTTTTTTCTAATATGATTTTTAGGTCTTCGACGTTCATCTTAGATTTTTCTAACTTGAAAGATGACGCTATAATAGGGTGCCCTCTATGTCTGCCTACAGGCATGGTCATATCAGGCAAAATTTTCAACCCGCTTTCTTCGAAGAGCTTTTTAATTTTTGAGATCATATTCCAACAACGCATTCAGTGATTATCTTCAGTTTGATGGCTATGATTTCTGTAATTGGAATTCCACTATTCAAGATTGCGCTGTTGATGTCAAACGCTTGAACTTCAAATTGTTGAATTTTAGGGATGCTGTAAGGCGTAAGCTTGTAAATTATCCAAGTTTCCATTATTTGATCACTAGCTCTGCGCGCTTCTCTTTAACCCATTTGACTTTTGCTTCATCCCAACCTTTAGCCCAATCCAAATAAGATATAGAAAATTGGGTGAAGGGGTTTGATGATCTCGGTTTTCCGAGTATGAATGCATTACGACCCATAACTAGTGAAGAAACGTTTAGCATTTTAGTCAATCAGGATTTGTGGTGTTTGTTGAGATTCAACGATGCGTTTCTTGAAAGCTTCAACGATCTCTTTGATTTGATCTGGCGTCAAGTTGTCATCGACTTCTATATTGAACACTTTCCTACCATCCTTGGTGTCCATCTTGATTTCTTTCTTCATAGTTAATCCCTTTGTGTACTTTTAGTTGTGCGACGACGAGGAACCTTACGACTCTTCTTGATCGCAGTTGCACGCTCTTCAACCTGTCTTGCAGCTTCTGCAAGTTCAGCTGCAGCTTCATCGTCAAGATCATGGAATGCAGCGTCAACATCTTCCTTTGAAAGCATCGCTGGAGTGATGTCATCTGCAGCTTGATGCGTGAGCAGTGATAGATACATCTGAACTGCTTCCTCTTCTGACTCTGCTTCGATTCCATTCTCAGCTAAGTGCCGAATGAAAGCCGTGTTCCAATCTAACTCCATCTTGATGCGACCATCGTTGTCTATTCCAGAGTGAACCACGTCTAGACGTGGTTCTTCAAGCTCAACGTTTTCACGACCGCTGAAGAGGTCAACGACAGCTTGATCATTCAGACCGTCTGTCAGGTCACCCATCTTCAACTTTATATTTTCAACGAAAGCTTTATTGTAGGATTTAACTTGAATCTTACCTGAAATGATGTTGACATCTGCCCAAGGTTCTTTCTTACCACCTAGATATTTGTGCCAAAGTGAAGTAAAGAAGCTCATTCAGCTTTCTCCTTTTGAAGAACTTGTGCTACAATTTCCATCGCCCAATAGACAACATCAACAACTTTCTCTGCTGTCTCGTCATCCACTTTGAGAGCTTTGATCTTGAGCATCAGATTAAGATTGAAGTCGACTGGCATGTTCATTGTGTCGGGAGGATGAAAAAGTCAAGGCCATTGACCTTGAAGGAGAAGATTCCACCTTCACCTAATTGCATTGGAAGAGGATCGCAAGTCTTGAGAGCTTCTTTGAGAAGTGACACCAACGTTTTAGCTGGATACTTGTGACAGAAGGAACCATTGACAGAAGGTGCTTCTTCACCAATCCAAAGCGCATCATCTGGAAGTTCTGTAGAGAATACGTCTCTGTTTGCATCAACGAGTTCAATAGAAACGGTTGTACCATTCTTTGAAGCTATCGTTACTGCTTCTGCACCCATGGCGCTTACAGCTTGGTTGATGATGGGCAAACTTGCAGCACCGACCTTGATTTCCCAAACTAATGTGTCTGCGACATTCTTCGGAACACCTTTGACTGCTTCAACAGAAGCGCACCTGAATTGTGCCTTGACCTTGCCAGAAGACAGATCTAGAAGAGAGATGTCAGTGTTATTTGCAGCTTCAGTTGCAACGATGTCCAAAGTACCTTGATTCTTTACAAGGTTAAGACGCTGTCCGAGCTGATCGATTCGATTGATACCGATTTGTTTGCCGCCGAAGTCAGGAACGTTTGCAGTTGTGATTATGACGACTTGTTGCTTCTCATCTATACCGCGGATCTTGCCGCCTTCGATGACAAGCTTCTTGATTCCTGCAACCATCGCGGTCTGCACTAGAGAATCGAGGGTCTTGATTGAGTCTGTTGAAAGTTTCATTTGGTCTCCGAGAGATTGATTTGGTCTATTTTATATTAGGTGTGGGAGTTTGTATATTTTGTCATTTCTTTATACACTCAATGATGTTCAGCTTTCTATTATATGCACGGTCTTCTGTCAACGCGATAACATACTGAACGCCATTTATTGTTTCAGAATATCCATTGCCAAGATCTTTAACCCTAGCTTCATATTTGTTAACTTTTGCGCATGCGGCATAAAAAGTTTGTTGTTTCTTTTCATAGTCACTTTTTAACTTCAACATACCTTCTATGGTCGCCGGCTTTGCTCTGCTCTTTCTTGTTGCCATGATTTACTCCTCGTCAAAATTCAGTAGCTTGTTAACAACTACCGTGTGTTCAGTTGGGACTTCCCAACCAATCGGTTCAAAGATGTTGCTGATCTTCTTGTCGATCAACTTTAACTCTGTGAGTCGAACATCAATCTCAAAATTGTCAGTGAACCACTTTGGCAGTTCTTCTGTGTCAGAGTCGAACGCCATGCTTTTGAAGTCGTGTTCATTCTTCTTGAGCCACACGATCTTAATCTTTGATCCAGAGATTATCTGACGAGTGTTCTGATCACCAAACATCTCAATGCATAAGTTATGGTTGATTGCTGGACGGACGTTGCCTGGAAGCTTTGCGTTTCCAAATCCAGGCTTCTCGATGCGCAACCACTTCTCATAGTAGTCTTCAAGGTTCTTGACAGAGGTTGTTGTCGCATAATCCAACGGCTTGACGTCATCCTTGTTGAAGTTTCTGCGGAATTCTATGATCTCATCATTGATCTTCTTCTTCGGTTTTTCTGTCAAGACATCCAACAGAACCTTCTTCAGCATTGTACGAATAGCTTCTGGAGTTGAGGAGATCTTGATGTCACTACCTTGAGACTTGAGCGCCTTCTTGTCATCGACGTCAATCTTAACTCCTTCAATGTCCTTCGCCAACAGGATGTACTTCTTCTTGGCGCTGAAGATACCTGCCGAAGCTACAATTTCACGGTTTGCCTTGATGAGAGTATCAAAACCTGGCTGACAGAAGAAGGCTTCACGAACGAATGGTGCAAAGGATTCATTGACAGCCGCAGCGATCGCGTCAGCGCATTGAATTGCATCCTCGACGTTATCTTTGACTAGCTGTTCCATCACGAAGTAACAGCTATCAGTATCAGAGTAGATAGGACCGATGCCATGTGGAACATCCAACGTGTAAGCATTTTCAAATTCTCGCTTGCTGTTTTTAGTTTGCTTTGCCTTCGTTACTGTCTTGACAAGCTTAGGAGCACCTTCACCCATCAGATTGACCGCTACGGTATTGATCATGTGCGTGGTGATTTGACGACCAGAACCTGTTGTCGATGCACCAAGTCTTGGATCGTGGAACCTACAGAATTCATTCAAGGTTGCACCGTAAGTAGAGTTCAACAGAACTTTACGAACACCTTGCAACATGTCGTAATACTCTGAAAGATCGCTGAGCCTTATGTACTCAGGATCTGTCTTGTCACCACAGACTTCCAGCCTTTCTGCAGCCATCTTGGCGTGCTTCTTCTTGAGGCCTTGCAGTTCCTTACGACCGTTGAACCAGTAGGTCAAGACCGCTGGGATAAGTCCTTCACCATTACCTTGATCAAGGATGGTGCCGTAAGCTGTAAGAGCGTACTTGTTATCCTTCAGGAAGTTGATCATATTTCCAGCGGTGATCTGAAGACCTGCATCTACAGGTTCTCCATCCTCGTCTAGAGGGTTGGTTCCTTCTGGAATGATCGTCACAGTTGCGTTCTGGGCTTCTTCATCCTCAGGGTGGAGGTTTGCGTAGTAGACTCTCTTCCAACCTTCCTCATACTCTTCAAGCTGTCCAACGATCTTTTCAGGTGACAGGTTTAACGTCCGGTACGTACTGGGGTACAGGGATGCCAAGTCAATAGATCCTATCATCTTGTGCAAGCCGATCTTCGGTGTCATCACCAGAGCACCCTCTACGTACGATGAAGGCTTATGTGTCTTATCAAAGACAATTTCATTGCGGATTGAATGACTAAAGTTTATGATAGCTGTATCGATCAGCTGCACCGAACCAAAGATGGCGGAGAAGTTTACCGTCGCCTCATGGACCATGGTGTTGGCAAGCTGAATGTACTTGAACTTCTTGTCGAGATCCAAGATACAGGTAACGTCGTGTCTATTGTACTTTAGGAAGTGGATGAAGTCATTGCGGTAGAGCTCGTAGAGGGTGCCTTCATAGTGCAGCTTAGGGACGTCTAACTCTTCTTCAGTGATAGCTGCTAGAGAGAATGATTGACGACCACCGAGGGTGAATTTCTTGAAGAGACCCATGTAATCGAGGTGGACTCTGCTGAGAAGATCGATGACGATTTCCTTTTCCTTCGAACCCTTGAAGCGAAACTTTTCACCCCATCTAGGAGTAGGACCACCTTCAAAAGCTAGGTGGCGAAGTGCATGCTTACCAAATAAAAGTTCGATCCTCTTCGCGATGTACGGCATATCAAAGAATTCAGAGTTCCAACCTGACAGAATATCAATGTCTTGAATGAGATCAATGAACGTTTGTAGAAGCTCTCGCTCACTGTTAAACAACCAATAGTTGTCATCGTGCATATCTTGAGGAAGAAGCGCACTTATTGGAATTCCAGCTTCCTTAGCGTTATTGATCCAGGTTTCTGGAGGAAGAGCTAAAGTGAAGTATGCTTTGACGGCGGTGTTGTAGACCGTGATCGCATTGATAGGCGCATAGGGATTTGAGGCTCTAGGCCAACCAATTGCTGGATCGTAATCAACTTCTATATCCAAGAATCCGACTGAAACTACTGGGATCTTCTTCCCAAAGTAGCTCATCATAACCTTCTCTTGAGGGTGAAGATCGCTCTCGAATCGCTTTGGATGAGAACGACAGCCTGCGTCAAACTCACTTCTAGAGCTGAACTCCAGAAGCTTTAGCTTTTCACCTGTGATCGCCTTGAATGTTCCTTCTTCATCAGGAACGTAGAAATTGTATGGACTGTCGTATTCGCGCAGGTTGCGCTTGCCTGATTCGGTCTTTTCCCAAACGAGAACCTTATCACGCCCACGTTCGTGGTATGAGGATATAAACAAAATGACTCCTAAGAGTTACGGCTTTTTATCTGTCAGAGCACGCCAGGCTCTGATCAGGTTTTCAACTTACAGAGGATTTATAAAGTCTACGCTTAGAACTGATAGAGTAACGCACGTACCCTGTAATAAGCCTTTTCTGACTTATCAAACTCTACGAGACCCTTGGTAGCTAGGCGACCAAGAACAGATACTGGAGTGCGATTGAGGTGAGTAGCGATGAGATCGATAGCTGCGCCTGCTGCGTAGTTGACCAGAACATACTCATCGTCTGCTTCTGTCCAACGCTTTTGGTGATTTGCTGGTTTTTTGTCTGCCATGATTACTACTCCTTAATGCCGAGACCAACTGCAAGATCGCTGATCTCTTCTATGTCGTGCTGTTGTTGATCGATAGTTCCTGGATTTATCTTTTCGGCAATCAATCCATTGAGAACTCTTGGTGGTATTCCAATGCTATTCTTTGCATCGACTAAGATGTCTTTGATTCCAAGCTGGTGTGTTTTCATTTTACTGCGATGAAGAACGATTTCTTCAATGAAGCCTTCGAGCTGCTTCTTTGTGACTGGGTTGTTGACGATAGTGTCGAGGTTGAAGGTTGCTGACTTTGCCATTTGGTATGTCTCCGAGTTGATAAGCTATAATAGACATTGTAACATACTCAGGTAGAAAGAACATTATCCCCCTGTTCATACTCTTTGAAGAGTTGCTGTACTAACTCTTCAAACTCACCAGACTCCATCACCTTGATAATTTTTACGGGTTTATCTTCTACTTCATCTTCAATGAAGAATCTAGTGACTTCGACGCTGATATTATTCTTCACGTCAAACGTGGCGAAGACTATGTGACTGTCTGTCATGTCGTAATCACTGAAAAATGGTATCGACGGGTTCATCAACGTACCATTCCCCGTTAGAGGGAACATGTGAAGTTCGTCGTGTATCCTGACGATGACGATATTTGGTTTGGCAGTCATCAGTGATAAGACGATGTGAACGAATTGTGTGGAACGTTGATTGGAGAAAACACAAAGTCACCGTTGCCTGATAACTCGATGGCATCTTCTGTGAACATCACTTCATACTTGAACATCCATGAATTAGGGCTAAGCTCTGTTTCGTCATCGCCATCTGGATTGTCTGCAAAGAATATCACGCTGCAGCAATTTTCATCCCAGTCGCTCAAGAAATTTCCACCGTACTTGTTCGCCAACTCCTGCATAAGGTCATTGCTTTGACCTAGTATCGCTGGATTTGCTACTGAGAACTGACTTACCTGATGTTCTTCTTTATCAGGGAAAATGGCTTCAAGCTTCTTGTCAAAGTCATCTATCGCGCCATTCTTAGCTTCAGAATACGAGAGATACAGCTTCGAGCGAAGCTTAAAGTCTATCATCAAGCCTGTCATGGCTGTAACCTTCTGACGATCTAACATAGACTTTACACGTGGATTTGTCAGGTTAAATGACACTACGTAGTAAAAGTTTCTAATTTTAATTCTCCTTAAGTTGGACCGATGATGTAAGAATGCTTAAGACCTGCAGGTGCAGTGGTGGCACCTGCGGTCGATTGAGTCGCTAAAAGAGTTGCAGGTATTTTTTCGCTTGGAATTAAAGGTTGTAAAAGTTGCGTTAGCGTTGATTGTAAAGTTGTGAATTTATAAATTCCCGTTAATTGATCTTGACTAAACGTAAATGAGAAGCTGGTCGATGTAAATTCAGATCCACTCAAGAAAGCATTTAGCTCTTTGTCCTTAAAGTCATAAGGATCTTTCGCTAACAATAAATTGGCTTCACTCAACTTGACGGGGAGTGGGGCTGTAGTGGTTACTTGGCCATTACCTGATACGCCAGGACTGGTATTGATTGCTACAAAAACTGTTCCTATCGTAAATCCTATTGGAGCTCCATATAATTCCCAAGGAGTAGTTCCTAACGTTGAGATGGTGTATGTAGTGCCATCTACCATGCTTGTAGCCGCAATTGGTGAACCTGTTATGACTGTGATAGAATCTATTCCGTAACTTATGTCCTTTAGGAGGGTTGATAAATTCGTACAGTGCATCAAATAACGGATGCCGACCCCTGGAATGTTAGCCGCGTAATAATCACCCCAAGCACATTCATTTAAGAATGCTACGTCAGATATAAATGGGAATGATACTCCATTAACAGATGGATTCAGCGTGTCAAATTCAAGAGCTATGATGCTACTTTGAGATACGTTTGCAGCCAAATCATTGTATACGATAATTTCTATGACATTATTTTGCTCATAGATCGTTGGAGTAAATGTGATGCTTTGGTCCGGTATCGAAACGATGTAAGCTGACGGACTTAATTCTATTCCATTTGAATAAACGCTGATGTTGTTTGTTGCATCGAATCTCAATGTGTTGGCATCAGGGCTGTTATCTGCACCGCTTATAACGTTGACTTCACCAGTTTTGAGGTAAGTGTATAACGTAGATTGCAAAACGCTCGGTGAGATTGGGAAGATGTTCAACAAGATCTTTACGTTCTGTGGAAGAGCAACAGCATCTACCTGAGTGTCCACTATTATTTGTGAACCTGTGGGATCTAATATAGAAAATTGATGACTTCCAATAGATGGAGTATCTGCAGTTCTCTTCAAGATCGCCATCGACAGCATACCAGCTCCGCCGCTAGTGTTGAGAGATACGCTTGGATCAGTTGGAAGAACAAGCGCAGGGTTGATCACCGTTCCACGTTGAATGTAATCTTGAAGACCAGAAACCGGTGGAGTGAATAAGAATTTTTTTCCTGAGCTCTCACCAATTCTTGATAACTTACCTCTACACTTGTAAGTTATGATGCAGCGAATAGGATCTACCCGCTGACCACTGATCTGTAGCTCAGTCTGACGCTTGCAGGTATCGCATTGAAAGATGATGTATTTGTTGAGTGTGCTCATGTCTTATTTACATCGATTTCACTTTAATTCGATCACTCCACGGCCACCAACTATTGCAAGCCAAACATTCACCGCTCTTTTGATTGATGAAAAAGTGCTTGAATCTGTGAATGTTGGGGCTATTACATTTAGGACAGAGATATTCTCTCTTGCCACCAGGACTTTTCATTGAACGTTGACTACAACATATTTTCGCAACGTCACATCTTTATCTTGGCAGGTGTAACCGTCACCGTTTTTGAAGTTGATAACTTTGACGCACGTTCCGTCCTGACCTACGTAGACGTCAGGAAGGTCTAGATAATTGAACAGGATGTGAATCAACAACATGCATGACACAACTAGAATGATGATAGAAGAAACGCTTACAGCCAATTGCTTGTTAGAGATCATTTGATACGACATGATTCTACTCCTATGATAAAAATTTATTCTATCATAAAGCGTAATGGAAGTAAACTTTTAAAGAGAGGCAGCAACACCAGTGATAAAATACTCTTTCATCTTCTTGACGGCTGCAAGAGTGTGTTGAATGTCCTCTAGCGAGTTGTGAATGCCGCGAGCAGGCAAACCGAGAGTTTTAAAGATGTCTTCTGAGAAGGTAAGCTCAAGAAGAACCGTTGCCATGGAGCAACTGTCTAAGATGGTAGGATGATAGTTGAATTCCATTCCAGCTGCATCCATCAATTGAATTGTAAAAGCTTTGTCAAAGAGAACTCTATGTCCTAACAACATGACGCTGTCAGTTCCAAGATACTTATTGACGAGGGCTGCAAGGTGCAGAGCACCTTCTTCCTGTGAAATTCCATGAGCTTCGAGATGCTCTCTGGTAATTCCGTGAACTGCTTGAGCTCCAGCTTCCCACTTGTAGATAGAGTTGAACTTTATCTCGTGATAGATACTTTCGACGGGTTCAAGAGTTTTGACGTCAAAGATGATAGCACCGTAGGAGATGCCTTGGTGCTTTGACGCATAATTTGGTAGTGAGTAGCCTGTAGTTTCCCAGTCTATCGCCAGTCCCCAAATAGGTAAATCATTTAACGCCATAATAAATACTCCCAATCAATAGGTGAAAACATGAATTTTATTCCAACTTGTCAAAAACTCAATTGACTAAAAAATTCTACTGTGGCTATCAAGTTTTGGACAAGAAATATTACTTCCTGTTTCTACGACGAGAAGCGGCTGCAATCTTTGCTTTACGTTTGGCTTTCGCCCATTGAGATAGCTTTCCACCAGACGTTAAGCTGACGTAAGCTTCCTTCTTTCCAGCGAGCTTAACTTTCGCTGCGTGATTAAGGCTTTCTGGTAGCTGAACGTAATCACTCGGTAAAGCTACATTTGGATTAAATTCCATCAAATGACCGGTGTTTGGATTCATTTTGATTCTCCAGCGTCTCGCTCTTCCGTTTGGTTCTTCAGGGCTGCGATCAAACGACTAACGATGCTCGTTGCCTTGTCAAACATTTTACCTTGCATGTATGCTGGGCACTGATCGATGTCATTGAGCGCGTATGCAAAGGCGACTTCAAAGTTGTAACGCTCTGATCCCTTGCGATTGTTTGTGCCGAAGTTCTTGATGAGCCTGCTAAAGCGCTCATTGAGTTCTTTCATGTGAAGTTCAGCGTTGAAGTAGGGTATTGGTGCCGAATGTTTTGTTGCCATTTTGTATATTCCCATTACGTTTATCGGAGAAGCCTCTGTAGTTTTCTAGACTACAGAAGCATTATATCTCTCGTGTAACAGGAAGTATATTATTGACCGGGACCGTCTAAGTGACGAAGAATCTTCTCGATGAGTGGGTTACGAACTATATCGCGCGCTGAGAATTCTGTTACACCGATGTCACCGGTGATACCTTTCAATCTATTTGTAGACCAAACCATTCCATTCTCCTGAACACCTTGAAGGTCAGATTGAGCAGTGTCACCTGTAATTACGATCTTGGAGTTGTAACCAATTCGAGTCAAGAACATCTTCATCTGTTCTTTAGTTGTATTCTGAGCTTCATCTAGAATCATGAATGACCTGTTCAGGCTTCGACCCCTCATGTAAGCAAGCGGAAGAATCTCGATTCGATTGTCTGCAAAGAGCTGTTTGGATCTGACGATGCCTATGTGATATTCGATAGCGTCAAACAGCGGCATGAGGTAAGGCGCGATCTTTTCATCCATGGTGCCTGGAAGGTAACCGATATCCTCAGTAGCAACAAGCGGTCTAGTGAGAATGATCTTATCAACTTCGTTTGAAAGCAATGCTTCGAGTGCTACGTATGTTGCAAGGTAAGTTTTACCAGTACCTGCGGGTCCTAGACAAAATGTAATCGTTGATTCTTTCATCATGCTCACGTAGAATTCTTGAGCAGAATTTAAGAGGGTTAGGGGTTTGATGAAGGTGTCTGATTGGACGAGGGACTTTTGGTAGCGCAGCTTCTTTGCCATTTAATGCTCCTGGTTGGTTATTTGGATGCAAAAAAGGCACCTAACGTAAAGTTAGGTGCCCTTTGTTTTGGGAAAACAGTTGTTACTCAAGATCTGGTACGTCGTCGCTTGCGTCAATTGCTGATTCAGGTATGGCAGAGTCTCTGATTTTGGTGACCTTTTTGTTCTTGTCTATCTTGAACCAATTTGTTGCGCCCGTACCGTCTGACCATTCTATCGTGAAGCTTCCAAAAAAGCTACCAGTCTTAGGATCATAGAGCCACTCGTCTACTTGAGCGTCATCTCCATCGTCTATGCTAAACTGGAATTTTTTATCGGTCTTTGAAAGATTTTCGATATGATCGTTGAATGGTTTGTACGCAGCTTTTCCTAGCTTTAATCTATTTGAAGTCACAGCTTCAGACAGAACTAAGAGTTTTTGCAGAATTTTAGTCATTAGCTTCGCGTGATGTAAACAGTTTCAGCCATTCAAGGTACTCTTGAGTAGGATTAGCATAAGCGTACAGAGCATCACGATCTTTGATCTGGAGCAACTCCCAGAGCTTTGATGCAATAGCCATCATCTCTGCTGGTGGGAGTGCTCTGAGGTGATCCAGTACTTCCTTAGAGGTTGAGATGTTACCATCGAACAGTGGGTTAGAGTTCTTGTAGAATTCGCCAAGCTTGAGCAGCTGCAGGAGGCGAGCCACAACCATGAATTCAAAGTGATTGTCCGCGTGTCCGCGACGAATGATGTTAGCAACAGACATCATAAGGTTCGGTTCAACGAAGCCGCCTTCATTGAACATTGTTGGTTTAGAAATTTCGTAGAGTTTCATGTTATCCCCAGTAGGACGATTTCAATTATTTATCACTTACCTGCTTGTAAAGCAGATTATCATCGATTTTGATGTGATTAACTTCTGGATTCTTGGAGATGTAATAATATCCTCTTGGAGCTTTTACCGCCAATGATACGTATTCAAACAATCTTCCATCCTTCAGTCTGATCTGACTAGGAATTTCCTTACTATCGTAGAGGCCGAGACAACCAATGCGTTCAACGATAGTCAAATTGTCCTGCTCTTCCCTGTGTCTCTTGACCTCTTCATAGATGCTTGCGATAAATTGCTGCTCACGAAGATACTCTTCAAGTTCATATTGCTTGTATGCGGCGTACGCTATAAAAATATTATAGCAAAGGTACGCGATCAGGGCGATGATGACGATTATCCAAAAATCCATTTTAGCTCCAAGGATCTTTTACAACGTCACATATCCCAAATTTTAGCGCTTCTTTCGCGGAGATCCAACGATCGGCTGAGCTCAAAAGAATGTCATTGATCTGCTTTTCGTTCATCTTAGTATGACGTAGGAAGTGCTGTACGAATCTTGACTGAAGATCATCTTCATGTTCTCTCTGCGCCACAAATTCGTGGTATCTGCCTTGTTGTTCTTGGCTAAATTGATGAGTCATGATGAAAGAATTCTTTGACATCAACCTCTTACCTTTTGTTCCACAGGTAAATAACAAGGCTGCCATTGAAGCTATCATTCCTATTCCGACAGTGTGAATTTCTAACTTACTACTCTCCATGAGGTCAATGACGCCGAACGCATCATAGACACCACCACCTGGAGAATTGATGAGCAACGTAAGTGGCTGCTCTGGCGGAAAAATGTAATTTGCCTTAATGATAAATTCGCAGAGATCTTCTGCAGATTCTTCATCTATATGCTTGAACAGCATGTAAGCACCAATCGATTGAAGAGAGAAGTTATCCATCGTAACATCTTCTTTTGCATTTACAACTACGGTTTGTTGTTTTGCTGTCATGAGTCTGCCTTGATTTTTGATGCCGTGAATCCGTTAACGGATGTTAAATCAAACTTATGAGATAGATTCTATCAAAATCTTTCGTCTTGCTGCCTTTCTTACCATACTCGGTTCTTATGGAATATAGAGTCTTGTACATCTCTTCATTGTCATTACTTAACGCCAATTGAAATCGAATTTCATCTTTATCTCGAACGATCTTGAACCAAGGGGTTGCACGACCTTTCTTTTCAACTCTGAAGATTTCATTCCATTGATGTGTGACATCTTTAATCGAGTTTTCACCTTCATCCAATATGGACTTTACTATCAGATCACGCTCTTCTGGCTTGTAAAGCATTGGAATTTTTACAGATGGAGATACTTCTGTTGGTTCACGATTTCTAGATGAGGTAACTTTCTCATCTTTCGATTCTACAGATAGCTCTGTTGAAGCTTTTGGATTTTGAAACAGTGCAAGTTGAACATCTTCTTCATCTAACTTGTATCTTTTAGACAGGGAGTTTGTTATTCTTGTCCAATCTTTTTCAAGCTGTTTTTTTAAGTCGAGAAGAATCTGCGTGTTGTAACGCTCTTGATAAAGAAGAAATCTTTCAGCTAGTTCGCCGCGAAGATCTTCTTGAATGATGAAGATTTGTAATGACATCAGTTTTTTCTTTTCATGCCTGTGGGCAAGTAGTCGCTATAATACTTTTTGAATCGATCTTCATTATAAGGTTCATTCCATCCTTGATGAATGACATCTTTTAGATCAGCGATAGAAAACTCACCTTCTTTTGTGATGACTAACATTCCTCTACCAGCACCGTACTTTTTTGAATTGAGACGCAATCCTGTTACAATCAACTCTTCAAGCTCATCGCTATAAGAAACGTCTATGAGCTTAACCTTGATCGTATCTTTTGGTTGTGGTAGATTATATTTACGACGCAGTGGTCCTAGAGAGTTAAAGACTTTGCTATTGACATCATATTCAACGCTTACATTATTGATTTCGATTATATCAGAAAAGTAGACATATTGATCAGTACCAGACGGCTTAACATAGACAGCAGGTTCATCTTTTAATGATGAGAATGAACTAACCTTCTGGACGTCACCGCTGTCCTTTGTTTTTATTCTATCTCCAGTTACTGGAACTACAAACATTTGATGTCCTTAGGTTGCATCTGCATTTGCAGCAGCTTCTGCTTCAGCGGCTTCAGCAGCTTCAGCAGCTTCTGCTTCTTGACGTGCAGTGATTTCTTCTTCAGTTTCTACGTGTGGTGGATTAACACGATCGCGCATCTTTGCGCCTAATGCATCGTGAAAATTTGCTTTGGCAGCGTCCGGTTCATCCTTGATGAAGTTAGTGATCAAGTCCTTCAAGGTAGCTTTCATTTCGTCCTTATCCATTTTGATTTCCTTTGATTTAGTTGTTATCGCAATACAGCGATCTTGATATTTATAGCGAGGGGCCGTATTCAGTTTTCAGAAACTAAAATGGCTCTTCTAAGAGAGCCATTCTATCATACTGTGAAGGTTGTTGATATTTACGGGAACACGTAAAGCTTCTTCGTAAAGTGATCGCCGATCGTTTCGAGAATGATTGTCTCGATGATCTTCCAGTTGCCACCTGCAAGACCAGCGCCAATCATTGGGAAGATGATGTCTAGCTTGCGACCATTGCTCTCTTCGACTATTTCAGCAAGCTTTTTCACCTTCTCAAAGCATTTGGCGATAGCTTCATAATCCACGTAGCGTTTATCACCGCCACAGCTGTATTGAGTATTGGCATTTACGATGAATTTGAATGGAGAAACTTCGGCAAAAGATATTTCGCCGAGTCTAAGGCCGTCAAAGTCGCCGTGACCTGATCCACCAGCAGTAGAACTTTGATACTGGTCAATGTAGGCATCGTACGCAGTTGGGAATCTGCGTGCAACTTGTAGAGCGATGCCAGCACCCATCACGCCTTGACAATTGCAGCCGTGAACGATGATACCCGTTTGTGGTGATAGGGCATCACCACTGAACTGCAAATAGTTTCTTCCTTGACCTTCTGGTGTAAATGCGCCTATCATTGCTTTGCTCCAATCAAAATTTACGTTATGATCAACATCTCTCACCAGTTGATCAGGGAGGTTTATCTTCGGCTGCCAATCATACTGACGGCCGATTGTGATGTGCATTCTGTAATCTAGACGCAGTCCAAGTTCACGTCGAATCTCAATCAGACGATTAGATTCCACGGTGATAGACCAGAACTGCCAGTGGCGCTCGATACGAGTCGGATCATACTCGATTTCTACGGTATGACCTTGATACTTCTTCCACAGATCAATCTTGTCTTTGCCAATGCGCTCATCGCCCTTGACTACGGTGCAGTGAAGACCAAACATAGGACGCTGCAGAGTTAGCCACTGTCCAAACTTCTGGCGAAGGAACCACTGATAGTAGAGATCAAGTTGATCGCGCGGGAGCTCCACTATGAGAGTACGCTGTTTGTGCAGCTTCTTGAAGTCAGGACGAACAGGGTCATAGACCAACTTACCCTTTACTTTTATCATTGATCAACTCCTAATTGGTCGCCCTGGAGGGATTCGAACCCTCGATCGCGATTTTAGAGATCGCAGCTTTACCGCTAAGCATTACAAGGCGTTTGGTTTAATTACAAGCTTCTAAATCTTTCCATTGACGACGAACTACTTGTCCTAAAAGAGCTTTACGAACGCGGCGCCGAGCTTTACGACCTGAGGCACCATGACCTAAATACATACGCTTAGAAACTGCTGACATTTAAGCTCCTATCTCCATGCAATGTGCGTGATATTCTGCATCGCTGTTTTCAGCATCGTAAAGCCATGCGTGCTCTGCAGCTTGCTCAGCAGCTTGCAGACCCGGATCGCCTTCATCGAACCAATAATTTGCTTCATCTTCAGGAACACCTTTAGCTACCTCAGCCGCAACGTAAGCTGCACGACCATCTTCATAATTAGCCATTTTTCCTCCGAAGTTTTTCAGTGTATCGTTTCTCTTCTGCTTGAACTTTGCGAAGCCTTTTCAATCCAGGATCTATCGCTCTCATCTTTTTCATGATCTCAGCCTCGGCTTTTTTAGCCTTAACTGGATCATAGACGTGATTAGTCAAAGTTCACGCTCTTGTTGCGCTTGAAGGATCCTTTTCCCTTCTTGGAGCGTACAATTTGAAGCTTGTACTTTGGTGTGCGGCAATCTTTGTGAACGATGGATGCTTTCATGATGTTTCCTTGATTTGATGGAGTAATTATATCAAAGATTTATATGAAAGTAAACTATTTTTGCACGTTTATCGCAAATAAACAGCGAAACTCGTTGCATCCTTCTTCAAACAGGTCGCTTTTCCGAGAAGCCCAGGTCTGCGAGTACCTCGATACTTGATGCTGATAGGAAGAATCTTGTTGATCTTTTTCATGACGTGCAGCATCTCAGGAGTAGCTGGAATCCCCTTCGCTATGGAAGATTCTGTGTTGGGGGATTTGTACAGGCACAGAGTAGCTAGCCCATTTGGTTCCAAGATGAACAAGGAATTCGCTATCATCTTCTTGGATATCAGATCTACGTGCATTTTATTCTCCTATAGTTGCAGTTTTTTTGAACATGAAAGTAGGGCTTATCGAGATCATGTCAGGCATGTCGATGAGCTTTACAGGTTTACGAGTTACCTTCTCTGAAGTCCTGTGCTTCTCTGGAATCTTTTCCAGCTCGTCAGTAGTCAGAGGACGAGTTTCTTCTACTCGCATGAAGTACGATCCTTTGCGGTAACAAGCATCGTATTCTTCCCAAGGATCACCAATATCACGAAGCATAGACTTCTTGATGTCACCATTGACGTTCTGCAGATCCTTGTGAGAGAAGTGAGACAGAGCTACCATCGTGATAGAATTTTTGATGGCATCCTTTTCTCTCCAGAGCAGGCAGAGATAAGCTTCGCGAATAGACGGAACTTGCCACACTCTTGCATCGAATATGGGAAGCCATTCCTTCTTAGACGGGAGATATTTTTCAAGATTTCTATTGAAGAACGCCGTAGCTGTTGCAGCTAGAACTGAACAGAGTTTTTGGTAACGTCCGTCAAACAGGTATTGAGAAGCGCTTGACTCAGGAAGATACCAGATCAGAGTTATCTCATCTGATTGAGTGTAGCCTACGAGAGCGTTGGTTTCTTCTGTCAAGAAGCGAGTAGTTTCCTGCATCAGCTTTGTAAGATTCTCGTCGAAAGGTCGCTTCAGACCGCTTGTGAATGTGTGAAAAGCTCTTCCATCTAGCCGAGCTATCATCGGCATGCCTTTGGAGGCGCGCCGATCTGTTTCAACACCTTCAAGATTCTTCATGAGATCGCCTAAAGTATCAGCCATTTTGTAACACCTCGTTAACATTAGATGTTGAATTATAACATACTTTAGCCGACAAATAAATAGAAAGATTAACTTTTTAAGGAATTTCTCATGAAGAAAAACGTTAGGGCTCTTTTCATCCTCAAGAGGAGACAAGACTATAGCACTGATCTAGTGAACTTCACCAACTTTACGGTGTCCACTGGAATGTATAACTCTGCGTCCTTCGTGAGCGATATGCTTAGCGAACACGGCGTCGAGTCAAAAGTAGTTGTGGTGATAGACAACAATGACATCGATCGTGAAGTTAGAGATTTCAATCCAACTCACGTGTTTATAGAAGGCTACTGGGTAGTTCCAGAAAAATTTGACGTTCTCAAACCTCTTCATCCTTCTGTTACTTGGGTAATTCGTTGCCACAGTGAGCTTCCATTCTTAGCACAAGAAGGTATTGCAATTCAATGGACGTTTGATTATCTAGCAAGAGGTGTTACTGTTTCTGGCAACAGTCCTCGTATCAACCGAGAGCTAAGAGTCATGGCGGCAGCTGTAGGTATAAGTCACGAAGTTATTGAAAGACAGATTCCTCTGCTCACAAACTTCTACCCTGTATCTGAGAATGTAGCTGTTCAACCTAGAATTGTTGGAGATACGATCAATGTTGGATGTTTTGGTTCACATCGTCCACTGAAGAATCATTTGATCCAAGCTCTAGCAGCTATCGAGTACGCAAATCAACGCGGCCTCAAGTTACGCTTTCACGTTAACTCTGGCCGCGTTGAGATGAATGGTAGCAATGGTTTGAAGAACTTGAAAGCTTTGTTCGCGAACATAAAAACCCACGAGCTGGTTGAACATCCATGGGCTTCTCATGAAGACTTCTTGGAAACAGTTCGCTCTATGGATCTTTGTCTTCAAGTTTCTTTCACAGAGACATTCAATATCGTCACTGCCGATGCAGTCAACTCTGGAGTTCCAGTCGTAGTGTCCGACGAGATTCTCTGGGTTGAGGGACCATTTGCTGATCCTACCTCAACCACAGATATTGTCGAAACTATGAGTGAAGTGATGGCTAAACGTCATTACTTAATCGAGACTAATCGTCGCAACTTGAAAGCTTATTCCAAGCTAACTAAAAAGCATTGGATTGATTATCTCGAAGAAGTAAGTCCTCGTCACGGATTGAATCTTATCATCCTAAACTTCAAGAACCTGTTCTTTTAGAACTTGTAACCCACGCCAGCGGTGAACACATCAGCATCGCCCCTGGCGTAGACCCTCAAGTCATTCCCAGAGTATAGAGCGTGCCACCAGCTAGCTTCGACATTCCAGTGATTCGTCACAGAATACTTGATAGAAGCTTTAGCCAGTAGGTCAGTTCGATACGTATCTTTGTAAGAGACTCCGTCAGTAGCAGTCACCGTAGTCGCTGTGAAGTAAGGTCCAATGGCAAAGGAAGTCCTTAACAGTGAGTTGAGAGCAAATTGGGCATCGATCATCGCGTAGATGCCATCACGCTTGTCAACACCTTGATGTCCTTCATTTAAGTAACCGAAGTCCCAACGGCCAAACTTTGTAGGTGTTTCTTGATACACACCCCAAGCGTTTGACTTTACGTCAGTTATAGAATTGGAAACTGCTCGGCCTCCAAAGACCCATAGAGTGGCAGTGTCAGCGCTTGCCACGGTTGTGAACAACAATGATGCAACGAGCATCAACGATTGTAAAAATTTCATGTTACTAACTCCCCCGAATCAATTTTGAGGAAAACCCTCGTACTACGCTTTTATCCAACCCTTGTCTTCAAGGATTTGAATTATTTTGCCGGCACAATCACGACCAAATTTCATTCTTTGATAGCCTGTAGATCTTTCATCAAGCAGCTTCAAAATTTTATTGTCAAGCTCGATAGCTTCTTCTTTCGTTTGGCTTCTTCCAGTTGGATCATAAGACCTACCACGATCAATAAAGATGTCCAAGTTATCGTATTGAGCGTAAGCTTCATATACCACGCCCTTCAACGATTGCATCGGCCACTGTGGAGTGATGTACGCCAAGCTCATCAAGATTGGACTGTCTGTGATGACAAGTTCAACCTCATCTACAACGTTAGCTAGCCTAAAGTGCTGCTTGCCGAAGATGTATTCTTGCGCGCGAAACAGCTTGTTGCCACGCTTTTCCCAAGTAGCATCCTTTGCATACTCGAGAATTTCTTCTACTGATTTCTCCTGAAACTTCAGCTCAGCAAACGTTGCTGCTCTGATTGTGCTTTTACCAGCGCCAGGCCCACCGTACAGATTGATCACTCTTGGTTTTTGAACGTATAGTCCTGTCATTCTTCTCTCTCATTCCATTTAGTTATTGCATCACCCATAACAAGACCAGTGTTGGATCCAATCATGTAAGGTACTGATGGTCCTTGCGCTCCGCATTCACAAGTAACGTACACACGAACGGCAGGTTGACCATCGTAACCTATTCCAGTCGGTTGTTCACCACAGAACGGGCACAGTTCCAGTTGAGGATCACTCAACGCTTTCTTGACGGTAGCCTTCTTCGTATCATTTACAAAATCTTTGATTTCAGAAGGCTTCATGCCTTTGACAGCTTCTGTAAAGTCCAACTGTAACAAACGTGACACAGCGTGCTCCAATTGGATCAAAAATTTCTTCGAGCGCTTCATGTGAGTTTGAGTCATCGAGTTGATGAACTTTGAAACTTCTCTCAGCTTAACGCTCTTAACTTCTTCTCTGAACGAATTGACAACGTTGACGATCGGTTGTAGCAGAGGATCTTCTTTGATCTTCAAGTCAGACTCGAACAATTCATTGATGAAGACACAGTTGTAGATCGCCTCGATGAACTTGCATTCACGAACGACATTAGTTGGAACCCTAAAGGTTTCCAATTCTTTGTGAGTGAGATTTGTTACGTTCAAGCTCAAGAACATCTTCTGAACTGGAGTTAACGTAGATTCGATGTCATGCTCAAATTCACTGAAATCGTGTTGACGATCCTTGACCAGACCACGTAGACGATTTACTTTATGTATCGCACCGATCTTCGACAAGAAATTCAAGCCTATGCTTGAATGCTTCTCGGAAAATAATTTTTCCAATTCACCCCAGATGCGATCAGCAGACAGCGCGTCCAGTTCACCAGCGTTCACCAAATTTCTGCACAGCTCAATGGTGTCAGAGTGAATCAAGAAGCCGTAGCGAGCTGCGAAGCGAGCAACTCTCATGACGCGCAGAGGGTCTTCAGCGAACGCATCGCTGACGTGGCGGATGATACCATTCTTCAGGTCTTCCATGCCGTTGAAAGGATCGATGTACTGATTGCCGTGACTCATTGCGATTGAATTTATCGTCAGATCACGACGAGACAGATCCTCTTCCAATGTAACGTCAGGGCTGAATTCAACTTCAAAGCCATGGTAGCCAGCAGCGACTTTCTTTTCGCGGCGAGCTAAAGCGTATTCTGAACCGTTTTCAGGGTGAAGGAAGACTGGAAAAGCGGCACCGACCTGCTTGTAACCTCGTTCAAGCATCCACTCAGGACTAGCACCGACTACAACGTAGTCGAAGTCCTTCGGAATGTTGCCGAGGATCAGGTCTCGAACGGCACCACCAACGAGATAAATTTGAGGATTCATTTCAGTTTTCATGAGATGAATTATAACACAGTTCTCACGAAAAGTATACGCTTATTGACACTTGATGCTCGTATTTGTCTTCGCAGCTTCATAACATGCAATCTTAATTTGGCCTTTTTCATAATCACTAAGTGCCATTCCACCAAAAACGGCGATGAAAAAAGCACACATGATAACGACAACAGCAGTATTTGAATTCATCTTGGAGTTCCTGGTAAGTGGTGCCAATTTAACTTCTCGGCGAGGGTGTTGTAGTAGCTATAAGTTAACTCTTTCATCTTTGGATGGATGAACTCTACCTTGCGATCAGCTCTCGTCACTTCAACGTTTTCACCGGGTTTAATTTCTAAGAAGAGATTACCATCGACGTAGATTTCAGCATCTCCGCTTACAAGTTCAAACTCAACGTTTGAAGTGTCAGTGATGATGAGTGGACGAGTAGACAGAGACTGAGCCATGATTGGCAGAATTTCAATCACTCTCGCGGTGGGGTGAATGATAGGGCCACCACCGGACAACGCGTAAGCGGTAGAGCCAGTTGGAGTTGTTACCATCAGACCATCTCCACGCGCGGTGTAGGCATATTCTCCGTCAACGCTTACCTTAAACTCAATGATTTTACCTGTTGAACGAGAGATCACAACATCGTTCAACGCTGCCTTCCAGCCAATGATCCCTGGACGAAGAGGTCCACGTAGCGCTAACATCGTACGCTTCTCTATAGTGTACTCAACCTTTTCCAGCATCGTGATGATTCTATCTGAATCAAAATCGAAAGGAACATCAGTGATGAAGCCGACTCTTCCTAAGTTAATACCGAGGATTGGAATTCCAGCATTACCGTCTGCAAGTGATTTTGCAGCATTCAACATCGTACCATCTCCACCCATCACGATGCAAACATCTGCTTTTTGAACAATTTCTCTCGAAGTTTTGATATGAATGGTCTCTTCGTGGGCCTTGAAAAAGTCTGTCCCGATGATCAGATTTAGCATTGTCTCTTCGTCAAAGATAGGTTCATGATCTCGTTTATAGATAGTCTCGGCGAAGTTTATCAGCATTCCGCTCAAATTTTTATGTGCAGAATCTGATTGCCCATTCTTTCGGCCTATCAGCGCGATCTTCATTGGTTTCCTGCCTCAATGACAAAATCTAACACCGAATCGCCGGCATCTTCTTCGCCGGCGATTTGACAGCATATACAGATGATCGCAGCAAAAGGCAACGCGATCAATCTAAATGGCATCAACACGATTCTAACTGGTAAAGGTAATTTCATAACTTTTTCACTCCATCAAGGTCAACGCCGTTACGAATCAACTTTCGAAGCTTCATGAGACGACTACAAAATTCATTTTGAGTAAGAACAGTTTCCATCTCACTTGAACGACCAATGTGATGCGTCAAGATCAAATCCTTGGTGTCCAGCAAAGCTTGTCTGTACTTTTCATTTGCTTTAGCAAGTTCGATGTAAGCTCTGTCCAATAGTCGTTGATACTCGACAGATTTTCTTGGGAAGAATTCACCTTTCCACCAAAGACCGAGCTTCAACTTCCAGTTATTATTGCGCTCTTTACCGCGCTGTTTAGCTTTGATTCCAGTGAGCTTACAAACTTCAACTTGAATGTGTTCCTTGTCAAATTTCAGCGCTTGCAGAAAGCCTTCCATTGAAGCGCATTCTACATCATCAAGGATAAACTTGAAAGATGTAAAGTTGCTCAAGTCCCCCGCTGGGTAGCTGCTCTTTGATCCTACGTCAAGCATGTTAACTGCCATTTTTTACCTTTTCAAAGAGTTCTACCAACTCTATCCAATTCTCAACGTAATTATCATTGATCTTCTCTCCGCCAAACTTAATGACTGTTCCTGCAAAGTTATGCGCGTTCGCCCATTCAGGGTGATCATCAAGCAAAAAGTCTCGCTCCGTTCCAACGCAACCCTTATCAGGGCTGATGATGATGTAATCTTTCATTCTTGGAAGATGTTCGTATAGCCAGAAGATCTTCTCAGATGCAGAGTATGGATTCTCAGAAGGAATCTTTGTGAGCATCATGACGAAGATTCCCATGTCCAGCAACTTGTTTATTCCATCAATCGCGCCTGGAATAGGTTTCATGTTGCGGTATGCGCCGGGAATTACTTTCAACTCCTTAGCCGTCAACATGAATTCACTCATTGAGCGTTCAAAGTCAACTGCGACCCCATCCATGTCAACGTAAATTCTTGGAACATCTGGGTAATCTCTAACGCTCATAGCACTTCCTTTGTATATTTGTCAAGAGCTCGTTTGAGTTCTGCCTTCTTTTCTGGAGACCAAGGTACGTGCATTCCAGGGAATGGCGCGCATATTTTTAAGTGATGCTTGATAGGCTCTGGCTCCAGAGTGGTCGCATTGATTATAGCTTCAATCTTTGGATCGAGCTTCTGCGTTCCGTCCTTGAAGAGTCTCTCAATATCTTCATCGCTATTGATCTCGTAAGTTTTTATAGCTCCAGATTCTACTCCCTCAAACAACTTAACAAACTCGTCAGCCGTTATGTCGAGAGCAGCTTCTTTTTCTGGTCCAGCTGGAATAGCGTCTATCTTTGACAGATGATCTTCGTTCCAGGTGATGTGGACATCCTTGATGCCACGCAGGGCTAACCTGTGGTACAGATCAACCCTGAGTTCTACAAATCCAAATAGTGGTGGAAAATTTAACATGGAGACATTTTAACACAGTCAGGTCAAAATGTAAACAGAATTATGCGATCTTGCAAACTTCATTGTAGAATTTGAGGTCAAGCTCATTAAGAGCGTTGAGTTTTTCGAAAATTGCTGGAGAAACAACCCCTATCTGAGTATCATTTACCACAGGAATAGAAGATTGAATTGGAATGTTTACGAGCTTAGCTATCTTTTCCAAGAATTCTGGAAACTCTGCGTATATTCCGATGATGGTGTATTGCTTGATGAAGGTGAGAGCGTCTTCCAAGATCTTGTCTTCTTCAGTTGCGTCACTCGTGCAAAAGTGTTTAACTTGTGCGTTAGTTATTGAATCTAAAAAGTCTTGGTTGCTTTCTTCACCATCGCTGTTGAAGAATAAATTTGCACCTTCTTTGAGAGCTTTCACGTTTGGAAACATGGGTGGAATGCCACCCATAGTGTAAAACATCCAAGATATTGCTCGGTCTACAGGTTCTCTGATACACGTAATGTACTGATAATCAGGATTTAACTTTTCACCTAGAGAAAAATCGATGTGAGCACAGATAATCTCATCAGAATGCTGTAGCAATTCAGAATGAGATTTTAGTAGATGATTGTCAGACACTTTGTCCTTCAATTCACCTGCCAACCAATTATTGAGAGCTTGTCCAGCTGTCTTGGGAATATGATCAATGATTATTTTCATTCTGAAGCTTCAGCCCTCTTGGTAGATGAGCGCTTTTTGTAGTTCAGGAAAGACTGATAAGCTTCAAACATGGAGATTCTGCACGCCCTCGTTTGATTCATTGTTGCAATCTTGAGCCACTTAGGGCATTTGAAGTGTTTATCTAACTTTGACATACTATTCCTTTATGTGATGGTTGATACTGAGTGAGCTTCAGGTTAACTGTTTGTCATTGCAAATATGTATCTTAGTCTGCTGCTGTGATGAATGCACCAGCGATTGCAGTACATACCCAAAATGTTACAGCGCCTGTGAATCCTGCGAACATCATCTTGAGAACTCCAAAGCCTACGTCAGATACGACTGTGACTGGAGCCTTGATAGCGTTGATGATTTCTATTAGACCTCCAACGAACATCAACCAAAATCCTACGTAAATTCCAAGGCCAATGCCTGCTAGGAAAAGTAAAATTCCAATGACGAATAGTATAAGTTTCATTTTTAACTCCTTATGGGTGCTGAAAATTGCTTCTCTAGCGTACAACGTTCCTTACAGACCGGACATATTTTGGGTGGTACTTTGGTTCTCTTTTCAATAATTGCTTTACAGCACAGACATTTGAAAGAATAAACCACCATAGGTCAGGCCATATCGATAGCTGCGATTATAGTGCGTTCAAGATCATGGAAGACAGGTACAGAGTATCTGTCAGCGAGCGCGTGTAGATACTTCATCTTTGGGGCATCTTTTGGATACCCTAATACAACTCTTCCATCCTTTACGTAATGTCCAAACTCAATGTTTGTTGTCATCGCTGGCATCTTGTTGAGTTCACGAGGAACCCAAAAGACGATAGCAGTTGACACCTCAAGAGCCAACCACTCCCAGTTTACTTGAGCGTCGTATTCATAGCCGTCAGTGTAAACTCTATTTTCAGGAACGTAAACTGTGCCTTCAAAGTCATGAAGCTCTAAAATTTTAAGAGCCTCGGGTCTCCATGATTCTGTTTTTGGGTCACGTGGTGTAGGACCTGCTAAGAAGATAGCAGGTGTGATTGACTCGCGAGCGTAAATGACATTCATGGTACACCTAGGCAGTTTTGAGCTACCGTCTTCCAATTGGGCTTACAAAATTATGCCAATTGAACGCTTTGACATTAAGCTATAGGTGATTAGGTTTCCATTATATTACATCACTTTTAGAAAGTACAATTATTTTACATCCACATCTGTTCAAGCTTACCCTGACGAACATCTCTCAGACGCATCTTGACTTCACTGCGGTGATCTGTAACTTGATCGTCACGTTCTCTGTAAGTTCTAACCTTATCTCCACGCATTCCAGAGCCTCGATCTTCCTTACGCTTCTTGTCGAGAGCTTCATACTTTTGAGCGTCGTAGAATCTCTTCACTCGAGTTTCAAGCATCTCGCGCGCTGTCTTCTTGTTGTTGTACTGGCTTTTTGTAGAAGCTTTAGCCTCTATCCCAGTTGGAAGGTGACGCATGATCACGCAACTTTCAGTCTTGTTGCGGTGTTGACCACCTGGACCAGTATCTTTCGTTGTGAACATCAAGATGTCTTTCTCGTTGAGACTCCATTCACTTTCTTCAGGCACAACCATGGCCACTACTGTTACCGTTGAAGTGTGAACTCTACCTTTTCGTTCTGTTGGAGGGATTCTTTGCCACCGATGACCACCGCTTTCTTGCAGTAGCCTATTGACGAGATTGTCCGGCCCGTCGACCGTTAGATTGATTCAACCGTGCTCGGTTTCAACCTCAACGCCAGCACGAACGCGCTCGGCGAACTTACAATAGATCGCAGCTTGATCGCTGACGAGCAACTTTGCATCTTCTCCACCTTCACCAGGTCGGATTTCCAATAACACTTTCACTTTACTCTCCTTTTATTTCGATTAACCTTCACTGTAATGGCAATGCAAATTATCGTGCCAATTACGCACAAAACAGATAACACGTTGAATATGTCTGCAATCATCAATAATTCTTCCTACCTCTGTTTTGATCTTGCCATGAACCTACCTGTGCATAGGTACATGAGCCTTTCGTTCCATCAGGATTCTCAAATTCAAGCTTCTGATTCTTCCTGTCATGATACGAAACTTTTCTGGCTGCAGTTTCACCAGGTTTAAGGGTTAAACCTTCAGGCCAAATCCAATCTCCAGCCTGAATGTTGCGGGCTTGGTTGGGATCCATCTCAAATAGTTGCTTTAGTTTCATGCAACTATTTATGTGACTGGATCCTTATCTGCTCTGAAGAGCGCGCACAAACAGCAGTGAAAGTCTTCGCAATATTCATGAGGGTCTGATTCTTCTTGGTTCAAGTTACAGTAACCGTCACCTGTATATCGTCCTTGATCGTCTCCATTGAAGGAGTAGTGCTTGCAAAAATCACAGCATGCACCACTAGCACCGTCTTCCACACAACCATTACAAAATATCATTTACGTTCCTTTAGTCGAACAACTTGAGATGACGAACGATTAGGTAGGTGCCCAATCCAGCGCAGAGCAAGACGACGGGATTTGTCGCCGCTATAGCACAAGCGTGCCAAAAGCTTATCATACGATGAATAACTCCTTCGTTTTAAATGTACCAGCGTCTTTAACGTGAGGCCAATGGTTGATAACGTCCTGTATCAAATTGAGAGCTCCGAGAAAATCGGCGTTCAAAGATTGCAGACCAGAGTTGTAGCAATTCGGGTCACCTTCTTCGGCGATGAAGGTGACATCTTCTTCTTTATTTGCAAACGTAAACATAATCCTGCCGCACATCGTGTAGGTGCGAAGAGTTGTAGGACCAAATTCTCCACTCATTCCACGTTGGTCAACGGCCGTGATCATGTCAAACATTCCTTGACGATACACTTGCCGTAAAAATTTATCAAAAGTTTGCTGTAGCACGATGCCTTGTGCGTTGCAATACGATTCAACCTGGTTGGAGATGTATTTGTCATCTTCGAGAACGTCGGCGAGTAAAAATCCAATAGTCGTCTGCACAGCAGACTGGCGCTGGAACATGTTGCTCTCGCCAATATCAAGAACATTTGGAACAGAATGTTCAGTTTCCTTCTCGTACATCTTACGAAATTCTAACGTCTTATCACAAGTACCAGTTCGCAGCTCTTCGAAAGCGTCTACGCAAATGTCATGAAGGAATGGTTCTATACGCCAGAAGTCATACTCGTCATCTTCAGGAATGCTTAAGTTTTCTAGATAATGCGCCAAGAACGCGGTAAATGTTCGCTGACCCTTCCAACGAAAGTCAAAGTTAGCGTGATGTACCTTGAGCTTTGAGATTAGTTCATTCTTGTGCATTGTTTACACCGTTGCAGGTGCTTTTGCGAACCATTCTTTCGCATCTTCTGTTTCGCAGCGGAATTGTTTGCCAGGACGTTTTGGGTCTGTGAAGACGAAATTTGCACGGTGGCAACGTGGGAGATAACCAACCAACTTGCGGCCGCGAGTACCTTCAGTTTGCAGGTTGTACAAGTTCATGTAGAACTTGAGTTGCTTGTCTTCACGAGATTCTGCACCTTCGATCTTCGCGGTAAGCTTTGTGTGAAACTCACCAGAGGAAAAGCTGATGTTACCAATTTCGAAGTTGATACCAACTTTGTCTCCGTACGCTTTCATTGCAGCATTGAGACCGGCGCGAATTGCTTTAAAATCAGTGTCTTTGGTGAAAGTTGTGATTTTAGCCATGATTACCTCTTAGTTGATTGATGATAGAGTAATTATATCACAGCCAACTAAAAAGTACACAGTTATTTTAGGGGATTGATGAGAAAACTGCAAATTGTTCAGCTTGACCCTTACATTGCTTCAACTTTAAAACGGCCGGGGAATCTGGGTTCTGACGAATGTATTCTGTCATCGCTAGAACGAGTTCATACTGATTGAGTCTTTCGGTAGGTTCTTTCTTAGTTTGCTGATTCATTTTGTTCCTTTGATTTATTGATCACTTCGAGATGCTTGCGGATGTAACGCATGAACATCATGGCTTTGTCCTCTGGTAGGAAAGTAGCAGTTCCTGTATCAGCGATGGGGACTGGGAATCAAAGCCACATTCTGTAGCGTACCACAGTTCACTCTGTCTGAAGTAAATGAAGCGAACTACCTTACCACCAGATACCATATCTTTGATGCTGTTCATTGCTTGACGCCATTCGGGCAATACATTTCATTTGCTACAACGACTACAGGAGGCGCTATCAACTCAAAGAACAATATCCCAACAACGAGGTTGAGCGCGCTGATCTTGTAAGTCAATTTAGGGTTTTGAGTTTCACCAACGCCGACGCAAGGGCCAAACTGTGTGCTATTTTCACAGCCTGATAGGAGCAGCGTTAATGCACAGACGGTGATTATGAACATTCTTTTCATGATGCTTCCTCCAAAAGAAACATTGTATCTCTTTTGGTTGAGGATGTAAATTTATTCGTCGTTGAAGATCTTGACGATGAAGCCTGTGCCGTTGCATGATCCACAAGGTGGACTACCATCATCATCGTAGTAACCAGTACCATTGCATGCGATGCAAATTTCTTCCTTGCTGTCTTCTTCAAGCTTCTTACCAAGCTCGATAGCGTTCTTGAGTGTCTTGTTCATTTCAGGAAAGACAAGATAAAGACCAATATAGTTAGGAACGTCCAAAGGTTTCCGCGGAAACGGCCAAGTGGATTGCTAGATGCATACCATATTTGTGCCATTATAAAGAACATACACATCACGATTAGATAGTGAATTTCCATTATTTGTCCAGTAGATTGAGATCGAAGATAGACCATGGGGTTTTGAACTGTGAAGCCAAACCCTTCTCCATGATCACTCCAGGAGATGTAGCCCAACCGATAGAAGGAATGATGATCATCCCACTACATTTCATGAGAAGAGCTTCACAGTAGTTCTTCCAGTACTCGAGAGTGTTTGGAATTCCTAGTCCAGCAGATGCAAGGAAATGCTTGTACATTGGAGATACAGTGAGGATTCCGCGATGCGTTAGGTAAGCATCAACCTCAAGGAAGATCCTCATACGTTCCTCGATCACTCTAGGATCATCGCTGCTGTATGGAGATGCAAGGTATATAAGACTCATATATCCTCCAAGTAAGCGCTATCTTTAAGCACCATGATAGCAATCTTTTGAAGAGCTGTAGGTTCTCCTCCTTCAAGCATGAGCTCCAATGGAAGTCTTTCAAGCTCATTGATGGCGTCATCTATGAGATCAGTTTTGACGTAAGTTGCAGGCTTTAAGTGCAATCTCACTAGAGGCTTAGTCCCAAGAGGCACCAGGCGCTCTCGTAAAGTTTTGATGATGTCCATGTTATCCTAACTTCCAGGTCCAAACGTCAAGACCTAAATCTTTGCAAAAGAGATCAATCTCCGCCATCTCCAAGCTGCCGCTGACAGTCCACCCACGTCGATGAATCATCTTTGCAGCTTGACGAAGCTTCTTGTTTTCCTCTGTTAATCGCAGAATCTCTGCAACGTCAGGAGCTCGTTCTCGCTGTAATTCTTCTTGCCTCAATTCTGTATAGTTCATCCTAACCGGCTCCTGTTTAATCTACGTGCAAAACGGAGATTATCACCTGACCACTGTCCGAAGTTTGATTCTTTTCTTAACTTTTGAAACTTGACAGTAGCAGCTCCTTTTACTCGTGGATCGTTTATGTTGACACCAAGTTCTAGCGCAACTTCATTGCGTAGCTTCCTAAACGCTAGACGGAATGCATTGCGGCCATTGCCGAACTGTTTGCTGGCTTTGGCTAGCTTCACTCGATTCGATTTCTTTTTGCGAACTTCAACCTCAGACTCGCCTGACAATTGCATAAGCCTGCGGAGTTCCTTCGCTTCTTCCTTGTTAGGAATGTGGGCGCCTGTAACAGTGGCCGCGTGGTATTTTCTTCCTGATAAGTATCCGCAAGTCATATTTTCTCCAATTTACAACGTCCAGCTAAAGGCAACCAGCGATATCCTTGAACTCTCATCCAGAGATATTCTGTACTGCGCGTTTGAATGCACCCGCAGTTAGAACATTTTCGCATTGGCTCTGAGATGAAGCGTTCAGCTATTGACTGTTCAGGTGGATGATATTCTGACCATTCATGTTTCATTTGTCTGCAGGAACCAAGATCAGTTGAGTCTTGGCGCGCGTAGCTGCTACGTAGCAGAGGTTGGTTTCTTGATCCAGCTCCCAGTCTTTACGAGCCCATTTAGAAGGACCAGTTTGCAACCAGTAAACATTTGTCCATTCACGTCCTTTGGACTTGTGAATCGAAGACAGAAGAACACTTTCGTCACCAACGTTGTCAGTGAAGATCTTGTCGATCTCGGTGCAGAGGGCTTCAACTGGATCAGTGTACTTCACTTTGGAAGCTTGTACACGAGTGATCAGCAGCTTCAAGCAGTTTACGCGGTCTTCAACAGCAACAGATTTGCTTTCTTGTTCCTTGGCGCGGTACTTTGCAGACTCACGTTCAAGGTGAGTGTCCAGGTGATTCAACAGAGCGTCGAAGCTCTTTGATTTCCAGCGGCGTGCGAGAGTCTTCAGACCTGTACCGATTTCGCGACCTTCAACCTTGGCAGGTATTCCAGCAGCGATGAATTGGTAGGCCATCTTCACGATTGGAGCGTTGAAGCGGCAGAGAATTGCATCACCAGGTTTTGCAACCGTTGTGATTTCAACTTCAGGTGCCAGATTCACTACTGCACCTTCAGGAGCAGACTCATGAGCTGTGATGTGAGATACGTATTTGCGTGCATACTCAACGACAGCTTTCGGGCAACGGTAAGTCACCGTCAGAGGAAGACGTTTCGCACTTACTGCAGCTGCGATCAGATCGAGAGCATCTGCGTCAGCACCTGTGAAGCCGTAGATCGCTTGATGACGATCACCTACAGCAACCAGACGGCCACCGCGTTTCAGCATCATCAGAGACAGAGCTCTACGAGCTGCGTTTGTGTCCTGTGCTTCATCAATCAGAACCCAGTCATATTCGTAAGCTTTGACTTTGTGAACCAATGGAGCGTAGATCATGTCGTCGAAGTCGATGACCTTCATGTCTTGCTCGATGGAACGTTGAAGAGTTTTCTTCGCGAGAGAGATGACAAGAGCGTCATTTTCGACTGTGTCGATGTCGAAGTGCTCGATCAGATCAAGCCAAGCTTGATTGTCGTCAGCGGAAGAGATCGCACCGATTGCAGCTTGCTTGGCGTAGGACACCAACTGCAGGACTTGCGTTTCGAAAGGAGCGTATTGAGGATTGCGACCAGCTGCATCGCGGAAGATCGTACGGCATTTTGCATTGTCGACCTTCACTGAACCTGCTACACGACGCCACATGCCGAAACCGGCTGCATGCATCGTGGAGATAAACAGTTTTGCTTTTTGAGGAGCGCGAGTTTTGATTTCCTCGGCGATCTTCTTATTGTAAGCACCAAAGAAGATAGAACCTGTCATCAACTCCAGAGCTTTAATCAGAGTGGTAGTTTTTCCCGCACCAGCTACAGCTTCCAAAACACAGGAACCTTCACCATCTGTAATCCAGCCGAAGAATGTTGCTTGTTGAGGGGATGCGATAAACGGCATTTTTGCGTTCCTTACAATTATACAGTAAGATAATTATATCACAGCCATCAAAAAAGTACACACTTTCGTGCAAAAACTATCATAGAACCTTCACGTCAACGCCACGTTCAGTGAGATAAGAGATCACGTCGGCGTGACGTGGATTTTCACCAGCGTTAAATTCAAACTCTACATGCTTGATGCCAGCTGCGACTATCGCCTCGCTATAATCAAACATCTGAGGAACATCTATTCCTGTCGTGTAGACGTAGACCACCTTTCCACCGTTCTCGATGAACTTCCTGAAGATCTTCGTCAGAGCTTCGACGTTATAATTTCGAAGGTTTAGCACGTACGAGAAGTTTTTGTCTTTCTGGGACAGATAATCAATCGTGTGTTTCTCGAGCTTTGGATCGTTCTCCAAGTTGATGTACTTAGTGTACGATCTGACGACTGATGTATCTTCTCGCGAGTAAACGTATTCACGTTCGCTCAGAATCGTGTGGTAAGATGGCATGAAGTAGCAATAACCACCATTCTCATTTACAAGAACGGTTTCTCCGTTCTCGATAAAGTCAAAAAACCTTTTGATCTTTCCACTGACCAGCGCCGGGATTTCAAATAGAGGGTTTGACTCGTTCACGTAGGCGGTAGCCATCGCACCGTGGAATACTCCACCTCCATCTCCCGTCATGCGAAGGTGATCCCACTTATCAACTGGAATGTCACTGGTGACCAGCTTGTGGACTACATTCGATACTTCTTCATCGAGCATCGCGCCGTAATCCATGACATCTCGTATGGTTTTCAGGGCTATATAATCGTGCTCTTGACCGAATTTGTCTTTGATGTGAACTGTTTTCATGTTATCCTTTGTACTGTCATGCTTAAGATTTGATGGAGTAGGTCATAACTGGGAACGACCAGCCTCGTGAAGGACTTTCATTCCAACCTACAGCTTTGCCATTTGTTAAAAGCACCCAAGCGTAAACATTCTTATGCTTTCCTGGCCACTGTTGACCATATTTTGTCGAATCAAATTCTTGAACCACTTCAACATCTTTCAATTTGTACGCGGGAGTGTCATTGTACTCGCCTGTTGTGATGCCGTGGAATACGTCTTTCAAAGTAGTACTCATGCTGCCTCCAAGAAGTAAATTTTAGGAATGTTAGTCCTTGATTTGATGGAGTAATTATATCACAGGTGTGAAGAAAGTAAACAATTTTGTGAGATTTTAATCAAGTTTTGTGCGATTCGAGCGAATCCTTGACGATTTTGAAGCGATGGTGTAACGAGGTTGGAACTAAACTGTTCTCGCAGAGTACCATTTAATGGTATCCAGCGAGAACAGTTTACTTGAAGTTTGCAGCGTATGTAAGAATTACTATCACTTGAGATAGCAGAGCATCAGCATCTATCTTCTTACCAGGTTTGATCAGCGATGATGCTATAGGACCTGCAAAGAATCCTTCATCTGTAACCTTGAGAGCTCCGCTATGTGAACTCATGAAGTCCTTCAGATCTCTGGTGAGGCTGTCAAACTCGCTACGATCTTCCTTGCAGTCTGCTAGAAAGTGGTTGATCTTAACGGTGACGGTAACTTCAGATTTTCCTGTTGAACTAACTGACAATTCGTAGGTTTTATTCTTAAACGCTGTTGTGAATTCTTTCTTGAACTTATTGGCTGCATTAGTTGCATCCTTTAAGATAGAGTCTTCAGCTTCTAGGAATAAATTGAGATTTGTTTTCATGTCTTTATTTATGCGGGAACCCTCGAGCAGAGTCGAACTGCAACTACCAAGCTTAGGAGGCCTAGCGCTGATTCCGTCAGCGAGGGTTAAGATGTGGTCTATGCTGATCCTAGACAAGAGAAGTTGCTCGCGGGACACCTCATCGGTTGATCGTCTCATCTCTTACAGTCATTCACACCGGGAACCCTCGAGAGGAGTTGAACCTCACCTACCAAGCTTCGGAGGCCTGACGCTAGTTCCGCTAGCGAGGGTGTAAAACGGCAAAGGACCCGCGGGTCCTTTGCTTTGGCAGTGTAATAGGAGTTAAGTCCTGCCTCTGATTGCTCCAGCCGGGGATGACTAGAGGTCTCCAGGGTTTTTGGAAAACCCAATCACTTTATTTTAGACTTCTTAACTTGAATGATCATTATAACACAGGTTTCCAGATAGTACACATTTATTCGCCGTCTTCCGGGAGACCTTGGCTAAACAGTCTATCGTAGTACTCTTTCGTCTTGATCTTAACCATAAAGTCATCACCTTTAGCGATGACACCTTCGAAGACTGGGTACTTGCCTTCGCGAACGTCATTGATGAATGACTTATTGAGGTTGCCCTCGTATATCACTTCAGCAGTTTCCGGCATTGAGCCGTAGATGTCAACGAATTGTTTAGGAGGAACGAATCCCTTCTTAAACAGAAAAACGTCAAACAGCTTCAACTCCTTCGCTTCACCCTCGACGTGCTTTCCGGCAAAGCTTGACGGACCAAAAAGCTCGGTAAACGCTGTGATGCGCTCGGGCTTCTTGACTATCTGAGTCGTGCGGTAAACTATTTCATCTGCTAACTTTTCCATGAATATCGGAATTGCTTCGCAGAAGATTGGAGCGGAAGCGTCAAACATTTGGCGCCTGGTGCCGAATTTGTTCCAACCTTTCTTAGGAGACCACTCCCAGCGAAGGTTAGAACCGTCATACTTGTAGAAAGCGATGCATGATTTACCTAATGGAGCTTTTGAAGCACCTAAAATAGTTGGATATTGTAACATTTTGATGCCTTTCATGTGGGTCATGAAAGCATTACAATGGATTCTTTATGACGAAATCGAGGAAATCGCCTCTTTCAAGAGATGCCATGAAATCGAGATAAGCCTGAGACTACTTAACATCGTTCAAACTGTCTTCAGTCTCGAACAAGTGCAGCGCTGAAATCTCTAGGACTCTTTTCTTCACGTCAGCCATCGCTTTTGCTTCCAGAGAGTGATTAACTTCTGTGCTTGCGACTTGCTTTAATTGCGAGTTAATGACTTCCATGATGGTGATCTCCTATGTTATGTTTGGTGCAATATGTTGGAATCGAACCAACCTTCCTGCAGTGTAGGTGCAGACGACAGCCACTCTCTTCAATATTGCGTGTGGTGCCCTCGGACGAGAATCGAACTGTCGACCTAATTGCCTTATCATTCGGCTAACGGTGCAATATATTCTTTATTGATTTGATTCAATGAGACTATTTTCAAATCAACACTGTTCTGTAATATAACTAATTCTATTTTCCTCGCATCAATCTTGGCAAGATAATCATTTTTCGTATCAAAATATTTGTCTCCAACTTTAAAATCAGGATAATATTTATGATCTATTCCATTATCGTCTATCCAAGGTAGCGGTGCAGGTCGTTCCCATATAATATTCAATTCTTCTAGAATCTGAGCAAATTTAATTTCATAAGAACTCTGAAGATACACCTCAGTCCCGTCATTTTTCCTAAAATATAATTTCAGTTTAGATGTATGTCCACCTAAACCATTAGCTTTAGCTTTCTTAGATAAGTTGGCTTTAGATTCATTTGTATGTATAGTACGCGTATGACCTTTTAACTTCTTACTACTTGCAAGACCATATTTAGTAACACGAGGGTCAGATTTATCTAATCCTTTATTCCATGCTGACTTACCAGTCATACCATTTGTATACTTACGATCTGGGTTATCTTTGCATAGTCTTTCATGATTCCGTTGTGAATTAGTATTTTTACTCTCTTTATTACAAAATTTACAAAATAGCATAAGTTTTCTCCTTAATACTATTTATAAATTATTTCTCAAAGTGAATTGCTCTACCGACTGAGCTACAAGGGCGTTGATGGTGCTCTGTGCTGGATTCGAACCAACTTCCACTTACTTACAAGGCAAGGCTTCACCGTCAAAGTTTACAGAGCATCCAGGGGTGTCCAGACGGTTTCGAACCGTCACTACTCACTTCACAGGCGAGGGTGCAGACCACTACACTATGGACACCATTGATCTTACCCAAAGTAGGATTTGAACCTACATCTCCCCTTTTCTGTCTTCACGTGGTTTCCCATGCTCGCAAAGCTCTTACATAGAGTGCTCTACCATTGAAGCTATTCAGGTGGTGCTCCCACGAGGAATCGAACCTCGGACTCTTGATTACGAAACAAGCATAAGACCACTTTACTATAGGAGCAAATAACGAGACTTCCCAGCCCCGGCCTTGAAGGAGTCTGTTGATCAGAACTTACTAAGCTCTAGTCTGGATGGACATTACGGAGCTGTTGGGTTTCAACGGGGAATTCTAGGCGTATCCCATAGGAGCAGGTAACGGGAATCGAACCCGTGACTAAACATTGGCAATGTTTGATGATACCACTTCACTACACCCGGTGCCCAAGGGGAGAATCGAACTCCCGTTCCATACTTACCAAGTATGAGTAATGACCATTATACTACAAGGGCTTGCATTTGGTGGGTCCCGCCAGATTCGAACTGAGCTCTCTCCCGATTATGAGTCGGACGCTTATACCAGATTTAAGCTTGAGACCCGGTAACTCCTAACAGAATCGAACTGTTGTGTCTGTCGAGTCAGGACAGTGCTCTACCATTGAGCTAAGGAGTTGAAAAGAGCTACGTTGCAATACAGCGGTCGGGGAGACCTTGCAATGAAGTAGCTTAAAATTCAATCTTTGATGCGCGGAATGACTTGTGATTCTTTACGAACAGCTTGAACTTACGAGCCTTTCCAGCGTAAGCTCTCAGTACAACACAACCATGATAAGTGCGAACGGAACCGTATGCTTTCATTTTGGCCTCTTAAAATTATTGGAGTCGCGTGTGGGAATCGAACCCGACGTCTACGGTTTTGCAGACCGTTGCATGAACCACTCTACGAACGCGACTTGGTTGGTGCCCAGTTAGAGCACTATTTCTTTCTTGATACCTTCTTAACTCCACCGTCTGTGAAGATCAACTTGTGACCTTTTGCAAGGTTACAAGGTTGACACATAGTCTGCATATTGTCAACAGAGTTTGCTCCACCGTGATACTTAGGCAGACGATGATCTGCATTCATCAAGATTTCCTTGCCATCTTCGTTGATGGCGTAGAGATTCATGATGACAGGTTTTCCAGGCTCAGCATCGTTAATTTCAACAGCGAAGAATGAGCCTTCAATTCCACAACAACGACACTTTGTACCGTGAATCAAGAAAGTTCTCAGCTTGACGTTGTGAACGTTGATCAAGGTGTTGAACGCTTCCATCTCAACAGAAGGTGAGCTGCTATGAGGGAGTGAATCAATTTCTTTCATCGCGTCCAAGACACCGTCAACAGACAGGATTCCTAACCGACGAAAGTTACGATGCTTCGCGACTAAAAAGTCGTCCATGAAAGAAGAGATTTTTGATATGTTCAACATTTGAGTAATTATATCACTGTTCATGTTGAAAGTAAACACAATTTGGTAGTACTCCACGGTTACGATCCGTGCCGTTGCAGCCCATCTGACCACTCTCCAGAGGATATGTTGGTAGTCCCGCTCGGACTCGAACCGAGAATGTGCGCTAATCTGGCGCCACAGAGTGCCACTTTATAAGGGTGGTGTTTTACCAATTAAACTACAGGACCAGTAATTCTATAAATTCTTCATTGATTAAGTCATTTGAAAGAACAACCACTTTGATGTTGTTCATTTTCATTGCAGATTTAATCTTTCGTTCATCTTTCTTGATCAGATAATCATTTTTTGGATCAAGAAAGATGTTTTGTTTTGGTAAATAAAAGTCTGGTATATATCTTCGTTTCTTACCGTTATCGTTCCAAATATATCCTTGTCGAACTTTAATCCACTCAATATTAAGTGAGTCTAAAATTTCAGCAACTCTAACCTCGTATGAAGACTCCAAAATTACTCCAGGCTTATACTCGACGTTCTTAGAATACTTTGAATGTTTTGTTAACCGTTTGCAAGCAATGATTGAAAGTTTTTCCTTCGTTTCTTCACAATGTGGATGGGAAAATATATAACCCTCTTTTTCCATTTGCCTTTTTCTTTCATTTCCCCTTGCGCCTGCTATTCTTTGCTGTTCTGGATTATGAGATCTACTTTTATGACCAGCGCATCCTTGAGATGACGAAAATTCCTTAGAGCAAATTTCACATACCCATTTTGTTTTCTTCTCTACTTGTCCCTTACATACAGCAACATGCTTGTTAAAATTAGGAACACTAATTTGCCGAGAACATTTAGGGCAATCTTTTTTCTGTTTAGAACCGTGCATAATACAAAGATCCCGCCGCTCACCAAAGCTGAGTACTAACGTTATTTCTTCTGCGCATTTTCTCGAGATTGTCGTAAAGCATTAAATCTCGGAAAAGTATTAATGCTGGAACTGGAAGATTTCAGCGTTTCATTCAATAACGCGTTCTCTTCCTCTCGTGTGAAAGGTTTACCTTTCATATATGCTTCTTCTTTAGTTGTGAATTTCATTGGGTAATCTCCTTAAAGATGAATAATATCATCCTTTTTGAGATAAGTACATTATTCTCTGGTCCCTCCCCGCGGGATCGAACCGCATCCTCTGGATTTTCAGTCCAGCGTACACACCAGTTATACGAAAGAGGGATGTTGGCAGGAGGTGTGAGAATCGAACTCGACTAACCTTGCTTCAAAGGCAAGTATGCATACCATTGCATATACCTCCAACATTCATTTGTGTTCTGGTCGTAACTCCAGCAGCTGATATTAGCCTCAATCTCCTGTTCCACGCTTCCAGCTTGCAAACCTTTCACGCTTCGACCTCAGAGGCACATGCCATGTTCTATAACGCTTCATTCGCGACTTCCACGTTACGTCAGCCAGACATTCGATAACTTGCACTTGCTACACAAATTTGGCAGCCCCCGCTGGAATCGAACCAGCGTCTTCGGAGTCAGAGTCCGACACCCTACCATTAGACCAGGGGGCAATTGTTGTGCGGCCCAGGAAGGAGTCGAACCCTCTGCAGTCTGACTCAAAATCAAACGCGTATCCGATACACCAGGCAATCTGGAGTTTTTGAAACTCCAGTTTAAAACTTAACTTCTTAAATCCGCCATTAACTCTTCAAGTTCTTGAAGAGTCAAGTTCAACGGGGTTTTACCCGTCGTTTCAATCCATGACTTATCCACTATAGCGTACACTTCATCTGTGTACCTTGAGAAGAATTCCCAAGTCATCTTGTACTTTTTACCCCAAGATACGCAAGTAGGTCCTTGATCGTCATAAGCAATCAAGATGATAGCGTGACCACCTTCTGTAGCAGCAAGGTTAGGATCTTGACTCACCGTCCAAACTTGAGGAGGTTCACCTGCCGCAAACATACTATTTGGGACGTTGAAGCCGATGTAAGCTAGACCGAATTCTGCGATAGTAAGCTTCACATCGTTGATGTTATTGTGATCGACTTCCATGAAGCCTAAGATCTTGTCACGAGTTCCATCACCTAACGGAATTCCTTCATTCAACAGGTACTGTAAAACGTACTGCTCAACTCCGCCTTGATCAGTTGCAGGATTCTGTGGGTTGTAACCTGTAGCAGCCTCGTAAAGATTCAAGACGCATCTGTCAGGTTCTGTTTGCTCTGTCAGCGTGTTAGCTGTCCAGATCTGTCTTGCATGATAGACCGCAGCGCAGGTGCAATCTCCCAATCTATCATTGAGCATAACACCAAAGTCTGTGATGTTGTGCGACCAGTCAATAGCGGCTGGTGGGGTCGGTAGCGGTTTACCGTAAACTGCCCGCATATTTTTTATTTTAGGATTGAACGCTCTTGCCTGACGGCCGAGTTTCATCTTCATCATAATACCTCCTTGAAAGATTACTGGAGATATTTATGGACAAACTTGTATGGTAGCAGAGAATAAAACGTCGATGGGTATGGTTTCATTGTGAGCGAAGTAACCCGTGACTGCGCAGCTGCTATGGTCCTTTCTGCAAGAATCGGACTTGCATCTATCGATTATCGGTCGATTGCTCTACCACTGAGCTAAGAAAGGATTTGATCCTTGGCATCTTCTAAACCTTTGAAGAAGGCTTCGTTTGTGCCAGTGAATTCTATTCGTATAACTTTCATCTTCAAAACTTCCTGAAGGTACTTATCTTATATCGAACCGCTTCTTTCGTGTTATGCTAAATGTACAGTGGGGTGAGCGACGGGAATTGAACCCGCTCTAAAAGCTTCACAGGCTTCGTTGCTGAACCATTACAATACGCCCACCCCGATGTACACTTTAATTTGGTAGTCCCGGTCGGAATCGAACCGACGTGTTTCGCTAATCGGGCGAACACCTTACCATTAGATGACAGGACTACAACGATTGAACGACATACGGGGAATCGAACCCGCGATCTCCGGCGTGAAGGCCAGGGTTTTGTCCGTTAAACTACACATCTCAGATCTTTTTTCAAAACTTGCTGGAATCGATTAAAATCTGTCAATCGTGATCATATCCACGGCAGCAACCGCTTCAATAATTTGGCCGATTCGGTTGGATTTTCACCAACACCTTCCCACCTTGTAGTGGGCCCTCTAAGAATTGAACTACGAATCGATTATGGTGGGTACCGTGGGATTCGAACCCACATCTTACGGATTAAGAGTCCGCCGTAATAGCCATTATACTAGATACCCAAATAAGATCGTGTGGATTCGAACCACCACCGCGCTTAGAGCAGCACTCATCACGCTCTTATGGATTTTACCGGGAGCCATACCGGAAGTACGATCTTGGTCGGAATGGAGGGATTCGAACTCTCGACATCTTGCTCCCAAAGCAAGCGCACTACCAGGCTGTGCTACATTCCGATGTGCAACTCTCATCTAAGGTTGAATCATCCTGTCACCAGACCTGACCAATCCGAAAAGTTGTTGCATGGTACACCCAACCGGATTCGAACCGGTATTTCCTGATTGAGGGTCAAGCGACCTAGCCGTTAGTCGATGAGTGTAAAGTGTTTCTCATTATAGTCAATTCCTTTTGTTTGAATCGATAAAAGCATTATAACACGATCTACAGAAAAGTACACAACTATTTAAGTGAAAACGAAATTATTTTTGATAAACTCTGCAGTCGAATCTTCATTCGTGTACAACTTGAACTCGTTAGCGCCCATGTTGAAGTTCAATGTATCACCTAGTGTACATTTTGGTCAGGATGGTCGGATTCGAACCGACGGTCTCTCACTTCCGAGGCGAGTGGATTAGCCAGACTTTCCCACACCCTGATTGGTGGACATCACGAGAATCGAACTCGCTATCTTCAGGCGAAGCATATACCAAAGTTTACACTCATCCAGAGACCCCCATTTGGTGGAGATTACGGGAATCGAACCCGCATACCTGATGCCCATTGGTGGAGGCCGAGGGAGTTGAACCCTTCTAGACAAGATACTTGCAAGGCATCTCCGCAGCCCGCTGCTGCCCCCATGAAACAAGTCCGATGTCCTAAGCCACTATGACGACCTCCAGCATTACCCGCTAGGCCGGGATTCGAACCCGGGTTTTCGGAAGGTGGAGGATGGGAGGTTCGAACTCCCGACCTATAGCTTGCAAAGCTACCGCTCTCCCAGCTGAGCTAATCCCCCATCGTGACGGTGCTTTCCCACTAAGCTACTACCGATTTCTCAGTAGACAGGATTTGAACCATGTGTCTCCGCCGGTGCCCCCACACGGAATCGAACCGCGGTATCCTGATTACAAAACAGGTGTAATGACCATTATACGACAGGGGCTTTATTTGGTACAGACGATTGGGATCGAACCAATATCCTCGGGGTTTCAAGCCGATACATGAACCATCATTGTTACGTCTGCATTAAGTAGAGTAAAAGTTGTTTAGAGCTATTGCCACCTTGGCACCCCTGCTCTTGAAGAGCAGGGGATTAGAATCGAACTAACGAAGTATCTCTTAACATTGCAACTACTTGGTGGTGAGTGAAGGTATCGATCCTTCGTCTAAGCCTTATGAGAGCCTTGTTCTACCTTTGAACTAAATCACCACGATAGCTTTACCTATCGGAATACGGTGGGTGCACTCGGTGTCGAACCGAAACTCTTAGGGTAAAAGCCTAATGTGCAGAGCCGCTACACTATACACCCAAACTTCGGGTGGGACTGGTGGGATTCGAACCCACGATGTGAGCTTTCGCATGTACCGGATTAAAAGTCCGGTGTCTTCAACCTCTTGACTACAGACCCATTAAACAGCTTTGGAATCAGAGGTTGATTTACCAAAGCCATGGGTAGAAAATCGTTCCATGGCACATACTCCTTTTGTTGAAATTAAATTGGTCCGCCCACGTGGAATCGAACCACGGACCGGAGTTTAGAAGACTCCTGTTATATCCACTTAACTATGGGCAGAAACATTTTCTTCCTTTTGACCACCCTTGATCTAGGTAAGTCTGAAGAATATCTTTCTTGATCTTGATGGTTTTCTGTTGCTTTTCTGAGAAGATCCAGCAAGATCCAAATTGAGAGTTTCTATCACCGGATTGAGCAGATCTCATTTTAGCTTTCGTATCTTCAGAGTGAGTCTTTCCGAACATCGGATTAGAGTCTGCTGAATTCAAATCGCTTAATTTTGCTCTTGATTCATATGAATGAGATTTCCCTTGGAATTTTCCCTTGCCCATATTTGATTTTCTTGCAGCATTACTTGCATTGGACTCTATGCAGAACCCATTTCTTCTAATCTTTGTGATGTATTCAAATCCACCGGTGCCGCCTCTTCTGAGGTTGTAGACATCATCACGAGAAAGAAACTCATCACTAACAATTTCTTTCTCCCTCGCATACATAGCTTCCGAATTCTCGAAAGTCTCAAGTATGACTTTTTCAAAGTTTTCGATCCCGTATCTTTTGATAGCACGACCGATAACTTTTCCAGAGCCCATGTACCCATCATCAAAATTCTTGGTCTTATGAACTCCAACGTAGATTTTTCCATTCACCATGTTGGTGATTTGATAGATGCAATATTTCATGCTTCTATTTATGGAGAATCCACAACGTGTTGCGAACCCGGAATCGAACCGGCCTGATGGGTTATGAGCCCAACATGCGCCACTACATCTTTATCGCGGTCTCTCCGGCTGGACTCGAACCAGCATCGTCTGCGTTCCAAACACAGTGAACAACCTTTATCCCACAGAGAGAAGGGTACTACTAATTGGCCCTGTTGAATGGGTTCACACCATTATCACGCCGCCTAGGTGGCAGCTAGCATTGTAGTTTATGCTTACAACAGGATTGTGGCGTTCGCGGAGGGGATTGAACCCTCTTCTGGAGATTGAAAGTCTCCTGTCCTAACCATGTAGACGACGCGAACATGAATGTAGCCTAAGCACCGACAGATAGGTTGCGATCCTACCCTGTTGCTCGAGTATGACACTGTCGTGGCATTCTCTTCTTCACAAGAGACCTCAGTTGTGACTTACGATCTCTTGATCATCTACATTGAGACTTCGTTACACTCGTACACCGAGCAATGACCGACGAGATAAACTCGACGATCACCGAAGTCTGGCGGGCCAGAGGGGTGTCGAACCCCCGCGTGAAAATAGACAGTTTTCCATACTACCGTTATATGACTGACCCGTGGGATGCTTCAATTTTTATAGACGCGGAAGCAAAGGTCGCGCCATTGTTTGGAGTCAGAGAAGATGTCGGCAAGAGTGACTGGGCGATGCCCAAGTTTTCCATAAACGAAGTAACTCTCATTCCTATGCAACTGACTTGGTACACCTGCAGGGAATCGAACCCTGTATTCCAGCTTGAAGGGCTGGCCACTCAACCAATTGTATTCAGGTGTGCAAGGCTCCCCAGGCTGGATTCGAACCAACGACCAAGTGATTAACAGTCACCTACTCTACCACTGAGCTACTAGGGAATTGTTACAAAATCTTTTGCTATTTGAATCCACTGTTTTGGATCTTTGTACATCTTTTGCCATTCTATTCTAAGTACTTTCCATCCAAAATCTTTCAAAAATTTATCTTTTCGTTCATCACGTTCTCGATATTCTTGAAATCGTTTGTGTTGTTCACCGTCGATCTCAATGCAGAGACTTTTATGAACCCAGGCAAAGTCAAGAGAGAAGTTGCCTAAGGAATATTCGCGAACATAATTTTTATCTTCAAACTCGTTTTCGATAACTTTCATGAAAAACTTTTCTGGATAACTTGGCATGTTGTTCCACCGAGATTTACCAATATTCCAAGCTCGTCCTTCAGAATGAGCTTTCTTCATTGATTCGCTTGTTAGCTGTTTAGTTTTGGAAGAAGGAATATGACCAGGTTTTCCCTTAAGTGCGATAGAAATTTTATTGGACATCTTCCAGATTCTTGGATCAGATTTATTCAAACCTTTAGTCCAAGAATCTTTACCAGCAAAGGGTTTATGATCTTTACCAGAACCGTGTGTTCTCCAAATATGAGTTCCAATACCCATTTTAGAAAATTCTTTATCGCAAAATGTACATTTCATGTTGAATTGTAACACAGTTGAGAAAATAAGAACATTATGGCTCCCCCAGCAGGATTCGAACCTGCATACCGTTCGCGACGGACTACGAGTGGTTAACAGCCACTTCACTTGCCAGTTATGTGTACGGGGGAATGTTTGGCGGTGTTCAGAGGAGTTGAACCTCAATCAAAAGGCCTCGGTGGCCTCCGTGCTAACGTTACACTAAAACACCATGGGACCCCCGCACTGGAATCGAACCAGTATCTAAACGTTCGTAGCGTTTCGTCGTGTCCATTGGACTAACGGGAGTTTGGTGCACGGTGAAGGACTCGAACCTTCATAATCAATCTTGTAAGGATTGCGGCTGACCTCTCACACCAACCGTGCATTGAGCAGTGGACAACTTCATCCACTGCACGTGGCTAGATGAACTACTCTGCCATGTAAGCGGTCGTTTTTTCACTCCACAAGAGGAGCTTCATCCCGATTAATGTAACGGCAACCGTTACAAGCCACGCCCTCATTCGTCTAATTTTAAAGTGCCGACAGCGATCGCGTTCCGCATTGCACTTTTTACTGCTTTGAAAACAACCGAGGAACCTTGAAGGTTCCTCGCTTTTGGATTACTAATTTAGGTTCTCTTAGTTCTGAGTTCCTGCTCCAATTACGAGGTTCTTTACTCTTTCATTCACGGCTGGCTGATTTACCTCACGGTTAATCCTGCAATCGCGTGCATGTTGTGTAAAGGGTTTCATTGTTATGGTAGTTTTCATGATTTTATTTATATGACAGCAAAAAATTCCAAATAAGTTAAGGTTCAAAGAACCATTAAGAGTGCTGCTTAGTTTTCAGCTTTGTAGTGAAAGTACATCACTGATCTTCAGACTAGCACTTTTAATGTTTCCTTCAAAGAAGCATTAAGGATGATTTTAAGTATCTTAGCTCTGAATCAGTAATCCACTTTAGCGTGGAACTTTATTCATCGTCAGGGTTACATACGATCATCTTTAATGTTTCCTCATCGATAAAAGCATTATAACACGCTCTTCCAAAAAGTACATTACTTTGTGCAACTATTTTCAAAAGTACTCTGCAGGATAATCTCTCCGCTCTACCATTTGAGCTACCCAGCAGCGTTTGGCTACCGAGGCTGGATTCGAACCAACATCTGACTATGATCAATGATCCCATGCACGGAGGTCATTGACTGCAAAATTATCCTGCAAAGTACTTGAGGTGGCGCTCTCGCAAGGATTCGAACCTCGACCTTGATGCCATTCACACGTGTTCGATAGGAAGTGGTAGACACATACGTGTCACTAACTACTAACGTGCTATCTTCATCAACATTACCCCGTGCCTTACCAATGCCTTTGATATTACGTTTGCACAACTCGTTTGACCCACAACAGTTCGCACGAGAATCTCAGGTTAGTCGGATACGAGAGCGTAACCTCAAGTACTTTGCAGAAGAAACTCGTCTGAGGATTCGAACCTCTTAAGAGTGTGCGCACACCATACACCGAAATGTACCCCGTATATCCACCACGGGCAAAGCTCTTTGATAAAACGGCTGCAGACCGGTAAATCTAGAGTAAGTTTCTTCAGCAAAGCACTTCAAATTTTATCTAACGGAGGTAGTTCGTCCGTTAGGGTAACTCATTTGAGTTACCTTTTAGCTCCAGAGGTAATTCGTCTGGACGGCAAGGGTGGTTAATCCCTTCTGTTCAAATTCTCTTTCGTCGACGGTCTGAGGATTCGAATCTCAGATTTGCCGCTCCGATGGCGCCATCTCGGCGAAAAAGAACTTTGTGAGGCTGCTTCAGCGAACGTTGTAGTGCATGCGCTCAACATCCGACTTCCAGGATCCGTGCATCGCATGCGAGCCGATGCCTGGTATGCTTTTACATTACAAAAGCAGCTTTACAAAAGACGCCGTCACGAACATTATACCGAAGAAAACCCATCCAACAAACGCGTCTTCCTTGTCGGTTTCCATAATCAACTGTCCAAGCAAAAAACCTGCTTACTAACCTAAATAGCACCAAGAGTTTCTCTGCCAAGCCATTGTAAAAATTGAATTATTTCTCTCATGCTTTACTCGTTGCATCTACTGACAAACAGAAACAGTTGAGCACTTTTTGATAATTTCTTCAGTATTAATTGCGTCTACGTTACCTTTTGCTTGCGCGACCTGATCTTCATGATCTCCCCCCAGCTTACTTGCTGGAATGAGGAACAAGAAAACGGTAGCTGCATCAACATTTGCAGAATGATCCTGTGCAGCAGACGATACAGCAAGTTGCGTCTTTGCATTACACATAGCAGTTGATAACTCAGAGCACGAAAGGTTCGTGTATTTCTGCGGCGATACATAATCTGCATGAATACTCTCGGGACGAGTGGCACAACCAGCTAATAAAATTGCTGCTATAACTAAAATCTTTTTCATTAAATTTTCCTTTAAAATTGAATTATTTCGCGCACTTCTTAGCGACTGCGAATCTAACCTTTCAAATCAATTCCTTTGTTGTTTGAATCGATAAAAGCATTATAACATGATCTACAGAAAAGTACACTACTATTTACGAACTATTTGCACTATTTCACGGGAAGTAATGATCCTGCACTTTGATTCGATCTCAGCGATTCGTTTCTTTGGGATGTCGTAATGATCTTTGTGGAACCAACAGGGCTTTATGTCGAGCTGTCGAGCCATCTCGTGAAGATTCTCGATAGAGTATGGAAGGCAGATAAGATGACGTGAACCGTCTGTAAGATATTCTAGCATGTGACATTATATCACAAGTTTAGAGAGAAGTGTTAACCGAATTTCTTGCTTGTAACCTTACCAGTCTTATCATCGACCATGTAAGCTGTCATAGAAGGTTCTCCATCTTTGATGAATTGTTTGACGATCTTGATGTTCTTCTCTTCTTGACCTCTATGGATGTAACCTGGAGAGTCAGTCCAAAATCCGTTCTTACGCTTTTCTACTCTACGCTGAGCTTCAGGTTCTTTCTTGTCACCAAACTTTGTGACGTCGAACGCTCCTCCACTGATCTTCTTTACAACGTAGGTCGGTTCAAAGATTTCAAAAAGCTTCAAGATAGATTTCCTTCGGCGTATCCTTTACCCCAATCGATATAGAAGCGAGTAGGTTCTTCAATAATGGTGCTGATGGGTTCATTTTGACTCTTGTCGTCTGTCTAGGGCTTCTAATGACTCTTGTCGTCTGTCTAGGGCTTCTAATGACCCTTGTCGTCTGTCTAGGGCTTCTAAGTTGTCTACCATGTTTCGTTATCCGTGAAAAGATTGTTAAAACTATTTATGAAGATTAACTTGTTATACTTCTCGTGTGTACTTTTCAGGCTGGTGTGATATAATAGCTCAAATAAATAAAAACGAAACATTAACTTAGGAGAATATTATGAGTAAACCTCAATATGTATGCAAGGATTGTGGAACTGTAGGACCACGAGTAACTGTGGTTAAAGGTCACTTTGTCGTAGAGTTGCTTTTGTGGTGCTGCTTCGGCGTCCCTGGTTTGATCTATACTACTTGGCGAGTATTAACAAAGACGAATGGATGTGGATCGTGTGGATCGAAGAACATGATCAGCGTAAGTTCACCGATGGCTAAGAATTTTATGGAATCATGAACATCTTCAAAGACGCTAAGCTCTTTAAGCTTCATAGATATTTGTCATCTCTTTGATTGACAACCAATGTTGATAAACTCCTGCACCAGTTTCATTTTGTAGAGTCCATGGATTTATTGATGCGATCTTGAATTTCTTGATACTGACGAGTGTAGCGTTCTAGCATAGCCTCGTCAATTGCGCTTAGCTTTCCGCCTTGCTGATTCTTCTTCAATTGAAGAGCAAAGATCTTATCGTCAAGGTCAGACGCTCTGTCTTGACTAATCTGGATTGAAAAGTTCTTCTGCACAGTTTGAAGATCTGCGGCTGTTGCGTAGTGAGAATCAAAAGCCCAAAATGCTCCAAGAATTGCTATGACTGCAGATACAGTTGCACTCGCTGTTGCAAGTGGTTTTTCTTTTATAAATTCCATCATGATTTAGTCCTTCATATCCGTGATCGTAATGTTGAAGAAGACTTCGTCATTACGATTCTTTGCTTGTTTTATTGCATTCTTTACGCCTAACAGATTGCTATTTTTCTCAACGAGAGGGTTAACTGTTAGATCCATGATCTTGACGCTAGTACCAGAACGAACGGCTGCAAAGATAGCGTTCATTCCATCCTCTTCAACTATCGTAAGCATAGAGATGCGGCCTTCTGTAAAACGCTTGAAGGCTTTGCTTGGATCGTTAGATTGATTTGATTGCTGGTGTTGGAGAAGCGTAAGTCTCTCAGAACTGAGATCAACTCCGATTGCGTTGCCGATCGATTCGAAGACGGTATCAAGTTGATCTAGCGGAACTCCCTGTGATCCGTCCGTAAAGAACTGATCGATCAAACTTGTTTTGATTTCTGATAACTTCATTGGATAAACCTTTCGAAAATAGCATTGCTCGAAAGTATTTATCGTTATTGATTCGAATTAGTTTCTATTATCGTCGAATGACAGTTGTACCTTCGCTAAACGTGTCAGGCCTAAAGTTTGCAAGGTCGAGAGTTGAGATCCCGAGGGCAACTGTTACATCATACAGAATGGCTGTGACCTCTGCGGCGCTAAGTTTTCCTACCTTCATGTATTCTAGCAAGGCATCTGAGGTTTTGCAGTAAGCTATCAGGTTTTGGTTTGGCACCTGCTTTATTTTGGATTCTAGATGTGCTATCTGCTTTAAAGCTTCTTCAACATTCTCTGTATTTTGAATCGTGAGAAATTCGATCTTAGAGTTCAACGATTCATTAGCTTTTTCGAGAGCTGTTATCTGATCGAGGGCTTCAGTTAAACCGTCATTGGCAGCTCGCATAGTGCTGACAAATTGTTTTGTCATCTTGATCTGATGCTTCATTCGAAGCATGATCGTTTGATACGCGTGTTGGTACTCAGGGAACAACTTCATCGCGGTCTTCAACATAGACAAGAATATCGTCTCTGCTTCTGACCCGTACTGATCCATCTTGTCGACGGTGAACACATCGATCATGTGTTCAAGGTTATCGCATCGATCAAGACCCTTAACGATAGATGCCGCTATCAGTTTCGCGATGTCTCTGATGTAAGTTTCTTTGTTCTTGTGTTCACCAGCGAATTTTTTGGTCAGCGCCCAGGTGTTTACGCTTACCTTTTCACCAAAGATTTGTGTGATCTGCTCGGTGGGTACGTCGTGATCTTCTTGAGAATCGTGAAGGAGCGCGATGACGATGCAAAGTTCTTCAATGTCGTCTGGAAGACCTTTGAGTTGAGTGACAGATAGGGCGATGCGGACTTGATGATGAAGGCTCGGAGTTACCTTGTCCTTGCGGAATCGCTGTTCAGCTGGAAGTCTGAACTCCAACTGCTCTATGAATCCAAGCGCTCGAATGCCTTGGACGTAGCCTTTGCCGAGCATGTAATACTTGAGCGCAGTCTTCTCTCGTTGAAACTGAAGTGCGTGTCGTTGTAAAACAGCTTTCATTGAATCAACGTCAGCGCCAGATTGATCGAGTATGTTAAAGTCAGTCATAGATTCTCCAATAGATGAATCATTATAACACACTTTATACAGAAAGGAAACAGAAAAAGGGGAGATTTCTCTCCCCTTATGAAACTCCGGTGAACCCTTATTTCTTGTCAGATGGTGTGTTTGCGGTCACTGACTTATTTTTGATGTCATCATAAAGCTTAGACATGTCTACTCCAGCCGCTGCAGAGCACGCTCCGTCTGCGTAGTTGAATGAAGCTCCGCGCATCGATGAAGTTGCAAAGTTCACAGCTGTCATCGCGTCTAAAGTTCCAGTCTTGGTGTAGTCAAACGTCACTGAGTTGCTAGCCTTGATCCCCATTGAGGTTCCAACTGAACGAGCATCCATGTTGGTTCCTAGAAACAGAACTTCCCAGCCGTGTTCACCTTCAACGCCGCTGATCAATTCCTTAACCTTAGCGTAGGTGTATTCTTTGCTGGCGTTCTCTTGTCCATCGGTCAAGATAGCTACGATCGTCTTCGTGTTCTTTGGATTTTCATCCTTGAACGTGGAGATAGTTCTACCAACAGCGTCATAGAGAGCTGTGTAACCACGCGGTTGGAATGTGCTTGCATTTAGATCAGGCACGTTTTCGAGAGGAACGTTGTCGTGAACGACAAGATACTCATGGTCGAATTGAACCAACGATACTGTTACCTTACCTGGAACTTCCTTCTGACCTGCCAAGAAGGCATTGAACCCGCCGATCGTTTCTTCCTTGATAGAGCTCATTGAACCCGAGCGATCGAGAATGAAGAAGATGCGAGCGTTAGCAGGCTTTTTGGATTTGGATTTTTTCTTTGGGGTTATCATTTTGTCTGTCATTTTGTTCTCCTTAATAGATGATTTGTAGTGACGCGCCGCAGTTGGAACAGAATTTAGCGGAGGTTGATTTGCTGAGATATCCACACGAGTCGCATTCTGTCTTGCTGCGGGTGGTGACTGCGTTAGAAACGGATTTTCCTAGATGTTCTCCAAGCAGACGTAAGATCATCACGTGCTTGTGAGGTTCAAGTGCAAAGTTAGCAACCGAATTGAACTCCTGATCTGATACAGATCCAGGGGCTGTAATTCCAACACAGTTAGTGTATGCTCCAGGTATAGCAGCTGTGGAATTACTTGCTCCTATCGCACTGCTGTTTGCGCAAAAACCTCTAGCCATCAACGGGGATGGATCTCCAGTTGAACCGGCTGAATTCCAGAACGGAGGATAATTCGGTGGGGGATAAGGTTGATGCCAATTTGGAGTTACAGTCGTGATCGTTTGGATCACCTTTTCAAATTGAAACTCAACTCGAACTAAGCCATCATCGACTCTGATACCTCGATGCTTTTCTATCGCTGAATTGCGCGCGATAAATTTGAATCGATTTCCTCGATCTAGATTGCCGTTCTTGATGAACCGTTCTAACTCTATTTCATCGTTAGGATCAACGACTAAAGATACTCCCTGCGTCGCATCGACTCCATCAATCTCGATCTTAACAGAAGCCCTGACAGAGTTCTTGTTCTTGATAAAGATGCTGTATTCGGTTTGAAATGGGAGGTAAACCTGATCTTCGAATTCTCGAAGTGCTTTGCCGTTAGCCTTGATGGCCACAGCGAGTTTATTGCTGTACATAATGCTTCTCCTGCTGGGCGACTGACTGGCGTCCAATTACATAAGTCAGTTAAGCTCTTGATAAATTACACACCGAGCCAAGTTGTGTTCTGTACTTCTATTTATACTCTCATCGCGCTTCCAGAAATCATTCCTGATAGCACGCTATCTAACCACCAACGTGGAAACTTTTCATCTTGATATAATTCAAACTTGAACAAATTTCCTAACTCGATGTCTTCTTTCCACATCTCGACGTTCAAGTTCAACATCTTCTTACCGTGCATGAAGCCGTTGTTTTGACGGCATTTCGATCCACCATAAGATTCAAAGTTGTAAAGCTCGATCAAACATTCATCAGAAAAATCTAAGACATGTTCCCATTCTAAGGCGAACATTCTGTAAATCTCAGTCATTCGCAGAAACTTCGGCGAACAGCCTTTTACTGAGTGTCGTGGAATCCCATTTTGGTTGCCGCGTTTAGCATGTACATTTGACCTCTTACTTAAACAAGCGGCTCATTACCGCTGTCATTTTATCAATCCAACCTAACAGCAGACACACCAGAAACAGGATTACTCCAATGAGCATTCCAATTCCGAGGGCGGCTGCTGTCGAATTCATCGCTTAGATGAGGGTGGAAGCCTTGTAGCCCATGCTGTTCCACAGGATACGAGTCTTGCCGGCCGAGGTTGTTTGTTGTGCACGAACTGTTACTTTCGAAGTGCGCTTTTGGATTGCTGTTTTGCCTTCGCGATAAACGCGAGTTCCTGCAGCGATCGAGATTTTCTTACCTACGAGATTTGTCTTTGACATAATGAATTTCCTTATGAGTATGTTATGAAAAGAGGAATCAAATGATTCCTCGTTTGCTACTTAAACAGCTTGGATATTGGAAGCTTGTGCTCCCTTTTGTCCTTGAGTCACGTCAAAGGAAACCTTCTGGCCTTCTTTGAGAGATTTGAAACCGCTCATGTTGATCGCAGAGAAGTGTGCGAACAAATCGTCACTACCTACATCTGGGGTAATGAAGCCAAAACCTTTAGCGTCATTGAACCACTTTACTGTACCTGTTGCCATTCTTATTTCTTTCTAAATTGAACAATCACCGAAATTGATGATTGGGTAAAACAATAAACTAGAGATGAGGGCAGATTATGCTCTTACCAAGCCTTTCGGCCGTCTTCCCTTTCGGGGTCGACATGGTAGCTTGAATTAACCATCCTCAAGCTTAGGACCACCTAACCGCACATGATCGGACATGCGCAACCAGCATGTTAAGCACCTAGTTTAGTCCAGGCTACGACCCAGTTTATCGTCTGGGAACTATTCTGTGATCACCACAGACAGTGGGTAAACTATTTTCACACTCTTGCTTGGTTAGGTCGAGTGCTATCTTAAAGTTGCCCTTAAGAAGTAGTTCCATCAGCTTCACAAGTTGTCGAAGTATCACAATCTAATGCAGCTAGTTTATCGGTAGCAGCAGGTGGAGTCGAACCACCGGAGATAGGCTTATGAGACCTATTTGAATCCCATTCTCACTGCAACATTGATGAGAAAAAGTTGATAGAGGCTTTTTGTGGCGGCTGTCCTACCACTGGACGACTAGTCAGGAATCGAACCTGAGTTCGCTGCTTTGGGCGAAGTAACTCTTATCTACGCAACATCAATGGTGCCATACAATCAGAGTCAACCAACTGCATGACATTTCAGCATTTTACCGGAGCTACCCGGCTTTCCTTCGAGGATCTTTAATACCGCCCTTTCGGGTGATGGTACAAGAATTGCTGAACCCCTAGTGGAAGTGCCCTTCCACACCGTTTGGAGCGGGTAGAGGGAATCGAACCCTCCACTGAACCTTGGCAAGGTTCCGAGTTACCACTACACCACACCCGCTAGATGAACATTCAAAGAATGTCATCCGTCTCCACCATCTAATGATCAGCTCCACTAGAAGAGTTACCACCTAAGGTACCATCCAATGATCGGCTCCATTGGAAGAGTTATAAGTTGAATCGAGAAAGAGGCGAAAAGAGAGATTTTAGGGTTTTGCCATTAAACTATACCCACTAGGGGCAGCCGGAATCGAACCGACGTCACTCGTTTAAGAGACGAAGTAACTCTTTTCTGTGCAACGATTCAGGTGCGGGATGAGAGAATCGAACTCTACTATTCCTGGGTGGAAGCCAGGCGTGTAACCAATGACACCTATCACGCAAAGGGATGGAGAAAAAGTCGGTAAGGGAGACTGGCCGAAGCCAAGGTTAACAAAAAGTAAACGAAGTAGCCCTAATCCTATGCAACCATCTTGGAGCGGGTGAAGAGAATCGAACTCTCGTCATAAGTTTGGAAAACTTCAGCTCTACCATTGAGCTACACCCGCGTTGCTTTACTGCAATTTCAGCCATAATAACATAACTTTCTGAGAAAGTACAATATTATTTGCAGCGGTAATTATTTATGACTGGGCAATTTTTATGAAAAGTTAAGTTTTTCTACTTGTATTCGCATTCATAATCCATTGATAGTTGAAGTCAAAGTCATCTTGATCTCCGACTGTAGCCATCTCTCCACTAGGAAGAAACTTCCCGATAACGAGAACATCACCAGCATCTACCTTGTTCAAGAGACGGTACAGTCTCTTGTTTGCGCCAGACGCATTAGCGTAATCACCTTCAACCTGACCATAAAGGTCGGCATTATACTTTTCAGAGATGAATTTTGCAACAGCTGCAGAACGACTTACCCCTGCATGACAATGAACTATAACCCGCTCACACGTTATCCTATTCAAAAAATCTATGATTGCTTTTGCATGATTTGCATCAGGCAGGCGTAGGTTGTGCCACAGAACTGGACCATCAGGGTCAGCGTCAGGGACGGCACCCAAAGGTTCATGAATAGTTTCTTCTTCCAGATCATCAAAGCTCAGCCTTAGGATCGAGAAAAAGCCATCATTTATCAAGGCTTTAGGATCTCCAGGGGAAGTAATTGAGATTATAGCGGTGTCAGAGCGTACAACTTCTCGATGTTCCATCCAACGCTGACTAACGAATTTAACGGTTTTGATCATAAGGCATTGTAACACAAACAATCAAGAAAGTAAAATAAACTTAGGAGAGGTGTTATCCTCTCCTAATATGGTACTATGTCTAAGAGGCTTCAGGCTACCCGTGAGCATCCTGAAGCACGTAGATCACTCGTAGTTGATCTTGCTGATTCTATCCTTCACGTCTGCAACGTCGAGTCCAGAGAGTTCGATGAGTTTCTTCTCCATCGAGCTGTCCTTTCTATTGTACCAGAACAGTAAAGAACTGGCAGCTGCTTCAAGACCTTGCCATTTCCTGCCGCCGTTTGCGAGCTTGTTCTTATTTGTGATTGGAGAGAACGCTCCTTTCTTGGGATCACGACCGAGAATGAGATCGTGAAGTAAGAAAAATCGAGAGTCGAGCTTTGCATTATCCTTGGTGATGCTCTTCCAGTAAGCGAAGTACTCAGACATATCGCGACGAGCTTCGATTTCGGTGGCTGGTTTTTCCATAGTCATTGTTTCCATTTTGATTCTCCTTTAAAATTTAAGTTGTGAGAGTGCAGAAGATACTTTTTCTTGCACGTGTTTTGATATTGCCTGGTTACTGTAAGTGCTTACTTCACGCTTGATGCTACTTTCAAGGTAATGCTTTTGAAGTTCAACTGCTTCTGTAGCAGCTTTCCTAACCAATTGAGAAAATTCTCGAGCAATAAGATCTTTCACTGACTGTTTGATCTCATCACTTATTGCATTGTTAAGCGTGAATTTTGAGTTCCACCCACCAGAATGTGAGCCATACTTTTTCGCAAGATTTAATTTCTCGGCATTTGCGGCAGTTTGAACTGCAAGTTGGATTTCAGAATCGACGCCTTTGACGTACCGTTGTGCTATGTTTGCTATCACAGCGCCTTGAACCTGAATCAAAAATTCAGGATCTTTCTCGATGATAGAGGCGAGGGCGTTTGTATCTAAGCTGATTTTGACTGTCATGTTATTCTCCTTTGGTTTGAAAATCGTCTGTTAAGTTGCAAGATTGCGGGTGAAGACAATGACCTACATCGCTACAGCATTCACAGACTGTTAGCTCATCGATTTGGTCTTGTAAAAATTTCTTGCGATTGTCTATGTCTGCAAGTTCAGCTTTAAAATTTGCAAGCTTCTCTTTTCGTTCTTCACGTTCCTCTTCAGCTTTTTTCAGCTGTTTTTCAAGAGCGTAACGTTCGTTGATAAGTCTGATGATCTCTGTTTCGCGAGGATGACTGCGAATGATCGTGCAACCATCAGAATGCTCGATCAAGTTGATGTCTTTGATCTCAAATCCATCTCCAAATTCTTCAGCACTTCGCATATCATCGAGACAATCAGTGATGAGAGCTTCCTCAGTGTCATAACGTCTCTTGATTTCCCACGATTGACCGCAGCAAGAACAACGATAGCCGTTGTCACCACGAGCTATTAGCTGTATGCTCATTTTGATTCTCCTTTAGTTGATTTGAAAAGACGATACTTTTTGAAGTGATGACGATGCTCTTGTGTAATCGGGAGAGTCGCAAGGGCTGTGTGGCTTGGGGAATAGCCAAGGTTATCGTCAGGCTCGTAGAAGAGCGCGCAGTCGATACCTAAGGTAGTTACGTGTTGGTAAGCTTTGAGAAGGTGTTCTTCGCTGTTAGCTTCGAGAAGAACGAGTGAAGTTGTCTCGTCAAACGTTGTGCCGGCGTGGCCAGCCTTGAGACCTGCTTCGAATGTTGCGTGAGCCGCCTGAACGATCTGCTGTTCGAGGGGTAGATCCTTGCGGATGAAGGTGTAGCAGTACGACTTTGGTTGAACCTACAGAGCTGCTTTCATGATGCTTCCTTTCAGTTTGTTGCGGGATTGATAAACTGCTTTGCGATAATCTTTCAGCTTTTTCTCAATGAGAGCTTGATCGTAGATACCACGAACGATTCCTTCTTCTCTTTTGTTTTCAGCTTTGATCATTTCGCCTTATTTATAAAATTTCAGAGGATTCATTATAACATAAACACCCAGAAAGTAAACTGTTTTAATCAAAAAGTTGAGCAACAGTCAGCTACAACTTTACACAATTTTGTTCAACTGGAAGAGTCATGTCACCATTTTCCAGTTGATAGGCAAGAACTTCAAGGACGCTGGCCTCGTAAGTCAAACCCACAAGAGTCAATTCAACGGCGAATTCAGTTGCCTTCTTCGCGATTTCTACAGCGCCTTTTGTCATGATGCACGCTCGAGATTTGGTTTGATTTCGACGTCAAATTTCATCTGCGCGATTTCTCGAAGCGTTGGGGCTTTGCTAGGATCAAAATCAACCTTTGTAGCTCCAACATCGGCGCTGAGATCGATGTCCAACTGTAGTTGTCGACCAGTGTGGAATCCTTTAGCGTAACCAAGTTGAAGCTGAGGTGTCGCTTGATCCCACTTAACTTCAAAATCTTTTTCGAATGATGCTCGCATTGCCTGATTATTCCTCATCTTGTTCTCCTGAGAGTTTAGCGGAAGCTTTTTGAACGATTTCAAATATTTGGTGATAATTGTAAGGAGATTTAACGTAAGTATCTTTCGGTGGTTCCTGCAGAGGCCTCCAATACGTTATGTGATCTGCACTTACCGTACCAATTGGACTTCCATTTGGTGAGAACAGCTGACACGCCAAGATCCAGTGATCACCTAGCTCTTCTGAAAAACCGACTTCCATTACCCAGCCATGAATTACCTTTTGATCGGGATGCTTCTCACCAATCTTCATCGCTGCTAGGCTATTGCGAATATCTTCATCCTGTGTTCCACGAACATCCTTGACAAACAGGATTTCTTCACCCTCATCAGGGAGATGTTTACCATCACGAACCAAGAACCAGCCATCATCTGTTGGGAAGTGTGTCTTTGGAAGATCTTTTGCTTCGGGGAAGATGTACTTACCTTCATGACTGACAGGAATTCCATCCTCGTAGTACGCGATTTCGCATGAACCTACAAATTCACCATCTGCCCGGTGCACATCGCCGGTTCCATCACAATCGCCACAGGTTTCATATCGATGTTTGAATGCACATGGAGTTGGACCTGATACATGTCCAGGGCAAGGCGCTGGCATGTCATACTCAAACTGGCACCCGGCGCATTCTTCGTGCGTTCTGCTTGTCTTTTGCCAAGCTAACAGCTCTTTGTCAGTATAACCATAGATGTTGAATTTATTTGACATATTTTCCATCCGGTAAGAGATATTCTTTTTCATAACTGTCGAAGCCAGATTTGACTTGACCCACGCGGCCTTGAACTGAACACCAATCAGGAAGTTTCTTCAAGTGTTCTTCTAGAGAATCTCTGAAGTGAACCTTTTGACATGCATCACAGTACCATCCCATATCACTAGAAGCTTGTCTGCACAGGTGATTGTAACCGCGAGCCCAACGGCTGCTGATAGAATCATCCTTGATCATAGCACCACAATTTGGGCAATCGTGAACTTTCATCTTCGTGTAGAAGAAGCTCTTTATTTTTTTCACGATTTGTTTCATTTGGAGAGCCTCACCAACGGCACACATTCTGCCTTGTCTTCATCAATTCGAGAACCGTTTCCATGCTTTCTCTTTTCTATCAAACATGCATCCCAGCTAGGAAACTCGACTGCATACTGTGGAGTCCAATCACACATTCTTCCAGAACATATGTAGACGATCAAAACAACGCTCATGTTCATTCTGAGTCCTTTATATTTGCAATGTATTCACCAGTTTCAGCAAATGTTATTAAGAATGGTAAAAGTTGTTTCACCATCGACTGAGTCAAGTGCATTCTCGACTTAACATTTTCATTCCCCATCTGAGGACCTGTATTGTCAACCCCGAACCAAATTGCTGCTTCAGTTGCCAAACTACTATCCTGCAAGGAGCAAGTTTGTCCATATCTGTCATCAAATTTAATGTGGCCTAAACCTCGGCCTCCAATGCTGCGTTCGAGGATAGTTTCAGTCTGCTCATAATCATTGACAATTGACGTTTTAGTTGGCATTCTTGACTCCTTTTGCTGTCTTTTCAATCCTCAGTTCTTCCAATAACTGTGAAATTCTTTCACCCTTCATAAACTGATCAGACGGGTCACATGCAGCCATAGCAAAGGGATCTGTACCATCATCCCATGCAGCGGAGGAAGCTTCGATTTCTCGTTCGAGCTCCTCTATCTCTGCAAGAATCTGAAGAATCTTTGAGTTACACATTATCGCAATCCCAAAGCTTTTGCTTCTTCATCTGTGAGCTTTGCACGAGCTGTAACTCGAATAGCTTCGATACGTTTTTCTTCTGCAACTCGCTCGTAGTACGCTTTGACTTCAGCTTCTGCCTCTTCTAGATTGTAAAGATCATCCATGATCTTAGGAACAACCGTTATAGTAAGACGCTTGTCATAATCTCCGTTGCGCGCGTAATGGTTGAGCAAAAGCTTTCCAGGGAACAGACTTTCATTCCTATCAATGCTAAAGTCCTCAATAGTTGCATACTCGATGATGACAGTCAATAGACGATCTTTATAGTTTACTGTGGCAGCTGCGAATTGTTCGGCTTGCTCTCTTAGATACTTTTCGCGAGCTGCAACTTGTGCGGCCTCACGAGCTGCTTTTTTCGCTGCTGCAATTTCACGTTTTTGTTCTTTGCTGAGTTCGGCCATGTTTGTCTCTTGTTTGATCGATGAAGTAATTATAACACATCCATCAAAAAAGTACACACTTTTGTGACGAAACAAAGGGGAATCTATAAAATAGATTCCCCTTTTGAGTACTTAGGCTATTAGAACTTGCCGAAGGTTGCTTTGGACAGCTTATCAAAAGTTCCACCAAAGAGTGAAACAAATCGTTCTATCAGTTGCTTGATAACGCGTGACAGTAGCAGCAAGATCAAGGTGATAGGCCAAGAGCATCCTGCGCCGACGATGAAGTATTTGCAAGCTGCAAATCGTGGAGGCAAGATTTCGTTGACTTGTGCATCCAGCTGTTCCTTGTTGACATTTGCCTGCTTGCTTTCGCTACGAAGAAGATCCGTGTCTTTTAGATGGATTCCTAGTGAACCGTTGGGGTCATCGAATATGTCATTGATAGCATAATGATCATCTAGAGTGTTGTACTTACGAATAGACAGTTGAACATCTTCAGGAAGGTCGGCTGCCCAATCAGGAACAGTTTCTTTGTTGAGTCGACGATCAAATCTTTCCTTAGCTTTCCAGTTATAGAAGATCCAATACACAAATGACGTTACTAGACCCGCGATGATGTAAGCTGCGATGAGGTAGAGAATTGTAGTTGTGGCACCGTGATTCACGATCAGCGGGTTTATGTCACCCCTAAAGTAGATGTAGGCTAGAACAGCAGATACAGTCATCCAAAATGTAGAGCCGCTAAAGCTCTTTTCGTTGTTAAAAGCGAACGCTGGTACGATGCTGACAAGTGCTCCAATTGGAACAAGCCAAATAAGAGCAAAGTCTAAAATTGCTTCAAGCATGATTTTTCCTTTGAAAGAGGGAGAGGAATTCCTCTCCCAGTTGAATTATGCCAGTACTGCGTCTTGGGCGACAGGAGCCTTCATCCAATCCAGAAGCTCTTGAGAGATCAAACGCTCGTTCAATTGATCGTCAGGCAGATTGACGAATTCTTTGTAGTCGCCGACGTGATCGAAGTACACGTTGCTGTACTTGTCTGCGAGACTTTGAATGTAATTGAACTGACTGACATTTTTGTTCACGCCGAGGAAGATGATGTACATTTGATCGCCGCGGGCTTCAGACTCTGCAAGCAGACGAGAAGTTTCAGAACGATCGCTGTTTTCACCATCTGTCACGAACAACACCAGGCTCTTGCGCTTGTTGGCCTTGAATGCTTCTGCTGGTTTGCGACCAAGCAGGCGGCTGAAGAAGCCTTTGCTTTCAGTTGCAGGAGCATCATCTTCAGGCAGGTAGCCGAAGAGTTGAAGTGCTTGACGAAGAGCTGGAGCATACTGAGTGCCACCATCCCATGGACCGCAACCGACGACGTTCTTGGCGATGAAGTTTGTGTAGTTCTTTTCAGTGACGGAACCGACGTGTTCGCTGCTATTTGCAAATGCGATAGTGTCCAGTTTCTTGTCAGGATCAAACAGCATACCCCATGGAGTCAGACGCTCCAGAAGTAGCTCAGTGATCGCAGGTTCACTACGGTGAGACTGGTGTGCGTCGACAAATGATCCACTCACATCAAGGATAAAGCACAGCTCCATGACTGGTGGTGTAGTGATGCCGGCTTTGGCCAGGCAGAGAGTGAGAGACTTCTTAGTCTCGTTCAGTTTTTCGAGGTTGAGTTGTAGTGCCATGATTAAATTGCTCCTTTTGATGTTGCACGAATTTCTTCAAGCTTGTTTTTGGCGAGGATCCTGTTAGACTCATCATTTAGATAATTCAGAGTCGTTACGGAGATCCAACTGGGTATGGTAGTCAAGACGGTATCAATCAACAATGCATTGATATTCTTCATAGACTGAACTACCGTTGAAGACATTAACTTCATCTCCAACAAATTGTTCCAGCTCTTAGTTAGGGACACTAACCTCATATCGATCATGTCACGTTCATCCTGAGGACGAATCCTCGAGAGAATGTTGTTTGCCAAGATCAAAATTCTAACGTTGTTCTCAGTTTCAAGAATTTTGTTAACGAGATCAGACATCTCTTTTGTGGCTGGTTCTAATTGCGTACTTACCGTTCTTAAAATTGTTACACACTTCTCCAACTGGTTTACATTATCTTCAAACTTCGTATCGCTATGCATGAAGTTGAAGATGCCCTTTGATTCAAACCACTCATACAACCGGTCAATCAGTTCATTGACGCGGTTTAACATAGATCTTGCATCGACGAAAGCTCTTGTTTTAGAAAGCTCCATGAATTGCGAAGCTAACCGTGCGGCCTCTTTTTGCTCATCGATACCAAAATCACTCCAATCCCTGGATGCACCTTTTGCTGGAAGATTTCTTACTAACAACTCTCTCGCAGCGTTTAGATCTTTATCATCAGAAGTTGGATCTGCAAGCTTCAACTCTGCTAATGTTGGAATATCAACTACTACACGTTCACCTTTTAAAGCATTGGCTGGAGCAAAAGAAGTTGGAGCTGCTTGCTTTCTTTCTACCGGCGCGACAGGATCCTTTTTCGGCGCAGTTTTTGGCAACGCGTTGGGTTTGAAAGATGGTCCCGTCGAAGAACCTACAATCGTAGGACTACTAGATCCAGTATAACCTATAGAGGTAGGACCAATCTGTGGTCCTACCGGTGCAGATTTTACCGCTCCAGCCAATGATGTAGGTTTGAAATCCACGTTTAGGAGAAGTGACCAAGTACTTCGTTGAAGTCTTGGTCGAAGCCGACCGCCATTGGGTAGAACGAGATGGTGTTTGTTGGATCGATGATGATGGATCCCATTTGCACACCGACAAACTCGCCGAATTGAGCAGACAGATTAGCGTCAAACACTGACTTGCCGTCGCCATCCTCGATGATAACGCGAGGGTTGGTAACATGCTTGAACTTGCTGGTACCACTTTGTGGGTGGATCATCGCGATCAGCGGGATTTCGATGGCGCTGTTGGCCTTTGGAGTCAGCTTTGATGGATCGATCAGGACGAATTCGTCATCTTCACCGTCATCATCACCACCTTCGAGAGCATCCGCGCTGTGGATCAGAGCGCCGCCGTGAATTTGGAATGTGCCATCAGCTGCTTTGTCCAAGGTACCGACGATGTCGCCTTTGATCTTTCGCTTGACATTGTACGTGGAAAGGATGTCATCGAAGCTTTCAACTGTAGCGGCGGTGCCGTCATTTGTGCACAGGAATGCATGGAGATCCAGGTCGGTGTTACCGCCCCAGGACAAGCGCACCTTGAAACGTTCAGTCTTTTTCAGGTTCAGAGACAGTTTAGCTGGTTTGTCGCCGGCTTTGGTGAGGTTCATTGTTAGTGCCATTTTCTGTACTTCCCTTCTTAGTTTAATTTAACGGTGCTAGTGCGGGCACCAAGAGCCGCGATGTTTTGGCGAGCTTCGCCGAACACCTTTCTTGCTTCTTCGAACGATGCCTTGTTTGTAGCCTTGGCATCATCGACGATCTTCATCAGCTCAGTAGTATCAGCGACGATCTGCTTGATCTGTTCTGCCTGCATCATGCGATTTTTGCCTGGTGCGGTAGCAGAGTCGGTGACTACTTGCTGCATGAGCTTGCTACGAACTGCAAGCAAATTGTTATCCAAGTCGGCAGACTGTTGAGACAGTTGCTGTACGGAGCGGATCGCCAGAGTGCTGTTCAGAGTGATCAAAGTCATCTTGATGCTGGCAAAGCGTGTGGCGGCTGTCGTGGTCGTTTCTTGCAGGGTGATGATACCTGCATTTTGCAGTTGACTAACAACCAACGCATCGGCTGGAAGTCGAGTCAAGACACCTTCCATGGCCAGCACTCGGCTTTCCATAGCTTGTAGCTTTTCTTCCCACTCGCGCTTGTCAGAAACGTTCCACGTGCTTGTATCAACAGCTTGGGCTTTTGCAAGTGCAAGCTGTCCTTGATAGGTGGCGCCGACGAACTGTTTGTAGTTTGTGAAATATGTTTCGCGAAGCTTGCCCATTATGATCAGTTCATTTTCGAGGTTGGCCTGTTCAGTTTTGAGTTCAGCTTCCATCTTCGTGATGACGTTCGTCAAGGTGCCGCTCTTGCCAGAGATGAGAACGCGGGTGCTTTCCAGGAAATCATTCTTGAGCTTGGCGAGCTTCTTCTTTGACAAGAAACCAATGAGGCGATCCATGAACGGAAGCTTGTCATCGAGAACTTTTGCAGCTAGTCCTGGAAGATCTTCCTTGGACACCTGCTCGTTGAAGGTGCTAACGAGGTTGAACAGGCGCGGCGCATCCGCGTGATTGATTCGATCCAGGAAACCATTGAGCGCGTTGTTCAAGCCTTGGTCGACGTCAGAGTGAAAGAGGGCGATGTCACGCATGCTCAACAATTTGATGTCGGGCACTTGCGTTTCAATCGTTGCACGATCTTCTGGGCTCAGCAACTGAGCAACAGATATTTGACTCGCAGATACCGCCACCGCCTGGGTTCCAGTCTGAACGGCTGGAACCGGTGCAACTGATGCTGGCGCGAAGAAATCTGTCTTGACCACTGTGGGCGTGATTGTTTGTGTTTGGTCGTCCATGTTATTTCCCTTCAAGTACGATTGCGTTACGGTTTGAGATGATTGAGCTGATGAGAGCCAGAATGATGAAGCCTGCACCAATCAAACCTGTAACCAGCTCGGGAATTTCATACATCGTTCCTACAAACATGATGATCGCGAGGGTGCCGATGGCGTAGAAAGCGCCGTGTTCCAAGTATTTGAACTCACTCAGCGTGCCTTTGTCGACGAGCATCAGCGTCAACGATCGAACGAACATAGCACCGATGCCGAGGCCGAGAGCGATGATGAAGATGTTGTTGGTGATAGCAAAGGAGCCGATGACACCGTCAAATGAGAAGCTTGCATCCAAGACTTCCAAGTAGATGAACGCTCCAAGACCAGCTTTAGCGAGTCCTACGACCGCGTCATCTGCTTCCAGGAATTCACCGAGCCATTCGACCAGAACGAAACCAGCTACACCCATCATACCAGCAGCTAAGAAGCCATTGACTTCCGCGACAGGTAGAAACTTGGAGACGATGAAGACTGTAACCAACGTGACCGCGATCTCGGTGGCTTCCAGGCGAGGCATCCAACTTTCAACGAAGCTAATCCAGTGAACATCTTTTTCAGAGTCAAAGAAGAACTTCAACGCAACCATCATCAGGAACGCGCCGCCGAAGCCAGCTATCAGAACGTGAGCGCCGGTAAGAGTTGAAGCATACAGTGCAGGATGATAAATTGCCATGTCCAGAGCGGCCAGTGGGCTAACAGAAGAAACTACAGATACGATCAGAAGAGGGAAGATAACGCGCATACCAAAGACGGCGATAACCATACCCCATGTAATGAAACGTTTGCGCCAGATGGGATCCATCGTGTTGAGTTGCTTGGCGTTGACGACGGCATTGTCGAAGGAGAGAGAAACTTCCAGGATACCCAGAATGCCGACGATAATGGCAGCTTGGATGCCTCCGAGGAAGAGCGCAGCTGTGGCGAGAGCCACCACCGTAAAGGCCATAGAGCCTTTGAAGTAGTTCAGAAAGTTATTCACAGATTTTCCTTTGTTGTTGACGCTACCCTTTAGAGAGGTGGGTAGTATATCCTCTTTGCTTTAACTGTAGAATGAATTATAACTTAGACTACAGGGAAAGTAAACAACTTTGTGAATAAATATGGAAGACTGGAGAACAACATGAAATTCAAAAACTTTGTAACAGAATCAAATGACGGCGTGGACGTAGTGAAGGTAACGGTACCTCTTTTGATCCGTTTACTTGAGTGGGCGCGTGAAGAAGCTAAGAACGACATCCAAATTCACGAACTTACTGAAAAGATCGTGAAGAAGAACGGCGTTCTTAACTCAGATGATTATGACTCTTTGATGTCTTGAGAACCGATACGAAGATTGTTAGCAGCTCTACCAGTCCAACCAGCCCCAAATGTAGACCAAACTGAGAGGTGACGCCAAAAGTCTAGACGCTCAGCTGTAAGAAGCATGATTACTTGAGCTGGTTTAAAGCTCTTGATAGTTGCAACCGTAACAGGACCCACATTACCGTCGGGTGCAACACCAACAGCAGTTTGAAGATGTCTTAAAGCGGTTTGAATTCCGCTATTAACAGCAAAGTCAAAAACTTGGAATGAGATAGCTGGATCATATTGATCCATCTTACCTGCATCCCAGAAGAAAGCTTTGTAAATGACGCTCGCTTGATCACGAGTCATGTCGGCGATCGTTGTATCTGTTGGTAAAAGATTAGCACCGATAGCTTGGTGTAGAACTGGCCATGTGATACCCCAGTTTGTTTCTCCACCAGGATCTGCTGGATTGTTTACGTAACCGCCTTCGTTGCCTATGATTCTATTGAATGCTGTTGGGTAGTCCATTATTTTCCTTTGTGTTAAAAATTCTTTCCACGATTGCATCTATGGAATAGTCAAACGTTGTGATCTCTACATCTACGTTAGATGGACGCTCGAACATTTTGTTAGTGTCATCAAATCTTCCAGCGTTGTAAGGGATCCGACTTGAATAGGGCTAAACTGGGAAACAGTCGAATTTATACCTAGTTGCCCATCAACATTCAATCCCCAACTCCAAAGAGTTCCATCAGTTTTTAATGCTAATGAATTTGTATAAGCAGCAATTGCTGACCAAGTGATTCCTGATCCTACTTGAGTAGGACTGCTTATATGAGGCCAGCCAACAGGACCAAGATTTAATCCTAGGTCACCATCTAAGTTATACTCCAAGACCATAGACCACCTACAACAGGACCTAGGCTAGGTTTTACTGCACTTCCAATCCCTATAAAAAATGAACTAAACATTATGCCACTCCATGTTTGCTTAATCCAAACCATACATGTGTAGAATCTACAACATAGAATGTAAGTAAGTTAACTGCACTGGCAGTGGTAGACACCGTAGGTATTGTTCCATCATTAGAAATCCAATTGGTGTCAAAGGTTAAGGTCGAAGGTGTTGCATTTTGTGTGATAGCAATTTGTCCACTTGTCCCAGCTACTGCATTTGTTGGGTTGCTCAATACCTGTGAAGTTGTAGCTTGCAGAGCCAATGAGAAGTTATTCGTTAAACTTAAATTCACGGCAACCGCATTTGCTGCAACTGAAAGAGCTGTCACGGCAAACGATTGTGTAGCGGTGAAAGTTTCCACATTTGCGAGATATGCCACACCAGCAGGTACTACACCTGTTGGACCTGTTGGGCCTTCAAGACCTGTAGGACCTGTAGGACCTTCTATACCAGCCGGACCTGTAGCTCCATCTGCACCAGTTGGACCAGTGAGTGAAGGACCGGTAGGACCGTCTAAACCTGTAGGACCGGTAGGACCGTCTAAACCTGTAGGACCGGTAGGACCGTCTAAACCTGTAGGACCGGTAGGACCGTCTAAACCTGTAGGACCGGTAGGACCGTCTAAACCAGTAGGACCACCAGCTGGGCCTGTAGCTCCAGTAGGACCAGTTACGAATGAGTCGGCACCTGTAGGACCTGTAGCACCTTCAAGACCTGTAGGACCAGTTACGAATGAATCTGCACCCGTAGCACCAGTTGGACCAGTGAGTGAAGGACCGGTAGGACCGTCTAAACCTGTAGGACCGGTAGGACCGTCTAAACCTGTAGGACCACCAGCTGGGCCTGTAGCTCCAGTAGGACCAGTTACGAATGAGTCGGCACCTGTAGGACCTGTAGCACCTTCAAGACCTGTAGGACCAGTTACGAATGAATCTGCACCCGTAGCACCAATAGGACCTGTAGGACCTGTAGCACCTTCAAGACCAGTAGGACCAGTTACGAATGAGTCGGCACCTGTAGGACCTGTAGCACCTTCAAGACCTGTAGGACCAGTTACGAATGAATCTGCACCCGTAGCACCAATAGGACCTGTAGGACCTGTAGCACCTTCAAGACCTGTAGGACCAGTTACAAATGAGTCGGCACCAGTTGCACCAGTTGCACCTATAGCTCCAGTAGGACCAGTTACGAATGAGTCTGCACCTGTAGGACCTGTTGGACCGTCTAAACCTGTAGGACCTGTAGCACCTTCAAGACCTGTTGGGCCTGTAGGACCACCAGCTGGACCTGTTGGGCCTTCAAGACCTGTAGGACCTGTAGGGCCACCAAACGCACCTGTAGGACCAACTTCGCCCGTAGGACCCGTAGCACCTTCTAGACCAGTAGCTCCAGTAGCTCCAGTAGCGCCAGTGTTACCTAAATTACCTTGAGGACCTGTAGGGCCGGTTACGAATGAGTCTGCACCAGTAGGACCGGTAGGACCGCCGAATGGACCTTGAGGACCTGTAGGACCTATCGCGCCAGTAGCGCTGTTAGCACGGATAGTTCCATAAGAAGATGCGCTCCAACCTGTAAAGACAGATTCTGTGTTCAGATAGATTGTAGTTGGAACAGCCAGAACATATCTCTTTGTTGTCAGAGGAACTTCATAGATTGTAGTGAACGTTGTATTAGTAAAGTCTTGTGCGTTAGTTTGAAAGTTAAATCCATTGCCTGTACCAATCACCGCGCTTGTAGAATTTGAAGCTCCAGAGAGCGTAGTTACAGATGCACCAGCTGAAATTGGAGATTCATTTGCAGTACCTGTACCTGTACCGGGACCTGTAGCAACGAAAGTTGTTCCAGATAAACTATCTGTTGCGCCTATCAAAGTAAAATCTGTATTGCCTGGACTTGCAATTGTGTAAGAATATCCAGTTACAAAAGAACCAGCTGTTACTATTGGAGCAACAAATTGGTAACCTACGAAACCTGAAATATCCCACGAACCCGCTGATAGTGAGATGCTTGTAATGTTCGCAGTTAAACCTGATGTCAATGTAACAGGAACAGATATGACAGATTCTACGTAGATACCATCACCTGTTGCGCCTGTAGGACCAGTAATTGACAATCCATCTGCACCAGTAGGACCTGTAGGTCCTTCGAGACCCGTAGGACCTGTTACAAAAGAGTCAGCACCAGTAGGACCAGTAATAGCTAGACCATCAGGACCTGTAGGACCTGTTACAAAAGAGTCAGCACCAGTAGGACCAGTAGGACCACCAAATGCACCTGTAGGACCAACATCTCCTGTAGGACCTGTAATCGAAGGACCAGTAGGACCAGTAACTGAAGGACCTGTAGGACCACCAGGTCCTACAAAACCAGATTTGATAGAACCATCAAGCTGCATAACTGAGAAGCCGTCTGTGTCAATGTAAGCTAGAGTTTCACTAGATTGAAGAGTTATCTTGCAAAGAACGTATGTGATAGCGTTATCGTTGACTTGTAAAGTCACTACGATCGGTGCCGTATCCGCGTTGTAGATAGTGAGAGCTTTTAACTGTCTTTGAGTAGCTGCTGCAGGTGCAGTTACCATTGGTTGAGCTATTGTAGAGCCGATGTTTCCATCAGAGCTCAGTGGAGTAAATGTTGTGCTTGTGATGTCAACGTAGCTAGCTGTCCAAGGTATGGAAGCTCCTGGAAGAGATCCTAAGAAGATCTCAAGAGATTTAGTAGTTGTATCAAAAATGATCATATTAGACTCTCAGTGAAATAAGTGTTAGTACTTGTTGTTGATTTGCAGATGACGGTCCTGTAGGTCCTGTTATTGATGGTCCTGCAGGACCTGTAGAACCTGCTGGACCAGTTGGTCCTTCTACATTCGAAGCTGCTCCAGTAGGTCCCGTTATCGATGGTCCTGTAGCGCCTGTAGGTCCAACTGAACCAACAGGACCGGCGCTTCCAGGTAATCCAGCAACACCTTGAGGACCTGTTGCGCCTTTTACACCGGCGGGTCCGATAGCGCCAGGCGCACCAACAGGTCCTGTAGGTCCCGCTACACCAGCTCCTGTAGGTCCTGTAATTGATATGCCAGCGGGACCTGTTGCACCAACCTGTCCAATGGCACCAGCGGGACCTGTAGGACCGTCAACGCTTCTACCGACAGAGTAAGATGCATTCGTTGTCAGTAATACAGTCTGAGCGCTTAAAATTATAGCAACTTGCTGAGATATTAAGTTAGACGCTAAAGGTGCAGTTTGTGTTAACTCGCCTATAGATCTTGGAGAAGTATCTGCGTATAAAACTTTACCTTGAGTTAAATCCCAATTCCAATTAGAATTGTAAACTACGCCACCTGTTATTATCTTTGCTGCCTGACCATACGTTAAATTTACATCTACGATACCGATGATAGGGTGTATTAAATCTGCGCCATCTGCTACGCTGATAGTACCTTCACTTTTAACTGAAACACAGTAGAAAGCTGGTATAGATTCAGCGGCTATAGACTGAATTTCTAGATCAACAGGAACAGAGTAATTACCTTGATCAACAGCAACAGGTGACGCTGTCGTTAGGAAGTTTCCATTGATCGTTTTGATTCCCGATCCATCGCTGCCTCGTAGGATGTAACCAGCTGCAACATCATTAGTTGTATCTGGTCCAAGTCCAACTTGAGTTCCCAAAGGTTCAAATGTAAAGCTCGATCCACCATTGAAGGAACCTGCAAAGACTCTACACTTTTCTACCCACTGACTTCCACTCCACACCTTCATAATGAATGTGTTTAGATCATACCAATGTTGATCTACTGCCGGCGCTGTTGGAGTCACGCTCGATGTTATAGGATCATAAATCGTGTAACTTCTAGTGATGAGACCTGTCGCTAAGTCGATATCCCAATAGAGATAGAATGGAGCAGAACCACTGAATGGACCCCAAGCATTTGCAACCGAAGAAACTTCATTGATCAGGTAATTTGCCTGACCGTACGTAACCGTTACGATGACAGGCGTCGTCGGCGTAGCTAAGATTTGAACGTACGTGCCATTATAGTCAAGGAAAGATGGACTTCCATTAACTATCGGTGCTGTAACTATACCTTGCCTGAAATTTAATTTCATGTTTATCCTAATTACTTGTTAGGAGTATTTATGATTTTCAACAAAATGGTTGCATTACTGGTCAGTAAGTTTACTTCAAAGCCAAGAATTGAGCGAGAGTAAGTCCAGGAGTAGTCGTCAAGCTTCTAGCAGCTGCAGCCCAAACGGCGTCAGGAACGGTGCTTAGATCGCCTGTAACAACATTTTGGTTCTGCACGACGGTGTTGATAACAGAGCTTACCTGCGCAGCATAAACAGGATTTAGATTTGCATCGTAGTATGCAGTCGTATAATTGTCTGAGAACAACACCCCAGATATCGCAACCTTCGTTATATCTACAACCAACTTCCAACCATTTATGAGGAAGTAAACGTCGCCTGTAAATCCACCTGGGATAGGATCTAGACCATTGTACCGTATTGCATATAGATATTCAGTGTTAGGTGACAACGTTAACCATTTTACCCACGCAGAATAGACATCGGTTCTAATGTTTAAGGCAGTAACGCCAGGGTTTACAGTGATGAGCTTATTGGGACCATCAAATGTGACCTTTTCGTATAGTTGCCAATCTGTCATTCTAGCTAAGACAACTCCACCGTCAATTGAATTTATCGCGAATACAACCGATGGATCTATGGGACACGCATCGCCAACGATCACCGCGCTGTACAGATCTTTAGGGAAGTTGAAAATTTGCGTCATAAAATACCAGAATAGTTTACTACATTCTGTGTATTTATCGTTAATCTGACTTTAACCCATAACGGAGAAGATCTGCTTTGGAAACTGTGCGCTTCCAGATAATGTTGGTAACTGTTGGACGATGCCGATCAGCGATGATCTCGACTTTAACGTGAAACCAAACATTATCAATCTTCTCGAACTTGAGACCATCAACTTCACGGCGTGTTGAGGCAAGCTTTTCCTTATGCTCGATCGCCCATCTTTTATTGCGAGCACGGTAAGATTCAGAGTTTTTGGATTTGCAGAGGATGCCAGAGATTGGATGAACGAAAAGATCACCATTGTTGATGGTAGATCCGCCGTTATAAGCGTCGCAGTAGCAGATGTAACCTGCATCGCTGATGTAGGTGTGGATCTCTACTTTATCGAGGAAGATAGATTTGAGATCGAGAGCTTTTGCTGCTGAGGTTTTGCAGATGGAAACTATCTCGGAATAGACTTCATCCCAAGGTTTACCAACGCGAGATTCGATGAAACGTTTAGCTGTTTTATAGGCAAAGCGGTGTGATTTACCTTCCCAACCAACTTCTTTGGAACGGATAGGATTGATACGACCAGAAAATTGATCGTCAACGTTGAGATCTTCATCGAGCTTGAAGTGCTTAGCACGGCGATAATCGTTAGAAAGGGTACGATAATACCCTACACCAGCCCGAGCGGGCTCAGTGATAATTTTGGACATGTCATGACGCATGATGTTTCTCCTTTAGGTTTAAATCGTCATGGCATTTCCTTTCTTAGTGTAGTTGAATGATTTATATTTAGAGATGAGCATTATAACTTAGAATTTGTAGAATGTACACATTTATTGACATTATGGAAATTAAAGAAGAAGCATTTACACCGTTATTGACATCTTGATGTAGAATGTACACATTTATTGACATTATGGAAATTAAAGAAGAAGCATTTACACCGTTATTGACATCTTGATTGATAACCTACTCAATAAAAAGGGACCTTCGGGTCCCTCGGTTTGCTGGCAAACCGTAATTGCACAATACGCGAAAGAATTTTACCTCTCTCCGTGCAACCGAAGGTTTATTGTAACACCTCGGTGCCCATTGTACATTATTTGCCAGCCAAATACAGCTCATAAGTGCGAGGGAACTGCTTCTGAATCAGTTCACCTACTGCATCTGCATACTGACGAATTTCCCATTGAGCTGCAGGTGCCTGCCGCAACGTCAAGAATGCAAGCCAATTGCGAAGATTTGCGCTGGCTCTCATTCGAGAATAACGTGCAACAGGCACTGGAAGACGAGCGAGTTCCTTTGGAATTCCAGCTTCAATTCCCTGCTCATAGATCGATTGGCAATTTTCGTAGCAAATCTCAAGAGTTGATCTCCAATCTTTTGCTTCCTGCTCAGTTAACGCCTTACCTGTTCCTTGAGCTTGCTTGTTGGTAGTTGTAGTGTTTGCACCTAACATCAATCGTTCGATCGAAGGGATGTAGTTCTCGTCTGGAAGAGGGATGTAGCGAGCTGACATCTCATTGTAGCTCTGCGTGCGATGACGGTGCCATTCACGGAACACGAAGATAGGAGCCTTGACTTCGATTACCATACCAGCCATTTCAAATGGAGTGGAGTGCTTGTTGTTGTAGAGGAAAGCAAGAAGCTTTTCATCTCCTGGAGTATCGTGATCACACGTACAACGACGACTTATCGCCTCGAGGTGAGGAAGGTTGGAAGAGAGTCTACATGCCTTGGAATGATTTGGACCCCATCCAAGGAATCCTTTTCCAGTTGACATGCGTGCTGCCTCGATGATGCTTTCATCGCTTCCCCAATGATCGATAAAGCTAACGTAACCTTGGTCTAACACATCTAATTTCTTCATTTATTTTCTCTCTTAAAGTGAATGTAAGTTGCTTCTATTCCATTTTTGCGCCGTTGGATTTCAATTTCAACGTCATATCTAGGGGTTACTTCTCCTAGGCTGACTTCATCAAATTCCGTTGAAACCGCTTGAACTATGAAAGTCTCGTTGAAGTAATCAAATTCAATTCGGATTGGAATGATCTTTGCATAGATCTTTTGAATGATAGCGGGATTTTGTTCTAGAATCTGATTTGTGTAGGCGATAGTTCCTATTCGCCTTTCAATGAGAACGTTTGAATCGAGTTGTAATGACATAAAATGACTCCTTAGAATATAGGAGTCATTCTATCACAGACTTACTTAGTTGAACATTTTTCCACGGTGGTTCGTGAACCCAACCTGAAAAATTGATTCCTGATAGCGATCGCTTCCTCGAAGGATAGTTCGCTCTTGATGACAGCTGGAAGCTGAGAGATGACATCATTAACCTCATTGAAATTCTGCCCATTGAGGTCTTTGATTAGGTTGATGGTATTTAACGTGCTGTGCCCAAAGGAATGCATCAACACTTCAAATTTATTTTGAGAACTTTCATCAAGGAAAGCTTCATACTGCCTAGCGATCGCTATCACCCACTCGCCTTGATTTCTCTCAACGTTGGGTGATAGAGTTTGGACAGCCAAGCTTAACGCCAGCTGCTTGTTGTTCACACAGATCCTTTGCCGATCAGCGAGTGATTGTAGCTGAGACCGTTAAACTTCCAGTCAAGACGCTTCGAGAGTTCCTTCTTCAGGAGGCCGAGGTCGGCGAGAATGGTTGTTTGTGTTTGTGGATCGTCGTTCAGCTTGGAGTCAGAGTAACGAACGGTGTTGCTGAGGATGACCTGAACTTTGACGTCAGTTCCACCGGAGTTGTACTCGAAGTCTGGAGTACGCACAGCGGACACGCGGAAGCCGCGACGATTTTTAACGCGTGACTTTTCAGCCCAGTGTTTTAACACTTCGCGAAGCGAAGATTTGACTGCGCGAACTTCGAACTTATCAGTGATGCTCAACTTTACCTTGAGATCGACGATCTGCAGCGTGTCTTTTGGATCATGTGCTACCGAGATCATGCCGCTGAAGTCGGAGTCGGTCAGCATCGCTACGATCGCTTCAGATTGTGTTTGCGCGACACATTCCTTGAATGTTGATTTATCAGCGATGACACCTGTCGGTGAATCGAAGCTTTCAACTTCGGCATCGAATCCACGGATCACGAAACTTTTCTTTGGTTTGCTCATTTTCTTTTTTCCTTTTGCTAGGTTGTACTACGAAATTTTCTCATTTAATGCTCATTTTGCCCTATACCCTACTCTTAGATTTGCAGGAACGTGAGACATGATCCACTTGTCCATACCATTTCCCACCTTTTCACCAATTTGATCCATTTCAAACACAGCGAATCCATCCATCTCTGGAAAGTTAGGACCTTTCAGATTCTCTACCATTGAGATACACTTCATGATCCGAGTGTCGATCTTTTCAACCTCGATGTAATAGAGGTGAAGGTCTTTCTTATTATCGTAATCGTGCTGACCGAGATCGATTACCGAATCGATACCAAAGAAGATTTCCAAACCTGTCTCTTCAAATAGTTCACGCTTCGCAGCTGCGAAGTGATCTTCACCTTCATCAGCGGCACCTTTTGGAAGATCCCACCTATTTCCAGTGTTTGTTGGATGACAGAGTAGCCAGCCGCTAGGAAAACCGTTCTTTGTTTCTGCTATGATGAATCCACAACTGCATTTATTTTTCAAGATGATCTTTCTTTAGAATTTCGTCTATTATATCACAAGTAGAATTCAATGTTAACTTTCTTTCATGAAGTCTGCCTATAGTCTTCTGGCGCCAACACTTCATTGAGACTACTCAAGACGAAATCTTCAACCTCTACCAGATGCTGATCAACTTGCTTAAGAAGATCTTGCGCGGCCTCTTCAGAAACACAATGTCCACTTAAGCCAGACATCGAGATGATATTTCGAATTGCTGCAATGTTGTCTCTCATCCGAAGATGTTCTCACAGATGTCACAAAGGTCGAAGAATGGATCTCGTCTGATTTCTTTTGAATCAGGCAGCGCCATCCAAAATGTATTCAACATCGAGACAAGTTTGTCATCGTCAAATTCACTCTGATCAATAGACGCGGTGCTCATGTTATACTTACCCAAGACCTTCAGGTATAGATCGATGTAATACTTTTCCGAGAAGATCTTATCTTGAAGGTTTATTGCAGCTCGTTGAATTTCTGTAGTCATTATTTTTCCTCGAACTCGATGAGGTATCGAATGTTGACTTGACTGTTTCGATACACTATCATCTCATTGTTCATCACACCGCTCTTGCCAGCTTCTGCAAATGTAGAATCATAACCAGCTTTTGGCAGTGACTCATAAGAGCTCCGGGGTGTGTAATGTTTACCCATTGCGAAGTCGACTAAGAACATGAAGCAGTTCTTGTCTGTCGCACCGCGATCCCAATAACCACGCGCGTAGTTCAACGCCTTGGTAGACTGATCTGAACCGTAGATACCATCGCCGAACATCCGGCCTGTTACCTGGAACGAACCACTCTTTGGTGGGCAGAAGAGACCGCTCTTCAGGATCGACAGCACGTTGAACACGCGAGTACCGTGCCAAAGCATTTGAATGTTTGGCAGCTTAGCACCATCTTTATCAAATGCAGCTTTGCGCTCTGACATGTTCACTTCGTAGAAGCGAATCGGCTTCATGTTCTTTGACTCATGCCGATTGTTGATGCTGTCAAAGAACATTTTTTCAATCTTTGCAATCATGATCTTATCGCTGAGAATCTTCAAGTCTGCGTTGAAGATATTTGGAGTTGTAGCGAGAGTCGTTTGAACTGCAGAGGTCTTCGCAGCAGTAACGCGAGCTTCGGCGAGATCAGCAGATGCATCCAATTGATCGAGTAGGGTGCTTTGACTCTGCAGCGTGTTGTGACCTGAGAAGAATTCTTTGTGCCAGCCGCGCCGATGCCCGACTGTCTGAGGAACGAGCATCAAGTAAGTATTGAGGTTCTCGATGAATTGCTTGTCATCAAACTTTTGCTTCGCGACAAACTTGTCCATCGCGTCGAGGGTTGCACGTGCCTGTTTCACGGTGTCCTTAGTGATCACGCCGATTGGAGTTGAAATGATACCTGTCGTCAAGTCGATGTCCATCTGACCACCAGAAGCTTTGACCAACTCATGTCTGTTAGCTTCGACGAGACGTTCGATAAGCTTTGATAGCTCAGTGTCACCGCCGCCGAGTTGTTGCTTGGCAGCTTCACGAACAACGGCCTTAGACATAGCAGGCCCTGTAGGAGCGATGTCAGCTTTCTCAGCGAGGATGGCGATTTCACGGTATGGCGGCTTGTAGGTTGCAGAACCTTCTTTACCGCTTCCCTTCAGCTTTTCGCGAATTTTTGCATCGAGCTGCTTGCGCGTCATATGCTTTGGATCATCTTCATTGCGAGTCTTTCCAACTCGACCGTAGATAACGGTAACCATCTCAGTGTCAGTGTCGTACTTGTATTCCCAGAACTTGTTGTTGTTGTTAAGCGCGTCGGCGCACACGAATTTCTTATGTTCGATTGTCATGCTGCTTCCTTGAGTTTGATTGATAAGATAACGCTGCGATCATACGCGATAGCCACTTTATTTCTGGCCTCTTTTCAGAGTATGCAGCACGAATTAAAGTCCTGACACCCATCAATCGCTTGTTTATCGCATCAAATTCTCTGAACTTTATTTCAAAATTGTCTGGATTGTTATTCATCGTCACTTCCCTTCTTAATCGCATCCTCGATTTTATCCCAGCTGGATCCGATTAACACCATGCTGAGAATGACGATCACTCCTAAGAACCAATGGTCGTACCATACGAGAACTCCAGCGAGCACCAAGTCGGTGTAGTTGAACAGCTTTGACAACTTTGAACGTGAAGATTTAGCCTTGACTAACATCTCCTTGCCCGTGTCAGTGGTGATCGCGATGCTGCTGAAGAATAATATCCAGATAAAAAACACCATCAAGTTGTAAGCGCCTGCAACATTCTTGACAATTGCAAAGTAGACCAGCACCCACATGATAACGTTGTAGACTGTCTGTTTTAGTTCTCTCATTTGTTTTCCTTTGGAAATTGTAAACGCGTCATTCATCAAGCTCCGCGGTGGTCTGCAAAAGGTTCAATTGACGTAAGCCAAATTGTTCACGTAGGTAGTTGCGTTCGTAGAAGCCATTGTAGTCTGGCTCCTTGCCGTCCTTCTTGTTCATGATCAGCTTGAAGAAAGGATGGTTGTAGCCTTGCGAACCGTAAAGCAACGCAAGCTCTTTCTTTGTCTTGTTACAAACAAGTTCAAAGATGTCATTGACTGTCCAGATGATCGCATCTATCTCAGCAACCACTCGAGTTTCGATGGCGTTGATCTCGGTGATATCGCAACCTTCACCAACCAGTACCGACTTTAAGTCATCCAGAGTTTCATTCAACACCATCTCAGCGATGTCACGTTCGCGCAGGAAGGTCATTGCTTTGTGACGCTCCATGTACCAAGCAGTTTTTACCTTCAACATTTCACCGCTTTCAAACTGAACTACTACGCCTTCAACATCTGTAGTTTCTTCAATGTAGCGCTTAACGCCCTCGGGATTGTCAAACATCTTCTTGAGGTGATCGAGTTCAGTTACAACAGGGATATAAAACGATTTTGCAGTTACTTCCAACTCTGCGGTCTTAAAGTATTCACCTGTAACGTTGTGACGAATGTGCAACAAGGTCAATGAATCGTGCTTGTAACCTATGACTATCCGTGCAACTGGGGAAGTCCACTCGAAGATAGCAGTGAGATCATTCTCAACGCACCAATTGCAAAAATCGCCGTAGCGTGGATAGGCAAAGGAGGAAGAGAGGAGAAAGGAAGGAGAAGGAGTTGCAGTTTCAGCTAACATCAAGAAGCCCTTAGCTTGGTGTGCAACGTCAGACACGTAGCTCTTCTTTGACTTTAAATCAAAGTTGAGGTTACTTGGCCATAATTTGTCTGTATTCTTTACAGCGACTGTGTGGATCATTGAACCGTCGCGCTTGTCCATCACGCGAACAACCTTGGACCAGTCGATATTCTCAAAGAGCACATCTTGATTCTGATTCAGGTTGCTAAATTTGTGAAGTGGGCGGGCAATTACTTTGCCGTCTTTGAATACGATGCCGCGAGCTTCACGAGAGTACATCTCGTCGAAGGTACCATCGCAAGAGACGATGTAGGAACAAACGACAGTTCCATTATCTTGGTCCATGAAGCGAATTTCAGGCTTGTGAGCGACAGCCTGACGCATTGCCAAGTCATCAGTAAGAACTGGAAATACCAAATCGTTGCTCATCTTTGCTCCAATCTTTAAGATGAGTCATTATATCACCAGTCCTACTGAAAGTAAACAGTTATATGTAGTTTATTCGTTATCCATGATGAAACGTGGGTAATAATGATAATCTACAAATGTCATCTTTGATAAGATTTTTGATAGTCCAATATGATCACTTAGTGGATGCATACAAACTTTCGCAGGATATTTTCCTGCGAAAGTTGAATTATAAATGATGTAACAAAACATTATTTTGCAGGAACTGGTTGTTTCTTTGGCTTTTTCTTTTCTTTGGTGCTGCGTTGTTGACCTTTTGCCATGATTATTTCCTCTTTTGTTTTGCTTGTATTAACCAAGCTTGATAGTTAGCAACTGTGGTTTTGTCGAGACTTGGATCAAACTTGATTCCAGTAACAGCTTCAATCGCCTCCAAGTTTACAACAAATTTTGATAGGTCGTGTTCAGGCTCGTTAGGCATCATGAATGCGATTGACTTTCCAGTCTGAGCATCGATCATGATCTTCCACAGTGAGCTTGGAACCCAAACTTTATCCTTACCGATCGTAGGTGGATTGATGGTCTTGTAGACTGGACCTGTGATGACGTAGACACCAGCTGGATGGCTCTTCGTGTAGCCTCGAATGTAAGTTTCCATTTGCTTCCAGATAACCTCATTGTTTTTGTAATTTTGAGGCACCATGTTGGACATGAAGAACGACTCATGAACGCAAACTTCACACGCGCTGAAGTCTTGATCTGGGGTCATGTGACCGCGATCGCATCTTCCGCCGTTACACATGGAATGCACGTAATCTTTTGGAGAAGATTGATGACTTGGATCGATGGCTGGATCTACTCTAAAGTCATTGCTTCTCTTCATCTTTCCAGTGTGATTAGCTGCGAGAAATTCAGTCGTGTAGATAGGATTTCTGCTCGTCCAAGAGTAGGCGACGGCGTATTCTTTGTGGCAGATATACTGGTCAGCGTTGATAACTGGGGCTGACTTGTAAGTTAGCTGTTTGCAGGAATCATCAATAGGATTTGCAAACGCGGTGGTTGCTGCAAGCAGCAAGAATAGAGAAAGTAGTTTCTTCATATTGTACCTTTAAATTGTGATTTGAAAGATGTTGTCGATTTTGTTGTAGAGATTATTTATTCCCAACGTTTTGTCATTTAGGATGACAAAATCACTATCTTCATGAGTGATACCAGCTTCTGATGCATGTTGATACTTTTCATCTCGCACGAGATTAGGAACTATGATGTAGATCAAGATTGAATCTGGTTGCGATCTAACCCAGTCTGCCTCATTCTGAAAGCGAACGTCGGTGATGATCGTCTTAAAACCTTCAGCTGCGTTCTTTTTAACCTCAAGCTCAGCTCGCCTTATCCAAATATCATCACGAACCATCTGCCTACCGAATTCAGTACCGAGAAGTTGAAACATTCTGCGAGGTGTTAACCCACCGCCCCAGAATTCATCTTCGGCTTCTTTGAGAATTCTGTCTTCGAGCTGTTCATCGCTAAAGCCAAACATGATCTGACATGCTCGTTTTACTGGATTTGCAAAAGCGTAACGCTTCCACCTCGGTGGTCCTGAGATAGTTTTATCCATAGCGCTGATGTAGTTCGCGACTGTATCTTTTCCACCGTTTAAAGGCCCGTGGATGCCTATCAATTTGGGAATTTTGTTCATAAGAGTGAAAAGAAGGACTTGACTAGATCAGAAAGGCTGTAAACTACGCCTACGATTAAGAACCAGATTCCGAGGATACTTGCTGCGATGTTGAAGAGCGTTTGATTTTCAGAAGAGTTTTTCACCACTGAACTTTGACTCGTTCTCAATATCAAGAACATGATAATTACAGCGATGATGATTGCAGCGTTGAAAAAAGAAAACATTCAAATCCCCTAAAATTATTCTAGGGAAGATTATAACATTGCGCTGTTAACTTGTACATTTGCCCCTAGTAATCTGGCTTCCGCTTTTTGTGTGAATGACGAATGACGAATGGCTCTAAGGTGAATTCTTCTTTGAGACCAAATTCTTTGATTTGTTCATCAGTAAGTCTTCCAATGATCGGATCTTCTTCTACTTTGATCTTTGGATTTGCAGGAATACAGATTGCTTTCCTACTTCTATTAGGATAGATTCCGTATTGATGTGATCGATAAATGCAGTCCTGTTGTGTTTCGAAGCTGCTAGCGAATTCTGGCACTAGAGTTCTACCGTATAGCACAAAGATGATCAGGACTGTGTTCATAGGAGTCACCAGAGCTTACCACATAATTTTGTTATATGGTACTATGTCTTAGTTTTGAGAGTGACGCAGAGATGATTCTGTCGGGTTGATTTATTATTCAAATCAATTACTTGGTTTAGCTGGTGAACATTTCAGATTATCTATCCAAGCAGAGCTGACTGTTGTTCCATGTAGTCTGCATTGAGTCTGTATGTCATGTTCATGTGAGTACGCACCAATGTAAAGTAGCGAGATAGCAACGGCAGTGAACAGAAAAATTTTCATCATTTTCTCCTTACCAACTAATCTCGATCATCAGCTCGTCTCCGCGATCGAGATTAAAATGTTTCATCAGCCCAGCGTTAAACTGTCTGAGCACCTCTTCATCCTCATCCTCATCCTCAATTACACAGTAATCTACCGTGCAGTCATTTCCTGGAAAGTCGATGCAATCCAATACATTATTAACCCATATCCTGTCATAGCCTTCATGCGCTACAATGTACATCGCAACCTTGAAGAACTCATAAACTGTTACGACCTTTGGCTCTGGCTTGTCGCACATAGGGCAGTATTGGACGTAATGCATTTCCATTTTACCGCCGCATTTGGGGCATTGATCGTAATTCAAAATTTTAACTCCATCAATTCACGACGGTACATCTTCGGCGCGGTGTCTGATTCCAGGTTTTGCAGCTTCTTGCGCTCTGCTTCAAGCTTCTTCAGCAGCTCTTCCACGTTATCTTTCGTCAGAGTCCAGATTGACATTCCAAGCAGACGTTCTGGTTGAGTGAACGCGTTCACCGTTAACAGCTCGAGAAGTTCTTTCTTTCCAGCGTTGCGGAACTCTTGAGTGCGAGCGAGGTAGAACTCAATGAAGCGAACAACCTCTTCAAGCCAAACGATCTGTGCTTTCGTTATCTCGATTTGCTTGCTGCGACGATCTTCGTAACGCTCTAGACGCCAAGTTACAAAAGCTGCCAGAAGCTTCTCGACAGACTCATACTTCTCGATGACTCCGTCAGGATTCCACACCGTCAGATTTTCTGTGTCGCGAGCTTCAAGCTTCAAGAGCTTTAGTATCTCGGCATTCTCAAGCATTGTGGTGGTACGTGGAGCTTTGATGATGAAGTCAAAGCCATTGTCGTCCGACGCGTTCTTGAAGCTCTTGATGATCTCTTTATCCTCAAGCTTGAAGAGAATTTCTTCATACTTGTCACTTTGGACTCCAACGGGAAGCTCAACAACTCTGATCTCAGTGGTGTTGACTTTCTCGAAGACTCCAGTAACCTTCACTTGATTGTTTGTCTTGTCACGTTCAACCTTGCCGATGAAATCACTCCACCAAGGTACGAGTTCACCATCTGTAAGCTTCTTGCCGTCGATCAACTTGATCACTGCATGCTTCAGATCGTCAGGCTTGTAGGCGAAGATTCGAGTAGCGTGCCCGGTACCCATACCTTCTGCACCATTCAGAAGAACAACTGGTAGAATAGGGATGAAGTATTTTGGCTCTATCTTGATGTCACCAACCTTGCGCTGCTCGAGGATGATGTCATCTTCTTTCTTGAAGATCTTGCGGAAGTTTTCATGAATCTTCGTTTCGATGTAACGAGGAGCAGAAGCTCCATGAGAACGGCGAGAACCGAACTGTCCATCAGGAACGAGGAAGTTCATGTTGTTGCTACCTGCAAAGTCTTGCGCGAGACCGACGATGGTACCTTGCATTGAACCGATACCATGATGGTAGTCTGTACATGCAGCACATGATGCCGAGACTCGCTCGACGGTGATCAGTCCTGCATTTTCACCACGATCGAGCATACCCCATAGAGCTTTGCGTTGTGCTTCCTTGAAGCCATCGCCGATGAATGGAATTCCACGAACGTTGCTGTGAGCGCTGTAAAGACGAAGCGAGTTATTGAAGAAGTCATGTGCTGACATCTCAACAAGCTTTGCTGCATTAAGACCAAAATCTAAAAGAGGTTTACTCAAAAGAATCTCCATAAGTTCCGTTATTCATTACATCTTCGATTGCAACCATAGTCTCATCATCGATGCAAAGCTTCTTCTGCTCTAAGCTTCTACAATCTCTACAAGAACAGTTGCGATGCTTTCTTGCCGCCTTTTCAGCGTCAGATAAGACAATATAATTTCCATTGATGTCAAACATATAACCTCCGTAATGAGTAATTATATCACAGTTCAACGCGAATTGAAACACTTTTTACGAATGATTGGATGACCTTTCAACCGAATCAAGAATCTTCTGAGGCTCTTGTAGCGTAACCATCTAGAGTTCATCTTCAAATCAACGCCAGGTTCAAACTTGATGTAGCCTTTGTAGTACTCAATGTACGGCCTTTTAACGTACGTCATCTTTCTCGCAGAAAGCCCTATAGCTTTCTGCGTTGTTGTTCTCGCACGTAAAATTAACCTGCGTTTGATTCGACGACGTTTCATCTTCCTTGGTTATTTGCTTTGTTCATACCAAGTATTGCAGCGTACAGAATAACTCCAATGCCAGCAGTTGTCAACCCTCCGCTTATTGAGTTTCCCGATAATCCAAGACCTACTGACAGTAGGGTGAGTCCAACAAAGTATATGAGAGTCAACATGATTACTCCGATTTAAGTTCAAATTCTTCTAGAAAAACATCAACGACTGGAGGATTGGTAACAGGACCATCGCTCTGCATTACGTGGGTGTCTGTTTGAGATGTGTTGTTGGCAAAGCGAACATCATACTCACATACCCTATCAGCATAAACACCACAGTAAACTTTTACCACTTGGCCTTTAGCATTCGTTAAAACGCTGCGAACGAAATCACCGCGATGCCACTTTGGAATTGGGTCTGGGGTGTTATCGCAGCCAGACAATGCACCCAAAATGCAGATGAGTGCTATGAAGGGTATGTAGTATCGAGGAGTATCTACCATCTCATGTAATGTCATTTTGATTCCTTTTGTTTCATGAATAGAAAAGTCTGAAGTAGCGTTTTTTGTCGCTGTTTATCAAATACGTCAGAGGCGCGATATCTTCCCATAAGACACCAGAAGGATCGTGAATTTCATCACGCTTATCAGGAAACAATATCCTGCAGATTTGGCGTATTTGTCCGATCGTAGTCGTTTCAGGAACGATAATAGCGGCACTCTCATTGAATGAGATCAAGGTAATGCAGATACCATCAGGCATGATGCCGAGAACGTATTTTGTTCGGAGAAGCTTATTAGCTTCTTCCAAATCAAAGAACATTCCCTCTCTAGTTTCTAGTGTAATCTTGCTCATTATTCAAAGCTGCTGAAGTAGTTAATATTGTTTAGCCATTCTTTGCGCTCGTCTGCTTGACTTCCACGGAAGGCGAGTTCTAATCCCTTGAAGTCTACATCTTCGAGCTTGCCAACTCGGCAGAGGTAGCTCTCACGATTTTCCAGAATCTGTTTGAATCGTGCGGTCTTGAACTTACCAAGTCCTTTGAAACGAGCAGCTTCATGCTTAGGAGCAGTCTTGGCCCACTCTTCGTAGGATTCGTCAGTCATGAACTCGATCTCCTTACCCTTGACCGTTGCAATGACCAGCGGGGTGTTCATGCGGTATATGATGCCGAGTTCGAAGAGCTCTGGCCAGAAGTAAGCGAAGAAGTTTATGAGCAGAGAACCAACGTGGAAGCCGTCCAAGTCTTGGTCGGACAAGATGATGATCTTACCGAACCGAAGGTCTTTCACGCTCTTGACTGGAACACCAATCTTCAAGCCTGTGATCTTCAGGATGCTCTTGATCTCGTTGTTGCCGTTGTCTTCTTTTTCCTTATCTTTTTTCTTACCGCCGATTACTCGCTTCAAGTCCACATCCATGACGTTCAACGGTTTCCCCTTTAACGCGAAGCTGCCAATGTAAGGGTTCTTTCCGCGAGCTTCATGAATTGACTTACGAGCTGAGTCACCTTCTGTCAGGTAGAGTTCGCAAAGGTGACGGTGATGATCTTCCATCGCGTCAGAGAACTTGTCAACGCGCCGCGGGTTACCCTTGTCGATGTCCTTGCTAAGTTCTTTCAATTGACGCATCTCTTCAGCTTTAGCTTTCGCTTCTGCCCAAAGCAGAACGCGATCAACGATGCCAGAATCGATGACTCGCTTGATAAACTTGTCCGTTGGTTCCCATGCAGTCTTGTATTCTTTGATCTCGGTGATCAGATTTTCTTTGGTCTGCGAATCATAGCGAGGGCGAACTATTGACGCGTTGATGAACACCTGCATGTGAGCTTGAATTTGAGTAGGGATAACGTCAATCTTGTGCTTCTTGTTGATGTACTCACGGAGTTTCACTGCGATCTGAGACCAGACGTAAAATAGGTGGGTACCACCTTGCAAAGTCTCCGTAGTGTTGACGAATGAGACGTGCTGAAATCCATCGTCAGAAGCCGCAACACCGATCTGCCAGTTACCATTATCGTCATACTCAAACTTGTCAGTGTAGAGGCTGATGTAATCTTTGAATGAAGCGATCCGGATCTGTTCGCCGTTAAGATACACCTTCAGCTTAGGATTACACCCAGCTACATCGTAGACTCTCTTCACGAGTTTGCTATAGTTGTCATCATCAAGCTTGGTATCTATGTGGGCGTAATCTGGTGTGTAGGTAATCTTGGTGAAGCCTTTACCATTACCATCAGTGATCTTTGGATCGGTCTTATCCATCATGTTGTTAGTCCAAGTTTGCTTGAACTTCTTCTTGCCGTCAGAAGATTCAACGGTGAAGGATGTGGAGAAGATGTTGGTGAGAGATGCACCTTCACCATTTTGGCCTGCGCCTGTTGAGTCTTCAGTATCGTCGAAGTTTGAACCTGAACGCAGGTAACCAAAGATCAGAGTTGGGACGTACTCGTCATATTCTTTATGCTTGACGACTGGAATTCCACCATTATCCCAAACCGTTATCTCGCCTGTAGGCTGATCAATGTCAACTTTGATGACGTCCAGGTGCTTTCCTTCTGGACGCTTTGAGTGATCGACTGCGTTTGAGATGACTTCATCGAAAAGCTTGATGAGGCCAGGATTGTAGGTTATCTCTCGCTTGGTCATAGATGAACCATTCAGGATCACCCAAGATTCAGCTGTGTGGGGTTTGACTGAGCCAATGTATCGACCTGGTCGAATCAGAACATGCTCAACATCTGAGAGTTTACGATATGTAGTTTCAATTGTTTTATTTTTTGTCATTTTCTCACATTTCTATAGCTAAGATGTGTATTATATCACAAATCGCGTTAAAAGGTAAATTTATTTTGGTTGACATTTATGTCTACCATCATTCCGAGCTCTCTTGCTTCATCCCTGAGATATCGACCTTCATCTTTTGTTGAATCTCTGTAGTAAGGTTTTGCATCTTTCCACAGTAACTGCTGATCAACAACGTTGCTGTCGATTAGTAGCCAAGGTACTATGAACTTTCTACCATCATTTTCTTTCACGTAGAAGGAGATGATGTAGTCGTACTTTTTCCAGTAAGTGAAGAGCTGATCATCCATGCTCTTGCTGCTAAAGCAGAACAGGAATGGGAAGCTTTTACCTTTAAACTTGATCTCGCACTTTGCGCCTTCAACTTCAACGTCCCAGTAGAACTGTTTAGTTTTTGGTTCATCATTGTGAACAACGTTGACACCCGCATCCTTCAACGCGTTGTAGATACCATGTTCTCCAAGCTCTCCGACTTGAGTAGATCGAATGACATCTTTTAGCGATCGTGCGTCACTTCCATATTGCGCGTAGAAGATCTTTGACTTCTCAAGAACTTCAGCTTCAAACGCTGGATCGCTTTCGATGTCAGTTACGTCAATCGGTTTGGAAAGCACCTCTCGGATGAGAAGCGCCGTTGGATGATCAAGCTTCATCTTGCGAGTGGGCAGGATTTCATCATCGTTAGGAATCTACCTTCTGAGCTTTCTTTCGCGTAACGAGCCTTGATAACTCCATCCTTAACGAAGAAGTAATCCTCTTCGAGGTTGCCTGGGAGATAAAAGCCATTGTCGTACTCGCGGAAGGTATTGAACTGATCTGACATTCCAGTACCGTCTCCTAGAGAAGTTTCATGGACAAGATCTTTAGCTCTACGATAGGTGACAGCGTCGTAGATTTCTTCTGGCAAAATGATTCCCACGCCAGTCATGATTCCTTCTAGCGAGATGTCGTCTTCATAGAATGGTGCGTATGGAGCAACAAAGCTGAAGTCGTCAGCTTCTGCGTCCAAGAATTCCAGAATAGTTTTTGTACCAATGCTTGGACCACCGTTCAAGACGATCATCGTCTTGTGGTTTTCAGCCCAATTGTAGATGAGAGAAGATTTATCGAAGTCGTACTTGTACTTGACAAACATGTCACCCAGAACGTGACCTGACTGGATTCCCTGTTGGATGCTTGAGAGGTAGAAGTTGATGAAGGTGTATAGTCGAAGTTCGCTCATGGTCTTTTTTATGATTTAAGAGTGTTTGAAGGTGTTTGAAGCCGTCATCAAGAATCTTGTCCTTATCAGGACCATCAGGATGAGACTCAAGAGTCTTCAACCATTCTTTGTAGATTTTTTTCTTCAGAAACTCGTGTTGTTTGCTTCTTGTGAGTTGACTGTTTTCCTGCAAATGATCTGCTTAGTGCTCTCGAAAAAGCTTCATTCATACGCAACATTCTTTTCTTTGCTGCTTCGTTTGCTTCTTGAAAAGCATTAAGTTCTTCGTTTTTCTTTTGAGAATCCATAATACCTCCAAATATGCAAAATACGCATAGGAAAATCATAATAGACTAATTGATGGGGTCATTCATGCGACGATTATAACACAGTACTCGTGAACAGTACAATGTTATTTGTAGAGCGCGATTTCTGCTTTAAGAGCTGCGATTTCTTTTTTAGTTTTCTCATCTTGAGGCTTAGTCTTTAATTCTTTCAACTTGCCCATCAGATAATCAACTTCATCTACATTCTTGGTTTCGCCACCTTTTTTAACAGGAAGACCGCGCTTTACCTCTGTAGAACCGACTGGGTGATAAACATACTCTTGATATTCTTGCTTGCCTGACTTGAAGGCTTTCTTCTCAGTCTTATCGTTAACCTTATTGAAGACTACACCATGAACAACAAATTGTCTGATTCCATCTTTGCTCTTGAAGGAGTGGATGGAAGGCTTCTGAATGGAAAGGATGTTTTCATTTGGCTTGAATTTTTCACGAATAGCAGCGTCAAGCTCTGACATCTTGCTTTCTTCTAGAGTTTCAGATGCTTCTAGTAAAGTCTTTAGGATTGACATGGAGTACCTCTAAGTTTGATTGAGGTATTTATAGGAAGAATGGGGAATACTCTATCCCCCAACCATGCTCTAGGTCAAGACTTGCATCTTTGTAAGCTTGCCCAAAGTTTGAATTTCCAGACTGAGTCATTCTAAAAATTTGATCCTTTTTGATTTCTCGAATGCTAACCTCTACCCACTCACCATCTTGAAAAATTTCAAAAACGGATTTATTGGTTGTAGGCTTTTTCTTTTTAACGTCAACATTCTTAACATCAATCGGTACAATCTTTTGCTCTGTTTTTGTGATCATGATTTAATCCTTAAATGTGTAAGAGAGTCTGGTCAGACCGCCGCTGATGCGCTCCAGCTTTAGATTTTCACGTTTGAGATGCCCATAGAATACAGGCAACATCACATGACGATCTAAGATGAGGTACTTTTTAGTTCCTACAGGGCCAGCGAGAAGATCTTCAAAGTACTTTTCCTCTGATCTCTTGTAAGCAACTGGACAGGCAACCTTCAGTTCCTCTATCTTGCTCTTGCTAATGTTGGCAAAGTTCTGAGGAATCAAAAGCTTCTTGGATCTCTCTGCCTTCTCGAATAGCTTCAGTGTTCGATAGAAGTACTTCAGCGAGGCTGGAACCTCATCGATTCCAAGCATGAAGTTGGTGTACTTCTCGCCCTCACGCTGCGCGCTTTTGATCTCAAAGACCGGTTCACCATTCACGAAGCAATCTATTGAACTTGATGATCCACCCAACTCAATGTCATCAAAGATGAAGTATACCAATACCTCACCTCGACCTAACCTTGAACCAAGGTGTGGGACGTTTCCGTGAATATCGTATAGAGCAGATGCAAAGGTTGGAAAATCAGCGATGAAGTTTGTGATCGTTGAAACTAATTTGTCATCATCAAACTTCGTGCAATGTGAGAGTGGATCATCCTTACCATTGAAGTGCTTCAGTAATCTTTCCCGAATTTGCTTCTTCAAGTTATTCAATGATACCTGCGTTGTATGTTACAAATATTCGGTACGCGATATTCGTTTCATTGTATATCGCTTTTGGAGTCACCTCGAAGATTTCTCTTGGCTCTTCACGCTGCCAAGTCTCGAATTCTTCCGTGGTGCGAAATACCTTCATTCCTACTAGGCTTCTGCGGATTTTAGGCGAGTCTGATGGAATAGCTTGTTCGTGAATCTTGGCGAAGTCTGTATTTTCGTCAACTACGATTACTGTAGGTTCAGGATAACCAGAGCTGGATTCTGTCCAAGAGTCAAGGGATGGTGTTGTTTCGTTTGTCATGTTTTATTCCTTACGCAGATTTATATTTTTATTTTATCATCTTCCGTAAGAAATTTACATTTTTCAAAATGCCATTGGTTCATGGTATTTTTGGATATTTCTCGTTTACAATGAGGACATTGAATTTTCAGGTGGGATGCAGCTATCATCTTTTTCATCTGTTCAGGAGATGAAGTATTTTTACGTTCTTTATTTGAAGCAATAATACTTTCACGATGATTGGTGGATATAATGCGCTTCTCTCCTTTACGATGTTTACCTTTGCCGCCGATAGACATTTTAGTGAGTGTCTCAACAGAACGATTTTGTTGAGCTAACGACATTTTGGTACGAGTTTCAACAGAAATGTTTTGTTTAGCGATCTTCATTCTTGCACGTGATTCGGCAGAATGTTTTCGTCCTGTCATTTTAGCGATCGTTTCCGCGGTATGCCCTGAACTACCACCCCAGATTCCATTTTCAGGCATTAAATTAAGCCATAAATCTGATTTCACAATGTCTTGATGTTCACTAAACATTAGCGCAAACTTTGTGAGCTCTTCCTGCTCAGTGAACAGACAATACCAAAGAGTCTCTACATACTCGCGACCATGTTTCTTAATATGACGTTTCCAACGTTTCCCTGATCCAAGGTATTGGAATTTAGAAAGATCACCCGTAGTCTTACCGAAATAACACTTTCCTGTGATAGAATGCAGCTTGATATAAAGATAGGTAGGTCTAAAGTTAATCGTTATTGATCTCCAAAATCAGATTAAAGCCCTCACTACGAGACGGAGCGACATACGAATTGAACATGTTCTTCAGCACAAAAGGAGGGATTACTTTCCCCGTCAAGGCTGCACGTGCATCAAGACGAGCTTGCAACACCTTGTCATCGCAGGTGAAGTTCAGACAAATCTTGTTGTACGAGTCTGGTACTACGGCAAGTTTCGACGTGCGAGCCTTGCGACCCATGTTTGTTTGATCGTGGAAGATGTTCTTGCGAGCTAGGATAGCTTTAGCGATCTGCTCTTCCATCTCACGCTTAACCTTCTTCTGATTCACTTTGTGAAAAGCTTCGGAGTACGTCAACCCCATCTTCGCAGCTTCGATTTCGACTAGGTCGTCCGTCGATGCCAAGATGAATGGATTACACGCACCGTTAGATTCTTCTTGAAGTTTCTTCAAGAATGTAGATTTGCCTACACCAGGAGCGCCGACCATCATGACGTATGACGGTGTTTGCCATTCCTGAAGTAAACGCTGGATTGCTGTAGATGGTTTCATACAGGCATTATATCAAAGTGTAACGTGAAAGTAAACTAAAGTTTGAGTTTCTTCAGTTCTTTGATCGTCTTAGCAGCGCTGACGTGTAGAATTCCTATTCCACCTGCAGCTACCCAAGGATCAATGGACTTGGAACGATCGTCTATCAGAATAGAATGTTCGTTTGCATACTTTGACTTTTCCTTAGACTGTCTTACAAACAGCGCTCTCTTAGCAGCTTCGTATCCGAGGTGCTTCTTTACCCACTCTCGCTTTTCTTCAGCTGCCCTTGGAGTGTGTCCTGTCGAAGATAGGACAATCGGATCATACTTCTTAATGTGATTCCAAAGCACCATAGCGTCTGGCATTAAGTCCATGTGCTCGAAGAACTTTTTACCAGAACGAGCTCTCTTGTCAAGCTCCTTAAAGAATTCACTCGTCTCTCTATCGTCGGCCTTGTCGAGATCGATGCCAGTAACTTCTTTAGCCTTCTTCATGAAGTCTGCCAAGACTCCATCTAGGTCCACGTAGACGGTGTAGTGATTTGGATTTAAGATTTCCGTAAGCTTCATCTTGTTTTTAGAACCTTTAATGTATGACTGAACGAAGAACCCTTCGCGTGCATGTGATCTTTGACGGCTTTCTTAATTGAATCTTTGAACTTTCCAGGGATGACCTCATCAAAATCTCCATCAAAGAAGTGCCAGCTTCCCTGATCTTCATCCTTTGGAAGAGTTGCGTGATGATCACCAGGCGCGTACTCTACGGATGAATTTCTATTGAGGGTGTAGGTGTTCTTTCCACCCGGAACTAGAGGAAAGCCTACTTTTCTTTGAACTATTTCTGTAAGCTTCATGCTACCACCACAGGGTGAAGGATTGAGCGATTATAGGCGCTGACGAGTTGAAGTTTGTAATTTTTTGGAATAAAAGAAACACGAGATCATCCTAAGTGATGATCTATTTACTCTTTCTATTCCTTCGACGAGATTTTTGGGATAGCTTGCGCAGTCGCTTGCGATTTGATGGTTTCGGTTTGCCTATAGGTCCTACATAATCCTGCACGCTGCCATTTATGATGTTGTCGTCATCGTTCCTGATTCTTAATGGATAGATAGGAACATCTTCGTAGATTGGAGGCGCACAAACTACTGACGCGATAGCTAACATTGCTAGAGTTTTTTGAATTGTCATTCTGCTACCCTATCAATGCTTTCGAGAAATTTTGTTTGTAAGATGTGACGGATTGAATAGACAGCTTCAATGTATGCAAATCGATAAGGATATGAACGAGTGTGATACTTGACGCGAGTGCTGAGAGAAGCGTTGAGGTAAACTTTCTTTAACTTCTTTGCAGCCTCTATTGCAGCGTCGAGACATTCTGAGTGCAAAACGCGGACTAAACGATCTTCCTCACTCATCGGGTTAAATGTGCCGTAGACTCGCTTGATTCTCTCGATTGTTTTTGAGGCCTTAAGCTCTGCAATTTCAGCTTCAAGTTCCTCGATTCGACTCAACAGTTGATAACGTTCTGATTCTTGTTGCTCACATTCCTGAACAGCGGCCGCACCGTGTCGTGGGCAATCTGGATCTTCCGCGATGAAGCGTCCACCAATTTGATAGCATTCACAACTGTCCATGTTACTCTCTGCTCAATTTCGATGGAGTAATTATATCACAGGTGTGAAAAAAGTAAACAGTTAAATGCTGCTTTCTTCTTTGAGAGGTCGGCGATATTCATCGAGACCGATGCGTCGAAGATTTGAGTAATCATTGAGCATAAAGGCCAGCATTAAAATTGCAACGTAAGAATACAGAGCAAAATCTTTGATGAAGTGACCATTGACTCCTAGAATTTTGAGAAGTGGAATAGAGATCAACAAGTGACCGCCCAACAAAACTCCAAAGATTCGAAAAATGTCATTGTACCAGAGCCAGATCCAAGCCCGCTTTAGCTTGTTGGTTTCTGGTACCAATTCATTGCCGTAATAATCTACGTCCATTATTTTGGTCCTTCTGCGATCTTGGATAGTTTGAGTGTCATACACATATCTCCACGAATTCCACGCCGTCAACTTTCTGAACTGCGATGTACTTGCTGATCTTACGATCTTCGTAGTAGGTTCCGAAAGCATTATTGGGGGTTTCTTGCAAAACAGATACGTTCAATGGCAAATTTTTGCCGGCTTCACGACGGATAACTTCCAGGTGAGCGATGAGCTCATCAAGGGTTTCGACGTCATTTGTTTCCTTGTCATCTACTGCACACTTGGCACATGCGTTATTGACGCCGTGCTCATCTGCACAGCTAACTGGAGTGTCGTATTTTTCAATGACATAGTCGCTCCAGCCTGGAATAGGCTGTGCAAGATTGGCTTGATCCCAACCGCGATACCAATGTTCAGCGGCCTTCAAAGAATCGGGTGTAGAATCTTTACCTTCAGGCAATAAAATTTCAATTGGAACCAAGCGAACCCTTCCAGCCTTAAATGCTCTTTGACCGGCTAAACGATACGAGTCGAAAGTTGACATGTGAACCTCCAATCAATTTATGATGGAGTAATTATATCATAGTGCAGCAGAAAGTAAATCAATTTTTAAGCTTTTTCAGCTTATTTTCACGAGCGATACGCTGCTTCTCACGCTGAACTAAGATTTCTGTCCATTCCTCTTCTGTCACGCTTGACTTCAGAATTACATCCCATGCATCTTCTGTAAGAATAGGAGTCATGATGTAACCGCACCACCTCATCCATGGAAGGAGAGTGACGTAGGACTGTGATTCAAAGTGCCAGACTAGCATTTGACGAATCCATAACGAATCAACATGATAGGACTCGATCCGTCAGACCACTTACAATCAACCTTGATAGCAAGCTGATTGAATCTTTTTGCTCCGCGATTAGCATCGAAGTACATTTCCTCCTCTACCCAATCGCTAACCCATGTCAGATTGTTATCGTGAATGATCTGATCTGACCTTGACAGGCTTAGCTTGAGATGTCCACACCAAACTTCAACGAGATTATAACCATCATCTCGTATCGTAACGTAGAATCTGTTCAGTCTAATCTTGACAACTTCGTAAAGTTGTCCTACTCGCAGTCTAGGTGGTTTATCGAAGTAAGGCATCGATGTCAGCGTAACTGGAGAACCGATTTCCAAGTTCATTTGTGAACGTCCTTGAGCTTTTCAAGAACACACTTTGAAACGTAAGGAGCTGCAACTCTCTCCCACTCTCGAAGCGCTAAGGCCCCCTTGATCAGAGAAGAACTAATCTCTATCAGTTCACGAGGCGTCATCAAGAAGATCGTTTCAATCTCAGGCGCTATCTTCTTCTGAAGAAGGTTCAATTGATTTTCATACTCAAGGTCTGTAGCGCCTCGAAGTCCCCTGAAGATAAACTTTGCGCCTGAGTTTGCTGCGTAACTAACGATCAGTTCGTCGGATGGAATGAAGTCGATTGTGACTCTCGCCATTTGTTCAGGTGACAGGACTTCTTGTAACGTGCACTTTACTAGCTGCGATCTCGTCTCATCATCGAAAAGGTATTTCTTAGATGGGTTTGATGCTACAGCGACGATGATATAGTCCACTATATCAAGCGCTCTTTGAATGACCCAGGTGTGTCCCAGTGTAATCGGATCGAATGATCCAGACACTATACCGATCTTCTTTCCCTTCAGCTGCTTCTTACGCATGAGGTCAAGAGCTTTCTTTATCTCCAATTGAAGATAATTTTCTTCATGTATCGCTCTTATTCCATTGTAGATTATCGCATCGCTAACCGCAAATCTATGTTCGTCTGTAGTTTGAGATTCCATGATAGCCAAAATTTGATCTTGTGATCGTCCATCTCTATCACTCACTCGCTGAATCTGTAAGCTAGGGGGAGACACCACTGAGATTACAAAGTCAAACCTTGAAATCAACGTTGGAGCGTTCTCAACTAATAACGGGAACTCTAGGATAAAGTCATTCCTTTGCATAAGAGTTTCAATCTTCCTAGAGATTATGTCATGAAAGATGAATTCAAGCTCTTTCATCGCTTGCTTATCTGCAAAAACAATATCACGTATCTTTAATCGATCGCTTGTTCCAAATTCCAGCCTTAAAGCGCTGCATATTTCTGGATTATCATACGCATCCCTTACAAATTCATCTATGCTAAAGACGTGATGATTTGGAAGAGCGTCAGCTAACAACTGACATACTGTTGATTTGCCTGAACCTATCCCACCTGTTACTACGATCTTCATGATATTTTTACCTCGAATGAAGTTTTGATTTCAGCTGGTGTTACCTTCAGCGCCAAAAAGTTCTTGTCACCATAAGTAGCAGATAAACGTTTTTTGATCTCATCTTCCCATTCTTGCTTTTCGGTGTACGCAACGTACTCTAAAAAGTGTTCTGTTGAAGCTGGATATCCGTGACCTGGAAAGTCAATGCTTCTCTGATCGCCTGGTATCGAGACAGAACGATTCTCGATGATCGCGTAGTGCTCTGTCTTTGGCACTTCACTTGTGTTATGGCAATATTTTATCATGGCTTTTTAGGTGGTGCTTTAATTGGTTTTGGTGTAGGACGATAATCAAAAATTTCATCTTTCGATGGAACAACTTCACAATCATCAAACCAGAAGCGGCTCAAACATCCTTTCTCGGTTCTCGGCTCCGTCAAGCTAACGTGATCGATGCTCTGGTCTGTATATCTTTTTGATGGTGCTGACCAAAGAGATAATTTTCCGTCTTCATCAATGCAACCTGGTGCATATTCCCAATAAGTTTGTCTCCAGATGTATTGACCATTGCTAAGCATCGTCCACGGCCACCAGGCGTAATGCTCTACGCCATAAATTTGTTCACGAAGCTCTAGTTGTCTTTCATAATGCTGCTGTTCAGTTGTTTTACCAAAGATCATTTTATTTCCTTTTCTGATTCTTTTGTTTCCTTTTCTGATTCTTCTGTCAATTCTTCAACTGATTCCTGCATCTCTTCGATCGTCTCGTTGACTTCTTCCATTGAAGATTTCACCTCTGTAAGCTCTACACCTTGGAGATTTACGGTTAACTGCAGGAAAAGCATTTGATAGATCGCCTCTAGCGATACTAACGTAGTGAGAACTAACAGGATATGATCACGTCTGGATACGTCAAATAAGAACCACAGCCCCATTCCAGTGAAGAAGATGGTGTGTAGAATGATGGATTGAGTGGTGCCGATCCACTGAGTTATCTTTTTTGCTAAAGCTTCCATTTTCCATCCTAGTAAAGATTTTCTGAGAAGAGATTACCACCATTCAAGGTGTCACCACCACATCTTCTAAAAATTTGACCGTTCTTCTCCGCTATCACCCACGCTTCTTCACGAGTATGAAAGTCACCAAATTGATCTATGAATCCTTGAATAACTCGTTGTCGTTCTTTTTCTTCTTTCCAACGATCTCCTAACAAGGCTATCTGCTCTCTCATCGTAGAATCATAGTGACGTGGACCAATTACAACAACGTCACCACACGCGCAAGCTGCACAAACTATCCTAGGTTCTGCCTTGCCTTCCCAATGTTCAGATCTTTTGATCATTTTGGATGGAGAACTTCATCCATGACCATAAATGTTATGAAGGGACTTAAGAACACTCCGAGCTGTGCACCTATATCTCCATTGTTAAACATCACAAAGCAAAAGTAAACTATCCATGGAATAAAAGTAGCTATCAAAATCTTCATGTCTTCCTTACCCCTTGTTCCCATTTAGTTAACTTTTCAAGTGCTCTGAACTGTAGCAGCATTTCGATTTCTTCGTTTGACCACTCGCTATCTTTGTACATCAGGTGAATGATGTCGACGACTGCTGCTATCACATCGACACACTCACCAATGATTCCATCAGGGCCCGGTTGCCGATTCTTGTGACCGCTAACGATTGCAATCTCTGTTGCAAGTTCTCCTACTTCTTCCATGAGCGTCATCAAGACGTCGCGAGGATCACGACCATTCTTTATCTTGTCGCTTGTTTCTAGAACTTGCGTTATCAGCGTGTTTGTCATGTTAGTTTTTTATAGGTCCATAGCAAAATGAATGTTGTGGAGAACATTTCTCTGGCGCGTCATACGGTTTGAACGTAGGGTCAGGTATTGGGTAGTTTGTTTCAGTCTGGTGAACCGCGTTACCGTCAAACATCTGTCCACACGTCTCAGAAACTTTTTCAGCTGAACCTACAGCGCCACTACATTGATCATTCAACGCTTTTATCTTTGCTTCAAAATCTTTGATGCGCTGTACTAGAGCGTAATACTTTTTGAAATATTCTTTGCCCCTCGCATTTTCCGCGTAGCCTTTAACATCAAACTCTTTTACTGCTTGATTGAGAGTGGCTGCATCTTGATTGATAGTATCTCGTTCAGCGTTGACTTTGCTGGCTTCATCATCAACCTTTACCTTCCACTCATTGACTTTGTCAATCATTGGCTGTATTCTGGATCTTTCGCTGCTGCACCAGTTGTACGTGTTTTGATCAACTGTCCCGCTGCACGTTCCGTTGTAAGAGTCGGCCTGTTGATTCACGTCTTTCGCGTAAGCACGTTGCTGCTTGATTTCAGCAGCAACCTGATCGGTCCATGCATTGTGCGTAGCAAGATCTTTTTCATGGGTTGTGACTGCGCGCATGAGCAAATCTGCTGTGTCAAGTTGATGAGCTTGTTCGCTTTGAAGTTTTGTTCCTTCTTTATTCAAGATGTTGATGTCTCGAATCGCGTCATGAATTGACGCGACGTATAGGCTTGCATTGGGAGCTGCGATCGCACATGTAATCGATCCCAGCAACAGAACTACGGCTGCTATAATGTATTTCATTTTATTCTCCTACTAAAATACGGTTTAATCTTCCTAAGATAGGATGTCTGGCGGTAAACCGCGGACCGCCAGACATTTTCTTACGCGTAGGTGGTATCTGCCCGTGCCCAAGACTGTACTTCATCGAAGTCTTGGAAGCGTTTTTGCGCACCATCTTTTGACCACAATCTCCAGCCAGGACCATCAACGAAGAAGGAAGCTGGGTTGGCAGTGCAATCACGAACCTCCAACTCACCGCTTTCCAGTTCGAAAGGACGAACCAAACCACGCAGAGACTTCTTGCCCAGGTCGGTGATTGGTTCTTTAACCAAAGACCTCCAACCGTTTGCATCCATCATCGCGATTGCCTTCATGCTGAAGCTGAAGTCATCGCGAGCACCTTCGTGGGTAACACCAGCACCCATACCCAAGGTCAGGCTGTCCATGCTGTAACCTTTGCTAGTGAATCCTTCCAGCACTGGCTCGATGGTGTTGATGCGGATTCCATCACCTTGGATGACGGCGGTGCAAGGTGCCAAGACCTTGTAACCGGCTGCATTCTTGTGGACACCGAAGGTATCTTCGATGTCCTTTGCGACCCGCGCCGGCTCAACAGTTGCATCGCCAGAGTCAGGACGCATGACCATCACACCACCACTGTTCTCGATCTCTTCGCGGAAGGTTTCACCCATGTACTCACGAACGAAGCGGCGAGCATTGTAGGTGTCGATAACGACGCTCAACAGTGGGATGCCTATGCCGCGCTTAGTACGAGCAACAACGGCGTGCAGGCGTTTCACTGCCATCTTCGCGGCGCCGAAGTCATCACGCTTGTCAGCGTCGCTGTGCGCGCACATTACGCTGTGCTCAGTAGCTTCAACGCTTGAGGTGTATGGCTTGTTGGAGAAAACGGTGTTCTTGTTGAACAGAGCTTTGATGTAACTGTTTGCGCGAGTGCAATCGCTACCATCGAACATCGCTGCGTGAGCGATACCCGCGATGACAGCAGCTTCATCTGGACTGTCTGCACCACGATCGCCGAAGTTGTGCAGCTTGTAATTCAGCATTCCCATGTTGGCGCCGGTCTTCTGCATGTACTTGGCGATGATGATGCGAGCTGCGCGGCAGGTACTTGCTACGGTAGACATCTTCCAGACGGTGCATTGAACGACAGTCTCGACATAAGTAGGCAACCAGGCAAAGAGATCGTGAGTATTGACGATACCCAGCACTGGAGTTTGAGGCTTGACGATACGACCTTCTTCAACTGCCCATACTTCCAGCGGCAGCTTGCCGTCCAAATAGTCGACCATGTACTGCCAGTCGGCGCGGTTGAATTCGTATCCTTGTTGGGTGATTTCGATATCAGCTTCATCGACCATCCACTGTTCGATGCGCACTGAAGCCAAAAAGTTTGCTACGTAGGTTTGACCCATCGCGACGATCTTATCTGCGTACTTGCTGGGTTTACGTGGAACGATAGCTGCGTAAGAACGCAGAGTTCCGTCGGGCAATTCTTGCCAGTGACCAGCTTTGTAGCTGTCGCAGGCCAGAATAAAGTTGAAGCGCTTTATCATTTGTAACATGTCAATCTCCTTGACGTTGTGGTTAAAAAGCGGAGTCTATCTCCACTTGGTGGTTACTACTCTTTACTGCCTCTTCTATCAGATGCACCCGCGTTGAACATCAAGATCAACGCAACTGCAACTAAATAAATTCCAAACCAAATCATTACAGCCCCATAAACTTTGTGATTAGGTAGAACGGCCAAACTTTTTCCCAAAGCAAATGTTCAAGTGGGAATCCCATCGTTAAACCTGCCCAGAATTGCCAGTTCATCAACATCGTTTTGCAACTGTGGTAACACTTTATAGCGAAACCTCGATCATCTATATGATAGTGAGGTTCTTGTGGGATGTAATCAGCTCTCATAATTTTAGGTGGGGCTGGAATTCTTCCAGCCTTTATTAGCTCTTGTTCCATTACATCCAAGGCTTCTCTACTCAATTTTTCACCTCTGCAAACACTACATGAACACGTAAAAGAATGTTGTGTGCCAAATAGAGTCGTACTGCGAGCTGTGTCAATCACAATGATGTCCTCTTCTTAACTCTTACGTTCTGCGTCTTCAGCAGCTCTTGAAATTCTTTCTTGATGTCATCACATGACTTGTTTGCTTCGGTGTACACGACATCGTAGAATCGATATTTTCCACCGGTGCTACCGTTTTTCGGTACAAACTTGATCTCATAGAATGGCATTTGAAGTATTATAACACCTATTCTAATGGAAGTACATACCTTTTTTGGAACTGGAATCCTTCTCCGCGAAGGTAACATCCAAGATATGGACCTCTTTGACCTGGATCACGAGGGAAACCTTCTTCGAACAGCTTAACTTCTCCATATCCAAGAGAGTTCAGCCAAGTTTGAAGTTGATCTTTAGTCAAGATATAGTCGTCAAGGTCTTGCCACTCTGTAACGGGAGTATCACAAAACACTCGACGACTCTGGTACGTCATCTCTCCATCCCTTCCAACGCCATCACTATCTCCATCACGTTTCCTGCGTAGAAGCCAGATGCATTGATGGTGTTGATCTCTACTATCTTCATGCCGTCAGGAGTCTCACAGACGTCAAGTACGTAAGCTCTGTGCGGTTGCCATGCACTCGTTGTCATGCTCAAGGTGATATCACCAAAGCGGATAACTTGGGCTGCAAACCAACGCACCGCGTCATCAACGACAGGTGAATAGATCACGCGATTGCCTCTTTTGTAAAGAGAGGCTGTAACAATTTTCTTATCGACTATCCAAAAACGGTACTCAGCAAAGATCTTCTTTGGAGTGCAGACTTGGACGAGAGTGCTAGGCATTAAGCTGTTACCGTAGTCCAGTTCCAACACGCAAACGTTACGCTGCCAATCCTGAAATTCTTCCCACTCAAAGACCCGGCCAGCGAAGACCTTCGAGTCCTCGATAGGACGAATGAACCGCGGCTCATCATCAGTCCAATGCACGTCTTTGAACTGAACAACTTTAGCGTCAGCGTTCAGCATCATGTCACCCCAATGCTGCAATTGAATCTCAAAGTTGATAGGCTCGAGATCATACACTCCTGGGTTCCAGTTGTTTGCCTTTGCTGCATGACGCATCGAGTATGATCCAAAGCAGATAACTTTGTCCTGCTTGGGTTCAGCGGGCGGTACCAACTCACCGATGAAGGGTACTACCTTGTGAATAGAGTATGGAATCTTGAAGCGATCCAGCGTTCCAACCAAGTTATCCCACTCGGCTTCATTGAACAAATTTGTTTGTAAAATCCAGTGCATTAGCAGAATACCGAGTAGATCATCATTAACAACGAAATCGTTACGAAGATTGTGATGAAGAGTTTCATCCTAGTTTCCTTAACATGTTTGCGACGCTGTCCTTTGGAATGCAATCTGGGTCGCTCTTTCCACTAGCGACGAGGTTATCAATTCCTCTTTCAATGATCATCTTCCGGCCAATTGTGTTCATTGCCCGCATCGCGGTGAATATTCTTTCTGTTGTGATGGAGTTGTGACGCTTTGGATCTAGTCCATTAGCTTCATTGTAAATTTGCGTCAGCTCTTCATTTGTGAACAACATCTTTCAATCCTTTCAATCCTCTGGGATCGTGTTCATAATTTCCCCAGCATGTACTCGATGATGAAGTAGTGATCTTCGAAGAACATCTCAGGGCTCTTCATCACTTCATCCAATGGAACCCACCAGGCCTTCTCAGCATCATCGTCACCCTTAACCTTCGGCAGCGATATCTTGCCGTCTACTACGAAGTCAGGCAGCTTAAACAAAAATCCCTTGGTGACAGTGCGACCGCGTAAGGAACGTTCAGGATAATCGAAGTCTTCTTTGAAGATCATCGAGCTGCGCAGAATCGGTTCAGGAACCTTGATGCGAGTCTCTTCACGCAGTTCACGGATTGCAGCTTCAAACAATCGTTCTTTGGGGTTCAAGAAGCCTCCAGGCAGCGCCCACAAACCTTTTCCAGGACGGCTACGACGTTTAACCAGCAGCACGTGACCAGTTTGGATGACGATTGAATCAACCGTCTGGAAGATTGGTTCGTAGCGAAGACCGGGATCATTTTGACCATAAGTTCCAGGATCACGTGGTATGTTCGGTTTACGATACTCGATGTTGAAGAGATGCTCTTCACGCAGGTTGTCGTAGAATGGAGTCTCTTCGAAAGCGCGAAGCTCATTAATCGTTTCAGCTGGCAAGAATGCGTTCAATAACAATTCTGCGTGGTTAGCGGTGATCTCGTTGCCATCGAATGAACGGCCAAAGTAGATTTCACGGACTGCGGTGGCGGTCAAGAAGCGACTGACTTCCATATTTTCATCGACCATGTCAGCGATGAAGTTAGGAAAGTACTTCAAGTAGAACGTTGAGGAATCACGATCAGCACCAGTGATTCTGATCTCAATGTCTTTGGGATTGAGTTTGACTTGCTCAGCGCTATCAACGAACTCGTTGATCACCTTGTTAACGTTTGCTATCCAAAGTTGATCATTGTAGGGGAAGTCTCGAATGCCACGCACTGATACCGGTGCATTTTTAGCGTGTGGAGTCCAAGGACGAGATGCCCACTTATCAATGACGCTTGCACGTTCTTCAAACGTCCAGGGATTTTTGGGATTTCTTGCTTGATTGATGGAACCGATGAGGACCAGCACAGCGTCCGAGCGCTCACGTGCTCGCTTCAGAACTTCTGCATGTCCATTGTGGAATGGGGAAAATCGACCGATGTACACGGTCAGTACAAACTTAGCCATAAGAGCTCCTCTTACGTTGGAAAGTGTGAACGTCTATCGTTCACTGCATATTTACATCTTAACACATATTTGAGAAAAAGTACACTAGATTGTCCATTCTTTTTCAAATTTGTTTGCATCTGACTTCAACTTAAATCTGAACTGCCACATGTCAGATGCTAGAGTTTTCCACTCGAGATGCCTTGTTCCGACATTTTCATTACACCACCTACCCATCTCTATGCGAATGTCAAGATCGTCAGGTATGATGTTCACCTGATGTCGCATTGGAGTTGTGTATCTGCAGGTCATAGAGCTGACAACATACCTGCAATTTCTTTTATCTGTTCGAAAGCATGAACAATCTCATTCTCACGATCCATATCTGTCGTTAACTCTTTAACCTTATCAAGATCAAGAATGTTCTCCATGATCTCAGAATATTCTGAAGCTGTAATTTGATTGCTTTGAAAGGCTGACATCGCGTTGATTGTAAGATTTGCAGCGCTTTTGATGATTGGATCTGCTGAACGAAGATAGTTACTGAGAATAGTCATTGTGTTTGCCTCCTACGGCCTTTACTATTTCTAGCAGAGAGGATTGTTGAACTTGCAGCTTCAACTTACAATACATCTCTGTAGGTGGTGGAGCATTTCCAGTATAAGATTTGATCATTTCATCTAAGTCTGCTTTGACTATCTCCGTAGCTTGTATCAGATTCTTTTCACCGCCATGATATTGATCGTAGATAAGGGCTTCATCCAAAGAAGTGATTACTTCATGGATGTTATTGACTATGCTTGATGAATCACTACAGTCGGTATTAGAAAGCTGAACAGAAGCTTTCACGTATTTATCGTACAACACGTTATCAAACGGCTGTGGAAGTACCGTACAACCAGCTAACAATAAGAGGAGAAAATATTTCACAGTGAAACAATTTGCCACTTGAAAACTGAGTTCTCAATCACTCCACGGCTCAAAGTTATCTCTGCATCTTCTCGATTTGAAACTATCGTGAATGAGTCACAAGATCTGAGAAGCTCTTGAATGTTATCTCTTTCTTCTGCGGCTTCTTCCGATGAAGAAAATAACCCAGTAGCGCTACCTTCAAATTCTCCTACTTTACTGTACACATGAACATGTACCAAGTAGCCATGTTCTACGTCAAGATCATCCATAAAAATTCCTCAGTTAACGATTCGTGAAGTGTTTGGTTGAAGCGTGTTACGTCTATTTAAACTTCCATCAGAATCCTTGAACCACGTCGTGTACATGATCTGTTGACTCATTGTCTGTAGTTCATTAAATGCGTGGATTACAACTTCAAGTAACTTTTCAGGAGCTACAAAATTTCCAGATCCATCGTTGACGTCAAGCAAAAGTTTGTGCTTTACCTGGGACTTCTCAAACGCTCTAATGAAGTCCATCTGTTCTTCATCCTTCTTATCGAAGTTGAATGATAACCCATCGTCCTTGATGAAATCGAAAGATGAAGTGTGAAGAAGAACCAACAACGTGTTATCCAGAAAAGCTGGATAATTTTGCTCTAAGTTGAAAACGTAATCACCTGAATAACCGCGGTAGCGATGAGAATAAACTGCTTCTCCGAGGTGAGCCCTGTTCATGATAAATGGAACATCAGTAGACAGCAGCTTCATCATGTCAATGAAAGAAGCTGCTTGATACAGTTTTTGTGCCAAAGATTTAACGTTTGCCCCATCATAATCATCCGGAACATTCAGGACTTGTCTAGCCTGCTTCACGTAATGATCTAGAATTTCAGGCTTTTGATAATGGATCTCTTGGAAGAACCCTAAGCGATTTTTGATGCCACTTATGAGCGTGTTCTTTCCAAGGCGATCGATGCCTTCGATTATGATAGAATTTAGCATTGTCAATTACATCTTTGTGCCAGGGCGTGCAAGCTTGATGTTGGATGTTTGTTCCAGGTAACCATCTTCAACAGCTTTTTCTGCTGGGTAAACGGCAGCTGCACAATTTGTGAGGTTGATGGTGAACATTCCATCTTGATTTCCGAGAGACCACGGGAAGAAGGCGATAGCCATTTCATTCTTGTTGATCTGTTGTGCAGTGATACCGCGAACTTTTTCAATCGTGATGTTGCCTTCTGGTTCCCAAGGACCTTTACCAGTGAATTGATAACCATCTTCTGAACCACCAAGCAGTACCTTTTTGTCTTCAACCACGCGACCTAGAATTTCTTCACCACTGTTCAAACGTACGCATACTACTTTCATATATTTCTCCTGTTATTTGTTTGTTGTATTTTATGTCGGCGCGAGCAGGATGCCGGTATTCACTTCGCTAATCTCGCGCTGCTCGGGCGTGGCATCTTTTTCCTCGACGATGCGCTGCACATCGCCCTGTGCGTCGCGCACGATGCGTCCGTAGCCGTGATGTGAGCCAACGCGTAAATTCAAACTCTTGAGGGATAGCTTCGAATTGACAAGCTCTCAAGAACTTAACTTCCGCTGGACCACTGATAGGAGGACAAGAAATTTCCTCATAGGGATCTTTTTTGGTAGTTGGTAACGACAGAAAGTTTTCTCTATTTTCGATTGTCGATCCTGTGATCTTCTCAAGAAGCTCGAAGTGTCGTTCGTAAACGTGAAAAGAATCTGCAGAGTGATGATAGTTACCGTACTTCAACTCTGGATAAAATTCACGCAATGCATTGAGCACCATCTCATGAGTAAAACTGAAAGCTGGAGCATCATTTGCCATTCCATAGACAGAATCCTGTGAACGCATCCTAACGCTCATGTTCAGAAAGTTTTCACGAATCCTGAAGTTTAGCGCGTATGTACAAGGGACGTCATTAGTGTCGCTAAGAAGATGATCTCTGCTTAGAATCGATATAGAAGCTCTGCGAGAATCTTTGTCATTCTTTAACTGATTGACGACGTTGTCAAATTGACTTACGGGAGTATCTCTGAAGATATATTGCCCGTAGTTTGAGTTTATGGATCCATCACGATTGATGAGATTGCCCCACATCTTTGCAAAGTCTGCTATGGAAGTATCAAACTTGTCACCTTTCAGGTACCAGAGAAATTCTCTCTTGACGTAGTCTAACTTGAAGCCGCGAGATGCAAAGCTTGTGAATCGGACGAAAGGTGGAAGGTTGTAGGTATAGTTTTCTATTTCAATGGACTTTTGACCTCGAGGAGATACTCTCTTTCCTCTTGCAATTAAGTCTTCATAGATGTTTCTAAATGTTGATTCGCTACTGACTACATTATCGTTGTGGTGTCCTGCATTTGACATTATTCATCCCATCCTGGATAAGGACCTAGTTTTATTGTTCTTGATTGATTTCCATCTTGCCTATTTTGGTATGTCGGGTATTTGAGGCATTATTTCAGGTGTTCTAAAGCATTCATTTGAATTTCCTTGATGTCGATCATTTCCATGATTTGATCAATTATAACTTCACTGTAGCAAGAAGTAAATTATTCCTACATTTATTTTGACAAAGATTTTGATAGATTTTTTGATAATTCATCTTCAATCAATTTAACATTTTTAATCAATCGGGCATCAGTTGGCTCAAATTCAAGTGCTTTTTTTGCCAAAGTCAATGATTCTTCTTTAAGACCTAAATTATAAGCTGCTATAGCACAATAATCATAAGGAAAAGAATACCAAGCGGCGGGCTCACAAATATACGACATCGGCTTCTCGGTGATCTGCAACATTCGTTTCATGGCAAAGTAGAGACCATGCCAATTTTGCATCTGATAGTAAGTTTTTCCAAGGTCTAACCATGGCTCACGTTCACCAATAGCTTCAGCGCACGCTTTCAAACCCCAAATTTCAGCTTGCTTAACGTCACCCTTTTCAAGGTAGCATCTAGATAGGAATCTCATAGAAGCGCAACGCTCAGCATCCCACTTAGCACGTGGAAGAGATAGATGTCGCTTCAATTCATCGATAGCTTTGTCATACTGTTTGTAGTACATGTATTCTCGACCGAGATAGTGAGAATTTCTGTCATCTTCAGGTTCATCTCTACAACCCATCTCCAATAGAGGTAGGTAACTTCCTCTAGACTTTGTTTTATCAGGATAATGAAAGAGCGTGAAGTCATGACAGTAAGTTTGAACTTCTTTGATGTCATAGTTGTGAAGAACTTCATGGACAGGTTTTACCCAACGATAACCTTTGCGAGAGTGAATCTTGTCATACCAAAAAGTGGTCCCAGGTCTACCATCTGGAAGAGTGTTCCAGACGTATTGATAGCGAAGTCTAGTTGTTTCAGGAGTCCATGCTTTTTCGATCGCAGCTCTCCAACCTGGTGTAAGAACCTCATCAAGATCGATACAGACGCAGACGTCTACATCTTCTGGAACGAACTGTAATGATGCATTACGAGGAATGTCAAACCTCCACGGCTTCATCTCGATCGAGTGAACTATCGCACCTTCATCCCGAAGCATCTGTACTGTGTTGTCTGTTGATCCGGTGTCAGCAACCACGATAAGGTCAGCTTCATCTTTGATAGAAGCCATGAAGCGCTTTACAAACTTTTCCTCATTCTTACAGATTGTGTAAACTGCTATCTTCATTTTGCTTCCTTTATCTGCTTTGTAAGTTGATCAAATCTTGTTCCCCAACAACCTGCGTTATATTCGTAGCCGTATGTACGCTCTGTGATCTTTGCTGCACGTTCCATTGTAGCAACAGCATCTGATTGTCGACCAGCTTCAAGATAAGTTTGTGCTAGATAAACAACGTATTCACGAACCTTAGGTGCATGCTTGACTACGTTCATCATGTTCATGATCGCCGAATCATAATCCTTCTGACGCTTGTTGATTCCAGAGAGTTGATAATGTAGAAAGGCCTTATCAGAATCAGGTAATGTGAGAGCATGCTCAATCGCTTCTGCCGCTTCTCGATAGAAACCTGCGTTGATATATTCACCTGCTAGAAATGAAAATGTCTTCCAACGCTTCTTATCTTCGATAGCAGACTGTTTAAGCATCGTAAGATAACTTCCTCTATTCTTTGAGGTGTCTGGTTTTTGAGTCATTTGAATGTCTTTGAGCCACCTAACTTCATCAGGCGTACCATCACACTTAACAATATGTTCGTGAACAGGAAGCTTCCACATATAACCATGTCGAGTGTGAATTCTTTCATGCCAATGTTCACTTACATTGCTGTTAGTTGTCTGCCAATCCCAGATCGTTCTGAACCTGTGGTGATAACGATCATGTGGTTTACCTCTAGCTGCGATATCTTCCTCAACTGCAGTCTTTAAGATTTGGTACCAACCAGGCTCCAGCATCTCATCTGCATCAATGGAAACGCAAATATCAACATCACTTGGTAATGACATGAGAGCTGTATTGCGCGCATCGTCGAAACGCCACGGACTAACGAATATATTTTTGACGATAAGATTTTTATGTTCTTTGCTTAAATCTGCTAAAATGTCGATTGTCTCATCTTTTGATCCAGTATCACAAATTACGATGGAATCAGCTTCTTTTATCGATTCATAACAACGTTTTATGAATTCTTTTTCATCTTTGCAGATCATGTAAATGCCTATCTTTACTGTCATTAAATTCTCCATGCATAAATATAGAAATGATTGTATCTCATCTTAATGAATTTGAACATTTTCTAGAAAGCGTCGTCGATGGCTGATATTTACATCACAGGTCCACAGGGTGTTATAGGTGGAACTGGTCCTACTGGTGCAACTGGACCTAGAGGAGTTCCAGGAGCACCTTCAACAGTAACAGGTCCAACAGGTCCAGCAAATGGTCCAACAGGTCCTACCGGTGCAGCATCTCAAGTAACAGGACCTACGGGTTCTGATGGAGCTACAGGCCCTACGGGTGCAGACTCATTCGTAACAGGGCCTACTGGAGATGTTGGTCCTACTGGACCGTCAATTACTGGACCAACAGGATCTACTGGTCCTCAAGGCGCGTTTGGCGGTCCTACAGGTCCTACAGGTGCAGACTCTTTTGTAACAGGACCTACGGGTTCTGATGGAGCTACAGGACCTACAGGTGCAGATTCATTTGTAACAGGACCTACTGGAGATGTTGGTCCTACTGGACCGTCAATTACTGGACCAACTGGAGCTGACTCCTTCGTTACAGGACCAACTGGTGCTACAGGTGCAACCGGTCCGTCAATTACTGGACCAACAGGAGCGCCTTCAACGATAGTCGGTCCTACAGGTTTCACAGGACCTCAAGGCGTCATTGGTAAAACAGGACCTACAGGTGCAACAGGACCTCATGGTGGACCAACTGGCCCTACCGGATTTGGATCTACTGGACCTACAGGACCAATTGGAATAGGCTCGACGGGACCTACAGGTGCAACTGGTTTAATAGGCCCAACAGGTCCAGGTGTAGGTGCGACTGGAGCTACAGGTGCAGATGGAGCTACTGGCCCAACAGGATCTATGGGATCGACAGGACCTACAGGATCTACCGGTGCTGATTCAACGGTAACAGGTCCAACTGGAGTTACTGGTCCAACTGGATTTGGTGCAACAGGACCAACAGGATCTACCGGTCCACAAGGAGCATTTGGTGGTCCGACAGGACCAACTGGAATAGGTTCAACAGGTCCTACTGGATCAACTGGATCTACAGGACCTTCAATTACTGGACCAACAGGTCCAACTGGAGCAGATTCAACGGTACCAGGACCTCAAGGAATTCAAGGTGTTATAGGTGGAACAGGTCCTACCGGTGCAACAGGCCCTAAAGGACCTTATGGCGGTCCAACAGGACCTACTGGACCGGCGATTACAGGGCCTGCAGGTATAATAGGTGTAGATGGTAAAAACGGTCCAACTGGTCCTACTGGTCCAAGAGGAGCAGATGGATTTGTTGGTTCAAATGGCGCAACAGGTCCAGGCGGAACCGGACCTACAGGTGCGACAGGCCCAGGCGGAACTGGTCCAACTGGTCCACAAGGTATTCAAGGACCAGCATCACAGATAACCGGTCCTAAAGGAGCAACAGGACCTACAGGATTTACTGGTCCTACAGGTGCTCCGTCATTTGTTACAGGTCCTACAGGCGCATTTGGAGGACCTACAGGCCCTACCGGTGTAACAGGTCCTACTGGTCCGACAGGAACTGCAGGAATTCATGGTTCGACTGGCCCTACAGGTGTAGGAGCTACAGGACCAACAGGATCTACTGGTCCTCAAGGTGCATTTGGAGGACCTACAGGTCCTACAGGTTTGATAGGACCGACAGGTGTAACAGGCCATACAGGTCCTACAGGACCTACTGGTGCAGCCTCGACTGTGACAGGTCCAACAGGTTATACAGGTCCATCAATCACTGGACCAGCGGGTGCAACTGGAGTCACAGGACCAAAAGGCCCGACAGGAGCGTTTGGTGGTCCTACAGGACCAACTGGAACACCAGGTGCGCCAGGCGCAGCTTCTAATGTCACCGGTCCAACAGGTCCTACTGGTGTGGCTGGAGCTCAAGGCGCAGCTTCTACTGTTACAGGTCCAACAGGCGCGTTAGGTCATACAGGCCCTACAGGACCTACTGGTGCCGCTTCAACGGTGACAGGCCCTACAGGTTATACAGGCCCACAAGGTATAGACGGTTATGTAGGATCAACAGGACCAACAGGATCTACCGGTCCTCAAGGTGCATTTGGTGGTCCAACGGGACCAACCGGGGCAGATTCGTTTGTAACAGGACCAACAGGTTATACAGGACCTACAGGAGCAGACTCATTCGTAACAGGTCCTACAGGTTGGACTGGTCCACTAGGCCCATCAGTAACAGGTCCTACAGGTGCAGACTCTTTCGTTACAGGTCCCACTGGCGCTACGGGTTCAACTGGACCGTCAATTACTGGACCTACAGGAGCAGACTCATTTGTAACAGGTCCTACAGGTGCAACAGGTCCATTAGGTTTATCGGTTACTGGTCCTACAGGTGCAGACTCTTTCGTTACGGGTCCTACTGGTTACACAGGCCCATCAGTAACAGGTCCTACAGGTGCTGATTCTTTCGTTACTGGCCCAACAGGTTCAACAGGCCCAACAGGTCCATCAGTAACAGGTCCTACAGGAACACCATCATTTGTAACAGGTCCTACTGGATTTACTGGTCCTACTGGTGCACAAGGCCCACAAGGCATCATAGGTCCTACAGGTGCAGCATCTCAGGTAACAGGTCCTACTGGTTATACAGGTCCTTCAGTAACAGGCCCAACAGGTCCTCAATCTCAGGTTACTGGACCTACAGGTTGGACTGGACCTACTGGCGCGACAGGTTCAACTGGCCCGTCCGTTACAGGTCCAACAGGTGCGTTTGGTGGTCCAACAGGCCCTACAGGTGTTACAGGCGCTACTGGCCCTACAGGCTCAACAGGTCCTACAGGCCCAACAGGTGCCGATTCTCACGTAACAGGTCCAACAGGTTGGACTGGACCATCTGTAACAGGCCCAACAGGTGCCGATTCTCATGTAACAGGCCCAACAGGTTGGACTGGACCATCTGTAACAGGCCCAACAGGTGCCGATTCTCATGTAACAGGCCCAACGGGAGCTACAGGCCCCACAGGTTTACAAGGCGCTCCATCTACAGTTACAGGCCCAACCGGTGCGCAAGGTTTAGCAGGCATAGGCTTAACAAACATGGGAGCTTGGTCACCAAGCGGTGTCTATTATGAAGACAATTATGTCTTCGCTACAGGCTCTATAGCTCCAAGTTCAATGTGGATTCTTCAAGTAACAGGCCCTGTTGGTCCTACTGGAGTTCAGCCAAACCAAGATACAGCCGATTGGGTAGAATTTGTTGCGCCTGCAGGCCCAACAGGAGTTACAGGTCCTACAGGTCCTACAGGATTTACAGGTCCACTTGGACCAACTGGCGCTATAGATCCAATTACTTCATCATTCTCTGGAGTATTGGCAACTTTAACAGGCACCGTCAGATATTATCATTGGACAGATGTTTACTTATCTGCAGTTTACATGTCTGTTGGAACTACTTCGTTGGCAGGCAGCATTGTCATAGACGTGCTGAAGAATGGTGTTTCAATTATGGGCGGAGTCTATCCCACGATTGCTGCAGGATCTTATGTCTCAACTGAAATTGCGATTACTCCAATACTTTTGACGACTTCAGATTATTTGACTATCAACATAACGGCTGCAGGTACAAGTGCAGCCGACTTAACAGTTTATGTTATCAAGACCGGATCAGGTCCAAATCAAATCACGCTAGTAACAGGACCTACAGGATTTACTGGTCCTACAGGTGCTCCATCATTTGTTACAGGTCCTACAGGCGCATTTGGAGGACCTACAGGCCCTACTGGCCTTTCAGTGACTGGTCCTACTGGTCCTACAGGCGCACTTATAAATTTAACCGGTGATGTAACTTCAATAGGTGCGGCTACAACTTTAGTAACTTCATTATCGCACTCTTGGACAGGTAAGCAGACATTTGCAGGTTCAAGTACAGAATCTGCTATCTCTTTTAAAAATGGTACAGAATTAGTAAACCTTATCGCGGCTGCGCCTGCAGTCACGGAAAATTTATACGTCGCATCAGGCTCTGTAACTTACTATACAGTTGCTGCTGTTAATAATTGGACTGCAAACATTTCATTCTCAGCAGGAACAACAATGGCTACCGCGCTGACAGTTGGAGATTCTATTACGATAGCAGTTCTTTCCACTCAAGGTACGACTGCCTATTACGCAAGTGCAACACAGATAGATGGCAATGCTGTTACTCCAAATTGGCAAGGTGGAACAGCTCCCAATGCTGGAAACGCAAGTGGAATTGATTGCTACTCCTATACAATTATTAAAACGTCGGCTACGCCGACGTATACTGTTTTAGCTGCATTAACTCAATATTAACATGCCATTCTTATCTACTTTCGGCACGGCATCTGTTGGAGGTTTTCGTAAAAATAATTTACTGAAACTTCCTTCAAGTATTACATATTTGATTGTTGCAGGTGGAGGCGGCGGTGCTAAAGATAATTATTCTGGTGGTAGAGGTGCTGGAGGCGGTGGTGCTGGTGGATTATTGACGGGTGTAACATCCATTTCTCCCGCTACTTCATACCCTATAACAGTGGGAGCTGGTGGAGCTGGAGCAAATTCTTTAAATGGTTCAAATGGAACGAATTCTGTTTTTAATTCATTCATTGCGATAGGAGGCGGTGGAGGCGGTGGAGATAATAGTTCAGGAACACCTTACAATGGTTTAGCAGGAGGTTCAGGAGGCGGTGCAAGTCAGGGATCACCAGGTCAAACAGGTGGAGCAGGAACAGCTGGTCAAGGAAATGCAGGCGGTAACTCTCCAACAAATTCTCCACCATACTGTGGAGCTGGTGGAGGTGGAGCTGGTGCCGTTGGATCCAACGGAGGATCATCAATAGGTAATGGAGGTATAGGATTATCGAGTTCTATAAGTGGAGTGTCGACGTACTATGCAGGCGGTGGTGGAAGTAACAGCGGTCAAGGCGCAACCCCAGGTACTGGAGGAACCGGCGGAGGAGGAACCGGCGGACTTTATGGCGGTAGTGTAAATGGCATTTCAGGTACTGCAAACACTGGTGGAGGCGGTGGAGGTGGAGCTTACGGTGGTAACGGTGGTAACGGTGGTTCAGGCATTGTTATCTTAAGCTTCTCTAATAATAGCTCTTTACCAACTAATGTAACAGGATCTCCAACGATAACAAATGTCGGTGGAAATTACATCTACACCTGGACTACTAACGGTTCCATACAATGGTAAAATCATAAATAAGTCAAGGAACTCAATATGACAGTAACTAGCACAACTTTAGGCCCTAACACTGTAAACATCAACATCTCTGGTGAGTATAATGTTGGAAATATCATCAACGCGATAGACAACGTGTTGACTACTCATAGTTGGGCCCAATTTGATCTCATCACTCCAACAAATGCATCCTACGCATACCAACGAATCTACAGGTCAACAAACGTAGATGGCACTTTCAAGTACATGCAGCTCTTCTTCTATCCCTGGAAACACAAGATCTTCATCGATTTCTTTGAGTCGTGGAACGCGACTACTCACGTCGGTACAAATCAATGTTACATGGGTCCAATGGACATAGGTGCTAGCATAGATTATGGACAAACAGCTTGTAATATCTTAATCATGGCAAATTCTCATTGGTGCGTGATGATGTCAAGCTTCACATTGTCATATTCATCAATGACAGCAGATGCTCAATTTGGGCCTTGGGTCGGTTGCTTTGAAGTAACAAGAGACGCGTTAGAAGATACAATAGCTAATGGAATTCCATGTTGGTTTGCTACTACATCTTTAAAGTTGGCGAACGGTGGAACTACTGGAAACAATGGAACAATTCTTGAGAGCGGGTACAATGGAACCGCGCAATTTGCAGTGAGCTTTCCACGCACAAGCTTAGGAACAGGATACACTGCATCTATGCACTCTGGTTCAGTGACGCCTTATTTTAGCTCTGGTTGTCCAAATAACAATGCATCAATAGGTGCAATCCTTGGTAACGTGCTAGGTACGGCTTCAGCATTTTTTAATAATGGTGGAAATTATGCTTGGGATTTTACTAAAAAGATAGCAAGCTTGTTTAGAGTTAACGTTGGCGCTGAACTTCATGGAACAGTGATCGGTGCAAAGTTGATGTCTAATCAATTTTCTACTCAGGCAAAGGTAACGATGCCTCTTGATGCAAATTACATTTACAGCTCAGTTGGAACGCCCACGGATCATGTAGTGTTACCTCTTCAAGTTCAAACTTATCGACAGTTAACTATCAACAATCTTCATCAATATAATACAATCAGCGCTGTAGGATTTTCAAATTCATCGATGACTTACTTCAAAAATATCTTCCTAGCACCAAATGGATATTATTATGTTTGCACGGGTGCATCGATCTACAAGATAAATCCGATATCAGTGCAAACGCTCGTCATCAGTGGGTTACCTGGTAACTTGATAGATTCCTGTTTTGACGGTCGTTACATTTATACAGTTTCTAACTCTGCTAATGGAAGCGTTTATACCATTGACACCCAAAACTTTGACTCTGTCATCACCAATACAACGGTGGGTGCAAATTTAACGCCTTATAGCATCTGCTGCGATGACGTAAACATTTGGGTAGGTTGTAGAAATTCCGTTGGACCTGCCATCAATGTTGTCCAAATTACAAAATCTTCGCCAACAGCGGTAGCTTTTACTACCGCCTGTGCAAATTCTGCATCGGTTTCTTACCCTCTAACCGTGATACCTGATAATGATGGAAATTGCTTCACAATTGGATCACAGAATATTTGGACAAGTAATAATACTAATGTCCAAAATTATTCTTGGAAGATAGCCCCAGGTGGTACTACAACGTCTCTATCTAGCGGCGTGTGGAGCCAGATGTGTGGTCAAATGTTAGTAGGTCCAAGAAAGATTTTAACCTTTGGCGCGTCAACGTACTCAAACTTTAATTTAATGCTTGTATCATCGCAAACTTTGTCAACAGATACTCTTACACAAAGCACTAGCATTTGTATGCAAACGTCAGGTTCAAACTATTTCACGAATACAGTAGGCGGTAATAATACAACTACAGGTAATCTTCAAACGATGGCATTAAATCACCCGATAAAGTTGAGCACGTATGGAAGTACAGTCCTGCTCAATCAAAGTGGTGGTACCTATGGAACTGCTATGTACGTAAATACTGCAGTCAACTCAAACTTAGTGTTCAACACTCAAACTTATTTGAATGATCAAACTGTCCAGAGTTGGCAAGGTTTTGGAGAGATGAAGTACAATCAATGGTTTGGATTGAGTGGAAATGGTGGTGGCTCGCTGGTCGCAGTTTATAACATTTTTAGAGCAGACGACATCAACAGTTACGCATCAGGAAGAATGATCTTACCGTATTAACAGGAGCAACAAATGACAATAACAAGTACCAGCATCGGCACAAACTCCATCGACATCAACATAAACGGTGAGTTAAACTCTGGCGGAATCATCACTGCAGTAGACGCAGCTCTTGTAGCTCAAGGATGGGCACAATTCGACTTGATCACCCCTACTGGCGCGGCTTTCGCATACCAACGAATCTACAGGTCAACGAACATTGATGGAAGCACCTACAAGTACATGCAGCTCTTCTTCTATCCTTCAGAAACAAAAATCTTCATCGATTTCTTTGAGTCGTGGAACGCGACTACTCACGTCGGTACAAATCAATGCTTTTGGGGTCCGATGGACGTAGGTGCATTTGTACAATATTCTTACGCGCTGTGTGACATCATCATCTTGGTATCCCCTCGGTGGGTAGTGTTCCAAACTTTCATTAACAATGAACCAGGACCTTGGGTAGGTGCTTTTGAATGTGAACGTGATGCGCCTGAAGATACTCTGTTAGCAGGATTCCCTGCATGGTTTGCAACAACTTCTTACATGTTGGGAAGTGGCGCTTCTTGTTACGGTCTTGAATCTGGCGTAGCTGGACAAGCTTCATATAGTGTAGCTTTTCCAAGAAACAATTATGGAACGGGATACTTGGCATCGATGTATTCTGGAGTAACTACACCTTATTATGGATCTGGTTCAGTGAGTACAGCAAATCCAGCTACGTGGGCAAGTAATCTCGCTTCATCTACAGCATCATTTGGAAATTACGCGTGGAATACCGCTAATAAAATTGTTTGTGCATTTAGACCTCGCGTTCAAGCTGAGATTCATGGACGTGCGATAGGACCAAAAATTACAGGCGGTGCTTATTCTATCTACAACAAGATAAACATGAACGTAGATGCAAGTTACATGTGGGTATCTACAGGTGGAACATCAACGGATCATTGGGTTCTTCCTCTTCACAATTTTACATATCGCGGTCCAACACAAACTGTAAACATTCCTCATGCCAGCCTCACGATGATTACAAATTCTACAACGATGTACAGGAAGATTTATCTTGCACAAAATGGATATTATTACGCGTTGGCAATCACTGGAGCTCTACATAAGATCAATGTAACTACTTTAGTATTGAGCGTTGTTGCAAGCACTGGTAACTTGACAGATATATGTTATGATGGACAGTACATCTGGGGTGCAGTGTACGCTGCAAATGGAACATTAATGCAGATAGATACCAATAACTCTGATACAGTTACTATAGGGGCTGCAGTTGGAGCATCAATGTCGCCTGTATCCATCGCATGTGATGATACAAATATTTGGATTGGTTGTTATTTCGCTGGGCAAGCAAAGGTGGTGCAGATAGTAAAAGCTACACCATCTGCCGTCGCTTTTACAACATCTTTAACTGGTGCTACCTCAACTCCTTATCCAATATCTATCATCGTAGATAATGATGGAAATGCTATGGTTGGAACATCTAATATCTTTTCTAGTGCAAGTCAAAATTTTGGTATAACTTACACTAACTTTTTCCAAGTTAAACCAGGTGGAACACAAGTAGCTTTTGGTTTGACTGGACAAGCAGATTGTCAAGGTGTTTTGATGATTGCACCAAGAAAATGTTTGTTAGTTGATCAATCAAACACTAATAATTCTTCTACTTCATTGTCAGCATATACAGTAAGCACTGATACTAGCACCTTAAGCATCAACATAATTCAAACGCTAGTAGCAGTTAGCAGTTTGAATAATACTCTTCAATGGTGTGCTAATACAATATCTAATACTAATATGAAGATTAGCATGATAGGTGGAATTCCAAATTGCATGTTTGCATCTACTCAAGGTTTAACAAACTTAGGTACATTTTATGTTAACACTCCAATTCACGGTAATGTACCTATAACAGCTATCGCTACTTATATTGATTTAGTTTCATCAGAAATAACCACTCCCGTTTGGGGTGAATTTAAGTACAACATGTACTATGGAACTAATAACGTAAATCTTTACGTTTCGACCAGCGTCTGGCGCGCTGATGATGGATATGCTACAACGGTCGGCGCGGTTGGTGCTGGTCGATTGTTGTTGCCAGTATAACATGATCAACGTTACTACTTACGTTACTGATACAGTTGAAGATTTTGCTGCGATAATTGTCACAGGTGAATTTTCACACAGTTTACAGTGGATTTTTGCAAACGGGGCGTCATTAAATATACAAGGAATCAGTGACTTTATAAATTTAGCGATTACACCAGATGCAGCTCAAGCCGTTGCTCGTCCGATAGGAACAGGTTTCTTTGGAAGAGTTGCGGAAACTGTATCAGATTTGATAACTGGAACAGGTGCGGGTGTGCTGACACAAAGATGGTCTTAAATTAAAGAGGAGAAAATATGGCAATATCTTACGATCAAGCAAAAACTATGATGAATGTACCATACATCTATTACGATGTTCCTGCAACTTATAACCCGATTCAACATCACTACATGATTTATGATGGTACAAAAATCATACTCGGTTTTGCGCAATCAGAAGATGCATTAGCAAGCTATCAACTTCAAGCTCCACCTCCTTAAAGCGAGGTTGGAACCTTGAGCTTCTTGTTTTTGATTCCTAAATGAGCCTGCTTGAGAATGTCCTCATACTTTTCAGCGTGAAGAAATTTAGGGGACCTGATGGCCTTGAGAGTGCCTTCAAAGGTCGATACTTGTTTAGGTGTTACTCCGGGACCAAACATCAACTTGGTCACCTTCGTTGGATCATCTGACACTACTTTCTTTTCAATCGTAGCAAAGTTCTTTCCTACCTTACCCTTCACGTTTACTCTAGACCTAACACCAACCATCAAACCTCTAGCGAGATCGTAGAAGTAACGCTTCACTTCTAGAGGCTCTCCCTTGTCGTCTTTCTTAAGGATTGTTTGTGGCATGTACTTCGCGATCGCGAAGAAGAGTTCGTTGCGCTGAGCACCTTTAAGACCATCTGCAAGATCTACAGGGTTAGCTTGATAGGACCACTCTGCGAAGTTGATGTTGTTGACAGGCATCAAGTCAACCTGTACGAGCTTGTCACCAACCGGGTACGCGAAGGAGAATACTCCAATGCCCTTCATGATTCTGGATGAGTGATTTCCCGCCAGCTCTTTTAGATGTTCATCGATGACGTTAGGATCACACTCGACCGCAACATCTAGATCTCCAGAGAGATCTGAATCTTGAGGTTTCTTTCCTGCAGAACCAATCAGCTTCACCTTGCTAGGTGATAGGCTTAGGATCGATTGAATGTTCTTGATAAGTTCAGGAGCAACCTCACGAACTTCAGCTTGAGTGATCTCTGATACCCCCTTCAAGGCTTTGCCCCCTTCTGTGAGGAGTGAGGGTGATTGGCATAATTCGAGTAGCTTCATGTAATCTATTTATCTGCAAACCAACACCTCCAACCAAAACACTGACCTCTAGATACAGAGATAAGTTGAAACCATTTTTAATAGGAATCAGCACAAATGTTGAATGCTTGAGCGTAAGGGATTCGATAGAGCTTGCAGATTTCATCAAGCGCGAACTTTGGAGTGTTACCTTCTTGAATGTATTCCTTGTAGTCCATCACTATCTTGTGAATGGATGATGGAAGTAAATTTCGGAATTCAGGCTCATCATCGCTCATCTTGTGAGTTTGTTTGCCACCTATTTGATTGACCAATTTCCTCGGACGACCTCTGGTCTTCTTTACATCATTTGATTCTATCGGGTGATCGTGATCCCGAAAAGGTTTTCCAAGAATGTCAGCCCATAAAAGAGCTGAAACGTGAGGGCGAGAGGTGTCTATTGCAGTATCTTCTGTCATTGTAATCTTTCTTATGGATTTAGTTATTCCAACTTCGTGGATTTACTCAACCGAGAGAATTTGCTGCTAGGTGAGCTGGAGGTGATGCGTTAAATCAGATGGTGTAATTGTGCTTTTGCTATCATGTCAGAGATAACTTTTTCACCTTTGAATACTTTCTTTAAAAGCTCGTCAGCTTCGTGATGTTCACGAGTAGCGATCAAATATGCATGATAGACAGCTAAAGTGTCAAAGCAAGATGGTCTTAGGATCTGTGCGGTCTTAGTATTGACTAATGCTTTTTCTTCTAGGTTAATCTTGATGTGACACATTCCAATTATTCTCATATTTGCTGACGAAATGCAATTGTTGAATTTCATTTCGTCAGCACGCTGGCGAACCAACGTGCTAGTTGTTAGATTTCTTTAATAAGGTAGAAAGCTTTCACCCTCTATTCTAAACCTCAGGCAACAATTAAGCTGCCAGAGCCAGAGCTCCGTTTGCGTCGTTTGCATTTACATGCTTGTCAGATTTACGGTCTGTACTCACCGAGTTGTAAAATTAAGGTACGTCCCTACTCAATCGAAACCAGGTACACCCCCATTAGGGGGCACTAGTTACTTTGATCCGACCTGGGTTCAGGTGTTAATGCGAATCAGGGAGCTCTAGTGCTCGGTGGAGGTGGGGAGAATCGAACTCCCGTCTTGCGCAGCTTTCGCTTTTTCCTTTCAGCAGTTTCCTGCCATACAACCATCTTTACTACTTGAATCCATTATAACAAATTGATACATGAAAGTACATTATTTATTTGCGGGCTTTTGATTCCAATAGATAGTTGCGAGCGTGAGAAGAACACCCACACCCATTCCTAGGAAAAAAGCTGTGGAGTAGCACAGCACATACTCTAAAATGATTTCCACGTTAAGCTCCAGCGATCAGAATAGCAAATATTACGAATGCAATGAAGAAATGACCTGTCACCAGGAATAGGAGCGCTAGGACTGCTAGGATCTGGACAGTATTTCTACTCATTTGTTTCTCCATAAAGTGTGTTAGGTAAACCTTTGCGTTGAAGCTTTGCACGAGAACGAGCAATCAACGTTTCTGCTGTCGTTGGGTCCTTAACATCTCCAATAGTAATTGGTTTTACAGTCAAAACTTTCTTGACTTTCCTGTCCATGGATCCAACGATTCTTTGTTGCTTGTGTTTCAGCAGAGTTACCTCTCTGCATCGTCTAACTACGCTCTTGAGCTCGCCTATCAGAACGTTAGACATCAAGTTAATAGAAAGAGCGTCAGGCATCTCACAGCCGCCGCTACCAATGTACATCTCTTCGCGAAGCAGATTATCGGCGGTGTCTTCGATGTCGAGGCGCAGCTTACTCGATATGAAGTTGAGAGTTTTTACGCTCAACATTCCAGCCTCAGCTGCGCGGACAGCGTCGGCCATGATTGCTTGGACGCTATGAATCTTCACTGAAAGCTTTCTCGTGTACTTTGGATCATTGAGAAAGTTCAATCTGTCTGCTAGGTAGATCGCAGCTGGTGTCTTACCAAAGGTGTGCTTATCTAGATTCATTTTACTTGTGCCGTAAATTTTTGTGCTTTTGTTTGGAGTTCCTGAGCAAATGCATTTTGATTCATTCCAGCTATCTCAATGTGTAGCTCACATTTAGCGCCTGTTTCTGCATCAAGAACTTCGTCGACGCTGTGGATTCTTCCTTCATTTTTCTCAACAAACAAGAAGTAGCTAAACAGCATCTCTAAAAATTCATCCTTCTTGCTACCAAGCACGCTGAATACGATGACAAGATCGTTTGCCTTTGGTGCAGGCTTCATCAAAGTTAACTTGATGAATTTTTCCTCATCATTTTTCCAGCTCATTTCTTTCCCTTTATAGGCTTTGGTATCGTTACTTTACGAACAGGTTTCACTTTACGCTGTGATCTAAAGGCGCTAGCTATAGTATCAGATGAGCTCCTTACTGGTGAACCTGTTGAGCTGTATTGTTCACCAGTTTCCAAGTCAACTATCACGTATTTTCCTGGACAATCAGTCGTGATTATGATGTCGACTTCATGATCTAACCCCTCGATGACATTACCAGTCAAGAGCTTCCGCTGTAAACCTCCGCTAGCTTTGAGAGCTGATCTTGACGCTTGTACGCCTTCAAGCATCGTGTCAATCTGTGTTTTGTTACAAACTTCTTCTGTGATAAGCCTGCGAAGCTTCGTTGAATCCATAGCTTTAACGAACGTTTCTGGCAAATCAGCTGGGCCAGATGCTACATATCGTCCAGAGGCGGTGATCGTTGGCTGATTATTCACCTTGATCTTACCTAGAACATCGAGAGCCTTTTTAAGTGCAAGCTCTTTCGTTATAACTTCACGAACCTCAACCTTCACTTTACACGCTGTGTTGAAGAGCTTGGTAACCCTGATGCGAAGCTCTTTCATAAGATCTGTGTTCTGGTAGTTCACAGAATATTTGTAGCTTGGATTTACAGAAAATTGTGCAGACTTAAAAGCCGGCCAAAAATCAATGGTGGATAGCTTTCCCGATGTCATTTGCTTGTACATGTTGTCAGCAACTTGCTGTAGTTCGTTTTCTGTCCACTTAAACTTATGCGCAGTCTTCGTCATCTTCTTTTTCTCCGGGAGTTAAAAAGTTGTTCCAGCAAAGTTTCATTTCTTCGTTAAACTCTAACGTTTCGACGTTGAATGGGATTATCTCTAGAGTCTCCAAATCAAGTCTATCAAACCTAATACCCATCAACTCAGCAGCGTAAACAGGAATAGGTCCATCAAAGATTCCATTATGTTCAGGAACGAAGTCGATTTGGCACTTATCACACCAAAGATGCTTCGCGTATTCTGACCACTGTGTGTTCTCATTACCACACTTACAAGGTGCTATGTCATACTTTCTTGGTGGCTGAACGTAGCACCAAGTTCGCTTAATCAGCTCTGCCATGTGGCGATGACGTCTTTCGCGATGCGCGCAGCGAGTCCGCCGTCATAACGACCCTCGTATTTGAACTTTAGAATCTTGAGCATCTCACCCATTGGCTTATTGGCAACGTCGAAGCCATTCACCTTGACGATGTCGATCAGAATTTCACGAATCTTTTCTTCGGTGAGTTGTGCAGGCAGGAAAGAATTGATCAGCTCTTTTTCAGTCGTAGCATCAACGAAGCGCTCATCACCTTCTGCAAGTAGAGGAAGAATTTGATCGAGGTTCTTGATGAACTTCTTTATCACGGCAATTGTTTCTGCATCGGTCGTTTCGCGACCTTCGTTCTTACCAACCATAGTTGCTTCAGAAAGAAGTGTGATCAGAGAAGCTGCCTTCTTGGATTCGCGATTTTTGCGCGCTGTGATAGACGCGGCTTTAATGTCATCGAGAATCATATCGCGACAGCGTCTGCGTGAATCTTGCCAGGGAATTTTCCTGTTTGTGTGATGTGAATTCCGCGCTCTTTCAGCTCACGAGTCTTTTCAACCCATTGATGACGAAGGTTACGAGTGACGCGGGATTTGCCGTAGAGAATTTGAGATTGTTTGACAAGCGCTTTTATAGAGTTCATTTTCGTTCTCATCTAAATTAGATGAGCTATTATAACACAGAGATCCAAAAAGTACACAAGAAAAAGCCCCAGTCTCTTGGCGACTGAGGCGCTGCCACGTTCCAAAGCCTTAGGCAAAGGAACTATTTAAATACCGAGAGTGAAGCCTTTGCTTTTAGACCTTCATCGTTAGCGCTCTTGATGATCTTGTCGTTCTTCAAGACTACCACGTTAACTAGCTTGTACATCCCCTTCGACGCACCACTTTGATCGTGAACGCCATGAAATTCTTTACCGATATCCTTTACGTAGCTGTCATAGGCATTACCTGAGCTAGAGATGAAAGCGAAGCGATTCTTTTCATCAGGCTTCTTGCAGACTAGAATCGTATCTTCGCTATCTTTCCACTCTGAAGCTGCGGTGATAATATCTACCGTACGACGACCGTAAAGTGCCATGGTGGCAGGAAGAATTACCCAATCACGAACTCCATAACGACGCTCGTTGAGAGTTAAAAGCTCTAGAAGTAAGTTCATTTTGAAGCTTCCAGCGTTTCTAAGGCGCTCTTGAGAACAGCCTTACGATCAGCTGAAAGATTTTTACCTGCACGGTTGATGTAGAAGTTTAATGCAGATACAGCACCCTTCTTATCAGCGTGAGATGACTTTAACCATTTAACGATAGCCGATGCAGAACCGTCAGCAAACAGTCCTTCTGGAGGATGCTTTTTGGTTTTAACGTCGCCAGACCACTTCAGCTCCATCAATTGTTCTAATGAAAGATCATCTTCCATGGATTCGTGAAGGCGCTTTTTAGCAGCTTCCAAAGTTGCCTTGCGATCAGCTGAGAGCTTCTTGCCGGCGCGGTTGATGTAGAAGTTGAGAGCGCCCATTGCGCTCTTAAGATCTTTGTGGGACGACTTCAACCAAGATGCGATCTCAGCAGCAGATCCAGTTGCAAAAAGATCTTCAGGTGGGTGCTTCTTTGTCTTGACGTCGCCAGACCATTTTAATTCGGATAGTAACATGATGGTGATCTCCTTATGCGCTTATTTACTATAGGGAGATCGAAACGCGAAAAATTTACAGCAACTTAAGGTGCCCAGTTATCGCGTTAATCTTATCATTCTCTGCAGGACCAACAGAAATGCATGTATTGGTTGGAACTCCACTGAATTCTGTTAACCCACTATCAGTGATCAGCGAGCAGGTTATTCCAGCAGCTTTAGCCTTCTCTAATAGTTCAAGAAGCTCGGCTTCACTGTTAACACCGCAACAGATCTTCTTGAACACTCCTTTCATGAGCCACTCATCCATCTCAGGCGTAAGTGGGATCATGAGGTAACGTGCTCCTCCATTGGCAACAAAAACACTTCCACTATCAACAACGGGTTTCATAGAAGCGTGAGAACCTTGGGCTACCATCTTACCCTTGCGCATGTTGAGGTCGGTCCTCATTACAATGACCTGTTTCATTCGTATGAATCTGCCTGTACGAGGATAACTTGGAATTGATTTTTACCAAGCTTGATGTTAACGCATGAATCACCAACTATCAGCTTTGTGCCGTCCCAACCTTTCTTGCGAAGTCTAACTCCACGCTGAATCTCATCCCAGCGCTCGCGTTTTTCCCTCACAAACTTTCTATTTCCTTCTCGGTTTATCTCGGCACTTTTCTCAGGATTCTTACGGCGCCAGCGAGCATTTGCTTTTCCACCCGGAGTTTCAGGACGTATTTCGCCTTTACGAGGGCGGCCTTTTTTGTAGCCAGTAGGTTTGTAAGCCATTTTTGTACTTTCAAAAGAAATAGGGTGTTCATTATATCATGAACACCCTACAGAGTAAAATTTATTTACGGTTGAATGCGAAAGAATCTTACGTTGGTGAGAATTTGACCATTTGAGGTGCTGAACAAACTTCCATAACCTTCGTAACGACAGTCTTTGAAGAGGGTTCTACCGTCTGTAATGACGGTGAATCTACTCTGTCTTTGACCGTGAACTCCATGTAGTTCAAAGTCAATTGGAGTTCCTACTGGATATTCTTTGTCGATCTCTAGTATAATTTTTGTCATTTTTTTATTCGCAGCTTTGAGCTACAGCTTCAAGTTGAGCTTCATAGCCTTTACGAATTTCTATCTCGGCTAAAGCTTTCTTCGTTTTGACGAAGACGTCATCCTTTACGTCACCGGTATCTGTCAAGGGCATGACAGGTTTAGGTGGCAAAGTTACCTTGCAAGGAACCGTAACTAAAACATTGTGATCGACTATTTGTGGTTTTGTAGTTCCACAACCCACCAAAAGTAAGGCGGCTAGTATGGTTATAAGTTTCATCATTTTGCTCCTGTGATGTAGTCATTGTACAGAAGATTAGCTGACACACATAAATTCGCTGGAGCTGTAGCTTGAGCTAATAGAATGTCTTGAGCTTTTTTGCTGTAGTATTTGACTTTTGCATCTGCTGCAGCGAGCGCAACTTTTGCAGCTGCTTCTCTACTTGCTGCATCTGCTGCTAACTTTGCGATAGCGTCAGAGTCAGCTCTGATTTTCAGAACGAGGCCGTCATTCTGAGATTGAAGCACCGCGGTCGCAGTTACTTGTTGTGTGTATTGCTTGTGATAGTAGTATGTACCACCACTCAATGCAGCGATCAAAAGCATGACCGCCAAGCCGATGTAAAGTGAAGTTGATCCACCAGCGAAAAATCCGAATAGCTTGCTGAACATTTTAGTCTCCCTATAATATAGCAAGACTATTTATACGCTTTGGTTGTGAAGGTAGGGATCCAACCTACATCTACTGACCCATGGAATCAGCGCTTTTAAGATCTGTATCTCGGCTACATCGTAACGGATTTTTACCGTTACTCTCTTTTTGTCGGTCACTTTAAGCTACTTCACTGGTGCGCTCGGGGAGACTCGAACTCCCACATACTTCTCCGTTAACGCGTTGATCCAATCTCCTCGAGAAGTTCTTGTAACGTGATAGATGATTTACTACTCTTCGAGGCATTTGCCTTGTGTGGAATAAACTCACAGTTTGCAGGATGAGAGATAATCCTCGGATCTATTTGATTCTTGAATCCAAAATCTATTGATAGTCTGTGATCTCTAACGACTCCGCTAGGATTCGTCTTCCTTGAATACATTCCATACTTTACTAATAGATCATAACCTTTGATAGTTTCGATTATGCCTGCCAAATTGAAAGTGCATTGCTCTTGATAGATCATCTTTTTCAATTTTGCTTCGTCGGTAACTTTGCGTTTACCGAGTTTTGTTTCTGACATACTTTGAATTCTGGGGTGACTTTCTTTCGTGAGACCTTTTGACCAAGTAGTTTTCCCTTTATTTGGAGAAGGTATAGGTTGAAGCCCATTTCGATGAATCAGACACCACCGATAATGAGCGTTCAAAGATTGAGCATTTGGGAAGTCTCGTTCACATTTACATTTCATGGTGCGACTGGGGAGAGTCGAACTCCCATGCCTTTCGGCACACGGACCTCAACCGTGCGCGGCTACCAATTACGCCACAGTCGCATTTAGTCTTTTTTACGCCTTATAAACGTTAAGTTACTAAGCAAGATAGCTCTTTCATAATCATCTGGACCTCCAACAAGAATTGAAGTACTAGACATTGGATCGACTTTTACTATAGCTTCATCACCATTTTTACCGTGATAGAGATATAAAACGTCACCTTCAATCTTTCCTCCAGAAGATGATTTTGGAACTTTTATGAACGTTAATTCACCAACCTCCGGCAAAAATTCATCATCAGTTTGAACTCTATCATATATTTTCGCTTCTTCACCGCCAGCATAAGGACCAAAATAATTCATTTATGATTTCCTTCTAATGTGTTACATTCCAGTAGATCCTAAATCCAGCAATTGATCTTCCAGCTACAAACACGATGGTCACATAAGGAGCTTGATCACGCAACTTACGATCTATCTGAATCGTCGGCAGTGACCAAGCCTCTGGAACGTAAGCGGTCTGTTTTGAAGTTATCTTTTGAAACTCTATCATTTAGTACAACTTTGGAGGCAACAGATTCGTTGCAAGACGCTTTTGATGGCGCTTCACTGCAGATGCATGCTTGCGCTTGCGTTCTGTTGTTGGCTTCTCATAAGCTTCACGATCTCTAAGTTCATTCAGCAATCCTGTCTTCTCGACAGCTCGTTTGAACCTGCGCATTGCAGACTCAAACGATTCATGTTCTTTCACATAAATTTTTGTCATTTATTCTCCAGTTACGCTTGGATAATCAGCATCGATCATGTCCAGATACGCTAGCGGGCTCATGCCTGGTTCCAAGATCTTGATGTTTGTGAATCCATTTTCTTCGGTGATCAGTGAATCTTTTTCGTCAATAGAACCACGAAACTTGCCATCACCTTTCTTATGCATGAGCTTTCCCTTTGGACCAGAGTCAGAGGGATCTACGGAACCCCATTGACGATGCGGATCGCCCATAGGTTCAACAAAGTATTTCTTGCCTGTACGAGGTGAATGATAGATGAAGCGACCCGTCTCATCAGTATGAGTGAGGAACTTTGTTACAATCTTGGGGTCAATCATTTTTCTTCTCCATATATCTTCTTCCAAGCAAGCTTCGCAGCGAGCGCGGTAAGGTACTCCATGTTTACAACTTCCAGTATCTTCCATAGGTGCAACGTGAGAGGACTCGAACCTCCATACTCTCCAAGTTCTTGGTTTCCCAAGGTAGTCGGATCGAACCGACGGTCTCCGGCACCGATTGGGCCGTGCCTACCCCATTGCAGGACCACGTTACATAGAATATACCATTAGAGCTGAAGCCAATCGGCAGATACCTCTCTCTGTTTTCAGGTTCTTTCCACGGTCTATTCAAGAGCCAATCGAATTCGCGCTTATAGTAACCAATATATCTCCTGGCGGAAGATGGAGCAATTGAAGCCCAACCTGTTTCCAGGTCGATCTGTTTTCGAGGCAGTCCCGGCACGCCTGTCCGGTTCATCTTCCGTGGCCAGAGGTGGTCATCCTCTGGATGTTGCGATCTATGGGTTAGGTCTGACGAAACCTCTAAGACTCTTCTCGCGGCCCTAGTTACGTCCTGCCCCTAGCTTTGACGTTATCTTGGCATTTCCCCGGCGGGAACGGAACAACTACTGGATCTAATCCTTCACGAGTTATGCGAGTAGTACGCAATACCGTATATCGTTGCCGTGATCCACGACGGAGGTACAGTCATCGGCTCCTCAGGTATGTCTTTGATGATGTTGCCAAGCTCGCTCTTGTACCGCCGTTCGGCCTTGAAAACGAAACCTATAGCTCAATCAAACAACACTAAGCATCCTGAACTACTACAACACTAGATTAAAGAGTGAATCTGCAGATTCGCTGCCCGACACAGTAACATCAGGGGCTGTACCGAGCAATCTTCAAACATCATGTTATGGTTGACTGCGAGGGATTCAACCTCTACGCAATCAATTGAGCAGCAAAATTAATGACCTTTGCTTTTATCACTGGGACGGTCAGGCAGGGACTCAAATTCTTATTTAATCGAAGCAGCTTCGTCTTAGTAATGCTCGCGAGTTACGCTGTACTGCTTTTTTGCTTCTGGGTTAGGAACGCGTTCACCTTCAGGATTTTCTTCGGTTACATTGATAACCATCGTGAAGTATTCTTCTTCTTTTTGTTTCTTCAACGCATTTGCTTCTCCAACCGTCAAGCATTGTTTCGGACCGAAAACATATTTGCTACACTTTTTATCCATATCAATGGTTGGATTGCCGTTACGATCTTGTGGACCGTCAGGATGCAATTGCATTACTGATACATGGTAAGTTGCCATTGTTGTGTACTTTCATGTGTAGTTGAGATGATCATTATAACACAAAGAACAAAAAAGTACACATCATTTGGTGCGAGTGGAGGGATTCGAACCCACACTGTACGACTTCTAAAGCCGTTGCCTCCTACCAATTGCGCTACACTCGCGGCAGAGAATACCAGAATCGAACTGGAAGCCCTCGCGGGCTCACATCGCTTTCCAAGCGAGCCTTGTCGACCAGACAAGGATTATTCTCTATTTGTTGTTCCTTAGTAAGCATGGTGGGTGTGAGAGGATTCGAACCTTTCAATGCTTGCGCGCCGGCATATTGGCCGGTGGGAATCACCATTTCCCCTAGACTACCCATGGTGCCGCCGAAGGGATTCGAACCCTCAATGGCCGAAGCTCTCAACCTCGTAACTGTGCCAGATTTGTATTAGCCACAGCGGCATTATTTGTTGCTTCTAATACTTTCCACCGTTCCCGGTGACATGTCTCTCATCTGAACTGCTAACGCTTTCAACCTCTTGAAAGATGTTGGTAAGCAGTTGTCAGGAACATCTCCAGCCTGTTCAACGATCAGAGCAGCCATCTCACCAAATAGTAACACAGGCAGGTGAGTCTTACGCATCATGTCATCATGCTTCGCTCCGTCGATCAAAACTCCATTCGCGTGAGTTACGATCTCGTTGCTTATCATTCTGAACAGTTCAATAACCTTCGAGCTGTCCCTCGTTGAATGTGTTACGATGCAGGTCCTACCTTCTTTTGGACTGTTAGGCCCAAACATAGGGTGAATTCCTGTAACGTGATCACTGTGCGTTAAACAGATCTCGTTAGATCTCCGCTGAACTGAACAAACGTTGATTAGGTGCTTTCCAACGTGCCTTACTGCAACTTCATCAAATGCAGAGATCGGAACTGCTAGGATGATAAAATCGGCGTCATCTTCATCTACGATCTTGGCGTGTGATTCCAATTCCCTCTTCAAGAATGAACCAAACACTCCCATACCAACTATGGCGATCTTCATCTCTGTTGGTGGTGCAGCCGAAAATGGACCTGTATCGTTCATGATGCACCTCTGGTTATAAAAATTGGCGGGCCTGCAGGGAATCGAACCCCGCTGTTCGGTTTTGGAGACCGACATAATAGCCGATATATGACAAGCCCGGTCCGAGGAGCGGGGTTCGAACCCGCATGCCATAGGCGGGAGATTTTGAGAAACATTCACGTTAGTAAATGTTTGAAAAAGTCTCCTGAGTATACCAGTTTCTCCACCCTCGGATCAACGTTTCTTTTGGTGCGATATTTCAAATTCCAATAGCAAATTTCAAATCTTCACAATCTATCAATCTAATCTTTCCAGAAATAAATTTGGAATAATTTCCAATATTCTTTTCATCTCTAATCAAATAAATTTTGATATCTGGATGATCTTTAAAAACTTTTTGATATTTTACAATATCTCTTTGTGATAACCAACCTTTGACTTCAATAAAAACATTTTCAAAAATAGAGAAATCTGGCGTATAAATTTTATGATCCCCATATTTGATTCTTGGCCGAGATATCGAATAACCTAATTCTAAAAGTTTTAATCCTACATTGTACTCCCATGTTCCTTGAACTTTAATTCCACCAACTTCAAACCATTTAATATGCGGAGAAGTTTCTAGATATTTAATTCTAGCTTCTGAGATTTTTCTTTTTGCATCTTCAGAAAGATTAAATCTTCTTCCTAGATTACCTTTACTTATTTTTCTTCTTGTCTCTTCGTGATTTGAAACAATTTCTTCTAATTTCTTTCCCTTAAATTTGCTAAGTTTGCCTTTGAATCCTGATGGTTCTGGGATTTTGCCATCTCTATGAATTAAACACCATCTATAATGAGAATTTAACGATTGAGAATTTAAGAATTCCCGTCCACAATCACATTTTAATTCAAACAATAAATTATGAACAATCCTACGATGTTTATTCAAATTTCCATTTGATGAAAATTTTTTATTGCAATCTTTACATTTTAGATCCATAAATCTATTTATAGAAGACCATAGAGTATACCGAATTCTGGTGCGCGATGTCGGACTCGAACCGACACGCCCGTGAGGACCCCGACGTCTAAAGACGGGAAGACTACCAATTCCATCAATCGCGCTTACTTCTGGTACCCTCGACCGGATTCGAACCGGTAAAAACTCTAGATTTTAAATCTAGCGGCTGTGCCAATTTACCTAAGTCACGAGGGCACATAGAGCAGCAATATTTACGACCTTTGCTTTTATCACTGGGACGGTCAAGCAGAGACTCTATTTGGCAGGCTGTGAAGGAATCGAACCCTCGTCCGGAGTTTTGGAGGCTCCGTCATTACCACTATGTTAACAACCCGGCGGAAGATGGCGGATTCGAACCCCCTAACCCTTTAACAGGATCAAACAGTTTTCAAGACTGTGCTGCTCTCCGAGACAGTAGATCTTCCGGCGGAAGGTCAGGGAATCGAACCCTCAACCCTTCCGGGTTGGCGACGGCTTTCAAAACCGTTTGTGTACCATACACGCTACAATCCGGTGGGCATCCGTGGAGTTACACCACGATTAAGTCTCGTTTTGAGGCGAGAGGTCGCTGATCTGGCGACTGAGGCAGTTATTACCATCGCTAGATGCCCATATTGGTGGATCACGGACGGAATCGAACCTCATGCCCAGAGGGAGAAGCTTTACAGGCTTCCGACAGCACCAGCAGTCCTTATTACGCGATCCATGTTCTAAATCAATTTCAATTCTTTTAGCTTCTTTTTATCCCAGAACTCAAATTTCACATCAGGATATTTCATTTGCCATTCTTCAAACTTTTCTTTATTAGCTGGTCTCCAATAACCTTTCACTTCAATAATTGTTCCATCTTCTAGAACAAAATCTGGTCTGTAAGATCGTTTTCCGTCTAACTTGAAAACAACTTCTCCGTACTTCCAACTAATATCTTGTTCATCAAGATATTTTGCAACTTTTACTTCCCAGCTAGAATCCATTCTAATGTTCTTGTAAAGAGATTGTCTATCTCCTCGATGATTTCCGTTCTTATTTCCAATCATCTTTTTTGCAATCTTTTCACACGTTGTAAGCGAATGGCTTTTATTCTTGAAAGCTGCGTCATGATCTAGTAGATGACGTTTTACTCCTTCTGAAATATTGCCTATTCTTGGGTCTGTAAATTTATTCAATCCTTTAGACCATCCACGATTTAAGAAAATTTTATCGCGAAATTCTTTACTCTTTGGATTTTCTAAGCACCATCTTGTATGATTTGCTTTCTTCGACTTATCCGCCGAGCTAAATTCAAATTCATTGCTGCAAAATTTACATTTCCACATATCTTTTCTCCTGAAACTATTTATGGAAACGGGTTAAACTAACTAATTGGTCCCCTCAGCCGGATTCGAACCGGCAATACACTTACGTGGCTCTGCAGTCTGAGTGCAGCGACTTTACCAATTTGCCCATGAGGGGAAAGTCTATTTGGTGCGTCTGCCTGGAATCGAACCAAGATGATCAGAGATAACCGGGTTACAGCCGGTGCCGCCTCCATAACGGTCTACAAACGCTTGGTGAGTTGGTAGTGAATCGAACACTATGCCCTAGGGAAGAGTTTTACAGACTCCTGACAGCACCAGCTATCCTTATTGAACCAACTCCATTGGTACCCACGATCGGATTCGAACCGACACTGTGTAGTTTTTGAAACTACTGCCTCCTACCAATTGCGCTACGTGGGCATTCTGGTGGAAGGCTGAGTAATCGAAACCCAATCCCTTTCGGGATCGATCTGTTTAGCAAACAGTCACCGAGACCTCTCGGTTTAACCTTCCATACAACCAAATTTTTAAAGATCTTACTTCTAAAACAACAAAGGCTACCAACTTGGTAGCCTTAGCTTAATTCGAGAGAAACTTTACTTCAAATTCCAGGCTTCTCGCAATCGCTAAGGCTCTTCGTCCACAGATAGGACGATGAGAGCAAACTTAGATATAAAGAGGAAGTCGTTTTCATGATAAGTTTATTTATATGGGTGCAAAAGTTTTTAAAATTTGACAGTAAAAGCATTATAACATGGTCTGGAAGAATGTACACTTATTTTTGAATCTTTTTTGGCATCTCTCCAGAAGGAACCGGCTTGGTCGGAAACAGCATCGTGCTCATTCGAACATTATCACCGATAGTTTGAAAGATCATGCCGCCATTACCATAGATGCGAACTGTTCCATCTTGATGGACCTGAACTTCAACATGAAGAAAGTGTTCCATCATTTCCAGAGCTTACACTTTGGAAGTTCAGCGAATTCGAATGAATAAACTCTAGCATCGAATATGTGTGTTTCAGTTGTGAGCTTTCCTTCTTGAAAGTGAGCACAAGCTTTAATGCAATTACCTTTTTGAAAAGGACAACTGGCGCTAAGCATCTTCGTTTCAGCTGTGCTGATCGCAGCGAGTCTCTTTTTCGTCATCTCGGCTTTACGAGCTTCTTCGAGCTTTTTCTCGGTAAGCTTTTTAAGCTTTCGCTTTTCAAAAAAGTTTTTGATCAATTTCATTCGGCCATTATAACACCACTCTGCAAAAAGTACACTAATTTGTGTAAATAGAAGATGATATTTTCAGAACTTCTTTTCGAATACTCTTCTGCAAACCCATTCGTTGGGATCGTCTCGATGATAGATCTCCGAATTCGCCAAGTAGGAGCAGCGGCTCATGCAAGCAACCATACGTCAGTGTTCATCTCTTCACTTAAAAACCAGCTCAACACTCTCCTCAAATTCCTGGATTCAGGATCTAATTGGAACGTTCCAGAGCCTAAGCTGAGATCAGACTTACACGCTGCTCTGCCTGAAGTCAAGCGCCACGTCAACGCAGCAATTTCAGCGTTGACGGCCGGCGATGTAAATAAAGCTAGAGGCCAACTCCTTGCAGCTCGTAAAGTTGCAGTGAAAAGATCTCACCTACAATTTGGGGACATTGAATGAATCTATCTCAAGCTAACAAGCAGACGCTGGCAACTTACTGCGCGACAGGTGGAAAGGTTTATGAAGTTGCTTACGATCCAACAATAGTTGGAACTAAAGGCGGAACATCTACTCCTGAAGCGGATGCGATCGCTGCAGGTTTAATCCAATGGCACAAAGAATCCACGACAAATTTAATAGAAGTGATCTACACTTCAAGCGTCTGTCCTGCTTACGTATGATCTCTTTCAAAAATCTACTAACAGATTCTAATGAACAAAGCGCAGGCTTTGAATATCTGCCAAACTCTCGAATGATGGGTAACGTCAACGTAAAAGCTGGTAGATACTATCTCATTCCCTTCTCGCTTAGAGCTAGCATGCAGATTATGCCTGTTATCATGAGCGTAAATTCTGAAATAGGTTTAAAGATAGAACTTATCGAGAGAACCATTATCAACAAAACGTTGGTGTTAGGCCCCAATAATAAAGTTCACTATTCTGTTGGAGTCTATCTTTATGGTGGATATTGTACCGAGGATAATGAAACGTGGTCTAGCGTTGTAACTTTTGGACGCTGTGGATATTCATCTTTTGCTTACGCGATAGATGAAGTTCAAGCTGACGGACTTACAATGGCACCAATAGCACAGTCAATTATCGTTCAAGATAATTCTGCTATGTTAGTTGGTGCAAATTACACAGTTGGAGTTTCAACGTTACAAAATCAAAGCTACCCTATGAAGCTTGGAGCTAATTGGACGATGCTTTCAGATTGTTTTGATGAAAGCGTTGTGCCAAACATGATGACGGGGAGTTCTGTGTTAGGAGATGCAAATCCATCCTGGAAGCAATTGGCAGCAGATGGTAGTGATGGGCCTTACCTTGAAAAGGCATTGATAGCCTGTGAGCTATCTCACAGTTAACAGGATCATTCCTGCGTCACTGGTTTAAGAAAGACATATACCACTATTAACTATGAAGGAACTAGACGTGAACTGTTTACGGCGATGTTTGTTTATGCTGGATTGAAGCACACTGCAACTATCGAAGATTTTTGGAAAAAGGTTTCAGAAAGTTAAGAAAGCTGTAGCATCTGCGAGCTCGGCAATAACGTCTCCGTGACAGGCCTCAGGAGCGCACCAGCAACCTAGAATCTTTCCGCGCATTCCAGGTAAAAGGTACATCAACTCAACGTTGCCAAGCAGATATTCCCTGTACTTCTCGATGACTTCACTTCTAGTTCCATCCTTACCAATCTCATAAGGGTTACCCCAAATCGATGGACGTCCAATGTAGACGTCAAACGGATCTCGCTTAAAGTGAACTACTCGAGTTTTCACTCCAACAACCAATCATATAGTTGCCTAAAGTCGGGAGATTTTTCGTTAAAGAATCTAGGCCAGCTTTCAAAGTTACCTTCATTTTCAAACATAACTAACCAACCGGTAGAGTGACCTGTTCCATAAAAGTCATCGATCTTTTCAGGATCATACTCGATCTTCTTGTCATCTTTGACCCAGTGAGTCTTAAACTTCTTGCTCAGCTTTTTAATGGCAGGCACCATCATTTCAGAGTGAACGTCACCTATCATGATCTTCGGTGATTTTTCATGACGCTTCAAAAACCAAATGAACTTTTCAAGAACGTTCTGTCCTCGAAACTTATTATCGATGTAAGCTACGTTGATCAGCTTTGCATCATAATCTGTATCAGTCTCAACTTCAAAGAACGCTACACCTGTTTCCTTTTCCATCAATAGATAGATGAACCATTCATCCTCTGGAAACTTATACACTTGAAATTTCTCAATGTCACCAACATGTTCATAAGAATGATCTTCGTGAAACGTGATGACATATTTGTCAAAGAATCGCTTGAGGTTGTAAGACAGGTTGCCTGCCTTCATAGTCATTTCTCTTAATTTCACATCAATCCCACAAACTTTGATAATATTTTCCAAACATTTCGATAGCAACTGTAATTCTGTCTTGATGGGCTCTCATGCCTTCCCAATCGTACTTTCCTTCTTCCTTCCAACGGACAGGAACGATAGTTTTACCTTCATCCTCTGGATAGTCTGCGAGATCGAGCTGACAAGGAACTTCACAATACTGAGCTTCCCAATCATAGTTAGGTTGAAGCTGTTCAAACGCCCAGATCATCTCATCCATCATCGCTTCCCACTGTGCATGGCCAGTCTCCCACGCCAGATTATCACCCTCTTCGTAGAAGTCGAAGCTACCTTGTGCAGAGTTGCTTGTCTGATCAAACACTGGTAGATTCGGGGATCCATGTTTCTTAATTTTTAACTGCTTCAGCATGGGAAGAATGATGATAGCGAGAGTATCATCCATGCTCCACGTATCATACTCATCAATCTTAATCTTGATCATTCGACGGCGCTTATCGTGAATCCATTGACAAACGTCTGTAATCCAATCTGGTAAATTTTTAGCCCAACGATGAGCAGTTTCCTCGCTTACACCAACTTTGGTCAACAGCTCCAAGATTTGGTAAGGACCCCACCAATTGAGGTATGGACCGATCTTTACTTTCATAGCTGCTTCTCTGTGCGAATTACAACTCGAGTAATAGGATCGATGATCAATCCACGAACGAGACCGTTGCCACGACCTTCACCCCTCTTTGTTACGTTAGAAATTAACCACTCAGCATCTTCAGGGCTGAATGTTTTTCTGACGTAAGCTTCATTGATCTTCTTCATGTCTTCTCCAAAAGGAAACAAGGGCACATTATGCACCCTTGTTCTTTGCAGCTTCAAGCTCCAGAATCTAAGCCTGCAAAACCCTGGAGTTTGGGTTCTTGATCTGGCTGATCAGGAATGCCATTTGATCGGCCTTGATGTTGCGACCTTTCATGATCATGTGCTCTGCCTTACATGGTACGTACGGCAGATAAACAGGATGCATGTGACCGTCACCTTGCGGGCCTGGGTAACCAGAATGATCGTAAGGAATCTTCTGACCGTGCAGCATGTCACCTTTCAGTGAGTTGCAGCTCTTGCAAGCTGTAACAACGTTCATCCAGATATCCTTACCACCCTTAGACCTCGGTTGAACGTGGTCACGAGTCAGGTCAACTGCACGATAGATTCTGGTGCAGTACGCGCAGACGTGGCGGTCACGCTGGAACAGAGACGGGTTCGTAAGAGCCGGGTCCTTGTACTTGCGCGGGTTTGGTGCGCCGTCAACCACGATGATCGAGCTGGTCTCAATCTTTGACTGCTCTCCAGTGAAGCGGTTCTTTCCACCGTGGTAAACGATGATAGCTTCACCAAGATGGTCGATAACCTCGTTGGTTGCTTCGTGCGCAATAGCCTTCTCGATGTCGATCCAGCTGTGCGGGGTCCAGTTACGGTCCAATACTAAAATTTCATCTCTCATTATAAACTCCATAACCCGTTACAACGTTGGTGTCTTTCCAACGATCACTAGAGGTGGGCAGTTCCCTTCTAGGATTATTTTCTATTTATTCTTTAGCAAAATGAAAAGTAAAAGCACTTTGAGCTTCTCACTCAAAGTGCTTACTTTCAAACTGAAAGAAGATACTTCAGGAGGATTCTACTCTTTTTGCAACTTTGCTACAGCAGCCTTGACTACACCGCGTACAGACTTCGTTTCGATGGACATGAAGTAAACTTCAATGAAGTCTGTTCCATTTACGTTAACATCCATGTCAAGCACGAACCGATGGCCATCAGATTTAACACCGACTCTAACCTTGCCATCGCGGCAGAGGTTGAAGCTTTCTGCCAGCGCTTCCAAGCTAGGACGAAGTCCGCTCTTCACGAAAGTCACTTCAGGCGCCGAGGCTGCCTTGTTATCTTCATCGATGAACGCATCGTTGAATGCTTCTACCTTCTCGCGATTTACGCTCTTGTACTCTCCAACGACGTAGTACTCGCTTGCGCGGCCCTTTTGGCAGTTGTAATCCTTAGGGATCGCGAAGATGTGTCGAGGGTTCACCTTGACGATTACCACCTTCGAACCGCTTGTATCACCGTAGTGAGACAGATATCCCAGAGAAGCAAAGTGCAGACCGCGAGAGCACTCGTTCCGACGATCCGTATCAACTTCTGCCTGCTTCATGCGAACAATCTTGCCTGGTGAATTGTCCATGGTACCAGTGTAGATGTCTTTGAAGTCACCTGCAACTTTCTTGTAAGCCAAGACGCAGCCATCGGTTGTGATGGGAGCTTTTCCAGATGCAAGCCACTCGTACAGTTCACCAGCAACATCCTTCAGAGGATTCTTCTGGATGTTTTCCATCAGGTACATCAGCGCGTTTGCATACTTCTCACAGCCAGGCTTTCCGAGGTCACGCAAGATGCGGTCAACCAAAGCACCGTCCAGCAGAACTTCCTTGTGGTTGCGAGTGTCTGTGAAATAGACTTTGCCGTTGCGAACGAATACCTTGCTCTTCGCGTTGCTGCTAACGCCGGTGGCGTTAATTGTCTTTTCGATGCTCATCAGAGATTCCAGCTTTTTGTAGTCGCGTACCTTCAGCGCTTCCAGGATTGCAGGGAAGTTTTGATGAGAACTCGCGATCGTGCTCTGCTTTCCATCTCTAAAGAGCGTAAGACCACCATCGTGACGAGTATAAAAAATTGACATGTTGTGTTTCTCCTTTAATCGATTGATGAATTATATCTCAAATCTCACAGAAAGTAAACAACTTTGTTAAACGGTTTCAACTTCAGCTTCTGCTTCAATTACCGCTTTTTGAATCAAGCTGTCAACTTGCTCGATGTACGAGATCATAGCTTTCAGCTTTACACCTTTATCATAAACGCTACCGTAACCAACGTAAGTCAACATTTGATATTGCGCATCGATTTGATCTTGAATATCTTTGGCATTTTGTTCATAATTAACAAAAGTGTGTTTAGCACCTATCAAGTTGAACACATCAAGCTTAGCAAACGCCAGAGCAAATTTTGAACTGTTAGTGCGAAGTTCGCGATACTCTGCAAAGATTGACTTGAAGAAGCTACTAGAACCATTCCAACCATCTGCAAGTTTTAAGTTGCTTGATGACGAGAAGGTATCGTACATGCCTTTGAGATGCCGAACTTTCGACAGTGTCACGATACGGCTGACGACGTCGATGAACTTCTCATCTTCTTCCATCTTCACAATCTTACCGCTAATCAAAGAGGAGATCGCGGTAAGCTTAACACCTTTCTTCAGGAGATAAGCGTGCTGACCTTCATTGATCATCAAGATTGGAAGGATCTTGCGAGTTTTTTGTACGGTCGTCACCACGATATTTCCATTTGCATCGTGGTGACGTTCATCTACGTTGTATGTTTGTTCAACTATAGCGTCATTGAACATTCCAAGATGAGATGAGAGGCTCATCAAGAAAGAATTCTTGTAGCAGGATTCTTTCAAGCTCCCAACATCATCGAAGAACTTAGTACGAACGCGGCGCTTTATAACGAAGAACACTTCTTTGCACGCGCGAAGAGATTCCAAGGTAACTACCTTTTCTTCGTGCTTTAAATCAAAGTGATTTACCTTGATGCGAGGAGCGTTAACGTCAAAGTAAGCGTCGCCGACAGACATGTCGATTGGATTGCCAATGTGATAGGTCGCTACGTTGAGCTTCAATGATTCTTTATCCAACTTTACTTTTGCTATTGGTGCGCGAGCGTCTGGAAGATCAGAGAGACGCTTGACAACTGAACCTACCAGTGAGCTCTTTATCACCGAGGCAAGATCGAGATTTACATCGTCAACAGAGCAGAGCTTCTCGTTGAATTCAACGAAAACGATTTGCGCGTCATTCAGCTTTTCTGTAGCCAAGACTGTGTGATTTGTAACGATAGCTTTGAAGCGATCGCGACCAGTTCCACCTACGTCGTTGATGATGAACACCAAGGACTTGTAATGAGAATCTACCTTGAAGTGGTTCACCGTGTAGATGTCAAACTTTTCGATGTTGCTGAGAAATTGATCAAACATGCTTGGTTCGGTTTTAGCGCGCTTTTTCGAGATCAGATTTGGTCTCCAATCATGATTGGAGATAACTTCTTCTCCAGCATGGATCGTGTAATCGTATGAAGAAGATGAAATAAACAGCTCATGAGCTGAAGTTTCCTCGATTGACGAAACGGTGAGTGCAGTTGCAGATTCCAGGAAGTAACGGTGCGACCTGCCACGTGAAGCTGCGCTGTACAATCCAAAATCTTGGTAGAGGTCACGCTTGAACCTGTAGGTTCCGTTGATCAGGTCTTTGATGTAGAAGGAGACTCCTTGAAAGTCGATCTTTTCATCTGTATCTTTGTCTAGCAGCAGGCGAGTGTACGCATTTTCCTGTTCTTCAGATCCACCGTTGGATTTTATACCAACAACTTTGCGGAATTCTTTGAAAGTTTTTGCGAACTCGTAGTACAAAGACAGGTGATCTTTGCTAGCAGCAAATACTTTTTGATAGAAGGAGTCAGCAAGTTCAGCGCGAACAGCTTCGAGACGATTGATCAACTGTTTGCAAGTAAACTCTGTGTAGGAAAGAGATTCGCGAGAAGCTGCAAACTCCAACGCACCAAGAGGGAACGTAATGATGAACGCATTGTCAGCGATCACCTTCAAGCTTGCAGGCAAGTTAGGAATCGATCCAGATTCAATAGGATATGCAACGTTACCCATGATCGCGAGAGCTGAATGACGGTCGTAGGAATTTTCAACATTTTCCAGGAACCAGCCTTTACCATCAACCACCTTTACAGGCTCTGCCAGATCGAGGTCATTTACGTCAACGCCGATCACCAGAGGTTTAACGTTTGCCCAGTACTTGTAGATGCGAGCGTAGCGTTTGTAGAAAGCGTAGGTGTCTTCTGGACGAACTGCAAATTCAACGGTAACACCGTCAGAATCTGTGGTAGCTTCTTCACCAACTTTAGAACCTTGAGGAGTTCCCTTCTCGTTGATGAAGCAGAAGTAGGTGTACTCGATACCTTTGAAGCGGTTCTTAACGATGAAGGAGCTCTTTGTGTAAGCGAAAGCTGACTTCGAACCGAGGCCGAGAGCGCCGATAGTTTCTTCATCTTCAGTTTTTGTGGAGCGGCCGTATGTCCAGAAGATCTTACCGATCTCAGCAGGGTCAACACCTGTACCCTCGTCAGTAACTGAGAAGGTTGTGTCGAGATAGCTGGGGAGACGTACCGTGAATGGAACATCGCGTTTGCCGACGGACACGTGAGCGTCGAAGGCATTGCAGATGTACTCGCGAATGACCGCGAGAATTTTGTCTTTGTAGATACCGTCTGAGAGAATCGAGAACATCTTTGCAGAGTTCTCGATCGTCATGTCTATGCGTTCTTCAGGAAGATCACCTTCAAAACCGTGATTATCAGTAATAAGCTTCATTCGTCCACCTTTCTTTAGAAGATGTGTAATTATAACACAACTGCGAAAAAAGTAAACAGAATTAGTGCTTTTATCGACTATGCAGCGAAACCGTTATCTAATACTACGGTTCTCAAGACATCATGCGCGTTTGTGATCACGAGCTTTTTGTCCTTTACAAACTGTAGAATTTGAGCGAGAGATGCTCGTTGAATGATGATCTTGTCTTCGATCAAGCTGTGCAGTTGGCCGTACAGAATTGCTCGGCCGAATTGATACTCACCTTGGATGTAGCGTATCTCTACGTGTGATGGATCTATAGTTGTCATTTTATGCCTCTGATTTGTTTTGTGGTGCTTCTTATTTATAACGATCAGAAGTTAGATTTTATGAGATTTTTCTTAACGATATCGAAAGCTTCGGTAGCCTTTACCAAGAATTCTTCTTTTGTATCTGTGACTTTAAATCGAATCACACACTCGTAAAGAGTTCCACCATTCTTACCATCGGCGTCATTGTCTATCACAGCAAGCGTTATTAAAGTTTCTTTATTCATTGTCTACCCCAGTTATAACCTTCACCAAGTGCGATTTAACCATCTCCCAATTTCTGTCGTTTGCTTTATTCAGAGCCCACTCAGTGTGCCAATTAGTTTCATTGTCTTGGAATGTCTTACAACCTTGAGCGAACTCTGATCGAGTGTACGTTGTACACTTCATGAGTTCGATCTCATCTTTAAGACCGAGATATTGTTTACGCAACTGCGCGGGAGATTCTTCGTAAGGTTGCATCAAATCTGCGTCGCGAATGATTCTCTCTGTCATGATCGATGGTTCATAAATGAAGGGATATTGCGTTACTTTGATGACGTTAAACGCAGTGGCAGATGCCAACGAACTCAATCCAAGCAATCTCGATTGGGCGTAGGCCTGCGCAACTTTCAATCCTTCAAGCGCCATCTTGATATTTTCAGAGTCAACAAGCTTTCCACCTGAATGATTGAAGTCATGAAGCAGCGCGCCAGCGCAGAGACCTCTAAGTTCTTCGCCTTCTATCTTGCTGTGCCAAGCACCTTCATAACAGTTCAACAACACACATTCAGAATGATACAGATTGTGGTAAGGCAAATCGTTGCTTTTGTTGAATGACACTAAGAACTCGTAAAATGGTTCCAAGTTTAAGCGATCAACTACAACTTCAACAGCAACCTTACCTAAGGACTGAAGTCGATATGCTTTGATCGCTCTGAAGATCTTCATGTCTAGCTCCAAAGCATCTTCAATATTCATCGGTTTCTTAAATTCGAGAGTTGCCATTATTTCCACGTGTCCTTATACTTTTTACAATCTTCCACCGGAACACTTGAAGTAAAGCCGAGCTCAGTGAACAGACGGTGACAAAATTTGTAGGTGAATTCAAAGATTCGAGGGCTGTTGTTAGTAGCGTTTCCTGCGATGTTGATGATGTAGGAATGATCTGTAAGGAATTTGTGACGCTCATAGCGAGATTTTGTGCCACTGATGACCCAATTCGCGTCAAAGTTGTTCAAGCATCCTTCCATGTCAGAAGGGTCAAACTTCAAGGGGAAGTGAGTGATCTCAAACTTTTTGCATTGATTGAGCGTCAATTTGGTACCTGCAGAGTTCATGTCTTCTGAAAGAACGAGAGTTATGTTTGAACTCTTCAAGTTCTCGATAGTCCGTTCTCGATAACCTGAGCTCCAATGCTCTTTTATGCCAAATGTTTCAGCCATTTCGGGGTGATTACCGTTAACAGTTCTGAAACCGTGAGGAGCAAGACCACCTGTCGGTATTCCAAAGTGCTTAGCAGCCCACAATCCAGCAACGTCGGCACCTGTTTGAGCACCAGAGATGACACGAAGACTCATGAAGTAATCCTTACGCACATTTAAGGTAGACATTATATCATAGACGATGAAAAAAGTAAAATCTTTGTTTGGGGTGCCGAGAAACAGTAAATATCTGACAACAGAACAAAACAAAGCTGAGAGGGCTGCATTACAAAACTAATCCCAGCGAGGAAAAACATGGAAGAATTGATTAGCTTTATCTTTACCGATCCTACAAAATTAGGAATGGTGGGGCTTATGATGCTCATTACATTAGGCACCCTATGGATGATGGATCGTAGAGACAAAGATCATAAGGCAGATATAAAGGACTTGATAGATCAGGCTCAAAAGCAGAATGAAGAGAACAAGAAGGACTTGATGCAAATTATCCAGAAGTATCAAGAAGGACAGATAAGCGTAATCCAGGCGATTAACGAGATTAAAATCCTTCTTGCAACCATCGGCGCTAAATTATAATAGCAGGGAATTTGACATGGATTTTTCAAGAAGTGCTATGAAACAGAAGAGAGTTTTGAGAATGAAAGCTCTAGAAGATGCAGCTACCATCAATAGGAAAATAATTGACGGAAAGCTAAAAGAAGCTAGCATCATTGATCAACAATTAACAAATTTGTTGAATGATACCAAGACTTTGACAAAGACAGTCAGAGAGAAGCTTAGCGGTCGTCTCAAGATCAACTCTAAAACGTTAAAGTCTATCTGTCGTAGAATCAACGAGGGAGTTGTAATCTTAAACAGTGATGGAATCGTATTAGAGGCTAATAAGGCCTTTGAAGATTTATTCTTGGATGGAGAAAGTATTGTAAATTCAAAATTCAAATCAATCTGTTCCAAGCTTGAGCCTACAACAGAAGATGGCAAAAAATATTCTTTGACTCCTAACTTTAAACAACTTGCGCAAAGAATCTTTGACTCTAAAGATTTTACAACTCCAATTCAAGCTGAAATTTCATTGTTTGTTAATCAGAAAAATCATCCTGAGCAAAGCAAGTGCATTTTCTCTCTTAGTGTATTAGACAATGATCCAACTGAAGTGGATGATGTAACTTTCATGCTATTTTTCAAATGCTTAAATCGTTCGTCAGATAGAGAACGTAGGCACAAAGATAGACAGCTCACTCAATCTTCTTTGTAATCGATTGGGAAGCAGGTTTTGTCGTGAAACTTCGACCAGGCCATCGAGAAGAAGTTTTGTTTATCAGCTAAAGCTGGATTCTTTTCTAACTCAATCTTCTTCTTATTCTGATAATGTTCTAACGTTTTAAAAACTGCCCAAGCAAGAGCTGCGATCACCGCAAGTCCAACTATCGACAATAAAAATCCTTTAGTTTGATCATCCATCGGCAAGATGCCGTAATGAATCGACGCCAATACCCATGAAGCCACGTGTGCTATCGGCTTTAAAAATATAAAATACAGAATGATCATAAACAACATAATGTTCATTAAGCCTTTGCCCATCTTCCTAAGGTAGGTGCAGAAATCTTGTGGCTTGTTGTACCACGTATTGTCACCTCCCGTCGCGTAAAAGCTTACAAGTCTGTAGTGCCACGATTTTTCATTCCACATTTCTATTACCTCTTTCCATTGCCTGTTTCAACGATACAGCGGCGAGCGTCGCCTTGTGAACTTCGACAAAAATTGGATCGTCAACTTCTATAGAATGGATTCCACTTTCCAACATCTGGACGATTGCTTTAGCAATCTCAAGACTTCTATCTTGACATGGATTCATTAAATCTCTTTTGAGATCGTATGCTAGAATGTTCTCTAATTCAGTCTTGAAATCCAACCCATTGGTAGGAGTTGAATGTTTCATATCCTGTCGAAGTTCAATTCTAATCTTCAGCTTCGACTGTACGTCGTTGATGTCAACGGCGTACAGCGGTTCAAAGCTTTCCTTGTCTACAGCGAGATCGAGCGCGATCTTCAATCTTAACTCGCGTTGAACAGCTTTGTTGCGATGCTGTCACCTTCACGAGTGAAGCGAACGAACTGGAAGATCCTTTCAGACCAGCCAGACAGCTGAGTCCAACCACTCCACTCTGAAATCGGCGTGGTGTTACCCGAGTTCAGGTTGACTGCAACCTTGACGCAATCAGACGAGAAGATATTCTGACCACGAGAGCTCAGACGGTTTACTTCCATGTCAGACAGGATGACGACGGTGTCTGGCTCGAAGCCGAGGCCTGACTTCATGTCGAAGGCAGACTGCAGGTTTGTACCACCACCTGCGTTGCGCGCCATGATCTTTTCATACAGCGTAAAGATCGAGTCAGAGCTGTTCAAGTCTACGTGTTGAGCGTAGTTATCGAACATCGTGAACTTTGCTTCGAAAGCGTCCTTGGAAGCCTTCATCAGCGCGGCGCTGAAGATTGCACCGACCTTGATCGGAGAGTTGTTGTTGCTGCTAATGTCGTTACGACCGTACTGGTAACCAATACCACCCATGGAACCCGAAGAATCCAGGATGATCCAGACGCGCTTGCCGAGTTCTGGGATGTTCTTGATCGAGAGCTCTGTTGCCTCAGTGATCGCATTCAGAACGACAGTTGGAACACCGCTAGCCTTCGCAACATCGTGTGCGTTGATGAAGCCGAACGGCAGCTGCTTGGACTTCGAAACACCGACTGGATCCTTGATGCGGTTAGCAACGGTAACCCAAGTCTCGTCAGAGATTCCAGCTTCCTTCATGTTACGAAGGTTACGGATCAGAGCCATGTAGCCCATCGAACCAGATCCAACGCGGTTGATCAGCTCAGTCCACAGCGCAGCCTTTGACTTCTGCTCTTCCTTAGGCAGCTGACCATTCTTGGACAGCTCAACTTCCCAAGTGTAAGGCGACTCGAGAGTCTCTGCCATGATCTTGTTGAAGAGCTCAGCGTGAACTTCATCAGCTGGCTTTGGGTGAACGATGCGAAGCAGATCACGGAAGCGCAGGCCTTCGGAACGGTTGTACTTACCTAGCTGGTACGCGTCAAACTTGTTGAACGCGAGAGCGACACCCTTCTTGATCGCCAGAGGAATCTTGGTCTTGGAACCAAAGGTCGTCAGCGAGTAAGCGTACATGTCTGTAAGTTCGTCAGCGCGCTGGATCAGGTAACCGATGGCTTCCTTGAAGTTTTCCAGAACGAGGTTCTTGTCGCGCAGGATCTTTGCGAGTTCAACAACCATAACGATTGGCATCGTACGGATGAACATCTCTTCACGGGCGAAGCGCGCAACGTTCAGCGCGTAGCGTGCACCCTTCAATCCATGTGTCGAAACGACTTGGTCGAGAGCTGTGACCATGCGCTTGACCTTCGCGTTAGCGGACTCGTAATACGAATCATTGCCATAAAGCGTGCTAACTAACGTCTCGAACAGAATCTGCTCAGGCCCTTTTACAGCCTGCAGGTTGCCATTTTTGGACAACGCTTTGCCGAATGGCGCTACAGGAGTAGCTGCAGTTGGTGAGAGGGTCTTCTTAACGTTTAGCTTTGACATGATGTTTTCCTTTAATTAAATGCTGCGAGGGACACGCGTCCCTTCGAGTTAGTTTACTACAATTATTTTACTGCGTTTACGAGGGTGATGAATGCCGCGGCTACGCAGATGATAGCTACAGAGCCCAAAAAAGCTGCAGGCCAACCGAGATGATCACCCATTGAAGAGACCGCTTGAACTGCTCCTACTGCACTTGATGCCATTTTATTCCTTACGAATCCTGTGAATCAATCTTGAAAATTCATTTACCGCTTCCGCACTTTGTTCGCTGCGCGGTTCATTCAGAAACATGTTCGCTGTCGCGAGCGCTTGTAACAGATCATCTCGATCTTTTTGTACCTTCAACGCTGCAGTTCGAAAGCGAACTATTTCTTCAACCGTTACAACTGGAAAATCTTCGAGTTTCATCAGTTGTAACTCCTTGCATTGAACTTCAAACCCAAAGTTTTGAGTTCTTTCATCGCGCCTTTGAAATAGTTGTAGCGAGCGCGAAGCTTAGCACCACGTATTTCACCGTCGCAAGACAGGTTCTCTGGAGAGAGATTGCTGTCCAACCGATCCCAAAGCTTCTGAGCATCTTCATCGGTGATGGCTTTGACATTAACGACTTTGTCGTTGAAAAATACAGCCATGCGGTTTTCGTTTTCTACAAATTTAGAGAGGTTCTTCAGTTTAGTAGCATCTGCCATTTTTCCCTCCGGAGAAGTATTTACGATAGGGCTATTATATCAAAACGTGGAGAAAAGTACACACTTTTTTGAGCGTTAATAACAGAACCACCAACCACACTTTCCATCTGAACACTTCATACCGCCACCTGAAGCACTTACAGTCTGACTACCACAACTAGGACACAATTCATTTTCTGGATCAATGTAAGGTTCACCCACTTCGACGTAGATCATCTTATACTTTTGAAATTGACCGTTAGCCAATTGCTTAATTCTGGTTTGTGAAGCTTCATACTTCTCTAGCAATAGCTCCTCTAACATAGTTCATCGTCCAGTAAATTGAATTCTTGTTGAAGCTGCAGTACCTCTCGCCAATGATACTCTGTCCAAACATCTCCAGGGTTCAGATCTACCAAAGCTTGAATTCTACTTTTGATAGACTCCAATTTTTGAACATTAACGTTAGCTCTAAAGTAGAGATGATCGTCCTTTCTAGGCCACTTGAAATTGCAATGATCACCATGACATTCGCCTATCAATTCCTTTTCAGGTGATGTGCAATTTGATGTTCCAAACCTAAAGTCACCACACTCAGGGCAATGAAATTCTTCCATCACACTTCTCCATCATGAATGTGAGATAGAGGCACTTTGAAGATTTGCGCGGCCTGCCTACGAGCATCACCAATCGTCGCAGCGATGACGGGGATCCAGCTCTTCCCCCAAGGTTCTTTAAGACCACCTTGTGATTTGAAGAATTCACCTTCCTTAACGAACAGCGCGTTTCCGCTGTTGCAATTTACGAAGTGTGTTGCGTTGTCTTTGGTTATTTCCATGATCCTCTCCAAATTAAAATACCAATCTTTGTTTAAACCAGTCAGGTAGCTTTCGCTCCCACTGTCCGTAAAACCACTTAAACTTGTCATCGAGAATGTAGGTGACTGAAGTATCAGTCTCGTGTCTCGTTGATCTACCACTTGCTTGCAGGATAGAAAGCCACATTTTGTTCGTGTACCAGTCGCCATCAAGATCAGACTTAACCTTCACCCTGACGTCTCCGAGGTTAGCCCATGGAAGTTTAATGATCACCTGGAATGTAGACAGATCATCATGGAGGTCAATTCCCTCCATCATTGATGGACTCAATAACACACTACCGTAAGTGCCGCCTTGAGTCTCATGTATCTCCAGAAGCTCATCGTTCTTATATTTCTTCGGGTAAGTGTTCTTTCCCATATCTGCGTTAGACAGCACGTCCATGTCTTTGCAGAGAAGTCTCTTACGATTTTTAGTTGAGACTCCCATGTAAACGTGGTTAGTCAGCTTGTGAGAGTTGGCATGGACGATACCGCGTTCACCTTCGTGGATCTTCAGAATCTCGTCTATCAAGCCACCAACTTTCTTGATGTTCCGATCGTAGTTGTCTCTACTTAGGTTGATCGAAGGCATCACGATCACAGGAGAGTGCTTTGGATCGAATGGAGAGTCAGTCTCTATGAAGAGACACTCATCGTCCTCGATGCCGAGTTCCTTACAAAATTCCTTCTTCGTTCCTAGCGTTGCAGATAGGAATACGAACTTGTCTGCAAGCTTTCCAAAGTACTCGTGAAAGAGAAAGTCACCATAGATCGGTGCTAGCTTTAAAATGTTGGCATCGTGTTGCTTGGTGATGATCCAGCGTCTTATCAATTCCTCAGTAGTCGAGTGTGTGTTGAAGAAGATGTTCAGAGGTTGAATGGCTTTGTCGAGTTGATACATCCTCGAGTTCAACTTCTTAACCTTCTCTGCAGTCTTAGCATTGAATCCTTTCGCCCACTCTCTCGGATCCATTCCAAAGAGTCTAGCTTTTGGAAACTCGCGTTCCATCTGCTGTTTAAGCTCGATTGCCTTTTCCATCAAAGCGTCGCGAATCTCGATCACCTTCATGTAATCCTCTTCAGGACGTCCAGTAAAGGAGATACCGTTTGTCTTTACGCCGAAGTCATCGTGAAGCTTCTGAGGATCAACATTAGACTCAGAAAAAGATACGAGGTGATTCTCGATGTTGTGTGCTTCATCAAAGATAACAACGCTGCGTTCAACCCACGGAGATTCTTCCTCGCTTGCGAAACCACAATGCGTGCTATAAAGCAGGTACACTGGGTTGGTGATCATCGCTTTGGAACTTAAAGCTAAGTTCTTTTGGTTGATGTATGGACAGATGTGATTGTCCTTGCATTGTTGGTAAAGAGCTGGGTTAGCTGTACACGGTGCAGCATCTACGGTGAACGAATCATTTACCGCGCAGGTGTAGTTTCCTCTTCCCTTCAAGTTGATCAACTCTGACCAGCTCTTCATGTATTGGTCCTGTAGCTGAAGAGTTGAAGTCAACATGTAAGCATTATTGACGCTGTCAGCTATTGACGTTGCGATGTAGGTCTTTCCTACGCCTGTAGGAAGAGAAAGCGCAAAGTATTTGTAGTCGTTCCAATTTGCGTGAATCTTTTCTACAACGTCAATCTGTTGTTGACGGGGTTTAATGTGATGCTTTTCAAAAAACTTCAAGGGATGAGTGTACATTGCGTCTCCAGTAAGGAGACCATTATAACATGCATGCACTGCAAAGGATATTTAGCCCAGTAAATGATGAGCTGCGATAACGATTCCAAGACAAACGCATGTTATCATGTTGCACACCATCACAAATAAAATCATTTTGTTCATGCTTTTCCTGCAGCGTCAACGTGAGCTTGAACGTCTTCAATCAGCTCTTTTAAATCAATCATAGCAGACTTCAGGTTGATTCCTTGTTGAGATGAGATGTCAACCCTGTTGCTTGAAGGATCTTGCGTCATTATGAAAGAATCAAACGACAGCTTTAGAACTTGAGAAAATTCTTCAAGTGGCAAGATGAACATCGCGTAATCTATCTTCGCTTCAGGAATCAATTGGTCTATGTGATCGCAAAGCTTTAGCGAATCCTTGCGAAGACGCTCCGTGATGTATGCTAACACCTTTGGGCTTCTAGAAAATTCTTCACAGAGAATCGCAGTCTTCAACATTTCACCATACAGCTCTACAACTTCCTTGCGAATGCATCTAGCGATGACGAAGCTTCTCAAAGAAACACCGGGGTTCTGATAGATTGCATCTCTTCCTGAGAGATTTTCCATCATAGCGTAAAAGTGATCTGGAAGCCTAGCCATTGCTAGGAGGTAGTTTACGTTAAAAGTTTTTGAGATCACTAGTCATCCTCGTCATCATCGCTAAAGCTAAAGCCTGCAGCTTCCAGATCAAAGTCATCTGGAAATGTAAGCGTTTCAGCGGAGCCTTCATTTTGGTAGTATTCCTCTTGTTCGAGAAGTTCTTCTACTGTCTTCTCGTTCCTATACCATCGAACGTGCGCGGAACCATCTCCACCATCGCAAATCAAACCATAAATTTTCATTTCATCACTCCAATTAGCATAAGTACTAAACCAGTTACAAATTCTAATATGCCTAACAGCGCCCAGTATGCGTAACTATTATCACCATGTGGGAATGGAGTGTACAACGTCCTATAAACAAAGTGCGTTGACTGTGCTGAAAGAATAAAACAACCAATTGCTAGGAAAATGAAGAGGTTCATTTCTTCGCAACTTCATTTCCAGTAACGAAACCCATTCCATTACGCTCAAGACCGATCAGCTTCGCTTTTGATTCCATGTCAAGACGATCCAACCAGGTTTCAACATCCAACTGTTCATCGAGCAGATTAGCTTGACGACGAACAGTTGCAAAGTCACCAGGAGTCAAGTGTTTAATGGTTGCAAGTTCGATCTTCAGATCTTCCTTTTCAGCCTCAGTGAAAGCTTCGTAGTCACACTTCGATTCATTGATGAACATCGACAAACGTTGTTCATTGGTCAGCGCTTTGAATTCCAGCTTGAACGTGAATCGACGAAGTGCAGCTGCATCTAGAGAAGTCATCAGGTTAGTGGCGCAGATGAACAGACCTTGGAAACGTTCCATGCGTTGCAACAGCTCATTGACCTGAGTAACTTCCCAGCTCTTCGAAGCCATCGAACGATCACGAAGGAAGCTGTCAGCTTCGTCGAGAAGTAGGATGGCGCCTTCAGATTTTGCTTCATCAAACATTGCCGCGATGTTCTTTTCTGTTTCACCGAGGTACATGTTGAGCAGCGCAGAAGCAGGCTTGATCAAGAGAGGCTTGTCCAACTCCATCGCGATGAACTCTGCAAGTTGGGTCTTACCCGTACCAGGAGCACCGTAAAGACACAAGGTGCCAGTTGTCTTGCGCTTCAATGCTTGGATAATCTTGTCGATAGGCATGCCGCCGGCAAGGTTCAGGTAATCGAGGCTGTACTTCGTGACGCTGTCACGAAGCTCTTCCATCTTATCACGATCTAGCGCCCGTTGGCTATTTGCTATCAAGTGAAATAAGCTTTCTTCTCCATGCTCACCTTCACGCTTTAACATTTGAACAGTGCGCGCTGCAGACTTTACCTGCTCTACGTTGATCTCAATGTACTTTGAAAGTTTAATGGCAACGTCATTGTTGAAGCCGAGAGTATCAACTACACCCTTAACTTCTTCGCGACGATCTGCACGTGAGCCGCCTTTCAGTTCAACGTGGAACAAGAACTTACCGACATTTTCTGTCGTGATGGAACTTGGTGACGTAACTAACCAGATAGTTGGAACTGGGTTGCGAATCAAGAGCAGCTCATCGCTGTCCAAATCTTCATCTTTTGTCCCAGTCAGCCCATCATCTCCAAACATGTCCAGCATCCAAGATGGACGATGGCGGCTTTTTGTTAAAGCTTGCTCTGTCTTTTCAACGATCAGGATGATTGGATCACCCATATCATCTGAAAGCTTCTTGACATGTTGTTGGGCGACGTAACAAATGCTTGGTATGTCAGTAGATCGTGCATCACGAGTCCTAACTACCATGCTTTTCAATTTCATCTTCTCAAGAAGGTTTACAACGTAGTTCGTTTTGTCTATCTTGGATGAACCGTAGATCATCACGTTTAAACCATGTTGATCTTCTACCTTGATACCCTCTTCAGGATTCGCTTTAGCTCTTCCTGAAATTTGAGCTACGTCGTAGGCGCGTTCCAAGAATTCTTGGAGAAGTTCTTCATCTTTCACGTTTGCTTTTGCGATTGAACCAGAGAACGTCTTCTTGTTGCTGTGCTTGAATTCGTCAACGAAGCGCGCAAAGAATTTTGCATCTGTATCTGTGTAGTTTGAGATCGCGTATACCCAAAACTCAGACATGTTTGACATGCGCTTGCTCTTTGCGTCATAATTGACGATACCGAGAGCGATCGGAGCACTGCGCTCTGACAAAGCTTCATCGATACCTAAGATAGTGATGTCATTTTCTCCAAGCATCACCTTGTAAAAATGCTCAAATAGCGTAGGATTCTTGGTGATAGTGAACAAGAAGTCACGGAAGATCGTTGCACGAATGTCAGTGGAGAACATCAAGTTCAGCTCGAGCAACTTGCACTCAGCCTCTGTCAATCCAATGGTATCAGACAGTCGTTCGAGGTTGAGAGTGATGGACGAAATTCTGTTCGAGTAGGATTCTTCCATCGCGCTGTACATCTCGTTCGCGATTTTATCCAGAGCCGCGCAGGATTCATGTGAGGATTTATAGCTCATTGTGAGCTCACGGTAGATCGCAGATGAGATGAAGAAGTCTTTGACGTACGTAGTGGTGATATTTTCGCTGAATTGAGTGCGAAGATTGTTGACGATTTGCATCAACTTTTCTTGCTTCTCCAGAGAGCTGAGAGCATTCTCAGGATTGAATTCATCAGTGTCGATGTCAGGCAGAATCTTCTTGATGATAGGCGTCAACCTATCGTTACCAAAGTCACGAGGCATACCTTGTAACAGAGATGTGAAATACGTCGAGAAGACGTACTCATCCATCAAGATGAATGGAGCGCAGACTTTATCTCCAGCGAGATTGATCAAGTAACGGAGGAGTTGAACTGGGTATTCATGTTTTTGCTCGAGACTCATTTTATGCCTTTATGATTATTGAGAGGAATTTTACAGCGCACTTTCTACTTCATGTTCCTTTACTGTGATCCAGGTAACGCTTGGATCAACTTCTACGATATAAACTGGAATGTCATCGTCAGTTCCCAGACATTTGATGATACCTATCTCACCAGATTGAAGACGAACCTTGTTATTGATGTTGAATCGGTGACGATAATGTTCACGAAGCCACTTCTGATTTTCATTCATGCGTGTTCTCCAGATAATTTATAAAACGTAACCTTCATTAAATCCAAGATCAAGCTTCTTAGCGTTGTAGATAGCTGCATCTAAGATTTGAGATACAGTAAAAGCGGTGTAAGCTCTTGCAATTTCATCATTACTATTACCACCACATTGAGCAAATACTACAGAAGTCCAATCTTCAATGAACTTCTTCCGCATTGCAACTTTTTCAGCTCTAGTCATGTTTTGTAACCCTTACGGATCTCTTCTATGATCTCGATAGCGTCCCAAACGTCACCGTTGAAGAGGATCGCTAGACCACCTTTGTCAGCCCACATCGCGCAATTTTCTGGGTGATCATCGATCAAAACCTTGTTAGGACCCGAGTGAAGTTGCTTGTCTTTACGAGGAAGAACGATGGTCTCATATTCTGGACCGAATTTCTTAGCTACCCACTCACGCTTTTGATTGCGAGAACGTTCACCAGGAGGTGCGCCAGTCAGGAACTTTGGGTTAAATTGCTTCGTGTATTCCCAGAGGTGTTCAGCGTTAGGCATGAACTCTAGCTTGGCGAAGAAGTCTCTGTCAGCCATGATGAACTTCCACATACCTTTGTCAAACTGGTGTGGGTAGCGTCCAGAAATATCGTAGACTCTTTTGTTGAAGTCAGCGAATACACCGTCTAGGTCCAGGTAAAACTGTTCGAATGGATTGAAATCTATTTTTGGTATTTTTTTCATAGGGCATTATAACAAATCATAAGGATAAAGTACACATCAACTTATTTGCTTTTCTTGACAGAAACGTAAGTGCCGCTAGTGTGCTTGATTAACTTGAAAGCATTTTTTTAATGCTCGTGCAAACTCGTCTGCCAGTTCTTCTGAAGTAAAGCATTCTAGTTCATCTTGTGTATCTGAACTAAATGCGCCATGCCTAGATTCCCATCGAACTTCCCAAAGTTGAACAGCGTCAACCGTTTTTTTTTGTTTGTGAATGGAACCAGTAGCGACTTAAAGTTGAGATTCATTTTATTCCTCGTCTTGTTGATAATTCGGCTTTCAAACCTTTGTAAGCTTTCGTTTCACTGTAATCGTACGCATCAGCTGCTTCCAACATCTCAATGCAATTTTCAATGTGCAATGTGGACATGTCCTTCATCTTGATGATCATCATGTCAAACGTTAACCATTCGTCATCATTGTTCAATCGATGATCTTTCCAAACATTTACATCGAACATCTAATTCTCCGATTTCATCGCAGCAACTAAGCTATCGAAATACTTGTCATCTTCATCTTCACCAGACACTACTAGCACGTCGAACAATTGACTGATGGCGAAGGAATATCCTTGAGACCAAGTAAGTCGATCCTTTTCTGAGACGCCTACAACTTCTGGAGGTTGAGTTATTCCACCAAAGAGTTGCTGGAATTGTTCTTCAGTTAACTTCATATTCGTAAGGTGCTCGATCTTCCCTTGGGCCTTTGTGATGGCTTAGAGCGTATTCATCGAAGTAAACAACCGTCCAATCTGGAAGATCTTGTTTTATCATCTTTGCAATCTCGAGACCACGCTCAGAAAAAGCTTTGATGTCGAAAGCTGGAGTTTTCCTTTCGATGAATGGAAGGTAGTCATCATTTAGTTCATATTCATGGCACCAATCTTTTAGTGCCTTGACAGTTTTTGGAGATAGCTTGTAACTTTCAACGCAAGCATTTACACCATCCTCATCCCACAGCCCAGTGGAACAATAATCTGCCATCACCCGAACATACTTGATAACCATTCCCATGCTATCTCCTTAAACAAAGACCCAATTTACAGAATATCTTCTTTTGCCGCATCGAGTGCAAGTATGTGTACGCTCCACGTCATTTCCGCGGAAGCATCTGATCTCCACGAGATAGTCGTGACATCCAAAAAGGCATTTGATATTTTTCATAGGCGCGTCTGGGCTGGATTCGAACCAACCTACCTCCGACTTATTAGGCCGGTGCTCTACTCTACAGTAAGGATCTTGATGTTAGACAGCGTGGCCAACGCTGTGGCTGATCAAAATCTTTTTGTCAGAGTCACATCACATCGTAAGGTGGAGCTCGAGATACCTTAGTCTGCTTGTGAATACCAATGAGCTACAAACGCATTTCTTCCAACGTTAATTTTTACCAGCGTCACGTTCTTCCATCGCCGAGCTGAGTCCATCAGCTAGACAATTTGCACCGGCGTAGATGCCAGCTGTATAAAACACGAGAGCGATTGTTTCCCAGTTTTCACCGAGCTCCACGCTTTCCTCGGGGTAATCTTCTGCAAGACCTTTTTCAAGAATTTTGTGACACTCTTGAGGGGTAGGTAGGTGTATTCTTGTATCTGCCATTTTGTTTTCCTATTTCTTTAAGAGTTTAAATTCGCCAGCTAGTGTCAATGAAGCTACGCTTCTAAACATGCTGCTTATGAGCACAACCTTATCCTTGAGCTTGTTAGATTCAACAGGCTTGTGAGGTGGATCAAGTGAGAGCGTAACGTGGTAGAAGCTGCCGTCCGCGCGATCGGTTTCATTCTCGACGTTGGGGCCGCTGATAGCAACAGCTAGAGCTTCAATGCCGTCTCCCTTAGCGTAACCGTAAGCAGTAACAACGGGTGTTGGTGTCAACATCCGCTTGTACTTTTCAAAGTTGTCCTTTGTCAAGTTAAACTCGATCGTCACGTGATGACAGATCACCTTTGAAAAACGCGGAGTAAACAGGGCCAATGCATTTGCTCTGCTCTTTTCAGAGAGTTCAAATGCAAGGTAATAACCAGGTACCCAATTTATGTTTTTCATATAAATATTATATCACAATAATTTAGAAAGTACATATATTATATCACAATAATTTAGAAAGTACATATTTTAATGCAATTCTCAACATATCTTTATATCAAACGACATTCAATAACTGGTAAGTGCTATTTTGGAAAAACAACTCAAAAAGATCCAGTAAAATATCTCGGATCTGGATTACATTGGAAACGACATATTTCATTACACGGTAAAGAACATATCCAAACTCTTTGGTATAAACTATATACAGATCAAGCTGAATGCACTAGAGTAGCTTTGCTATTTTCTGAACAACAAGACATAGTAAAATCTAATTTGTGGTTAAATCTTAAACCGGAAAATGGAATAGACGGTGCTACCAAGGGAACAAAACTTTCTACAGAACATAAAGCAAAACTTTCATTAGCAAATAAGGGTTTTATAGCTTCAAAAGAAACAAGAATTAAATTATCTAATGCAGCAAAAGGTAAAAAACTTTCTGCGGAACATAGAGCAAAAATTTCTGCATCGCATAAAGGACAAAGTCATTCTAAAGAAGCAAAAGCAAAAATTTCAGCTTCTTCCAAAGGAAAAATTCTATCAGAAGAAACTAAAACAAAACTTTCAATTTCACTCAAAGGTAAACAGCGATCTGCAGAAACCAAAGCCAAAATGTCAGCCTCTTTTAAGGGACGAATTCTATCAGAAGAAACTAAAGCAAAAATTTCTGCTGGACGTAGAAAAATTATTCAATCTCCGGAGCTTCACCGGTAACCTGTGGGTTACAGGCTATAGCCAAATCACGGCGGCCGGCCAGGAGGAAGTCGGCAACTTCTTCAGGCAGACGTTCACGCTTGACCTTCTTGAGAGCGCGGAATACTGCACGAGCAGAGTCTTCCACGGTGCCAGATTTTTCCATCAGGCTGCCGAGCAGTTCATTGCGAGAAGCTACGGTTTAGCTCCAAGTGCAGTGTTTCTCAGCTATATGTTCGTTTCCGTCATACTCTGAAATTTCATAATCAACACCATCAGGGATTTCAACAATTTTCAGTTCAGCACAACCACCACTTGCGCGCTCTGAGCCTAATTCTTCAACAACCTGAATAAGTAATTTATCTGCCCTATCATCAGGTCGGTTAGATATACTGTGCTTGTCATACGATTCGCCGCTTGCTTTCTTTTGAGCATCAGTCATTTCATTCCAATTAACTTGTGAATTTAACACTTCGTTAGGATTTGGAATATCAAAAGCAGTCCAAAAAACATCCCTACCTGTCTGTTCTTCAGCGGGAATGTATCTATTCTGGAAGTCAGAAGTGAAGAAGTAGCACTCTCGCCCCTGCAACTCCGCAAGCCTTTTCGTTGCTTTACGTGACAAACTAAATCCTCCGAAACACTTATTGATAACTACTTTCATCGCAATCTCCAATCCGTTAAATATTCCCGCACGCAAAAAGTGCGCTGCTCAAATCATCCCTTGATGTGCTTCACTCTCAGTCGGCTCAATCGGCATAATGCAAAACCCACCAGGTATAGCAGAGGCTTTTCCTGATTCATACCCAAAGATCACGGCCTTCCGCATCTCAAATGACATGGCGAGTGTCACCAAGAGTCATAGTGTGAGGAGGCGGCTTATGCAAATCACACCATGCTTGCCAAACAGCCAATAGTTCTTCTGCCGGATAACACAACGTCTCGAATTATGACACAACTATTTGCTAATCTGGTAATTGTTCAGACCAGCAATTAGACCACTTACGATTCGATTCTTCAAACAAGGCTTTAGCTCTCAACTCTTCCAGCGTTTCGCCGGTAATTACTATCGAATCTTCTACGCCATCTTGATCTTCACCATGAATGCGAAATTCGTACATAGCAATTACTCTGGTGCGTCAGCAGGATCGCCGGTAACCTGTGGGTTGCAGGCTATAGCCAAATCACGGCGGCCGGCCAGGAGGAAGTCGGCAACTTCTTCAGGCAGACGTTCACGCTTGACCTTCTTGAGAGCGCGGAATACTGCACGAGCAGAGTCTTCCACGGTGCCAGATTTTTCCATCAGGCTGCCGAGCAGTTCATTGCGAGAAGC